>Ga0207967_1000013_pt1 | contig 185323 bp, 139 predicted proteins | sample LakWasMet20_HOW5_2_FD_183866 | JGI IMG/M metagenome (GOLD analysis project Ga0207967, IMG submission 183866) | Freshwater sediment methanotrophic microbial communities from Lake Washington under simulated oxygen tension - Sediment Metagenome... | ecosystem: Environmental > Aquatic > Freshwater...
TTGTAAGTATGAGATGTTGTGATATCTGTTAAATATTCTTTTAAGGCACCAACATTTGGATCAATTGACATACAATTGTCGTTCAAAACCACCAATAGATTCGCGTCTTTTTCGAATCCTGCATGGTTCATTCCTTCGAATGCTAATCCAGCTGTCATCGCTCCATCACCAATTACAGCAATGTGATGACGATCTTTTTCTCCTTTGTATTTACTTGCTACAGCCATTCCAAGTGCAGCAGAAATTGACGTCGACGAGTGACCAACACCAAAGGTATCGAATTCACTTTCAGAACGTTTCGGGAAACCAGAAATTCCACCTTTCAAACGATTTGTATGGAATCGATCGCGGCGTCCAGTAAGAATTTTGTGACCATATGCTTGGTGACCAACATCCCAAACTAACTGATCGTAAGGCGTATTAAAAACATAATGCAATGCTACCGTTAACTCAACGACACCAAGGCTTGCACCAAAATGACTATTTCCAATTTCGGAAATAACATCCACGATATACTGACGTACTTCATCTGAAATTTCAGGTAAGTCGTTCACCGTGAATTTTTCACGCATATCAGATGGAATCTGAATTTGCTCTAATTTTGGACCTGCTTTATATTCTGCCATACATTCTCTCTGAAAGCAAATTTATTGCTTATTGTTCTGTAAACAAACAATCAAGCTGTTTATTTTGTTCGCGATAGTTCTTTTTTATTTTTTTGGCAAAAACAACCATCAGAAAATCTTTTCGTCAATAGACTAACTAACTATTGAACATGAAACTATCATTCGTCCTTCTGCTATTAACTGGTTCATTTGCATTCGCTCAACCTTCAGGTACAATTAACGCTGTTTCACCGGTGTGTATAAACATGCCATCTCCTGTAACTTTTACTGGTTCAAATGGAACTGCTCCGTACACTTTTACATATAGCATCGATGGTGGAACTCCTCAAACAATCACAACTGTTTCAGGAAATTCAATAGATTTAAATCCATTTAATTTTACGCCAGGAACTATCAATTATACCTTAATCTCAGTGGAAGACGCAACGACAGCAACTGCCACAATCAACTCAAGCATAATGGTTTTTGTAATGCCTCCTCCAATTATTTCAGCAGGAGCGGATCAAACAATTTGTGAAGGAAATTCAATTACGTTAACTGGAAGTGGTGGAGTTACCTATTATTGGGACAATGGTATACAAAACGGAATTCCTTTTCAACCGGCAATTGGAACAATGCTTATTACGGTAACTGGTATGAATGGTGCTGGATGCATGGGAACCGATCAAGTGATAATTACCACCGTTCCTTTGCCAGTTAATCCAGGTGCAACAATCGACAGTGCTTATTGCAACAATGGTGTTATTTCAATCAATCAAAGTGCACAAACAACTGGTTATAGTTACGTATGGAATACTGGAAGCACAACTTCGTCAATTGTAGGATTATCAGCTGGACCATATGTTTGTTACATGTATGATCCAAACGGCTGTTCAAATCAATTTACGTATGTTGTCCCAAATACAACACTACCAACAAATTGTGCTCAAATCAATGGTTCTGTCTTCTTTGATTATGATGAAGATTGTAACTTGACTTCGGGTGATTTTCCTGTGGCAAATCGAATCGTTATGGCGACTCCAGGAAACTATTTAGCCGTAACGGATCAAAATGGAAATTACACTTTTCAGCTTCCAACGGGAACATACAGTGTTTTTGAAGTATTCAACTCTTCAACTTACGGGAACTATTGCAACGTAAATTATAATGTTACGCTTGCCAATACAACAGATATTTCAAATAACAACGATTTCTTAGATACGATCAATGGAATAGTTGACTTGCAAGCATCAATTTACAATACAGCGGTTTTACCTGGATTCAATTTTGTTGTTCAGCCTTATTACAGCAGTGTTAACTTAACAGGAAGTTTATTGAATTCCGATGCTTGGTTTACAATTCCGACCGGTGTTACAATGTTATCTTGGGCTTATCCACATACAGTTTCAAATGATACTGTTTACTTCACCATCAACACACCACAATCGTTTACGAGTGCAATTCCATTCAATGCATCAACTTCATTACCACTTGGCTCTATTGTAACTTTTTGCGCTGGGATTGCACAACATCCAATGGAATTAATTACAAGTAACAATACTTCTTGTCATTCTGTTATCGCAATTGGTTCTTATGATCCAAATGATAAAACAACTTTTGTAAATGGCGTTCAGAACGATTCAACACTGTTGTTATCAGAACAAAAATTAGAGTATGTGATTCGTTTTCAAAATACTGGAACTGCCCCAGCACAGAATATTTACATTTTGGATACGATTCAATCAACTCTTGAATTAAGTTCCTTTGAATTTGTTGCTTCAAGTCACCCATGTACTATTTCTATTTTAGAAGGCAATGTGTTGAAATTCAATTTTGCATCAATTATGTTGCCAGATTCAAGTTCAAATGAGCCGCAAAGTCATGGATTTGTGCATTATACGATCAAGCAATCTGCTCAAAACCAAATTGGTGATATCCTTTTGAATACCGCTTACATCTATTTTGATTTTAACGCTCCTGTTGTAACAAATACAACTTTTGACGAATTGATTGAAGATGATTTAGGTCTAACACAATCGCAGTATAATCTATTGAAACTTTATCCAAATCCAAGTGAATCATTGGTGAATATTGAAAGCGAAGAAATGATTCAAGCCTATGAATTAATTAATTTAAATGGAAGAATGATAACTCAACAAGAAGTAAATTCAAAAAAAATTAGTCTTGATTTTAGTGCTTATCAAAAAGGAATTTATTTAGTTCAGTTAACGATTGGCAACCAACAAATTGTAAAACGTATTTCAATTCAATAAACTGAAAAGGCCGTAATTCTGTTTCTTAAAGAGAATACTAGGGCTTTTTTTAATTATCCATGTAACTTTTTTCCGTTTCATCAAACTTACAATTAGAACACCGACTTTTGTGGTAGATGAACAAAACGAAACAAGAACATTTTCTAGAACTCTACAAGCCGAATCATGATCGGTTTGAACGCTTCTGCAGAGCAAGAGTTTATGGAGATATGGATTATCGTGATTTGATTAACGATACCTTACTTGTGGCGTTTGACAAATTTGAAACGTTAAAATCCAAGGATGCATTTTTGTCTTTTCTATTCAGTATCAGTGTTCGGATTATTGGGAATTATCATCAAAAAAAGAAAGTAACACGGTTTCAAAAAGAGGATGCCATTTTCATTATTCACGACAATAACGCGAGCCCGCAAGAAGCGGCAGATGTACATTTTTTACATGTGGCATTAGCGCAATTGGTCGATGAGCAACGAGAAGCCATCATTTTATTTGAGATTTCTGGATTTAGCATCAAAGAAATAGTTGAAATCCAAGGCGCCTCCGAATCTGCTGTCAAACAGCGATTAAAAAGAGGACGGGAAAAGCTCGTTGAAATCCTTACTTACGAATCAACTTTAAAAACAGGGGAGGTAAACCATGGATAAGCAACAAGAATTGGAACAGTTTTTCAATGCTGCAAAAAACCAGCAGGCTGTGTACTCATTTGATGAAGCACAACAATCCTTTATGGCTGGAATTTCGACTGCAGCAGTTGAAATTTCATCAACGAAAAAATCAATTTTCTCACTAAAAAACTGGATTATTATGTTAACAATAGCAAGTGCAATCGTCCTTACGCTTTTCATCAGTTCAAGCAATGAAAATGCCGTAAAATCACCATTAATTGTTTCATCTACGAATGCAACTAAATCTATCAACAACAAGCAACAAGTAGATGCTCAACCTTTGGCTTTTCAAAGTAGTATTGGAAAAGAAATGATGCAACATGTACCATTTTATGAAACATTTGCCGATTCAACACGGCAAATTATTGAGGATATCAAATCCTATGAAAATGCAGAGGATGACGACAAAAACAATCATAAAAATGACTTGCCAACATTTGAAGATGGGTACATGATTCCAAAGCTTACAGAAGAAGAAATAAAGGCGAATAACAAACAGAAAAAAGCAATGTTAAAAGCATTGGAAAAGTTTGACAAAAAAGTCTATGCAATGATTGCTTCTGGAACATTTGACTATCAAGGAAAATTGACATCCGTCCAAGCCTTTTTAATTCAAAAAACAGAGGTGTCAAATCTTGAATACCGCACTTTTTTGTTTGATTTATTAATTCAAGGTCGCAATGATGATTTTTTAAAAGCTAGACCAGATCACAAACAATGGTCAATTTTAGCAAACCAAGAAAAACATCCGTATGAAGATCATTATTTTTCTCACCCTGCCTACGACAATTTTCCTGTTGTGAACATTAGTCGCGAAGGAGCTGAACTATATTGCATATGGCTAAGCCAAGAAGTATATAAAATTTTGGATGATAAAAAGAAGGGGTTGTTTAACGACGTGCGTTTGCCAATGCGTGAAGAATGGGTCATGGCAGCTTCCGTTGAAGGGAAAAAAGGACCTTTCGCCTGGGATGGCCAATTTACACGTAACAGTAGTGGATGTTATTTGGCGAACTACCAATTGTCGCCTGAAGAATATGCTAAAGAAGATTCAATTGCAAAACAATCGAATAAAGCAACCGATTTAACTGCACCAGTTAGTTCATATTATCCGAATGATTTTGGAATTTATAACATGAGCGGAAATGTGGCCGAAATGGTCTACAATGATTTTGAAACAAAAGCCGCTGGAACTGCTGGTGGCGGTTGGAGAAATGCCGAAGAAGAAATCAAAATTCTAGGACCAGATCCGTATCCTGGTGTGGCAACTGCTAATCCTGGTATTGGATTTAGGGTAGTGATGACAGTGAAATAATTAATAACAAAAAAGCCACAGAAAATTCTGTGGCTTTTTAAAATTAGAGAAGAGAATTAAATATTCTCAAAGAAATCATTCCCTTTGTCGTCCGTAATGATAAACGCTGGGAAGTTTTTAATTGTAATTTTACGTACCGCTTCCATTCCCATTTCTTCAAAGTCGACCACTTCAACTGAAGTAATGTTTTCTTTCGCTAAAATAGCAGCTGGACCACCAACAGAACCTAAATAGAAACCACCGTATTTCTGACATGCATTTTTCACATCTTTCGAACGGTTTCCTTTTGCCAGCATGATCATACTTCCGCCCATTGATTGGAATAAATCGACGTATGAATCCATACGACCAGCCGTGGTTGGACCAAAACTTCCTGAAGGCATTCCTTCTGGTGTTTTTGCAGGACCTGCGTAATAAACTGGATGGTTTTTGAAGTATTCGGGCATTGGTTTTCCAGCGTCAATCAATTCTTTGATTTTAGCGTGAGCCATATCGCGTGCAACTATCAATGTTCCGTTTAATTTCAAACGTGTTTTGATTGGATATTTGCTCAATTCAGCTAGCACTTCATTCATTGGACGATCCAAATCAATTTCTACCGCAGGTACCAAATGTGGCGGAACTTCTGGCAATAATTGACGTGGATTTTTCTCCAATTGCTCAACAAACAATCCTTCTTTTGTGATTTTTGCCTTGATATTTCTATCTGCCGAACAGGAAACTCCTAATCCAACTGGACAAGAAGCCGCATGACGTGGCAAACGAATTACACGAACATCGTGTGTAAAATATTTTCCTCCAAACTGCGCTCCAATTTGACTTTCCTGACAAATCAATTGCACACGTTTTTCCCATTCTAAATCACGGAATGCTTGACCAGCCATGTTTCCTTCGGTTGGTAATTCATCGAAATAACCTGCAGATGCTTTTTTCACTGTTGCAAGGTTTGCTTCTGCTGATGTTCCACCAATTACCAATGCTAAATGGTAAGGAGGACAAGCTGCAGTACCCAAATCTTTTATTTTGTCGCGAACAAATTTCTCTAATGAAGCTTCGTTCAACAATGATTTCGTTTGTTGGTATAAGAATGTTTTATTTGCAGAACCTCCACCTTTTGCAAGGAAAAGAAATTCATAGGATGCTCCTTTTTTGGCGTAAATATCAATTTGAGCAGGCAAGTTCGATCCAGAATTTTTTTCATCAAACATATCCAAGGCAACTACTTGAGAAAAACGCAAATTACGCTCCTGGTATGTATTGTAAATTCCTTTGGAAAGTGGTTCTGCATCGTCGATTCCTGTATAACAATCTTCACCTTTTTTCGCCATTACAATAGCCGTTCCTGTATCTTGACAAGATGGTAATTGACCTTCAGCAGCAACAACTGCATTTTGCAATAAATTGTACGCCACAAAACGATCATTATCTGTCGCCTCTGGATCTTGCAAAATATTATTCAGCATTTGCAAATGTGTTTTTCTTAGGTAGAAAGATACATCTGACATCGCCTCCTGCGCAAGAACTTCCAATGCCTTTGGGTCAATATTTAAAATTTCGCGATTTCCAACTTTCACTACTTCAACATAGTCTGAAGAAATCTTGCGGTATTCCGTTTTATCTTGTTTGATTGGATACGGATCTTGGTAAAAAAATTCTGCCATAACAGTTCAATTTTGGAACCGTAAAGTTAAGCAATAGTGAGCATTTGAAGTTTGAAATGCGATTATTTTTTAACAATTAAAATGTAATTTTTAAACCAAGTGTATTTATCATGTTCACTTGCGTAGAAGTGCGCAACTCCGGTATCGATGTTACTGTTATAGATGGTTTCATTTCGTAGTATACATGAAGTCTTTTCCAAAATTCTCTGTTTTTTCCGATTCTAAAATCTACACCCATTGGCACAAACACCGATGTGCTAGTAGACATTTTATTTCTAAAATGTTCGGAACTCGATTGAACATTGTCTGTAAAGTTATAATTTGCGTTATATGCCGAATGTGAACTATATGCAAAATAGCTGATATACGTTTCAGCCTTATAGGAAACGCCAAAAGACAAACCAGCTCCAGCATAAATTGACCAACGTTTCGCTGGATTTGTTCTGAAAATTACCGAAGATTCCAATCTAAGTTGTTGTGCAGAATAACTCATAAAGTAATTTTCAGAATAGGTTGAATCTGTAAAATATTGTTCACCCGTTTGAGAGGATGTTAAAGTATCGTAGGGTGCTGTAAGATCGCGATTTGCCCAATTTGATATGTCGCCTGTTGAACCATGACTAATTCCAATTCTCCACAATAAACTTGGATTATTTTTAAATGTAAGTCCCAATTGAAGAGAGTTATAACTTGCAGAACCAAAACTAAAAGGGCGATAGAACAAATAATTGTTCCCCATATTAAATCCTGTAAAATCACTTTGTAAAAGGGAAGAATTCGGAGCTAAATGTTGGAAATCCTCAAGTGAAGATATTTCCATCGGCTGAAAAGTTGTTCCGTGCTGAAGGTGAAATTCTGAAATGCGAATTTTAGCTGTTGTGTCTTGAGCAGAAACACCGCTCCAAAATGAAATCGCTATTACGACGAATTGAAAATGCCTAATCATATAAATGTTTTGGTTCATGAACGCAACTATTGATTAAATCGTTTATTTAAAATGTTAAAAGTTTCAATTAGTTCAATTTGCAACCTTTTAATCGCTTTGACGTTCAAGACTCCAAGGTTTAAACGATTTGAAAATTAGTATGCGTAAACTTTTTAAAAGTAAATGGATTAGAATTCCCTATTTTGTTGGATTATACTCATTTGCAGCCTATGGAGCTTTGTTGACGTTGACCTATTTTGCAATGAAATATGGTTGGACAAATGATGGTGGTCAAATTGACGCCAACAATCGTCATTTTCAAGAAATGCATGATAAATACGATCAATCATTCAAAGTCGATAGTGTTTCTATGGTAAAACACCGTTATGAGGTCATCAATCGTATCATTGTTTTAAACGATTTCTATCCGCAAAATGCTCAACATATTCTTTCTGTTTACACCAAAAACAGAGATGAAAAATTGGCCTTACAAATGCTCGATGCGGTTGATTTAAGACTGTTGAACAACCGAAAATATCAAGCTGCGGTTGATAAAATGCAGGAAAAACTCAAGAAAAAAGCTAAAACAACTGGTTTAAGTGTGTTTGAGTGGATGAATATCTCTGAATGGAAAGATTTTAAAGTAGCCGTAGCAAAAGATAAATTTTACATCGACTCAGTGGCAAAAGTCACCGGTGTTGAACCAAGACTAATTGTTGCTTGTTTGGTTGGTGAACAAATTCGTTTGTTTAATTCGAGTCGTGAATCGTACAAGCGTTACATCGGACCAATGAAGGTTCTTGCATTAGAAAACAACCTTTCATATGGTGTAACAGGGATCAAAGAAAATACTGCAATTAACATTGAACGTTATTTAAAAGATTCAACATGTGTCTATTACCTTGGAAGTAAATATGCGCATTTGTTGGATTACGATTCAACGCAAAACTTCAAAAATGGAGGAAATGACACCTTGAATGTGCGCTTGAGTCGCTTGGTTCAATTTAAAAATCATTACTATTCCTATCTGTATGCAGCGATTTTCTTGAAACAAATGAAAATGCAGTGGGAACGTGCCGGTTATCCAATTGATGATCGACCTGAGATTTTAGCATCGTTATTTAACCTTGGTTATCAGCGTTCGAAGCCGAAGAAAAATCCTGCAGTTGGTGGCGCAACTTATGATATCAAAGGAACAGATTATACCTTTGGAGCCGTTGCGTTTGAGTTCTATTATTCTGGTGAACTCGCCGATATTTTCCCTTACAAAAAGAAACGATTCGATTACGACGAATAGAACTTCGTTCTTTTCTACTTTTTTCTTGAATTTTTCTTACTTCTTTCCACCTTTTTAAAAGGCGCGATAAATCTATTTTTACTATCTTCGCGCATTCATTTTATCAAGGAATCATGACAAATAACTATCCGGAATACAAAGGATTGAATTTGCCAAATGTGGCGAAAACGGTGTTGGAAAAGTGGCAACGTGACAATGTGTTCGAGCAATCGATTGCAACGCGTGAAGGAAAAACACCATACATTTTCTTCGAAGGTCCTCCATCTGCGAATGGTTTACCAGGAATTCACCACGTTATGGCGCGTTCGATCAAGGATATTTTTTGTCGCTACAAAACCCTAAAAGGATTCCAAGTAAAACGCAAAGCTGGTTGGGATACACATGGTCTTCCAGTTGAACTTGGCGTTGAAAAAGAATTGGGAATTACCAAAGAAGATATTGGCTCAAAAATTTCAGTTGAAGAATACAACAAAGCGTGTAAAGAAGCAGTCATGCGTTACACGGATATTTGGAATGACTTAACCTTGAAGATGGGTTATTGGGTTGATATGGAAAATCCTTACATCACCTATGATTCAAAATACATGGAATCAGTTTGGTGGTTGTTGGGACAATTGTACGAAAAGAATTTAATGTACAAAGGTTACACGATTCAACCATATTCACCTGCTGCTGGAACAGGATTGTCATCTCACGAATTGAATCAGCCAGGATGTTATCGCGATGTAACCGATACGACAGTTGTTGCACAATTCAAAGTAAAAGAGGGTCAGAAATTGCCATTTGATGTAAATGGAACAGTTCACTTTCTAGCTTGGACAACAACTCCTTGGACCTTGCCATCGAATACTGCGTTGTGTGTTGGACCGAAAATCGATTACGTTTTAGTTCAATCGTTCAACCAATATACATTCGAACCAATCAACGTAATTCTTGCTAAGAATTTGGTTGGATATCAATTTAGTAAAGGTTTCCAAGCGGTTGAATCAGCTGAAGATTTAAAAAATTATACTGCAGGTGATAAAGTAATTCCTTATTTCATTGCCGGTGAATGCAAAGGCGCTGATTTAGTTGGAATCAAGTACGAGCAATTGTTACCTTTTACCCTTCCAGCTGAAACGCCAGAACAAGCATTTCGTGTGATTGGTGGTGACTTTGTTACTACCGAAGATGGAACAGGAATAGTACACATCGCTCCTACATTTGGTGCCGACGATGCGCGTGTTGCTGCTGATGCAGGTGTTCCAGGTATGTTAGTAAAAGACGACAAAGGAAACTTGGTTCCATTGGTTGATTTACAAGGGAAATTCAGACCAGAAATGGGTGAATACGCTGGAATGTATGTGAAAAATGAATATTACGACGCAGATCAAGCGCCAGATCGTTCAGCAGATGTTCAACTTGCAATTCAGTTAAAAACAGAAAACAAAGCCTTTAAGGTTGAAAAATATGTTCACAGTTATCCGCATTGTTGGAGAACAGATAAACCAGTTTTATATTATCCATTGGATTCATGGTTTATTCGTGTGACAGAAGTGAAAGATCGCATGATCGACTTGAACAACACCATTAACTGGAAACCAGAATCAACAGGTTCAGGACGTTTCGGTAAATGGTTGGAAAATGCAAACGATTGGAACCTTTCACGTTCACGTTATTGGGGTATTCCAATTCCAATTTGGACAAGTGAAGATGGTGATGAGCGCATTTGCATTTCATCAGTTGAGCAACTTAAAGCAGAAAGCGAAAAAGCGGTTCAAGCTGGTTTCATGCAAGAAAATCCATTGGCAAATTACCATGTTGGTGATATGTCAAAAGAGAATTATTCCTTGGTTGATTTACACAAAAATTATGTAGATCAAATTACTTTGGTTTCGCCTTCTGGAAAACCTATGAAACGCGAAGCTGATTTGATTGACGTTTGGTTTGATTCAGGCGCAATGCCTTATGCACAATGGCATTATCCGTTTGAAAATAAAGATTTAATCGATAATCAAATGGGATATCCTGGTGATTTCATTGCTGAAGGAGTTGATCAAACACGCGGATGGTTCTATACGCTGCATGCAATTGCAACAATGGTTTTTGATTCAGTTGCGTATAAAAATGTTGTTTCGAATGGACTCGTTTTGGATAAAAACGGTCAAAAAATGTCGAAGCGACTTGGAAATGCTGTTGATCCTTTTTCAACGCTTGAAACGTATGGAGCTGATGCTACACGTTGGTACATGATTACCAATGCACAACCGTGGGACAACTTAAAATTTGATTTAGATGGTGTAACTGAAGTACAACGAAAATTCTTCGGAACACTTTACAATACGTATTCATTCTTCGCTTTGTACGCAAACATAGATGGATTTGATTATTCAGCGAAGGAAATTGCTTTAAATGAGCGTCCTGAAATTGACCGTTGGGTTTTATCGAAATTGCATTCATTGATTCAAGAAGTTGATGCGGCTTACAACGATTACGAACCAACAAAAGCTGGACGTTTGATTCAAGAATTTGTTAGTGATCAATTGTCAAACTGGTATGTGCGTTTATGTCGTCGTCGTTTCTGGAAAAGTGATGATGCAACGGATAAAACATCTGCATACCAAACTTTGTATACCTGCTTGGAAACGGTTGCACTTTTGGGATCGCCAATTGCACCTTTCTTTATGGATCAATTGTTCTCAGATTTAAACTCCGTTTCAAAACGTTTTGCTGTTAATTCAGTTCATTTAGCTGATTTCCCAGTGGTAGATCCAAGTTTCATCAACGAAGCATTGGAAGCACAAATGGACATTGCACAACGCACTTCTTCGTTGGTGCTTGCATTACGTAAGAAAGAGAAAATCCGTGTTCGTCAACCATTGCAAAAAATAATGGTTCCGGTATTGAACAAGACATTTGCTGATAACATTTTACATGTCAAAGAATTGATTCTTTCAGAAGTGAATGTGAAAGAATTGGAATTGATGGAAGAAGGAAACGGAATGTTGGTGAAAAGCATCAAACCGAACTTCAAAACAATTGGGCCGAAATACGGTAAACAAATGAAAGCGATTGCTGCAATGGTAGCACAACTTTCAAATGATCAAATTGGCGAGATTGAGGCTAATAATGGTTGGAACGGTGAAATTGATGGTGAACAAATTAGCCTTGACTTAGGAGATTTCGAAATTGCAGCTCAAGATATTCCAGGCTGGTTAGTTGCTACTGAAGGCGGATTAACGGTTGCTTTAGACATTACTATTTCTGAAACATTAAAAGCCGAAGGAATTGCACGTGAATTAATCAATCGCGTTCAAAACTTGAGAAAAGACTCAGGATTGGAAGTCACAGACCGCATTTTATTGAAGGTAGACACGAACGAATTTGTACAACAAGCAATTCAGGATAATCAAGAGTATGTTTGCAACGAAGTTTTGGCAAATGGAATTTCATTTGAAAGTTTAGGAGCAGAAGCTTTGCTAACAGATTTAGAAGCTGCTGGAGATGCGAAAATTGGTTTGAATAAAGCTTAATTGGAGCATCGAACATGGAGAATGGAGCATTGACTTTAAAATAATTAGAATAAAATTAAACTATGTATAGATCACACACGTGCGGAGAATTACGCATTTCAGATGTTGGAGCAACAGTAACACTTGCCGGATGGGTACAACGTTCGCGCGACTTAGGAGGAATGACATTTGTTGATTTACGTGACCGTTATGGCATCACGCAATTGGCATTCAACATGGAAGACAATGCTGAATTGGGAGCACAAGCCAACAAATTGGGTCGTGAATTCGTGATTCAAGCTACAGGAACAGTTATCGAGCGTTCTAGCAAAAACAAAAACATTCCAACAGGTGAAATCGAAATCGTTGTGAGTGAATTGAAATTGTTAAATGCTGCGAAATTGCCTCCTTTCACGATTGAAGATGAAACAGATGGTGGTGATGAGTTGCGTATGCAATACCGTTACTTAGATTTAAGAAGAAACCCAGTTCAACAAAAATTGCGTTTGCGTAATCAAGTTGCGTTGGAAACGAGAATTTACTTGAATTCGAAAGATTTCTTGGATGTTGAAACACCTGTTTTAATTAAATCAACACCTGAGGGAGCAAGAGATTTCGTGGTTCCAAGTCGTATGAACGAAGGACAATTTTACGCCTTGCCACAATCACCACAAACGTTTAAGCAATTATTGATGGTTTCAGGTTTCGACCGTTACTACCAAATTGTAAAATGTTTCCGTGATGAAGATTTACGTGCTGACCGTCAACCAGAGTTTACACAAATCGACTGTGAAATGGCGTTTGTTGAACAGGATGACATTTTGAATACGTTCGAAGGATTGATTAAGCATTTATTTAAAACCGTTCGAGGCGTTGAATTTACAGAGGCATTCCCACGCATGGATTATGCTGAAGCGATGGCACGTTACGGTTCAGATAAACCAGATATCCGTTTCGGAATGGAATTCGTTGATTTGAATGATGTTGCTCAAGGAAAAGGTTTTGCCATTTTCGATAGCGCTGAAGCAGTTATTGCGATCAATGCAGAAGATTGTGTTGAATATACACGTAAACAAATTGACGAGCTTACTGAATGGGTAAAACGCCCACAAATTGGAGCGAAAGGATTAGTATATGTTCGTTGCAATGCTGACGGAACCTTTAAATCATCTGTTGATAAATTCTACTCACAAGAAGATTTAGCGGCTTGGGCACAAAAAGCGAATGCAAAACCAGGTGATTTAATTCTTGTGTTGAGCGGTGATTTGGACAAAGTACGCAAGCAAATGAACGAATTACGTTTACACATGGGTAACGAACTTGGATTGCGCAATCCAAACGTATTCAAACCTTTGTGGGTATTGGATTTCCCATTGTTAGAGTGGGATGAAGAAAGTGGACGTTACCATGCAATGCATCATCCATTCACTTCTCCAAAACCAGAAGACATGCACTTGATTCAAACTGAACCAGGAAAAGTTCGCGCAAATGCTTACGATTTAGCAATGAATGGTGTTGAACTTGGTGGTGGATCTATTCGTATTCACGATAGAGATTTACAATCACGCATGTTTGATTTATTAGGATTCACAAAAGAAGAAGCACAAGCTCAATTTGGATTCTTGATGAGTGCATTTGAGTACGGTGCGCCTCCACATGGTGGTTTGGCATTTGGTTTGGATCGCTTAGTTGCTACAATGGGTGGTTCTGAATCGATTCGAGATTACATCGCTTTCCCAAAAAACAATAGTGGACGTGATACAATGATTGATGCACCATCGCCATTGCACGCAGACCAATTGAAAGAATTGGGAATTAAATTAAATGCTTAATACCAAACGATTATAATGTATCGGGGGACTTTTTAAGTCCCCTTTTTTTACCACTCAATTTTATTATGGAAGAATTAACAGACTACATTGGATACATCGCTTCAGGCGTTGTACTTCTCTCATTTCTCATGCGAAAAATGATCTTCTTGCGTATCGTAAACACAATCGGTTGCGTATTTTTTATTGTTTACGGAATTCTTTTAGGAGAAGCTCCAATCATTATCACGAATGCTGCAATCGTATTGATTAACATTTATTATTTGAGCAAATCAAACAAAGAATCGTAAGCTACTAATTCGAAATGATTTCATATTTCTCACCAACTACTTTAAACGAGGTTCGGCGATTACGTTGATGTAATTCTTCTTTTCGCTCCTTCGTTTTTTGTTTGTTGATGTAATCTTCCGTTAATAAAATTCGATCTCCTTTTTCATTTAAAATAGGTTTTTTGTCTGCACCAGCCATAAAGTTTGGTTGTGTTTCACCATATCCTTTTGGTATTAAGCGCTCACGTGCTATCCCTTTAGAAACCAAATAGTCAACACACGATTTTGCACGACGTTGTGATAAATCCAAATTATAAATATCAACACCTCGGCAATCGGTATGCGAATTAATCTCTACGACCAAGTTGTTGTTTAATACTAAGAAATCATATATTTTATCCAAACGCTGCATCGAAATTGGACGCAATTTGTCAGAATCGAAATCGTATTCAATTCCTTCAATTTCAATTTCTTCCTGTGGAATTGGATTCAAATAAAAGTCTTGCGTTAAGGCTGTTGTTTCTGTAATTGTTTTGGTATTGATATTCGCTGCATCGGCAAAATACTTCTCTTTTTGTGCTTTGATAAACAACTCCCAACCATGTGTTAATTCCTTTTCATAGAATCCATTCTCGTCGGTTTGAATTACAAATGGCGGAAATTCACCGTCTACGTCCTTAAATGTTAAAGAAGCATTTGGAAGGATTTCATTCGTAGCAGCATCATAAGAATAACCGCTTAAAACAATTCGAATTGGTTCATTCGTTACTTCATAAATATCAAAACAATGTCCATTTTCACATGGTTCGCGATCACTTGATAAAAACCCTTTCATCAATTTCGTATCCCAAATCAAATAAGCGTCATCCTTGCTCGAATTGATTGGTAAACCAAGATTTGCTGGCGTATTAAAGGTTTCACCATCTTTGTCATAAAAGCTTTTATAAACGTCCAATCCACCAATCGAATTATGACCATTTGAACTGAAAAATAAAGTCGAAGATGCTTCGTGAAAGAACGGTGTTACTTCATCCAAATCAGAATTCACTGGATAACCCAAATTAATTGCATCTCCTACAGGATTTCCTAATGGATCAATTTCAATCTTCCAGATATCAAATCCTCCTTGTCCTCCGGGGCGATTACTTGAAAAATACAAGGTTTGACCATCCATAGAAACAAATGGCTGCATGCTTTTGTATCCTGGAACATTCACTTTTGCATCTAACTTATACGCTTCATAGAACTTAAAATCTACCATTCGGCCTAAATAGATGCTTTGATCTTTGCGATTCTCATCACTCCAGCGCGTGTAAAAGATTACATTTTGATTGTTAATTGCAGAAGCAGCATCGTGTTGAGCAGAATTTAACGGGCGCCCAAAATTCGTTGCTTTACCCCAGTTTCCGTTTTCATTACGTTCTGTCCAGTAGATATCACATAAAAAGGCAGATTCTTGTTCTGGTTCTAAAATTACTCCACCAGGTCTAGCAGAAGTGAACATTACACGATTTTCATTACCGAAATAATTCACCGCAAACGAAGAAGTCCCTTTATTAAAGACTGAAGTATCCGCTAATTGTATCTGAACCTCCTCTTTAATGTTATCGCTGTTCAAAGCATAATAACAACCTGTAATGTTCAACTGAGCCGTTCTTAATAAAGAATCAGCATATTTTTCAGATTTAATGTAGGTTTCAAACTCCGAGATTGCCTGATCATAATTCTTAATGTTCATTAAAGCATTCGCATAATAAAATTGATCATTCGGATAAGAACCTTTTTTACTTGTCTTCGCAAAATAATCTGCTGCGTGATTGTAATCATACGTTTTTTGATAACACATGGCGATTTGGTGATCCACATAATCTTCCAACGAAACCAATTGGTTACTATCTACTTCAATGCCTTTTTTAGGCAATTTCTGATTCGTTACCTCAATTTCATAGGGCAATACCATTGAGCCCATTCCGATGGAATCATTTAAGGCTTTCTTGTAATAAGTTAACGCATTAAAATAATCTTCTTGCGCATAAAAGTTGTCTGCATTGAAAATCCACACTTTTTTTGATTGTGAATAGGCATTTAAACCAATCAAACAGACGATTAATAATAGAAATCTTTTCATGGTGCTATTCATTACAATCTTGGACAAATTTTATCAACTTTCGGCTTATTCTTGCCATTAACATAGGTGAATGACAATTCGAATCCACCGCGACCAGTTGAGACAGATGTGAGCGATGAAACATTCACGTCATATCCCAATTTAACAATGAAATTTTCCTTTTTTACACCAAAGGTTGCTATAGCTGCATCTTTCATACGATAAATTACTCCACCCAACAAATAGGTCTCGCTTCCTTTAAGGAAATATCCAGCTTCCAAAGCAAAGGTTTGTTCATTGAATTTCTCCTGTTGCATAATCAACACTTTCGGAAGTAAATAGAACAATTCTGTAATGTTAATTCGAGTTCCAACGTGTGCATAAAAACGCATTGGTAAACGATTATCTTGCCCAAAGAATGATTCGTTTGGTGTTAATAAGTTGAAAGCTGAAATTCCGATAAACGGATTCAATTTACTTTGTTGACGTGCATAATAATAAAGCAAACTTGCATTTGCAACTGGAACAACCATGGATTGTGCACCAAACGTTTCACCTGAAACAAGTGAAGTATTGAATTCACCACCATTATTCAAGGAATATTGATTGTTAAATGATAGCAACTGATACTCAACTGATTTTTGCATTGCTCCAGCTTGAATTCCAAAGGAAAGATTGTTGTAACGTCTTTTATCCAATGACATATTGTACGCAGCAGAAACTAATCCTTGCAACACATTAAAGTTCCCATAACCTGCTCTGAAATTATGAATTTGTACACCGAATCCCCATTTACGAACTGGCATATCAAAACTCACCAAAGCTGAAGTATAAGGTTTGAAATTCACAGATTTCCATTGAGTTCTATATTGCGCATGAACACGCCATTTTCCTTCAAAAACACCTGTCATTCCTGAATTTAAAAACAAGGGCGCCGCATCATACATCGATAAATGCGCATCCTGAGCTTTAAATTTTGGTACTAAACCAATTAAGAAAAATAATAGTATAAACTTCTTCATGATTAACGCATTAAAGTAACATCACCCGACTTCTTCACAATCTGACCATTGGTCATTTCAACTGTAAACGTCCAAGTATAAACACCCATTGGAGCTCTCTCGCCTTGATACATTCCGTTCCAACCTTCTAATGCATCATTCGATTCATAGATTAATTGACCCCAATTGTTATAAATTTTGAAATCTACCGTTTTGAAAGGTCCACCACGAATAATGAACACGTCATTTTCACCATCTTCATTTGGTGTGAATCCTGTTGGTAAAACTGGTAATAATGCAATAGATAAATCAGCTTTTGTCGTGTCTTGACATCCATTAATATCCGTAACAATTAATGTTATTGGATAAACACCTCCAGTTGAATAATTGTGGATAGAATTCTGATTGTTGTCTCCTTCACCATCACCAAAATTCCAATACCAAGCACTTAACTGATTCCCTGTTGAAGCGTCAATGAAATTTACATCTTCTAATGCTAAAGCTGGATTTGGATTGATCGTAAATGCAGCCGTTGGACTAGGATTCACAATAACATTTTGGAAAACTGTCGCTTCACAACCAAGTGCCGAGGTTGCTGTAAATTCAACTGAATAAGTTCCTGCAGCAGTGTACGTGTAACTTGGATTTTGTTGGTTACTGATGTTACCAGGTTCAAAAACATATTCCCATGCATTGATACTTCCTGAAGAAATAAATGAATTATCTGTAAAGAAGATTTCACCATTTTCACATGCAACAGTATTCGTGAATGAAGGAACAGGTAAAGGATTCACTGTTACACTTTGTTGAATCGTATCAAAACATCCTAGGCTAGATTCAACAATCAAAGTCGTATTAAACGTTCCACTAGCTGTATACGTGTGTAAAGGATCATCTGTTATTGAGGTACCTGAATCACCAAAACTCCAATCCCAACCAACAATTGAACCTGATGGCGTCGTTGACATATCTGTGAAAGCAGTATTACTTCCTTGACACGCTGCAGTTGAACTGAATGCAGCTGTTGGTGAACTTTTGAACGTAACGTGAAGTGTATCATTATCTGGTGAACATCCAAATGAACCTGCAGACGATAAAATTAAATTCACTCCTCCATTTAAAATATCTGAATTAGAAGGGAAATAAAGTGTTGACAAGAGCATGTTACTTGGGTTAAATGCACCTGTTCCCATTGTTGACCAAGATCCAGTTTGATTCGGTCCACTTATCGTTCCATTTAATTGAATTGCTTCATTCTGACAAAAAGCTTGATCTATTCCAGCATTCACATTTGGTGGATCGATAAAATGAATACGTAATGAATCACTTTCTATTGGACAAATTCCAGTTGTCGAAAGTAACACATCAATATAACCAATGGTTGTATCGATTGGACTCACTGTATAGAAAGTAGGTATTGCTGAGGTATTTGCGATAGACCCAAATCCATTCACTGACCAAAGTGTAGAAAAACCGAGTGTGACATTTCCAGTAAAATTAAGAACAGAAGTGTTCGAACAAATAGAATCGGACATTGTGATTGTCACTTGCGGTTGATCAATAATGGTAATCTCCAAACTATCTTGAACTGCCAAACAATTACCGTTATTCGTTGACGTTAATGTCATAACAATGGTTCCAACTGTTGTATCCGAGCTACTTATCAAGTAATCCGTAATCAAATTCGATTGGCTCGGCGAAAAAGCTCCTGATCCTGTTGTTGACCAAACACCTGTTGTTGTTGGACCAGAAATACTTCCAGATAAAGGTGCAAGAGTTGTACTTGAACAAACAACTTGATTTGGTCCAGCAATAACGTTAGGTGGATTTGTAAAATGAATTACCACTGTATCTTTATCATTAGGACAAGAGAAGAAACTTCCAGCAGAGGTTAAAAACAATGCAACACTATCTGCTGCCAAATCGGTTGGTGAAGGTGTATAGGTTGTTGTTAAACTTCCTGAGTTGCCAAAAGCTCCACCTGTTCCACCCGACCAGGAAGCGGCCGAAGCAAAATTCACAAAACCACTAATCGGTATAGCGCCAACATTATTTTTACAGAAGGTGTTATCTCCTCCAGCACCCACGATCGGTGATTGAATAAAACTCACTTTCATCGTATCAGTTACTGGATTACAATTTCCTGTTGAGCTAAGTACGAAAGTCAATGAACCCTGCGCGAAATCACTTGTTGAAGGCGTATAAGTAGTAACCAAATTCGTTGGTGCAGATAATGTACCTGTACCATCCAATACATTCCAGATTCCAGTAATTGAACCTCCAGTCACACTACCATTTAAATTGATTTGCGGTTCACCATTACATAAAATTGTGTCATTTCCAGCTTTGGTGTAAACACGTCTAATGAATGAAGACATGTAGTGGTACAAACAACCTGTTGTCGTTCCACCATTGATTACTCCCAAAGCGAAATTATCAGTTGAATTCGTTAAAATATTCGAAGAACCAGAAGCAATTTGTCCAGTTGTATATGTCAACTGAGCCGCATACCATTGTCCACCTGTTCCAGGTACAACGTTAAAACTTCCAGCAGGCACCAATGCTGCACTACCGTTCAACAAGAATGAACCTTGAGCTCCTGCAGGACATAAAATATTTAATGAGAAATTTTGCGGATTTGTTCGTGGGAACGTAACGATGTCTGACCCAGCACAGTTTAACGGTGGCAACAATGCTTCACCTAATTCACATCCATAACCAGCCATGTGCAAAACATATACAGGTTTATCGGATTGAACATGCGTCCGTGGCTGCGCCAATTGATAACGATAAGTATCCCCTTGATTTAAAATCACGTTTGTAACTGCTCCATCATTGATTGTTACAGTTGTAAAATTTTCTGTCGCTGTAACAAAGAATGACTCTTCAGAACCAGCATTTAAAAACCCACGCAAGACGATGTATTCGTCGCCAATTACATCTGTTGGAACAATTTGGTCACCCATTAAATCGTAACAGCCTCCACCTCCGGAAGGATTTACTGAATCATCTGAAACTGTAACGGCGACAGGTTTTGTTGATACTACAATAGATCCCGCTAAGTTGTTTCCTGCCACACTTGTATTTTGCACCATGTTTTGAACAGTGTAAACATTCCCTTTCAAAGGCAGAGTTACGGAATAAGTGACGTTTGCCGGATGCCCACCAACGACAGCACAACGGGGTGTAATATAAACAACAGTATTATCTTCTGTTGCAACGATATTTATTTGCTGATATGGTTGAACGATAGAACCACTTCCATCTAAATCTCCACTTAATGTTTGATTGTTCCATCGCGTTTGAAACGGTGTTACGAACTCAGTACCCAATCCATTTTGACCTTTCAACGAATACGTTTCTGGATTGTTGTAGTTCGGTCCACGCGTGATGACATCATAAACTGCTGTAATCGGATGATCAGAAGTAATTTGAAATCCACTATTTAAAACGGTATTCGCAGGTTTACTTTCAATCGCATTCATCATGAAATGCACATTTTTCGAAAAAAGTGAATTCGCAGGGATGTTGATTGTAGTATCGTAACCAGTAGCTGGCATGCGAACGCGCACCGCAGTAGGATTATTAAATGTTGAGAAATGGAAAGCAATTGGATCTCTCCACCAGTGATCAGGTGTAACCCAAGGAGCCGCAAACCAAAAGACTGTGTCAATTTGTGCTTTCACTTCTTTCGCACCGAAAAAGAAGAAAAAGACTACTAAAATGAGGTGTTTTTTAAAACGCATATTTCTAATTTTTTAATTCTTTTCTTTTTCTTCCATTTTCTGTTTCATGTCTTCCATGATACTATTATTCAGCTTATCGTCTTCTTCTTCCAAGGTTGGTTTCTTCTTGGTAATAACAAATGACAACATCACTTCATGCGAACCTGAATTGTATTTTCGGATTTTAGATACAGAATAATCATATCCGTATCCAATATTCAATCGTTCTTTTAATTTGATACCAAGTGAAAGTCCGACTGCATCGTCTGAACGAAAGATTAAACCTGCCCAAATTTTATTGTTGAACGTACCTTTCAACATCCCTGTCCATTGCATAGGAACTGGGCTTGTGTACTTAATCATAAAACTAGGTTGAAGTTCAAATTTCTTCTTAGGAAAATCGAATGTATATCCTACAATCGCATTGTAATGGAAGGCCAAATTCGAATTATAACTAGTAAATTGAATTTGCTTCGTCAATAAATGTTGCATTGAACCCATTAAAAAGAACTTCTTCGAATACAAATGGAATCCAGCATTTACATCAATTGCATTGGCTGAGTAAACACTTCCTGTCAACACCTCATCACCTTGATCTGCCAAAACAGCATCATACAATTTGACACGGTACTGAATGTATCCAGGTTGAATTCCAAATCCAAGTTTTAGTTTCTTACTTAACTTGAAATGCTGTGCGTAATTCAAATAAATTCCAGTATTATTTACTAAACCAGATTTCTCAGAAACGATTGATGCTCCGTAGCCCGCCTTTCCTTTGTTGCGAACTGAACCATAAAAATTAGCATTCATGTTCACTGGAGCATTTTCAAATCCAACCCATTGATTTCTGTAACTCAAATTCGCCACATGAACATCCTTACTTCCAGCAATCGCTGGATTGTAATAATAATCGTTCATCAAGAAATTTGAATACACTCCTTGTTGTTGAGCGTTCGCAAATGTGCAAAGGCTTACAATAAAAATGATTGTCAGTAGTGATTTCATATCTTATTTTCTGCTTTTTAATACCAATAATGCACCCTTAAACTGATCGACTTCTAAGCCAGCATTCAGATTAATGATGTAAAAATAATTTCCATCAGGAACGAGCTCACCTTCATACTTTCCGTCCCATGGAGTTGAATATCCTGTTGAATAAAATAGTTGTTGCCCCCATTGATTGTATATTTCAACAGTAGCATTTGGGAATAACAAATCGATAAATTCTAATTTCCAAACATCATTTTTATTATCATCGTTTGGTGAAATAGCATTCGGAATTAAGGTGTTAATTTCTGTTGTTACTGTATTGATTGTAATTAGTGTACTTGTACTATCATAACAACCAAGTGCGCCATAAGCATATTGCGTTACAAGATATTCTCCATTCGCAAAATAAGTGTTACTTGGATTTTGAAGTAAACTGGTGTTACCATCTCCAAACTGCCAAGCATAGTTGGTACTATAAAGTGATGTATCAACAAAATTGAATATTGCTCCCACATTCATTCCATTGCTTGTATTATAATAGAAACCAGCTACTGGAATTGCAGGAACCGAAATGATTTGTTCAACAGTATCAGAACATCCGTGTGTCGTTGAAACAATGTGTGTTATTGTATAATCACCATCTGTATTGAACAATTGTGTAGGATTTGCACTTGCGTTTGCTCCTTGTCCTCCAAAATCATAGAACCAATAGTTAATTGGATCTGTGGATGTTGAATTATCCGTAAAATTTATAATTACTTGATTCCCCGGACAACTTGCCAAATAAGTAAAAGATGCATTCGGCTGATCAAACACATCTACTTGTTTTACAATCGTATCAGAGCATCCAATAGAATTCGTAACGACTAATTGAACATCATAGACACCAAATGCAGCATATAAATTAGTTGGATTTTGATTTGTTGAAACATTTCCATCATCAAAATTCCAATCCCAAGTAGCTAAAGTTCCATAACCTGGAAGTGAAAAATCAGTGAAATTTGTCGTATTTCCTAAACAAACATCCGTTCCATTAAAGTTAGCGAATGGCGGAGCTACAAAGCTTATTTGTACAATGTCATTTACTGTTATACAGTTTCCATTGTTTGTAGATGTTAGTGTTAACACAAGATTTCCACTTGCAATTTCTGAAACTGTTGGAGTATAGATTGCATTCAAATCAGTAGCTGAAGAACTATATGATCCAGCTCCACCACTCCAAGCACCTGTTGTTGTTGCTCCGGTCACACTTCCATTGAGTTGAACTGAAGCATCATTCGAACAAATCAATTGATTCACTCCGGCATCTGCAACTGGAGACGGAGCAAATACTATCAATAAACTATCTTGCACTGGTAAACAATTTCCGTTTGAAGTTGATTCTAAATACAAAAGCACTTGTCCAGCGGCAATATCATTTGAACTTGGTTGGTAATTAGCATTTAACGCCAAATTATTTGGTGTAAACAGCCCATTTCCTGTTGTAATCCATTTTCCAGTTGAACTCGATCCGGAAACAGTTCCACTCAAGGCGACCGCTGCATTGTTAGCACACACTGTAATTGTATCAACGCCTGCATCAACGAGCGCTTCATAAGTAAACGCGATATTCATTGTATCTGTGACGACTGAACAAGAACCTACATTCGTTGAGGTTAAAACAACGTTAACTGAACCGTTGGCAATATCAGCAGGCGAAGGAATATAATCTGCATTAAAGTCTGTTGCTGATGGTGTAAAAGTACCGGTTCCCAACGTTGACCAAACACCAGTTGAAGCACCTCCTGAAACAGATCCATTCAAACTTACGACTGCATTATTGGCACATACTGATTGATTGGCAGAAGCATTTACCATCGGTGCAGGACTCACATGTAAGATCAAGGTGTCTTTTTGCACAGGACAAGGGCCTGTTGAGGACAAAATCAGTTGAATAGGTGTAATTAATGAATCCAATGGACTTGGAACATAAATGTTCGTTAGTGCGGTGTTACCCATTGTGAAAGAACCATATCCAGAGCCGCTCCAGCTTCCTGTAACTGAACCTCCACCAACAATTCCATTCAAATTAAAAGGAACGTTCGCACAAATTGTATCATCGATTCCTGCATCAACAAATGGATAAGAATTGAATTCTGAAAAATATCCGTAAGAAGCACCATTATTGTTATTTCCTGCTAAAACACCTAAACCAAAAACATCTCCCGTGTTTTCAATAATGTTATATGAATTTACAGGTACATCAGTAGTATTAAGTGTTATACGAGCAACTTTAAAATTACCAGATGTTCCTGGTACCGTCGAAAACGATCCTGCGTTAATAACACCCGTTGCTCCATTTAACGTAAACATATTTTCAAAGCCACTGCGCGTGTAAAGTATGACTGCTAAAGAATCTGCTGACGATCGTGTAAAAGCTGTAGAATACGTTCCAGCACAATATAAATTTGGAACCTGAGCTGCAGACATTTCACAACCATAGCCTGAAACATGCAACAAGTAAACGGGTTTTGTAGTTTTAATGTAATTCACACCTTCCGTCAATGCATATTCATATGTTTCACTCCAATTGATTAATGTTGAAGTGGTTGTTGAATTATAAACTGATATTCCAGTTCCATTTTGAGTTGCTAGAACATATACTCTATCCGAACTTCCTGTTCCTTTGTGAACGATATAATCTGTTCCAATAAAATCGGTACTCGTAATTTGATCTCCAGAAACATCCGTACATGTGCTATTACTTAAAGCTCCATCAAAAGTCGTCACTGCAACTGGATGATCCGCCGAAACGATTGAACCTGCCAACGAACTAGCCGCTGAATTGTTCATATCGCGCGCACTGTAGGTTTGTCCTTTGTTAAGAACAACTGAAAAAGTAACATTGATCGCATGACCAGTAATAGCCGTTCTTGGTGTAATTAGCACTGTTGTATTATCTTCAGTTGCAACAATTTCAAATGACGAAAAAGAAACAGGAGCTGTTACTGCGGTACTCCAAAATTTCTGAAATGGTGTGTAAAAATTTGTTCCTAAAGCCTTTGTTCCTTTTAACGAAAAAACCTCTTTATTTGACGTTGTTTTTACTTCGTAAAACGCTGATATTTCACTTGTTGAACTAATTTTTAATCCTGTAGTTGAAACAACATTCGCAGCGGGACTTTCAATTTGTGCGATAAAAGCAGTTAGATTGACACTATCAAGACCATTTGCAGGCAAATTCACTGTAATTGGCAAAAAAGCTCCATTCGCTGGTTGACTTATTGTTACAGTCGCCGGGGCATCATACGATAAAAGTCTTAAGTAGATTGGTGACTCTCCAATACCAGCAGAAATATTCGGAGCTGCAAACCAAAACAGAGTATCCTGTTGGGAAAATGCACTATTTAAGCAAATGATTGTTAGAAATAGAACAAATAGCTTCTTGTGAACTATCATAATGTGGTTAAGTAGAATGTTAATTTTCGGGTTACTTTTTTCAGTGGTGCGAAATTAGGTGATTTTAAACTATTAAAAAAAAAAATCTTTATTAAGCATTGATATTTAGTAAAATTCTATAGTTTTTCAGCTTTTTAATTCAATATTAAAGTCATAAAATTCGAATTCAATTATCTTTGTTCCACACATATTCATCAACAATGAGCGCAATACAAGGAAATTTAGTTGTTTACAACAGTTTATCAGGGCAAAAGGAAAAGTTCGAACCGATTCATGAAAATCGTGTTGGAATGTATGTTTGTGGTCCAACCTTGTACAGCGAGCCACACATGGGTAACATGCGTACGTTTATCAATTTTGATATGATTTACCGCTATTTGCTAGTGTTAGGTTATAAAGTGAAATATGTACGAAACATTACGGATGCAGGACATATCACCAATAGTTTAGGTGAAGCGGTTGATAGTATTGGAAATGCTGCTCGTTTAGAACAAATGCAATCGTTGGAAATTGTCTATAAGTACAATGTGAAATTCCAGGAATTACAGCGCATCTATAATTTATTGCCTCCAAGCATTGAACCAACTGCAACTGGACACATTCAAGAACAAATCGAGCACATCGAAAAAATCATTGATAATGGTTTTGCTTATGTTGTCAACGGTTCTGTTTATTTCGATGTAAAGAAATACAGTGAAAAATACGAATACGGGATTTTAAGTGGACGAAAAGTTGACGAATTAGCGGAAGAAACACGTGTTTTGAATGCGCAAGATGAAAAACGTTTCTTCGCTGATTTCGCACTTTGGAAAAAAGCAAATCCTGAAGATATGCAAATCTGGCGTTCACCTTGGGGTGATGGAAATCCAGGATGGCACATCGAATGTACAGCGATGAGTACAAAATATCTTGGATCTCATTTCGATATTCATGGGGGTGGAATGGATTTGAAATTTCCGCACCACGAAGATGAAATTGCTCAAAACTGCGGTTCGTTAGGTTGTAATCCAGCCAAATATTGGTTGCACGCGAACATGTTGAATGTGAACGGACAAAAAATGAGTAAATCGTTGGGTAACTACTTCTTGCCGAAAGAAATTGTTGATGGAACTACTGAATTATTTGATAAACCATATAGTCCGAATGTAATCCGCTTCTTCATGATGCAAGCGCAATACAGAAGTAATCTTGATTTCACTTCTGACGCATTAAACGCTGCTGAAAAAGGATTCACACGTATGTCGGATGCCATGCAATTAATCTCAAAATTGAAGGTTTCTGCAACAAGTTCTTTCAACGTGGATGAATTGATTGCTTCATTTTACACTGCAATGAACGACGACTTCAACACGTCAATTCTTGTAGCTAATTTGTTTGAAGCAGTGAAACGCATCAATTTGGTCAATGATGGTAATGAAACAATTACCCAAGATGATTTAATCAAGTTGGAAAAAGCGATGATCTTATTCATTTACGATGTTCTAGGTTTAGAAATTACTACCGAGAATAGCCATGAAAAATTGGCTCCTGTAATGGATTTGGTAATAGATTTACGTCAACAAGCGCGCGAAAACAAAGATTGGACAACTTCAGATAAAATTCGTGATGGATTAGCTGCTGCTGGAATTACCATTAAAGACGGTAAAGAAGGAACTTCTTGGAGTTAAGCCACTTGCATTTTCATTTTTTTCTTTAATTTCACTCTCAACATAGTTATACTGTGTTGATTTTCATAGTATTGTTAAACACAATTATCTCTTATGCTTTCAAAAGACATTGACAAAAAATTATTCTTACTCGACGCATACGCACTTATTTACAGAGCTTACTTTGCTTTCGCGAAAAATCCACGTGTTAATTCAAAAGGACAAAACACTTCAGCAGCTTTTGGTTTTACCAATGTGCTAATTGATGTAATTAAGAACGAAAAGCCAACTCACTTAGCGGTTGTTTTCGATCCTCCTGGAGGTTCAACGCATCGTATTGCTGATTTTGAAGCATACAAAGCGCATCGTGAAGAAATGCCAGAAGACATTCGTTCAATGATTAAACCAATCAAACAAATTGTTGAAGCATTCAATGTTCCCATTCTTGAATTAGCAGGTTATGAAGCGGATGACGTTATTGGAACTTTGGCTAAAATCGCAGAACGCAAAGGATACACAACATACATGATGACACCCGATAAAGATTATGGTCAATTGGTGTCTGAAAACATCTTCATGTTTAAACCAGGTCGAGGCGGAAATCCACCAGAGATTATGGGTGTGAAAGAAGTCTGCGAGAAGTTTGAAGTGAATGATCCAATGCAAGTAATTGATATTCTTGGACTTTGGGGTGATGCTGCGGATAACATTCCGGGAATTCCGGGAATCGGTGAAAAAACAGCCAAAGCCTTGATTCAAAAATATGGATCGATGGAAGGTATTTTTGCAAATGTGGAAGATTTAAAAGGAAAGCAAAAAGAGAATGTCATCAACTTCCAAGAACAAGGTATTATTTCCAAAAAGTTGGCAACAATCATTGTGGATTTAGATGTCGAATTCAATGAAGAACACTTAATCATGTGCGATGTTGATACTGAAAAAGTAAAAGACATTTTCACTGAATTGGAATTTAGAAACCTTGCACGTCGCGTCATTGGGGAAGAAATTGTTGTCACTGCTCATCCAACGTCGAATTCGGGAGAATCTGCTCAATTGGACTTATTTGGTATGCAAAGTATGTTGGTGGAACAAGATCCAACTCCAACAGCCGATTATAAAACGATAGCAACTGAAAAACCAAGCTATCACCTCATCACGCAACCGGAAGAGCGCAAAGAATTGCTCGAACTATTGCTTCAACAAACACAAGTATGTTTTGATACGGAAACAACCGATATTGAAGCCTTGCATGCTGATTTAGTTGGAATGTCATTTTCATACAAAGCGCGTGAAGCCTTTTATGTTGCCGTTCCAGCTGATTTCAACGAAGCAAAATCAATCGTAGAAGAATTCCTTCCATTCTTCAGCTCAACTAGCATCGAAAAAATTGCTCACAATATTAAATACGATTTAAAAGTGTTGAATCGTTACGGTATTTCCGTTGCTGCCCCAACGTTTGATACCATGGTTGCGCATTACTTAATCAACCCAGAATCAAAACAAGGAATGGATTTCTTGGCTGAATTCTATTTAAAATATCAACCAATTTCTATTGAAACCTTGATTGGTAAAAAAGGAAAAGGCCAAGGAAACATGCGTGATTTGAAACCAGAAGAAATTTCTGATTATGCGTGTGAAGATGCAGATATTACCTTCCAATTAAAGCAATTGTTCGAACCTGAAATTCAGAAAGAACATTTGAAAGAATTGTTTTATGAAATGGAAATGCCTTTAGTTGAAGTGTTGAAAGACATGGAGCAAGAAGGAATTGCCATCGATGTAGCCGGATTGAAAGAGTATTCCAAACAAATGGAAATTACCCTTGCTGAACTTGAGAAAAATATCAAAGCTGAAGCAGGAATGGATTTCAATGTCGATTCTCCAAAACAATTGGGCGATATCTTGTTTGATGTTTTGAAAATTTCATCGAAAGCGAAAAAAACCAAAACAGGTCAATACGCAACATCGGAAGATATTCTTCAAAAACACGAGAAAGATCATCCGATTATTCCTATGATTTTGGAATACCGACAATTGCGTAAGTTGAAAAGTACCTATGTTGATCCACTTCCAACGATGACCGATCGAATTGACGGAAGAATCCACACAAACTATATGCAAACGGTTACCGCAACAGGACGTTTGAGTTCAAACAATCCGAACTTGCAAAACATTCCTATTCGCAGCGATAAAGGAAAAGAAATTCGTAAAGCATTCATTCCAAGAAATGAAGAATACACTTTGATGGCGGCGGATTATTCACAAATTGAATTACGCATTATTGCTGCCTTGAGTAAGGATAAAAACATGATCGAAGCTTTCAGCAGTGGACAAGATATTCACAAAGCAACTGCTGCAAAAGTGTTCAATGTTTCGTTGGAAGAAGTAACGCGTGACCAACGAAGCGCTGCAAAAGCCGTAAACTTTGGAATCATTTACGGTCAATCTGCTTTTGGTTTAGCACAAAACTTGAACATTTCAAGAACCGAAGCAAAATCAATCATCGATGCCTATTTTGAGCAATATTCTACCATTAAAACCTACATGGATGGAGCTGTTTCTCAGGCGCGTGACAAAGGATATGTAGAAACAATCATGCAACGTCGTCGTTACTTACCAGACATTAATTCTGCCAATGCGGTAGTACGTGGTTTTGCTGAGCGAAATGCTGTCAATGCACCAATTCAAGGTTCAGCTGCCGACATTGTTAAAATGGCCATGGTTTCAGTTTACAGAGCAATGAAACAGCAACCCTTGAAGTCTAAGATGATTTTGCAAGTACACGATGAGTTGGTGTTTGACGTTCACAAATCAGAAATGGACTTGATGAAAAAGTTAGTAAAAGAAGCGATGGAACATGCAGTTAAATTAGTTGTTCCAATGGAAGTTGAGTTACAATTTGGAGATAATTGGTTGGATGCACATTAAGTAAAACTTAATTCCCATCCACGATTTTCAAGCACTGACACAAGCGTAAGTAATTCTTCCGCATCATGCATTTTTTCATGTACGCGTTCTAATGTCAATTGATTGGATGAAATACGTGGATCTAAACCAAATGGGAAATCAGTATTCTCATTACTTGTAGCGTTTTCCAATTGGAGTAAAAATTGTCGTACAAGATTAATTGCTTCATTCGAGCTTAATTTGAAATCACTTGCCTTAACAGAGGAGAAAAAATCGATTTTCTTGCGCGCTCGTGTCAAAAGAACATTCAATCGTTTGGTTCCATTCTTTGAATTCATTGGTCCAAAGCGCATGTGGAATTCATTTTCATCAGAATAGCCGTAACCAAAACTGATAATTAAATGATCACATTCTTCCCCTTGCACATTTTCCAAAGCCTTAAAGAAAGCTGTGTCATTTTCAATGCGTTCTTCTAATTTTCCTAGTGTTTTCGTACTTAAACATGCGCTTATTTCTGCCAATTGACTTTCAGAAAAGGCAACAATTCCCAGTACGTTAGCTGCGTCAATCACTTTTTCAATATGCATGGCAACTTGTTTTGCTTCCTCTTGATTTTTGCGATTGATAAATTTTGCTCCTTCACAGTAATGCCATGAAATGGGATGTAATTCTTGCTGTACAGATGGAAATGCAAGCAATTCATTTTTGTAGAAATGTTTGTTCGAAAAATGAATTAAAGCTGGATGTTCACTGCGGTAATGATGTTTTAATCCAATCGTATTCCAATAGAAACTCGCTTGATGCAACACATCCACAATTTCGGTACTTCCTGATTTGAAATACGAACTTGGACCCATTTGTTGCTGATCTCCCGCAACTAAAACTCGCTTCGATCGCTGAATCGTTCCAAGTGCATTTTGTAATGGAATTTGACTTGCTTCATCAAAAATTGCAACATCAAACAAACCTTCTTGCATTGGAAAACACTTGGCAATTTGTGCAGGATTGCTCAACCAAATCGGTTTAAACAATTGAATCCATTCACGTGCTTCAGAAGCAAACAATTCACGCAAACTCGGATGATTGCGCGATTTTGCAAATTCTTTGACTAACAAGGCTTTTCCTTTTTTCAAACGGGTACGCAACTCTTTCTGCTCGGGAGATAATTTCGCTGGAACAGTTTGCAATAACGCATGATACAATTGAAATTTCTCTTGTTGTTTTCGTTTTATTAATTCAGCATGAAAATGGGATTCATTTGATCGTTCTTCTAAAATACGCTTACTCTTTTCTAGAAGATCGTTCTGTTCAAAATTTGCCAATGTTGGAAATTGATGTGAAAAACGAACCCATGAACTCTTAAAGATTGACAATTCAAGTTCCTCAAAACTCGCATATCTTTTGCATGAACGAATGAACACTTCTGGAAGTGATTTCAATTCAGCATGCATACTTGAAATGGCTTCAAAACACTCCAAGAAATTAAATAAAAAATCACCAATGTGTTCTGTTTCTTCCCAACGGAAAGTCGTTTTCAATTGTGCATACAGTTGATTAAGACGCGCATTTTCATTCGCATAATTCAGACGCGTTTCAAGTGAAATCTGCTCCCACTTCTCACGCTCTTCTCTACTTGTATAATGAATTTGCTGCTGAATCATTTCTAACTCTAAAGGCAACTCATCAACTCCAATTTCGCATAATTCAACTTTTAACTGCGACAATGTATTGCTTAGATTTAAAAACTGTTTCCAATGGTGCAATAAATCAAATGCTTTATCGAGTGGTAAATTGGAATAATTGGACCACTGTCTTTTCACTTTCCACTTACCAATTAACGATGTGTTTCCGAGTAATTCTAACAAATAATCTACTTCAACATTCGTCGGTTCCTTTTTCCAATTTGTTCGCTCCGATTGAAAAGTTGACAACTGATGTTCCGTTTTCAAATAGTGTTTCCGCAACTTCTCAAAACGCTTTTGTTCTTTCGAACCTTCCTTTAAAATGGAACTATGTTTTCTTACAATTGGATTGGAAAAATTCTGACTCAAAGCTGCCAATTTCATTGCTTCTTGAAAATCGGACCATGTTTCGATTGAGAACAATTTTTTAAGTTCAATCAATTCATTTTTCCATTCAGAAACGGCTTGATCCAATTTTAAAAAAGACGCTTGTTGAATACTTCCATACGAACAAGATCCAATTAAGGAATTGAGCTTCGATGTAAAAATTCGTTTCAAAACAGATTGATACTCCAAGAATTCACTTACATCAGGCAAATCACTAGAATAAATATGCTGTTCCAATGGCCGATTAGCAAGTGATGAATGAAAAGCCGAATAACTCAAACCACCAATCAAATCCGGTCGATTCAATACATCCAATGTATATTGCAGTTGATCTCGATACTGCTCAGAAATCTGTAAATTTCCTTCTACCGATTTCAAATTGCAAGCTTCCAATTGTTCCCATGCTAGTTTCAATTCCTCCAAAAAATCCTTTGATAAGGTCTCTGATGTCGCAATGAAACAAAGCGAATCCAAATCGAACTGCGTCAATTTTTTTACCAACACCTCTAATGCAACACGTTTTTCCGAAACAACCACTGCCGAAGCATTTATTGAGAGTATTTTTCCCAATAAATTGGATAAGACTTGTGATTTACCAGTTCCTGGTGGACCTTGAACCACGGTGTTTTGTTGTTCGAAATACGAAAACACTTCTAACTGATTCGCATCACTCGGGAAAAGAAGTTCATTTCCCAGATTTAATGGCAAATTACTTGAAAGATGTTCATCTCCCAATAATTCCGAAAGTGAAGTTGAAAGTGAGCAATGGAGTAGCTCATCCAATTCCTTCACTATTTCAAAGCGATGATGGTGAAAATTGCCTATAAATGCAGGGATATTTTGTAAAATGTTAAAATCATTGGCTAGAAGTAATGCTTCAATTTCCTCTACCAATAATTGCTCTTTGTTAAATTCAAATTCTACTTGTAATCGATTGAACAAAAATGGATTTACAAATGCTTCCTCCTCCAGAACATTGATTTTTACAGCATTTGAAACTTTAATCTGCTCAACCGAGCATGGATAAAGCAAAATCGGAGTATGAATTAATTCACCTTTATAAGGCCATTCTACCAATCCTTTTGCTAAGCAAAGTGGGAAAATTCCTTGCTCTTTTTTTGTTCGAATAGCAGATTGAATCAATGACTTGAGCTCATTTTCGAAAGGAAACATAAAACTCGATTGAGCAGCATCAACAGGAAAAATACCATGTTGACAATTGACCAACAAGTCGTTCGCATTGTACTGACTTGATTCTATCAGTAATTGTTCTATTCTATGTTTCGCATTCTCGCTCACCGCTCTAAAATTAAGAAAACTTTCTGCTTCTTTTTGGAAAGGAATCAATTGAAAACACAATTTAGAATACAAAACCTACCATCCAAAATCTAAGTGACGAACTGAAAAGTATTATATCTTTACCCAAAAATTACGCATGAGACTACTAATTATTGCTTTTATCATACTACCATTCAGCTTAGTTTTTGGACAAACTGTAAACACGGGCTTGGTAAACGACAACTATTTCAGTTCAAATTCTGTCACCTATAACCCCTCTTCTATTGTTGATTCAAAATCAAAAATGGGTATCACATCAAATGTAAACTTGAACCAAGCAAGTAACTTTTTCGCAAAAGACTATGCGATGTATGGAAATTTCGACGGGAAATTGATTGATGGTAAACGCAAAGGGTATCAAAATTCTGACATGAACTTCGATATTTTCAATTTTAAATACGAAATCAATCATCAAAATGCGTTTGCTTATACATTTAGAAACAGAGTTTATTTGAATCAAAAGGGAATTCCAAATGTATGGAATGAAAATGCCGCATTAAACTATGCCGAAAACACGATTAATACATCCAACGATATCACTGGAATGTCACTTAGTCAATTGAATTTTACTGAACATGTTTTCACCTATGCTCGAACGATATTCGATAAAAAAGAATCATTGCTAAAAGCTGGAGCATCTATCAAATTACTCAACGGATTAAATGGTAATTATTTCTATGCCAACGGCGGAAGTGTAAGTTTTCAATTTCCAGATGCACAAGTGGCAACACTTACAAATGTTGACGCTGAATTTGGTCAAAATTTCACATCAAACCAGTTGCATTACAAGAATCGTGGATTAGGTTTTGACATTGGTGCGACCTATGAAATTCGTCCGTACTATGAAAAACAGTATTACGATATGGATGGTGAAAAGAACATCATTCGCTATAACATGAATAAGTACACATGGAAATTTTCTGCATCCATCACAGATATCGGTTCGATTAAATTCATGAAGGACACAAATTCTTACAATTTCACAAATCCATCTACTCAAATTCAAGCAAGTAAATTGTACAATACAGATCCAGATTTTTACGGATTTTTCGATAGTCCATTTGATTACATCAATACCTCAATTCAATCTCCCGTTAACGGAGCTGTAAAATCTACTGAGCAAGAGGAAAAATACCGCATGTCCTTGCCAACAACCTTGCATGGAAATGTGGATTATAATTTTAAACGCAACATTTACATCAGTTACAATTTCTCGATGCCGTTAATCGGTGCTTGGGATAAAACGAAAGTGTCGAATATTTTCATTCACACTTTTACACCGCGTGTTGAAACTGAACGTTACAGTATCCTTCTACCTCTTTCACAAACTGGAACTGGAAAATTCTACTTTGGTACTGCCGGACGTTTCAATTACAAAGTGTTCTCGTTCTTTGCTGGATCAAACAATATGGCCTTTTTGTTCGGTAAAAAATCATCTTTAACCCGCAATTTCTTTGCTGGAGTAACCGTCAATTTGTTGTACAAAGTTCCATCAGATGTTGATTTTGACAAAGTTTCTGATGCGAAAGACGAATGTCCGTATGATCCAGGATTATTGGATTTACAAGGATGTCCTGATACAGACGGAGATGGAATTCCTGATAAAGAAGATTACTGTATTTATGATCAAGGACCGAAATCAACAAAAGGTTGTCCAGATACGGACGGTGATGGAATTATTGATATGAATGACATGTGTCCAACCCAAAAAGGTTTAGGCGTTCATTATGGTTGTCCAGATACAGATTTTGATGGTGTAATCGATGCAGCTGATAAATGCCCTGATGTGCCAGGAATTGAATTAAACAATGGTTGTCCGTTTGAAAATCCAGGTTGTTGTATGGATGATGATGGCGATGGTGTTTCAAACAAAGTTGATAAATGTCCTGATCATGCAGGTTCTGTATACAATGATGGTTGCCCAATCGACCAAGGGAATATCAATAAAATTGATTTGAAAGATCAAAAAGCGAAGTTGGATCCAAATCACACAGCTGAGCAAATCAAAGTATTGAACAACAATGATACTATCCGCAATTTCATCACTACCAAAGCGGACATGAATAAATTGATGTCGACAAAAACTGTTTTGAAAGAACATGCAATTTACTTTGACACAGATCAAGCTTCCATAACAGCAGAAGAAAACAAGTCGTTCAATACCTTTGTAAATTCCATCAAAAACGAAAAAGAAATTGTTTTAATGGTCATTGGAAATACTGATCGAGATGGAAGTTTAGATTATAATTTAATCCTATCTAAAAAACGAGCTGAAGCTGTGAAACGCAAATTGATTGATGCTGGAATAGATGAAGAAAAAATTACACTTTACTATTACGGTGAAGCTAAAGCACTTCAAAAGGAAACGTATACAGCAGAACAAAAGCGAATGGATCGCCGAGTTGATATTAAAATCATCAAAGCAGAACCTATACCAGAAAAAACTAAGAAAAAATAACTACTCACTATGGGAAAATGTCCTGCAACTGCGGGAATTATTCTACTTTTGAGACGTAAAATTGAAAAATATGAAATTCGGAACGAAAGCCATTCACGCGGGCGTACACCCAGATGAAACCACAGGTGCAATCATGACACCAATTTATCAAACGTCAACGTATGTTCAGGAATCTCCTGGCGTTAACAAAGGTTATGGTTATGCGCGTGGTAAAAATCCAACACGTGAGGCTTTACAAGATGCGTTGGCAGCATTGGAAAACGGAAAACATTGCGTTGCTTTCAGTAGTGGTGTTGCAGCAACAGATGCCGTTTTGAAATTATTGAGCCCTGGTGATGAAGTTATTACGGGTGACGATTTATACGGTGGAACCTATCGTCTTTTTACAAAAATCTATGAGAAATTCGGGATTAAATTCCATTTCATTGATTTAACAAATGCTGAAAACTTAAATAATTACATCAATAGCAACACAAAATTGATTTGGGCAGAAACGCCAACAAATCCAACGATGCAAATTATCGATATTGAAGCATGCGCTAAAATTGCAAAAGCAAACAATATTTTAATGGTTGCTGATAATACTTTTGCTTCTCCTTTTTTGCAAAACCCATTGGATTTAGGTGCTGATATCGTTATGCATTCAGTTACAAAATACTTGGGTGGACACTCAGATGTTGTGATGGGAGCATTGATTACAAACAATCCAGAAATTCACGAAAAGTTGTATTTCGTTTTAAATAGTTCAGGTGCGAATCCTGGTCCGATGGATTCTTTCCTCGTATTACGTGGAATTAAAACATTGCACCTTCGAATGGAAAGACATTGTTTCAACGGACGCAAAATTGCCGAGTTCTTGAAAAATCATCCAAAAATTGAAAAAGTTTATTGGCCCGGTTTCCCGGAGCATCCAAATCATGAAATTGCCAAAAAACAAATGCGTGATTTTGGTGGTATGATTTCCATCGTATTGAAAGACAAATCAATTGAAAACACTTTCAAAGTGGCTTCATCGTTCAAAGTATTCTCACTAGCAGAATCATTGGGTGGAGTTGAATCGCTAATTAATCACCCAGCAACAATGACGCATGCTTCAATTCCAAAAGAAGAACGCGAAAAAGCTGGAGTAGTTGATAATTTATTACGCTTAAGTGTTGGTGTTGAAGATGTTGAAGATTTAATTGAAGACATCACAAACGCATTAGCTTAATCTTTTTTTAAACCATTTTAACGGTTCAGATGTTCTATCATTTGAACCGTTTTTTATTGAATAAATATGCATGTATTTATAACCGGAATTTCAAGTGGTATTGGCAAAGCCTTTCTTGAACATTTTTTAAATGAAGGAGTTGAAGTAACTGGAATCGGGAGAACAAATCCTTCAGTCGACGGACATTATTCATTTTTAGAATGTGATTTCACAGACATTTCCAATGTTCGAAGACTTTCACTAAAAAGCCACGACGACGAATTGATCTTCATCAACAATGCTGGAACCATTGGAGCAATTCAACGTGTTTCTGATCAAGGCGTTTCAGATTTAGAAGAAGTAATGACGGTAAATGCGATCGTCCCTATGCTATTTTGTCAAAAAGTAATTCAAGAAAATCATGGAAAAAAAATAACATTGTTGAACATTAGTTCTGGAGCAGCAAATCGACCAATTCCTTCTTGGGCAGCTTATTGTTCTTCAAAAATTGCACTGGATCGTTTTTCCGAAACTTTGCAGTTGGAAGAAAATGAAAAAAAGGCAGCTACACGCGTTTATTCCGTTGCGCCAGGAGTTGTGGACAGTAAAATGCAAGAAAAAATTAGAAAAAGTTCAAAGGTTGACTTTTCAAGCCTAGATAATTTCATTGAATTACATTCCAAAGGAGAACTTTTAGACCCTAAATTTGTTGTAAATAAACTAGTTGCGTTAATTTCTAAAACAGATAAATCACAAGTAATTTACTTAATAAAAGACTTGGAATAAGTGTTAGAAATCAAACCGTTCATCACAAAAATGTCCCTCTTCAAAAAAAAAATAAGGTTAAAAGCAAACTCTTTCGTAATTTGGAACGTTTTAAAACAAGGTTAAACTGTTATAACTATGAAAAAAATTACTCACATCCTGTTAGGAATCTCTCTTATTTCTTCGTTAACGGGTTATTCACAAAAACGCCCGGTTGATTTATCCAATACGCGTGAAGGTGAAACAGTTGAATACTGTACACAACACAAGAAGCATGTCGAATTGTTAAATAATCCTGCTTACGTTCAATCATTGCAAGCTGATGAAATTATTCGTCAAAAAGAGGCTAACAATCCGCAACCAAAAGGTGTGATTTACAAAATTCCTGTTGTATTTCACGTTCTTCATAACAACGGAGTTGAAAATATTTCAGATGAACAAATTTTAGATCAATTAGCGATTTTAAATCGCGATTATCGTTTACAAAACGCAGATGCAAATAACGTTCATGCAGATTTTCAAGGAATGCCATCTGATGTAGAAGTTGAATTTGTTTTAGCAACTAAAGCACCAAACGGAACATGTTTTTCAGGAATTACACGCACTTCAAACATTTTAACATTTGATGGTTCAGATGGCGGTGCGCAAGTTGATGCAATTGTTGCAGGTAACGATGTTTACAATGGACAATGGCAAGGAAATAAATACCTAAATGTTTTTATTTGTGCTGAAATTGGTGGAGCAGCAGGTTACACTATGAAACCTTCGAATTTTGTTGGTACTGTTATGGATAATGGTATTTGGATTCTTCACAATTATGTTGGTTCAATTGGTACTTCATCCGTAACAACTAGCCGTGCTTTAACGCACGAAGTTGGTCACTGGTTAAACTTAGATCACACATGGGGAGGAAATAACAACCCAGGAAACGCTTCAAGCTGTTCAACAGACGACGCAGTTCAAGACACACCAAATTGTATTGGAGTTACTTCTTGTGCAATGAATTCAAACACATGTAACTCAGATGATGCATATTGGGGTCAAGCAATGCGCGACAATGTAGAAAACTACATGGATTATTCATATTGTTCTAAAATGTTTACTGCTGGTCAAGTTACAAGAATGCGAAATGCTTTGACTTCATCAACAGGTGGAAGAAACAATATCTGGACAACAACTAATTTAACGGCTGTTGGCGCTACTGGAGTGACGTATTTGTGCAAAGCACAATTCAGCGCAGATATTACAACTGTTTGTCCTGGAAGTCAAATTCAATATACAGATGAATCTTACAACGCTGTAACAGGATGGAACTGGACTTTCCAAGGTGGAACACCAGCTACTTCCACGGCCCAAAACCCATTGATTACCTATAACACACCTGGAATTTATCAAGTAACACTAAGTGCCACAGATGGTTCAGTGACAGATGATGAAGTTAAAACTTCTTACATTCGTGTGTTACCAGCTCCTGCTACGGTTCCCTACTTTGAAGGCTTCGAAGGCTACACAACTTTAAATAATATCCTTGAATGGGAGATTATTAATGCGAATAATAACAACGCTTTCTCGTTGGAATCAAGTTTTGGTAGAACAGGGACAAAATGTGCTCGTTTAACGAATTTTGGTCAAACAGGATCAAACACGGATGAGTTGATTTCAGCTCCAGTTGATTTATCTTCTATCACAAGCACGAATGCAATGACGTTAACTTTCCGTTATGCTTACCACAAAAAAGTTTCTACGGATAATGAGTATTTAAAAGTCTTCATTACTTCAAATTGTGGTGATAACTGGGTACAAAGAAAAACAATTGGTGGATCTCAATTATCTTCATTAACATCTGGTACTTCTTGGACTCCATCTTCAGCAACAGATTGGACAACAATTCATATGACGAATGTTACAACTGAATATTGGAATGATAACTTCCGTTACAAATTCAAATTCGAAGGAGAAAATGGAAACAATATCTTTATCGATGACATCAATTTGTATAGCGGTGCTCCTTCAGACAACATTGTACTTGGTTTAACTGATATGGGAGATATTGATCAATTGAACTTGTTCCCTAATCCAACTGAAGGTGAGTTAAATCTTGAGTTCTCATTGAATGCTGCACAAACAGTGACAATTCAAATTCAAGACATTTGCGGTAAAATTGTTCAAAATCACAGTATTAATGCAGCGGTTGGATCAAACTTAGTTTTGATGGACACGCAATCACTTGCTGCTGGATCTTACTTTGTTGCGATTCAAACTGGAGAAACTCAAAAAGTTTTACAATTTGTAGTTAAATAAATTAACCTTATTTTTGAAAAGGTCTTCTTCCGGAAGGCCTTTTTTTTTAACCCATTTCGTATGTTTCGATTTATACTTTTTCTTGGCTTTTTAGCTTCTAATACACTTGTTTTTTCACAAAACAATTGGTGTGGTACTGATAAAATTCAACATGACCTTGAATTATCAAATCCGCAATTCAAAGAAACGATGCATAAAAGCATGCTCAAAGCAGCAAATGGTTGGATAAATCAAACTGGGAATGTAAACAAGGTTTCATTGGATATTCCTGTTGTAGTGCACATCATTCATGACAATGGAATTGGAAATATTTCTGATGAACAAATTTATGATGCGTTAAGAATTTTGAACCAAGATTATAACCGTCAAAATCCAGATACAAATCAAACGCGTAACACCGTAACTGCCCCTTTCAAAACACAAGCTGGAGTGATGGATGTACACTTTAAATTGGCAAAATTGGATCCAAACGGAAACTGTACGAATGGAATTGTTCGCGTAAATGCTCCCTCATTGACCTACAATGCTAATGATGATTGCAAATACACAGCAAACGGAGGGTCAGATCAATGGCCGATGGATCAATATTTAAACATTTGGGTGGTCAACAGTATTGAAAATTCTGGCGCTGGAACAATTTTAGGTTATGCTTATTTACCTTATTGGCCGAATGGTGCTAATTATGGAATCTTAATTCGTCACGATGCGTTTGGCACAATTGAAACTGCTAGCAATGCAGATGGGCGCACATTAACACATGAAATGGGCCATTTGCTTGGCTTGCAACATATTTTTGATGCTGGCTGGAATGGAACCTCAGGTTGTCACACCGCAGATTGCAATTCAAATGGTGATTATTGCTGTGATACGCCACCACAAGGTGCTGCAAATTGGAGCTGCTCACAAACATGGAATAGCTGTAATGATGTTCCGCTAAACGATTCTTATGGTTACGATGTCGTTGATCAAATTGAAAATTATATGAGCTACAACGCTTGTCAGAATATGTTTTCAATGGACCAAGCGGCGATTATGCAACAAAACTTCATTGATATTGATTTCTTAGCGAATATGGTAACGCAACAAAACATAACGGCAACGGGAATAAATGCTGCAGCGGTTCTGTGTTACGCAGACTTTGAAGCGGATCAATTTCAAATTTGTACAGGTGATTCAATACGTTTCTCGGATCTTTCTTATCACAATCCAACTTCTTGGAATTGGACAATTTCTCCTGGAACTGCAAATGTTGATTGGACGTATATTGGTGGAACAAATTCAACTTCACAAGATCCAAAAGTACTGTTCATTTCTCAAGGGAAATATCAAATCTCCTTGAGTGTTTCTGATGGTATTTCGACTTTAAATGAAATTAAAAATCAATACATTAATGTTCTGCCTAGTCCGCAAAATTTACCGTTTTATGAAGGATTTGAAGACATAACAGTATTGTCGAATGAAGCAAATTGGATCATTGGAAACAATCAAAACAATGCTGCCTTTGAAATTGCAACGAACGCTGGACACACTGGAACTAGAAGTGCTAAATTGATGAATTTTAATCAATCAGAATTAAGTACTGACGAATTGTCCTCAAGCGCCATTAACTTGTCAAATTTAGATCCTTCTGAGGATATTACCCTAAGTTTCCGTTATGCTTATAGAAAGAAAAATGCTGCAAACGAAGAGTGGTTGCGCGTGTTTGTTTCCGATAATTGTGGCGACTCATGGAATCAACGTAAATCAATTCACGGTAACAATCTTTCGGATTTAGTTTCAACGAATTCGTGGACGCCGACAAGTGCAGATTGGACAACAGTTCACGTTATCAATATCACTTCTTCTTACTATGTAGAAAATTTCCGTTTTAAATTTGAGTTTAAAAGTGATTTCGGAAATAACTTCTATCTAGATGACATCAATTTATATGCTGGTCAACCATCAGAAGATATTGTTCTTGGATTGCCTGAAAATGAAGAAATTTCAAACCTTCAATTGTTCCCGAATCCAAGTAATGGTGAAGCAACCTTGTTGTTCGAATTAAGCAATACAGTTAATTCGCGCATTGAAATTAATGCAATTGACGGAACATTGGTTCAATCTCACACGATTTCTTCTGCAATGGGAAAAAACATGGTGCTTCTTTCTACAGAAAACTTGAGCAAAGGAATGTATTTCTTGCGATTGACGAATGGAAAGTCACAAATCGTTTTGCCTTGGATTATTGAGTAATTAGGTTATTCAACACGCTGATTAACTCTAATTCAGTAGAGGTTTCTAAAGTTGCTGTCGCTTGAATGTCTTTAGAGTGCATTGCTTCAAGGGTTGTATTTCCCCAGGCAATCGTTTTTGAGGGTATTGAATTTCCAGCATTCAAAAAGCTTTCAAGATTGGATGGGCTTGTAAATATCGCCAAATCCAATTGTTCTAGCTGAATTAACAATGGAAGTGTTTCATAAACCAGCACTTTCTCGGATTGATTCTGATCAATAACTTTAACGATGGATTCTTTGGATACAGATGAAACAGGAAACAAAACACAACGAGTTCCTAACCAAGTTTTAAATTCTTCGGCTACTTCGGCTGGATTTCCCGCTTTCTTGCCAACAAATGAAACGGGTAAATTCAAAGCGCGCAATTTTTCGGCAGTAGTTTCTCCGATACACGCTACTTCTACTCCTCTTGGCAAATCATTGTTAATTAGGAAGAATGACGCTGCGCGAACACTTCCGAAGAAAACGACTTCGTAGGGTTTTTTTACCTCAAACGGAACAGCAGAAAACTGAATGCATGATTGCGCAATCAAGTCAATGGAATGTTCAGCACAAAATGCAGGCAAATGCGCTAATTCAGTAAGATCTTTTGATATAAAGACGCGTTTAATCAAGGTCTTCTTGTGAAGCAGCGTTCAAATCTTCAACGATAATCTCAGCCAAATCATCTAAATTATCTGTACTGTATTCGTACCAATTCGAGCCATTTTCCCAATTCGATGAATACGAAACATAAACGATTTCATTCTCATCACAATAAACACCAAGTGGTAATTGACAACCACCTTGCATCAAATTCAACACTTTACGTTCAACCGCAATGCGTTTTTGAACTTCTGGGTGATTCATTTTTTGTAAAGTCTCGAACAATGCCGTATCCGACTCACGAATTTGTAAAGCCAAAACTCCTTGTGCTGGAGCTGGTACAAATTCCGTTGGATCCATTACAAACACTTCAAATTCAGATAAATCGATTTCCAAACGATCTACTCCCGCTTTCGCTAGAAGAATCGCATCGTATTGATTATCGCGTAATTTTTGGATGCGTGTAGGAACATTTCCACGTAAATCGCGGATTTGAACATCGTCTCTAAAACGCAACACTTGTGATTTTCTGCGTGCTGAAGATGTACCAACAATGGCATTTTCTTTCAAGTTCCAGACTTTTGAAGTATCAACCGAACCTTTTGCGATTAATAACAAATCCGCTGGATCTTCACGTTCTGATACACACGCAATTTTCAAACCTTCCGGCTGATTCGTTTCCAAATCTTTGTGCGAATGCACAGCCAAATCGATGGTATTGTCCAACAACGCTTGTTCAATTTCTTTGGTGAAAAATCCTTTCCCCTCCAATTTATCAAAGCTCAAATGCTGAATCGCATCTCCTTGCGTTGTAATAATTGTGATATCTACCGAACAACCTAAATTTTCAAGTTGACGTTTAACGTGGTTGGCTTGCCATAATGCTAAATCGCTTCCGCGAGAACCAATTCGAATGTGTTGCATGTGTTATTTTTTAAGTAGAATTTCCTTTGCCATTAACATCGGCATGCTCATGTATTTTTTCTCCATGTAGCCAAGGATTTTTTCTAATACTTCTTTTGAATTATCGTCTAAGGTTGCCATTTCATTTTTGAAAACCTCATTGATGGCAGTTGCTTTAATTTCCTTCACTTTCTGAGGAACATCACGCATTGCTAATTCAACCGTGCGCACTTTTTGAATGTGCTTGAATTCATAAATTGCCTCTGCAATAATTTCTTCAACGTGTTGAATTTCTTTTGAACGTTCTTTTAAGTTCGCATTTGAAATTTTCTGTAAAACATCAACAGAAATATGCGTCACCTTATGATCAATTACAATTTGCGGATGCAAATCTTGCGGCAAAGCAATATCTATTACCACTTTACGACCTTCTTCTCCTTGTAATAATTGCGTGTATAACTCAGGCGTGATGACATGTGTATCAGCACCTGTACAAGCAATGATGATATCAAAGCCTTCTGTGTATGTTGCCAACTCAGCCAGTGGTAAGCCTCTTCCGTTCAAATCATTTGCTAACGACTCAGCTTTTTCTAGTGTACGATTGAAGACCACAAATTTCTTGAAACCATGTTTACGCAAGAAACGACTCATATTGGTATTTGTAACACCAGCTCCAATAATTAAGATACGCGCATCCAATGGAATGTCCATATCACGCAATTTGTGGTAGGCCAATGATACAACCGATACAGGTTTTGTAGCAATGCTCGTTTCTGTGTACACACGTTTCGCCGTTTCAATTGTGTGACGAATCACCAAACGAATAAAATCACCCGTTAAATTCAATTTTTTACTTGAATCGAAAGCATTTCTAACTTGTGTGATGATTTCACGCTCCCCAACAATCATTGAATCAATTGAAGAGGCAACTGCCAACATGTGTTCTACACCAGAAATTCCTTTGTAAATATCACCTCTGTGTGCAAAATGACCGATTTGATCGCGTGTAAAATTTGGATATAATGTTTCAAAAAACTTCATTAAGAAATGAAACTCCACTTCTTTTTCTGTACAAAAGATGAATTCCACGCGATTACACGTCGATAAAAACATCAATTCTTCCAGCTGTAAAGCTTCTTTTAATTTTCCAAGACGTTCTTCCTGATTGCTATCATCTATGTGCAAAAGCCCGACATCATTGACATCTAGGTTTCTATGCGTGAACGCTATTATGTTGAATTGTTCTAACACCTCTGAATTTTCTCTAATCTGATTACAAAGTTGCATTCTTCAACTAAATAATTTGTCATAAAACTGTCAGAAAGCCTTATTTAGAATGTATTTAAATTTCACGCATATGTGGCGAAATCATTGCTCATTTGAAAAAAATGATGTAATCCCAAGTTTCAAGAAAAAATGTATCTTTAGCTGATTAAATTTTTGAATGAAAACAATTGAATTCGAATCGGCTCAACATGTAAAAGTTGAATATGAATTAGCAACGACCATGCAACGCGCAGTTGCGGCACTCATTGATATTGTTCTTTTCGTTATTTATTTTGTCATTGTAATGATGGCTTTGGACCTTGGCTCTTTTATTTCGGACTTCGGAACTGGATTGTTTATTCATTTGTTAATCATCAAACTTCCATGGATTTTTTACAACCCAATTATTGAATTTGTTACGCAAGGACAAAGTCTTGGGAAATATATGATGGGAATTCGTGTTGTAAAAATGAATGGTGAACGTCCTGGATTAAAAGAAGTATTTACACGTTGGTTGTTTAAAGGCGATTTTTTGTGGATCAGTGCCGATTTCTTGATTCTTTTTTGGTTCGGAAATGGAATTTTAGGAGCGCTCGTTTCAGCTACAGCAGAAAAAAGACAACGACTTGGAGACATCATGGCCAATACTGTTGTAATCAAGAAAAAATCAAGTACTATTTATTCATTGCGTGATATTTTAGCGATTAAGAGTACCGAAAATCACGTTGCAACTTATCCACAAGTAACACGTTTTACGGATGAAGACATGCTTTTAATCAAAAACACGATTCAACGCGTGCAAAAATATCCGAACGATGAAACGAAAAAATTCGCCATTGAATTAGCAGATGAAACAGCTCGTTTGATTGGATTAACTGAAACACCTCAAAAGAGAATGGAATTTTTGCAAACTTTGTTGCAAGATTATGTCGTATTGACACGTTAAAACTCACTTATGCCAAAATTATGTTTAGTTCCGACACCAATCGGAAATTTAGAAGATATTACTTTACGTGCAATTCGCATGTTCAAGGAATGTGATGTCATTTTTGCAGAAGATACGCGTGTGACAAAAAAACTCCTGAATCATCTGGAAATCAATAAACAAGTATTGCCGTTTCATGCGCACAACGAGCATAAAATGTTGCAATCAACCATCGATCGTATTAAATCAAATGCATTAACCGTTCTAGTTTCGGATGCTGGAACACCTGGCATTTCAGATCCCGGATTTTTGCTTGCTCGCGAATGTGTCAATGCAGGAATCGATTTGGAATGTTTACCTGGCCCAACGGCATTCGTTCCTGCGCTTGTTGCTAGTGGCTTTCCATGCGATAAATTTGTATTTGAAGGCTTCCTTCCTCATAAAAAAGGCCGTCAAACACGCTTGAAATTATTAGCTGAAGAAGAACGAACAGTCATTTTGTATGAATCACCGCATCGTTTGGTGAAATGTCTTGGACAGTTGGAAGAGTTTTTTAGTCCTGAACGCAATGTCTGTGTTGTACGAGAAATTTCAAAGTTTTTCGAAGAATACAAACGCGGAACAGCAACTGAAGTGAAAGCCTATTACGAACAACATCCACCAAAAGGTGAAATCGTCATCATAATTGAAGGAAAAAATGACTAAAATCAATACAGAAGCCATTGTTTTGGTGAAAAATGGCGCTGCTGAAAGTGCTTTTGAGCGCAGAGCAATTACTTTGGATGGACCGAAATCCAACGAAGTTGTTATTGAAAGTGAAGCATTTGGATTGAATTATGCTGATGTAATGTCGCGCATTGGTTTGTACCGTGAAGCACCACCCTTGCCTTGTGTTGTTGGTTATGAACTTGTTGGAAAAATTACCCAAGTCGGTTCAGATGTTGATCCAAGTTTAATTGGAACCCGAGTTTTAGCTTTTTGTCGTTTTGGAGGTTATGCAAAGCATGTTGTAACCTATGATTATGCCGTTGTTCCAATTTATGACATGCCAGCCGAAAAAGCAATGGTGTTGTGTACACAAGCAGTTACTGCCTTTTACATGGCTGATTATTTAGCGCCGATTCACGAAGGAGATAAAGTCTTAATTCATGCAGCAGCTGGAGGAGTCGGAACAATTTTAATTCAATTGGCCAAATTAAAAGGTGCAGAAGTGTTCGCTAAAATTGGAGATGAGCGAAAAGCGGAACTGGTGAAGAAATTAGGAGCAGATCACGTAATAAATTACAACAAAGGTGATTATGCGCATCAAATCAATCAATTATTAAAAGGCGATCGTTTGGATACAAGTTTTAATCCAGTTGCAGGTTCAACGTATAAAAAAGACATGGCACTTGTAGGGTCAGGTGGAAAAGTCATCTTATTTGGCGGATCCGAATTATCATCTGGAAAATGGGGCTTCTTCTCGCAATTGAATTTTGTGCGTAAAATGGGTCTTGTTTTACCAATTGGATTGATGATGCGTTCGAAAAATATTTTGGGAGTCAACATGCTGAAAATTGCAGATAACCGTCCAAAAGTATTGGCAAATTGTTTGAAAGAAGTCGTTAAATTAAATCAAGAAGGTAAACTACAACCACAAGTTGGAGGAACCTATACAATCGACAAAGTAGCCGAAGCACACGCGGCGCTTGAAAACGGAAAAACTACAGGAAAATTAACGGTATTCTGGGATTAATCAGGAATAACAAATCACGAATTCATTACGGTGCTGGTGGACCAACATATTCCAAACAAGCATTTGTACCAACCCAACATTTAGCTTTTTGGCGCAATTCTATGGAAGTATCGTTCTCAACAGTAAAATACATTTCTGGTGTATTTTTCCACGTTTTGAAACAATCTGTTCCTTTGATTTTGTAGTTTTTATCTTCCATCGGTGCATTTTTCTTCATGAACTCTTCCAATGAAAGGTATTTATCAGCGCGAATAATCATATAATCACCAACAGGTAAATTAAAGATTGCATTTCCTTCAACATCCAAAGTGATTTCTTTGTAGATTTCCATTCCTTCGGTAAAGGTTTTTCCTTTAAGAATGTTGAACTTTTCGAATTTCATTGACTCATAGTAACCAGCTGCAACATCCGGATTTGGACGTGCTCCACCACAATATGGTTTGTGCACATTTCCTTGAAAATTAATCACTTTCATTGTCGGATCCGTTTCTTTCTTTTTAGCCGTTCCGCAAGCAACTGTGAACGCCAATGCAGCAAATAGAGTGATTCTAAAAATCATAATTCAAATATTTAAAACAAAGATAATCAATTTAGTGAAGCGGTTAAAACACAAAAAAATATTCAATTTGAATTTTACTAAAGAAGGAATACGTTTAAATTTTTGAAAAAAGGAATTCTTACAAAGAAACAAATGGCTCATTGGAATTTAAAGAAAGAGGAAAAATTAGCAACCTATTCTGATGAATAAAGAATCCAAAGTTGCACACATTCAGATAATTTACGTTAATTTTGTAACACTTTTTAATCATTAAAATAAAACACCAGATGGCTGAAACAATGACAGACCTTGGAATTCAAGAAATTTTATCTCAATTAGGGATTGAAGAAATAAATAATGGAGCCTCAACAGGCGGAAAATGGTTTAAAACAAGAGGAGAGCGAATCGATTCAATTTCTCCAGTTGACGGTAAACTAATTGCATCTGTTAATTCTGCAACTGAAGCAGATTACGAAGCAGTTATTTTGAAAGCACAAGAAGCGTTCAAAGAATGGAGAATGATTCCTGCTCCAAAAAGAGGTGAAATCGTTCGTCAATTGGCTGAACGTATTCGTTTCTACAAAGAGCCACTTGGAAAATTGGTTTCTTATGAAATGGGGAAATCATTGCAAGAAGGTTTAGGTGAAGTACAAGAAATGATTGACATCTGTGATTTCGCAGTTGGTTTATCACGTCAATTGTACGGACTTACTATGCATTCAGAGCGTCCAGGACACAGAATGTATGAACAATACCATCCACTTGGTATTGTTGGAATTATTTCAGCGTTCAACTTCCCAGTAGCTGTTTGGAACTGGAATACAGCATTGGCTTGGGTGTGTGGTGACGTTTGTGTTTGGAAACCATCTGAAAAAACACCAATTACAGCAATTGCTTGTCAGCAAATTACAAAAGAAGTATTCGATGCAAACGGAGTTCCAGAAGGAGTTTCAGGATTGGTAATCGGTGGTGCTGAAATTGGAAAATTAATGGCTGAAGATACACGTGTTCCTCTAGTTTCTGCAACAGGATCTACTCGCATGGGTAAATCTGTTGGAGCAGCAGTTGGTGCTCGTTTAGGAAAATCATTATTAGAACTTGGTGGAAACAATGCAATTATCATTACTCCAACAGCTGATTTGAAAATGGTTGTTCCAGGAGCAGTGTTCGGAGCAGTTGGTACAGCAGGACAACGTTGTACATCAACTCGTCGTTTGATTATTCACGAAGAGATTTACGATAAAGTAAAAGAAGCGTTAACAAGCGCATACAAACAATTGAAAATTGGAAATCCATTGGATCAAAACTTCCACGTTGGACCACTTATCGATCAAGATGCGGTGAATGCTTATTTAGGAGCATTGGATAAAGCTGTAGCAGAAGGTGGAAACGTTATCGTTGAAGGTGGTGTTTTAACTGGAGAAGGATACGAATCAGGATGTTATGTGAAACCAGCAATCGTTGAAGCACAAAACCATTTTGCTATTGTTCAACACGAAACGTTTGCGCCAATTTTATACATCATGAAATATTCTGGTGGTGTTGAAAATGCCATTAAATTACAAAACGGAGTTCCTCAAGGATTGTCATCAGCAATTATGACAAACAACTTGAAGGAAGCTGAAGCATTCTTATCACAACAAGGTTCTGACTGCGGAATCGCGAACGTAAACATCGGAACTTCAGGAGCTGAAATCGGTGGAGCATTTGGTGGTGAAAAAGAAACAGGTGGTGGACGTGAGTCTGGATCTGATGCTTGGAAAGTGTACATGCGTCGTCAAACAAATACAATCAACTATTCAGACAGTTTGCCTTTAGCGCAAGGAATCAAGTTTGAATTGTAAGAAATATAGTTAAACAAAAAGCCCGTTCTGATTTCTCAAAACGGGCTTTTTAATGCTCTTTCCTTTTTGATTATAAAGGAATATTTCCGTGTTTCTTTTGAGGTAATACTTCTGCTTTGTTTTCTAGCATTTTGAATCCTGCAATCAATTTTGCACGTGTTTCTTGTGGTAGGATGACATCATCCACAATTCCACGTTCAGCCGCTCTGTATGGATTGGCAAACAATTCTGCATATTCAGCTTCTTTTTCTTTCCATTTTTCTTCGGGATTTGCTGCTTCTGCGATTTCACGTTTGAAAATGATTTCAGCTGCACCCTTTGCTCCCATTACAGCAATTTCAGCTGTTGGCCATGCAAAGTTCAAATCTGCTCCAATATTTTTTGAGTTCATTACATCAAATGCTCCTCCATACGCTTTACGTGTAATTACCGTAATTCTTGGAACTGTAGCTTCTGAGAAAGCGTACAATAATTTTGCACCATGTGTAATAATTCCACGCCATTCTTGATCCGTTCCCGGTAAGAAACCTGGAACATCTTCAAATACCAATAAAGGAATGTTGAATGCATCACAGAAACGCACAAAACGTGCACCTTTGCGAGAAGCATCGATATCTAAAACACCAGCCATTGCTGCAGGTTGGTTGGCAATTACACCCAATGTTCTTCCTTCTAAACGAGCGAAGCCAACAACAATGTTTTTTGCGAAATCTTCTTGTACTTCACGGAAACTATTATCATCGATCACACATTCTACCACTTTACGAATGTCATAAGGAACATTCACATTGTCAGGCATGATGTGTTGAATCGTTTCTAATTTTGCCTGATTAAATTCAAAACGTTTTGGATGCGGCGGTAATTCGTTCGCGTTTTGTGGGAAATATGTTACCAAGTCACGCACTTTTTTCAAACATTCCACATCATTCGCAGCGATAAAGTGATTTACCCCTGATTTCTCTGCGTGTGCTTTCGCTCCACCCAAATCTTCAGAAGTTACCTCTTCGTGGGTCACTGTTTTTACAACGTTTGGTCCTGTAACAAACATGTACGATGTTTCTTCCACCATGAAAACAAAATCCGTCAAGGCTGGAGAATAAACTGCTCCACCAGCACAAGGTCCCATAATCACAGAAATTTGCGGAATTACTCCGGAAGCACGTGTGTTACGGTAAAAAATATCAGCATAACCTGCCAATGAAACCACACCTTCTTGAATGCGTGCACCACCAGAATCATTTAAACCGATTAATGGCGCTCCATTTTTCATCGCTAAATCCATGATTCTACAGATTTTTGCAGCGTGCGTTTCAGACAATGAACCACCTAAAACTGTAAAATCTTGTGAGAAAACATAGACTGTACGACCATGAATAGTTCCATAACCTGTTATAACACCGTCACCAGGGAAATGCTGTTTATCTAAGCCAAAAGTTGTGGCTCTATGCTCAACAAACTGGCCAATTTCATTGAAAGAATTTTCATCCAATAAAACCGTAATTCGTTCACGCGCAGATAATTTACCTTGTTGATGTTGTTTATCAATTCTCGCTTGTCCTCCTCCAACATGTGAAGCTTCTCGGCGTTTTAATAGGTCTTCATTACGATCCATACTCATCATTTTTGAACTCCAAAATGGAGAAAACAAAGATAACTTTTATTCGTAAATGCAGCCATTTTTCAATGTTTTCCATTCAAATTTTACAAAAATCAAAACTTTTACTGTGATATTGAACTTTTCCCTATTTTTGCCTAAAATTAATCACACTATGAAACATTTATTTAAATTAAGTTTAGTTGCTTTATTAGCACTTACTGCTGTTGTATCCTCTTGTAGCAAATACGATGAAGGATCGAATTTTTCTTTAATTTCTGCTAAAGGTCGTATGGCTGGAGATTGGAAATTATCAAGTTACACTGTAAACGGTAATGATTATACATCTAGTATGGGTACCGTGAATGTTACAATCGATAAAGATGGTACGTACAAAGGAACTGCTGTTTACACGGTTTTGGGTGCTCCAATCACTGATAATTTCGATGGAACATGGGAGTTTAACAGTGATAAAACTACAGTTAGTATGAAAGACAGTGGTTCTACATCGGCTGAAGTTTACACAATCATTGAGTTGAAAAACAAAGAAATGAAATTGCAACAAGTTGATGGTAACACAACTTATTTAACAACTTATGTTGCACAATAATTCTAATTCTTAGATTGAAAAGGTCGGCAGTTGTCGGCCTTTTTTTATTTGTAATTGATTGGATCGAACGGGGTTGTTTGAACATTTACTGAACCAGCTAAACCACTCTGCCCATTCATCCCATTTTGTCCATTGCTTCCAGATTTACCTTGTGATTGCCCACTTAAAGGGCTTCCAGGTTGACCTCCTTTACCGCCATGTCCTGCATTTCCAGCAGAACCACCAGCGTTGCGGATTTCTAAAAATGGTTTAATTGATTCAGCATTTGGATTAATAATTACTTGAATGTCACCTCCTCGACCGCCGTTACCAGCATTACCGCCGTTACCGCCATTTCCTCCATTTCCAGGAAGTTTTGCTGTTGTCCCTTTTAATTCTCCATCTTTACCAGCTCCACCATCGCCGCCTTCACCACCATTGCCACCATTGCCACCTTGTGAATTCATAACAAGAGCATGCGTTCCCAACAGTTTATATTTTCCAATCCAATTCTTCGAAGTATTCTTTACATGTATGAAGTAGTGATCTCCTTCCTTCCAAATGTGAATTTCATAATTGTCTCCATTATTTCCATTCAAACCATTTATTCCATTATCTCCATCTTTTCCGTCTCTTAATAAAAGACCAGAACCTCTAGAACTTCCATTTTTTCCATTGGAACCATTTTCACCAGAAAAGCCGACAGATAAAGGTGCATTAAAGTTCAAACGTATTGTATCAGAAGCAGTAATCGTTTTCCCATTTTTATCAGTTAAGGATAAAGTAATCACTTCGTAATCTTTTTCAAATGATGTTGGAATACCGTGCAAGGACGCTTTTTTATTATGAAAATCAAACGAAATATTTTGACTAGAAGTAAAGTTCTTCGGATTTTCCAAACTTACCTCTTCATTTGTAAACATTTTCATGATTACTACTGCCTTGAATGGTGATGAATAATTAATTGGATCGCTTGAGTTATAATCCACATACAACTTTTCGATGTTCTCAACATCAATTTTTTGGTAGCTATTGCACGCGCCTGTTAGTAACGCGATTATGAAAAACAAGGCGATTTTTGTGAGAGTGGAATTCATTCTTATTGGTTTAAATAGAACCTTTGGCTTTGAGTTCAAGGTATTTGTTGATTGTATTGATAGATAAATCGGAAGGTAGCGTTAGAATTGTTTGAATTCCATTTTGCTTCAACTCTTGTGCAATTCGACCTTTCATCGAAATCATGCGTTCCGCAACAGCCGACTGATAAATATCTTTGGTTGTTTTCGGTACTTCATATGCCAATTCTTGCAAATCCGTATTCTGAAAGAAAACTACCACCAACACATGTTTCTGATTGATTCTGCGCAACATAGGTAAAGCCCTACGCATCGCAAATTCTGTTTCGAAATTGGTAAATAGCACCAACAATGAACGCGTTTTTACTGTTCTTCTAAGTGAATTGTACAGTAATTCATAATTCGGCTCTAAGAAATGTGTTTTCTGATTGTATAACTCCTCAATGATTCTTCTCATTTGTCCGCCTGTGCGATCTGCAGGAAGTTGCGAACCAATTTTATCTGAGAAAGTAATCAATCCAGTTTTATCGCCTTTTCTCAATGCGATATTCGAAAAAACTAAGGTTGAATTGATAGCATAATCCAACATACTCAAATCGTCAAATTGCACTTGCATCGAACGACTTTTGTCGATAATGCAATAAATGTGTTGGGACTTTTCTTCTTGGTATTGATTCACCATCAATTCGTTTCTACGACTCGTAGCTTTCCAGTTGATGGTTTTTATTTCATCACCTTGGACATAATTTTTGATTTGCTCAAATTCACTTGTATTTCCCAAACGACGAATTTTCTTAATTCCAGAACTTGTCTTTTGTTGTTGAAACACAAGTAATTCATACTTTTTCATTTGTAAAACAGATGGATACACTTTCACCTCTTGCTCATCGTCAATGATCAACTTCCTACTCACTAAATTGAAAAGAGAAGAAATAATGAAAAATGGTTTTCTAAAATAGAATTCACCGCGTTCTTTTGGTGTAAAGATGTATTCAAAAACTGCTTCTTGTTTTGGCAAAACCAATCCTTTGAAAATGCGTGATCGCTCTTGCATTTCAACAGGAAATCCTTCATACATTCTGAAATTAATCGGTTGACCAAGTGCATTTTTCACCACTAATTTCACCTCGTTTTTGTCACCCAAATTTAAACGACTTTGCACGTGGCGTTCGTAAATCAGCGGTTGCTTTGAAGTGAACGTTAGTAAGACATCCAATAAGGTAATTCCAAACAAACACATCATTCCAACCTTCGCAATAAAAAAGAGTGAAGGAACGGCAAAAGCTGCCGCAAACAAAATCACTCCAATTGCAAAAAGCAAAAAGAAGAAACGTGTTAAATAAATGGAAGAAAGGAACCTCATCGTTTATCTCGGAACTTCAATCGTTTGAATAATTTCATTCACAACATCTTCTGTTGTTAATCCTTCCATTTCAGCTTCTGGCGTCAAAATCAAACGGTGATTTAACACTGGTTTAGCTACAAACTGAATATCTTCCGGTGTCACAAAATCACGTCCACGAATGGCAGCAATAGCTTTCGCTGATTTCAAAATAGACAAGGAAGCGCGCGGCGAACCACCTAAGTAAATTTTCCCGTGATTACGTGTTTTATGTGTGATGTTGGAAATGTATTTCACAAGATTGTCTTCTATGATAATTTTCTCAACTATATCTTGCACTTTTTGAATCTCACTTACCGTGAAAACTGGTTTTACCGCATTCAAATCAGGTGCTTTGATGTTGTTTTTATAACGTTGAAGGATTTCTTCTTCTTGGTGCAATTCAGGATAATCCAATTTTATTTTGAACAAGAAACGGTCTAATTGAGCTTCTGGCAAACTATACGTTCCTTCTTGTTCAATTGGATTTTGAGTAGCAACAACTAAAAATGGGAAAGTCATTGGATACAATGTCCCATCGTACGTGATTTGACGTTCCTCCATTACTTCAAACAAAGCTGCTTGCGTTTTTGCAGGGGCGCGATTGATCTCATCAATTAACACAATATTCGAGAAAATTGGACCTTTCTTAAAATAGAAACTCGAATCTTTCATATTGAAAACACTTGTTCCAATAACGTCCGATGGCATCATATCCGGAGTAAACTGAATACGTGAAAAATCAATATCCAACGCTCTTGACATTACTTTCGATGATAATGTTTTCGCAACACCAGGAACACCTTCCAATAATAAATGTCCGTTAGAAAAAATTCCAGCCAACATCAATTCAACCATATCGTGTTGTCCAATGACAAATTTTGCCAATTCAACACGCACATTGTTCACTTTTGATGCAACCCAAATTAAATCCTCGTTTTGTCTTTCAAAGGAATACGAACTTCCACCACTTACTAGTGGTTCAACCGATTCTGTTGGTAGAATTGCAGCATTTTCAGTCGCTGAAGAGTCAGAAGATTCCTCTTTTGGCATGTAGTTAGAAAAATCATTTTCTTCTTGTCCTTCTGGTTTGTTTAAATCGTCGTTCATCATAATTCTATCTGATGGTGTTTAGAGATAAATCGCTCAAGTTGAGATCTATCAAATTTACTTAATTCTAATTTATTTATTTTCAACTCTTTATCGTCTTTGAAATACAGCATGTACGCATTTTTTACGATGGATACACGCATCAATTCACTAACCAATTGTTTATTCAGCTTACCAAAACTTGGATAAAGCGTAATTTCTTCTTTGCCAATTACGACGTAAGAGCGATTGATACGTCGAATACCAATTCCTAAGAATAAAGCACCAACTGGCCATAAAACAATTCCAATACCGATTGATCCTACTAGGTAATAGAACCCAAGCATTACAAGATAAATTCCAAAAAGGATCAAAGCAATCGATAAAAGTAAATTGCGCTGTAAATTAATCTCTTTTCCTTCAATACGTTCAATAATGCGATCTGTAATTATGTTCGTTCGAAGATAGATTGAACGTTGTTTTTCAGCAATTTGAGCGAGATGTATATCATTTAGTGCACTCTGATTTTTTGGTTCAAACAAAACAATCAACTCATTGATTTCTGAAACAGGAATATTGGATTTTTCAGAAAGAGTCTTTATCGCCTTTTCGCGGTCGTTTGCTTTGCGTGAAATATCCACAAAGAACAGCTTTTGCATGGCATCGTAGAAATTCTGACGTTGTACCTTAATAATTCCCATTGGATCGCTTTTCGATTGATAAATCGAAGTAATCGTTTGCGCAAATTCCAAGGACATGTTCTTTTTCTTTTCAATGTATGGAACCACAGGCTGCATACGTTTTGAACGGAAGAGAACAAATAGCAAGACACCAAGTAAGCCAAGTCCAAATGCCGCCATGAGCGCCGGACTCTTCAAGATAAATTGAAAATAACTATCATCTTGCTCGTCTGAATTCCCGTCACCTTCACCGTATGGATCGTATTTGTATTCCATTAATCGCCCTAATTCTAAAATGTAAACAGGCTGATCTTGGGGTAATTGATTCAATAGATAAGATGCATAGCGATAACCCTCTGTGCGCTTAATTTGAAAATTGAAAAAGAATTCTGGATTCGTGTGTATGCAAATAAACCCTTTGCCATGCTTTAAACGGATGAAATCTGACATCTGAAAAATGGAGGATAATTTACGATAGTTGGAATCAATTGGTTGAACATCTAAAAACGCTCTCCATTCGTGTGCAATCGTGTCGTTTTGATACAAATAGAACATAGAGAATGAATTGTTATTGACATTCACATTCACACTATCCGCGTAATCATAACTCACCTCGTACTTAATAAAAAGTCTCCTAACAATGTTCTCAGTTAATTGATTTGAACTTAAAAGCAGCGTGTTTCCTTCGTTCACTTGGGCTAAAACACTATCAAATTCAGCTGTTTTTAATCCAAATTTATCCCCAACAAACAGCATCGTGCTTTTTTGATTCAGGCTTAAAACAGAATCTAATTCAAAAGAGTTTGTTAGTGGAATTATTTTCTTATTTGTATCAACATGCGCTCGCAACAATTGATTGAACATGTACAATCCATACGGATCTTTTTCATTCAACTTGTACTTGTCCTCCCAATTTTCAGAAACAAATGTTTCGTGCTGATTATTCTCAACTAATGGATTGTCACCCATTAAAAGAACAACCGCAACAATTACTAAGAGCACGATTCCAATTATCCCTATTTTAGCTTTGTTATTCATGCTAAGATTTTAGGGATTGATAATAGTTCAACAAAGTTGGTTGCAATAACTCGAAGACAGATTTATTGATTTCATACTCTCCGTACCAAACCAAATCATAAATACGAACGCATTCTCTAAAAACATCACTGTTTGGTCGACTTGCCACTTCCATGATGTAATGATGATTTGTCTTGTCTTTCTTCCAGTGTATCCAGTTTTTCTGAATTAATTCCTTCAAAATGAAGGTGAAATAAATGCGCACACATTCGCGGTAATCTTCGCGCAGAATAGCATTCTCCAATTTCAATTCCAATTCAGTTTTAGAAATTACAGTTGGATTCCAATCATTTTCGAGGTTCTGCTGAATTGTTTTGTCAGAAGGTTGACGGTTTTTTAAATACCAGTACAAACCAAAAACCAAGGCTGCAATTAAAAGAAGGACTAAGAGCATTTTCCAAAATGAAACTGGAATTGTAGGTGGGTCTACATCTGGAAGGTTTACATCTGGCGCATCAATATCCGGACTATCGACATCTGGTAATGTAATCGGTTCAGGTTTTTTAATCTTTGGATCAGATTTTAAGGTTCCTCCACCACCTTTTCCAAATTGACGTTCTCTGTCTTGTTGAATTTGTTGTGGATTATATTGAATTCCTTGAGACCCACTTGATGTTGACGTTGACGTTCCTGTTGAAGTAGGTGCTTGTGTTTCATGAATAGACGTTGGACCTGAATTATACCAATCGTCGGGACCTTTGTAATCTTTTTGTTTTTTGTATTTCAAATAATCCTTCTCTTGTTTCCACACCTTTTTCTTTGGATCCAAATTAGATCCTTGCGCATTCAATTGAACAGCAGAGAAAAATACAAGTATGACAATGAGTAGTTTATTCAAAATCCACGCTTTTTTCTTGGTAACGATTTCGTTTACCGAATTTTTTAAAGTTCTCTTTTAACGACTTCGCTTCCGATTTATCGAGTTCAGTATAATAAGAAAATCCTGCGGTTATGGCAATCAAAGGAAGAATACCAAACAAAAATGCTATGTATACGATTTGGCGAACAATGTTTCCTACTACAACATAATCATCTGTAAATTCACGCGAAACGCGTTTTACAAGGCCTACGAACATGTCTAAAACATCTTTCACCAAAGGTTCATCATTGTAGAAATTATGCATACTAAATATAAAGGCAATAGGTTGAGCAATTAAAACAATAAACGCTAAAAGTAATCCTAACGTCAGCAGCGTATTTCCATATTGTTTTGTACTAAATTTAAATGACTTCCTATAGCGTTTTCCAAAAGTTACCTCATCCAATCCCATTGTTGCACCTTGCAAATAAATCAATGGAATTACGAAAAATGCCCAAAACAAGAGATACCAAGGTAAACCAAAAAGGATAACAAATAAACTTAAGCTACCTAACCATACTGGTAAAAAACGTTTTTTTGCATACATGAAAAAGCTCTTCCATGAAAAGGCTTCGTCCATTGTTGTAAAAGTCCAAAAAACAGCGGTGAAAATGATTGAAATGTTCAAGGTCCAAACTACAGCTATAATAACATCCAATATAGAATTAAAATCATAACCAATCAAAATACCCAATTGTCCTGCCCAATCATACCAATATTCAGTTTCCAATTCTTCGTATTTAACAGTGTCTTGAACAACCATGAGAATTATGGTAATTGGGATGACAATGGAAAAAATAATTTTAGAGAATTTCTTAAAATATGTGCGATAAAACTGAAACGAATCAGCGATGGTTTGTCCAACGTTTCTAATTTTGTAGCGCTGAATTTTACTTGTTGTTCGAAAAGGAGCGGCCTCTTCAGCATCAACTAATTCTGGATATTTTCGAGCAACATAAATCGGATAAAAAACATAAACGAACAAGATCAAACTGAAAGACAACATAATCAAGGTCCATTTCGACCATTCAGGCAAGGTTTGATAGTTGTGTGTTACGAAACTTTCTAAAAATCCCGCTGCAATAACAAATGGAACCAAACTCATCATGATTTTTAGTCCACGTTTAGTAGAAAGCTGAAGTGATTGAAGGCGCGTATAAGAACGTGGGAACAGCCAACCATTTCCAGCAGTAATCCCAGCAGCTCCAGCAATCACAATGGAAGAAATTTCAAAAGCACCGTGAATCCAAATACCAAGGAAACTTGTGATTAAAAGGCCTTTTAATTTGAAGAAATACTGAAATGCACCAAGCATTACACCATTATAGAACATCAAAACATGCGTTCCAATGGTAAAGAAAAAGCCGACAAAGAAGGTTAAGAACGAGACCTTCATATTGTTTGTGGTAATTTGAATGAACATTCCCAATTGACTTTCATCTTGGTACACGTTTAAAGGCACCCCATTTTTAATGTTTTCAATCGTCATATCAACGTAACCATCACCCATCACAACACGCGGAAAATCCGGATCAAAATGTGTAGTAATTGCACCGATTACTGCATATATCAAAAAAGCAATTAGTGCGAAAAGTAAATTTTTGCGAGCGCGATAAATTTCCAAAGGAAGTGAAACCTTCCAAACAGTAAATAACTTTTTTAATGATTCGCCGCGTTGTTTATGAACTCCCGTAAACACTTTTTGTGCAAGCTGATTCAGGTAAACACGCACTGTTCTTCGCTTGTAGAATGTTTGAGCGTAACTCAAATCATCCGTCATATCCATATACAGATTACTTAGCTCTTCTGGATCATTGGCATTTGATTCATAGAGTTTTTCAAAGCGTTCCCACTTTTCCTTGTTTTGCTGTATGAAGGATGTTTCTTTCATTCGACGGAATGTAAAGATATAAAAAGAAGAAAGTGAAAAACAGAATCTGGAAAGAAAGTGTTGAAAGTTTAGTTTTTTCTATGTGAAATTTCCAATTTTCCAATTTTTAAATAGAAACCACCAGGTGTTCTTTCAGTTGCTTTTGCGGTTCTAAAATCCACCTCTTGTTTCACAACATCCGACAAACGATTCGTTATAGGTTTAATCGGATTCTTCATGTCTTGAAAACCATAATTTGAAGTGATATTTTCCGATTTTGGTGAATTAGTCGCACTTGAAAAGGTTTGTTCCTCAATATCATTTTCATTCTCACGAACAGAAATGCCGTTTAGTTTTCTCACCTTCAAGTGGTTCATTACAGGAAGGATATGTACTGGATTTGTAGAAGCAACTAATGGGTTTTCTTTTGAAGGACTTTCTACAAAAACAGATGGCAATTCAACTGATGTTGCACCAATCGTTATTGTTGGTTTTTCTGTAGTTGAAGATGGCTTTTTTACATCTTTCAAATGAATTTTTGCCGTTGACCCAGCTGATTGACCAAATTCCAATGACGGATTTCCGACAAAGAAAAATACAGCAACACTCGCCGCAGCAGCTAATGAAAGTATAGGCCATAATGCAACACGTCGTGCTTGTTTCAAGGAAGATTTCTCAGCATAAACAATTGACACATCAGCGGTCATTTTTGTGTTAGAATAGACACGTTGCGCGTGCAAAAGTGACGGGTCCTGAGCTAAAAATACGTTCAATTCAGCATTTTTATGTTCAGACAACAAGCCTTCAGTTTGTGCGATTAAAAATTGTTCAGCGTTATTCAATGAAATCGCTGTTTCATTAAAATTGACCTGTTTTAAATTTTCTTTAAACGCCTGATCTAGCGCAACAAATTCATCATCCATTGCAACCAAGGAATCATCTTCCAAACGCAATTCAGGATGCTCTTCCATGAATTTTAAAAACAAAGCAGTATCCTCTTCGCTCAAAGTTCCTTCGAGAAAATCAAGGTAAAATGCCTCGTAATTAAATATACTGATGTGTTCCATGGTTTGTGTTTATACTACTAATTCAGTTCGTTTAATGTATTCTTTCAATGTTTGTCGCGCTCTAAAAATATACACTTTCACTTGCGATTCATTCAAGTTTGTTATTTCTGCAATTTCTGCATAATTGTACCCTTCATAATCGCGTAAAAGCACGACAGTTTTTTGAACCTCCGGCAATTTGTCCAACGCATCGTTCAACACTTTTTGCAAATCGAATGAAATCGAAAATTCAGTTGAAGCGGTGTGTTCTACTTTTTCAAAATCACCATTTCTTCCTTCTTTTTTCACCCAATCAACAATCGCATGATACGCCGTTGTAAACAAATAAGACTTCACTTTTTCATACGCTACTTCTTCGTGTTTAATCCACACTTTTGTAAACGTTTCTTGTACAATATCCTTAGCAGACATCTCATTTTTGAGATGCTTTAGGGCGAATCTGTAGATGTTATCCGAAAATTCGTCGACTGCTAAATTGTACTCTTTTGAAGTCATTTCGTTTATTGGTTCGAACGTTAGACTTGCAAGTTACAGAAAAGTTACAGCGATATGAAAATTTTATTTTTATTGGAACTTCAAAATAAATTGAACCAACTCTTTTTCTGAGGAATTCTTGGGTTCATAAAGCTTTGCTTGCTCTTTCAATTCTTCCAATGTTTGTGTTCCTTTAAATGCTGAATCGCGCAATTGAAGACCAAATCCAACAACAAGATTGAGCAATTCATTTTTCAAAATTGGAGCATCTTGACTTAAGACAATTCGTCGTTCAATACTCTCTTTTTCTTCAAACGGTTTGTAGCGCAATTTCACAAACGCCAATTCATTTGTGGCAATAGTGCTTGTCGCTTGAACAAAGTGGGTTTCCACATTCGAAGCTATTCCTCGCTCAATTTCGTAAACAGCCGTAACTTCATGTCCATACCCCATTTCACCTCCATCTTTCGTATCATCAATAAAATCTTGAGCTTTCATTAAGCGATTTTCGTAGCCAATCAATCGGTAAGTTTTTACCAAATTTGGATTAAACTCAACGTTTAATTTCACGTCTCTGGCAAGATTTAAAAGGTTTCCTATGTCATTCACCAGAACGCGCTGTGATTCTTCAAGTGAATTTATGTAAAAATGATTCCCATCTCCTTTATCAGCCAACGTTTCTAAGGTTGAGTTTTTATAATTTCCCATACCAAATCCCAAGGCTGTTAAATAAATTCCTTGTCCGCGTTGTTGTTCAATGTATTTTTCCAAATCTCCAGGCGAATTAATTCCAACATTAAAATCTCCATCTGTAGCTATAATAATGCGATTGTTGAGTTCAGGGTCGTAATGCTGTTTGGCCAACTTATAAGCAGTTTCAATTCCACCAATTCCATTTGTTGAACCTCCAGAAGTCAATTTGTCCAAGGCATTCAAAATAATCGACTTTTCGTTACACAATGTTGGTTCCAATACCACACCACTTGTTCCTGCGTACGTTACAATTGCCAAACGGTCGTTTGCTTGAAGCGTTTTCACAAATTCTTTCATCCCATCCACTAAAAGCGGCAATTTATTTGAACTACTCATTGAACCAGAAACATCAATCAAAAAAACAAAATTGTGGGGTTTACGCGGCAAATCTTTCGGTAGATCTTGTGCTTTCAGATGTACTTTAACCAATTCATGTTCTTTGTTCCAGGCACAAGCAAGACGTTCAATTGAAACATTGATCAGTTCATTCGTTTCAGGTTCATTCAGCTCGAAGTCAAATGAATTAATCATTTCCTCCAATTTTACGGCATCACGCGCCACAGGCAAGTGGTTCAGCATTTGGTTTTTTACATAGGACCAAGAGGCTTGATCAATATCAATCCCAAACGTAGAATTCGGATGGGTTAAAGGAGAAAGGAAGTCGTTTTCATAAATTGGTAAAAAGGCATCATAATTTTTTGCCGGCGGAAGCGGTTTTGGTTCAATATATTTTTCTGATTTACGAATGCGCGGTTGAATCTGTTTGCCTCGGTTATACGATTTTGTTTCAATTTGAATAACACCACCAGTAACATCGCCATAATTTGCAGGAATTCCACCAGCTAAAACAGTCACATTATCAATTGATCCTTTCGAAACTGCATTCACATTTCTTACGCGCATTCCATCAACATAATAAGCAACATCATTTGCGCGTGAGCCACGAAAATGCAAATCACCTGTTTCCTCAGTCGTTGTAACTCCGCCCACAGTTGATGCAATTCCATTGATGCTTCGAGTTGGTAAACGGGAAAGATCTTCACGTGTAATTGTGGATGCCATTGCGTATCCATTACTAAAATTTAACATTGGTATCCGATACAAACAAGTCACCATTTGAATCTCTCGCACAGGTATGGAACCATAATCAATTAAAACATTTTCCTCTTGTTGATGAATCACATTCTGTCCTGGATTAAGAGATTTCACAGTATTGACGTTATTTTTAGACTTTACTTGCAGAAAACTACTGTCGATAAAAAACACTGAACTCAGCAATTGGTTTTCTTGAATGAATATACTTGCAGAGAATGTTTTACTAAAATCATCATTTTGAATCCAAACAGTTAGTTCACCAACTGGTAAATCACGAAGAATTAGTGAACCATCTTTCGTCGTAAAACCTTCGGCACAGAAAGAATCCGAAAACAATTGGATATTCATTCCTTCAATTGTTCGACTTGAAGTATTCTCAAAGCATTTTAGATAGGCTCCACCTGTTTGAGCGGAGACACATGTTGCTTGGAACAACAGCAAATAAAGTAAAAAACGTTTCATGGCAGTAATTTGACTTGTAGATGTCAAATCAAACCTGAATCCATAAAAGCAATTAATTTATCTCTTTAATGACCGATTTTTTTACCATTTTGATTGTGTCTTTTCCTATGGTAAAGGTATTAGTTGAAGTATGCGTTGCCGATTTTAACCAGCCAGTAGAAAGTTCAAGCGTAAATTTTGATTTGACTTTCGATGAGAATTTAAATTCACTTAAACTTGCTTTTTCCTTCATGTTATCCATCATGAAAAAGGAAAACAAGTCTTTAACGTAAGCTTTCAGCTCCTCTTTGTTGGGTGATTCAGATGTAATAAACGTAAAAGCATCTGCATCCTTATTGACCGTATTTAAAGTGATTGTTCCCGTTCCAGCTAAAACGAAATTGTTGAGTGTACTATAATTTAACTCAATTTCTAGTGGTTTTCCAACGGTTAATTCGATTCCGTAATATCCGTGAATTTTAAGAATATCCTCGGCATACAAGGCTTCGATATTTTCAGGAAGTGTCATTTTTTCAACCAAATACTTCATGACAGATTTAAACATTTCCTTGTCTTCTTCCTTTTCGAGTTTAGTATCAAATACCGAAATGATTTCATCTATTTGCAACTTTAGCTCTTTTGCTAATTCTTCCTTGTTTATTATTGAATCGTAGCGACCAAGTTCATCGGTTGCATACTTAATTTTAATTCCCTCAGAAAGTTGCGCGATCGCTTCATTCAATTCATTGTCACGTTTTGATTCAGGAAAGGTAAAATTACTGTAGACCATTTCCATGACATACGAACTATCTTCCTGCTCCACTACCGTAATTACAACATCGTATTCAACAATCTCTTCCTTTTCAGGTTTTGATTTATCGTTTTTTGTTTTAGTGGACGAATTAACAAAATGAAACGTTCGTGTTTCACCCATTTCGTAATACGCGACGGTAGTAACACGATTTGCCGCCAAGAAGTTGGGCAATTCTTGTCCAACTAAAGGAGAATAAGAGATCAGTACTAACCCGAAAAAGATTAGTCGTAAAACAGATAACATGTTTTTAGAAGTTTAGTCGCGAATCGCTTTAATTCCAGGTAATTCAATTCCTTCTAAGTATTCCAACATGGCGCCACCACCTGTTGAAACGTACGAAACTTTATCTGCCAATTTGAATTTATTGATTGCCGCAACTGAATCTCCACCACCGATTAGTGAGAAAGCTCCTTTTTCCGTTGCTTCAACAATTGCGTTTGCTACATCTTTTGTCCCTTGTTGGAAGTTTTCCATTTCGAAAACGCCCATTGGACCGTTCCACAAAATCAATCTTGAATTGGCAATAATTTCACGGCACGCTTTGGATGTTTCAGAACCTGTATCCAAGCCCATCCAGCCTGCTGGAATTTCACCAATTTTTACTTCTTGACGATTTGCATTATTGTCAAATTTATCGGCGATAATTGTATCTGTGGGAATGTACAAATTCACACCTTTTGCTTTCGCTTCGTCCATGATTTTTTTCGCCATTGGAACAAAATCATCTTCGATCAATGAGTTTCCAACTTCTCCACCCATTGCTTTTACAAAGGTATAAGCCATTCCTCCTCCAACAATTAGGTTATCTACCTTATCCAACAAACGTTCGATAATTGTAATTTTTGAAGAAACTTTCGCTCCACCAACAATTGCTGTCAACGGTTTTTCATCGCTGTTCAATACTTTATCAACCGCTTTAATTTCACCTTCCAGCAAATAGCCAAACATTTTATCATTCGGGAAAAACTTCGCAACAACTGTTGTACTCGCATGCGCTCTGTGAGCAGTTCCAAAGGCATCGTTCACGTAAACATCACCGTGTTTTGCCAATTGCTCAGCGAAACTTTCCGTTCCAGCCGTTTCACGTTTATGAAAACGCACATTTTCCAACATCAATACTTCACCTGGTTTCAATGCAGCACTCATCGCATCTGCTTGATCTCCAATACAATCATCGGCAAATTGAACTGGAACACCCAACAATTCAGATGTATGACCAACAATGTGACGCAATGAAAATTTATCCTCAGGACCATCTTTCGGACGACCCAAATGTGACATTAACACCACACTTCCACCATTTTTTAAAATGTGTTGAATCGTAGGCAAAGCAGCACGAATACGTGTGTCATCCGTAATTTGAAACGTTTCTTTGTCCAATGGAACGTTAAAATCAACGCGAATTAAAGCTCTTTTTCCTGCGAAATTGTAAGTGTGAATATCTGCCATTACTGAAGTTTTTAAATGTTACGGCAAAGTTAACTAGAACATGGAACATAGAACATGGAACATCGACTTTTTTCTCTGAAATAAATTGGTTAATTTCATCCTCCGTGTTAGAAAATCGTCAAATATTCAGTTTACAGCAGGTTGTTTCTTCTATTCGAAAAACGATTGAAGAACGCTATCAATCAAGTTATTGGGTGAAAGCTGAAATGCATAAATTGAATTTATACCCGAGTGGACACGCTTTTCCGGAATTGGTTCAAAAGGAAAATGACAAAATAGTGGCGCAAATAAATGCTTCTATTTGGAACCATAATTTTCAACGCATCAACAAACAATTTATTCAAGTTGTAAAAGAACCGTTAAAGGAAGGAACGACCTTATTGCTAAATGTTAAAGTGGTGTTCCATGAAACATTTGGGCTGAGTTTGCAGATTTTGGATATTGATCCCAATTATGCTCTTGGTGAATTGCAGCGCGAACGTGAAGAAACCTTGAAAAAGTTACAGGCAGAACGTTTGATCAATGCGAATCAATTATTAGATTTTCCTTTGTTGCCAAAACGCATTGCAATTGTCTCAGCGGATACGAGTAAAGGTTTATCCGATTTCATGAAAGTCTTGAACAACAATCCATGGAATTATCAGTTTTTTACCATGCTGTTTCAAGCGTATTTGCAAGGCGATGTTGCAGCACCATCGATTATAGAACAATTAAAGCGCATCGAAAAAGTAAAACATCATTTTGATGTGGTGGTAATTGTGCGCGGTGGCGGTGGTGAAGTTGGACTGTCGTGCTACAACAATTATGAGTTGTGCAAAGCCATTGCTTCTTTTTCCTTACCGGTGTTAACAGGAATTGGACATTCAACCAATATGACGGTTGCAGAACTTGTAGCCTTTCGAAATGCTATCACACCAACAGAACTCGCAGACTTTTTGTTGCAGACATTCCATGATTTTTCGGTTCCGGTGAATGATGCTCGTAAAGTAATACGTACTTCAAGTTCACGCTTGCTAGAAACGAATAAACAACTCTTTTCAGCAGAAACAAAACATTTCAAAAACAGCGCGAACAACTATTTATTGGATGCGAAAAACACCTTGTTGGTTACAAGTCAAAAATTTAAGAATGAGGCTAAAACCCTGCTTACACGTAATCGTGAGCACTTGCATTTTGCACAAAAAGAATGTTTAAATTATTCCAATCGTTTGTTTAAAGTGAACCGTGAAAAATTGGCTGAACACGGAGTGCAATTGCCACTTAAATTTGCAAATCGACTAGTGAAAGAACAACAGCAAGTTTCAGAAATGGAAAACATGGTGCGGTTAATGGATCCTAAAAATGTATTGAAACGCGGGTATTCTATTACAACCATCAATGGGCAAACCTTACAAAAAAATAATTCAGTAGAAATTGGTGATACCATCAAAACAGTAACGTTTGATTTTGAACTCACCTCAACCATCATAAAAAAAGAAGAACATGGCGAATGAAATTACTTACACGGTAGCTTTTGAAGAATTGCAACAAATTGTGCGCGACATGGAAGACGGTGAAATCACTGTTGATGAATTAGCTATTAAAGTAAAACGAGCAGCAGAGTTAATTAAAGTTTGCAAAAATAAACTCACTTCTACCGAAGAAGATGTAAATTTAATTCTAAAGGAACTTGAAGCATAAAAAGAACAATGAGCATGAACCTAATGGTAAGTTATGTGTAACAGGCAATAACTTATGAAATTTCTTAGTTGTCTTATTGCTTTACTTTACAGCTGGAGTTCTTCAGCAACTCCAATTTATGATACGATTTACCATCCTGTTTATGATGGCAAACAACTTGTTGAATTAAAATCCACTTTAACTTCATCTTCATTAAAAGGTTTTGTTCAGGTAGATCAAACCACTAAAGTTGAAGTTTGTGGGAAATATCTTATCCGTGATGAATCAGGGAATTTTCTCATTAAATACAACGACTTTGATAATTCATTTGATCCTAAAAAACTTAAATCGGTCCGAGCTTCACAAACAACCCTTAAAGCTCATCATCTAAAAACCAAAAATACCGCTTCTTATATTGGAGTGGACGACTCAGGATTCAATGTTGTTTATCCAGTTTTCACATGTTTACCGAATGATAATGGCCAATGCTTATCGATGAAATTTGGACTATTGGATTCACTCGGAACGCTTGTGATTCCAATTGATTTTGATCAAATATCTTGGACAGATTCCGTCTTCATTACACAAAAAAGTGACGCTTATTCATTGTACTCCGATCAATTCAAATTGCTGTTAAGTGACTACCAACTCATAGAGTACATCAACCAACAACATGACCATTTACTTTTAAAGAAAAACAATGTATACGGATTGATTCATCGTAGCGGAAAATTCTTGATACCCATGGAATTTGAAACCATTCGCAACTCCAAATACATGTATGGTAAATATGAATTTCTAAAAGATGGTTTATGGGGTTTTGTTGATTTTTCGTTCACTCAGTTTTTAGATCCATTTTCACCCTCTCCAAATCTTTTGCAACGTGATGGATATTTCGAATATCGAGATGATAATGAAATTTGGACCGTGCTGGATTCTTCAGGACGTATTCTTTTACGTTCTTCTATGGAAATGTATCAAGTTATTAATAAAAATCGCTTCTTGGTGTTTAAATATACTCGTGAAAATGGCTATGAACGTCATTTAGTGGACGCATTTGGAAAACCTGTAATCGACCAAAGCTATTATGACATTTGGCGCGTAAATAAAACAACCTTAATTGCAGGATACGATGCAAAAATACACGATGCTAGCAATTACAAAAAATCCTATAAATGGGTATTATTGGATCAAAATGGCCAAGCAAAATCTGAAACTGTTTATAAGAGCATTCTTCCAATTGATGAACAATTTTTAAGCGTTTGGACCTTTAAAGACAAGCAACAAGTAATTGATGAATTTGGAAACGACGTTTTAGGGTATTCGGTTGAAGACATCTACAAATATTCCAATCATACGTACAAAATTCGCGTTGATGGTAAGCATCAGTTCCTGGATTTACACAACCCAAAATTCATATCAAACCGATACGATCAAATTCAATGTGCTTCTGAAAACCGTTTTGGCGTGCAGAAAGATGGATTGTATGGTTTTATCAATGGAACAACCTTCGAAGAAATTGTACCCGTAAAAGCTGATTTGATTACATGTTTCAAAGATGGGATCGCTTCAATTAAAATCAACAATGAATGGATATTGATTGACTCACTAGGTCAAGTTTATTCAAAAGATCGTTATAAGAATACCAAATTGTTAGACAACGGCTACGCGCAAGTAGAAAAAGATGGTAAATATGGCGTTATCGACGAGAATGGTAGATATGTTGTTCCAATCATTTATGATGAAATGAAATTCATTGTACATCATGCCAATGCCTATTATATTGGCGTTAAAAAGAATGATAAATATGGCATTGTCAACCTAAAAAATGAGGTGATCTATCCATTTATTTTTGAAACCTGTGTCGAGCTTTCAGCTTATGTGAGTATTCCGCAAAATAGACAAAATGGGTTTTATGCTTTTCTGAGCATTACGAATCGTCGAACAATCGAATATTATTACTTGAATTTTGATCCGAGAAAAGATGAATTAAAAATTCAGGCCAATCCAACCAAAGGATTTAAAACAGTAAGTACAAATTGCTCAAGTAATCCTTATGGAAAATGCGTTGGAATTGTCAATTGGGACGGTTATACAATCATACCAATGAATTTTGCAAACATTAAAGAACTAAAATACAACACCTTCGAGGTTTATTCAAGCAAAGGAGCTGGATTGATGGATACACTTGGGAGAACACTGATTCCTCCTATTTACGCTTATATGTATGAATTAGGTCGCGATTCATCACTGCTGCAAGTGGGTCGACATTCTGGAACTTGGGGTTTATACACGCGTTCTGGAAAAATGATTGCAGATACGATTTATGGTGGTTTTGAAGAACCGATTAACGGATTAATTCCATTCTATACCAATATGCATTTCCGTGTTCAGAATAATCAATGGGTGCACGACGAGAAAAAAATTGGATTCATGGATCGAAATGGAAAAATTGTAATTGAGCCCTATTACGATCAAATTTACAAGGACTCACCGAAGAAAGGCTACATTCAGTTAAAATATGGTAATAACTATTGCACCATTGATTCAACCGGAAAACTTGTAGAAGGTAGATTTGCTACTGAAATAAATAGCGAGCCAAGCTATGATGAAGTTCATGATTCTGTCGAACAATATGCCTTGCCTACAAACGATTCCAATAAAAAACACAAACGCAGCAAAAGGAAAAGAGCTCGGTGGTTGTAATCTGTTTGAAATTTGGTTTAATTTTATCAAATGTTTCCAGTGAAAAAATTCATTCATTTTGTTCTTCTACTAATTCTTGTTGCTTCATGCACGAAGGAAGTTAAAGTTGATATTCCTGGTTACGCTGAGCAACTTGTTGTTGACGGAAGAATTGAAACAGGTTGTTATCCTGTTGTCTTATTATCTAAATCTCAAAATGTTTACGCCCCAACCGACTTGGAAGCATACATTAATTCCTTTGTTTCAGATGCACAAATTTCTGTCAGTAATGGAACTGCAACCATAAGTTTAAGTTTAATTCCAGTAAGTTCTTTGCCTTTAGAAAGTCAAAAAACGGTAGCTGAAATGCTGAAATTAGAATTAAATGAACTTCAGCTATTACCCATTCAAGTTTATTCTACAACTGATCCATCAATTCTAGGTGAAGTAGGTAAAACGTATACTTTACAGATCGAGCACAACGGAAAAAGCTATTCAGGTTCGACCAGTTTATTGACGCCCGTTGCGCTTAACAATTTGTATTGGAAAGCAGATGAATCGAATTCTGAATACGGCTATTCATGGGCCAACTTGACTGATCCTGCAGGACAGTTCAATGGATACAAATGGGAAGCAAAACGTATTAATCTAACATCATCAGGAGAATATTTGGATGATTTATACAAACGTGCAGGCTACTTTAAAGACCAATATTTTGATGGATTAACCTTTGAATTTGCAGTTGGAAATCCGTTGAAGCGAAAAGACACAACCCATTTAGAGGATTACAAACGTTTCTATCGAATAGGTGATACGGTAGTAATCAAACTGTCTCGTTTGGATTATGCAACTTATGACTTTTTTGATAAAAAATCGGCTCAACTAGGCAATGGAGGAAATCCTTTTGCTACTCCGGTGAACATTCCATCGAACATTCCAGGAGCTTTAGGAATTTGGGCTGGTATTTCGCCTTGGTATGATACTTTGGCATGTCATCCTTAAGTTTGTTACTCCTCTAGTAGTAAATTCATGTCGTGCATCATTTTGTCGACATCCTTTGGATTCGTTCCATCGTAATAACCACGGATTCTCATCAATTTATCTACCAATACAAAGTTGTTTGTGTGAATAAAATCACTTCCAACATCTCCTTGATTCTCAGCTTCAGTTGGTTTTAACGTAAAGAAAGAGGTGCGTGCCAATTCATAAATATCTTCACGTTTTCCAGTTAAGAAATTCCATTGATTTCCTTTAGAATTGTGTGCATTAGCATAGCGTTTCAATTGTTCAACTGTATCCGTTTCTGGATCTACACTAAAGCTTAGTATCTTAACATTGTTGTTCTTTCTGAATTTCTCATGTACGCGTTGCATTTGTGCATTCATTCGCGGACAAATCGTTTTACATGTTGTAAAAAAGTACTCAACAACATACACTTTACCGCGCACATCTTCTTGGGTAATGGTTTTATTGTTCTGATTTTTAAAAGCAAACTTTCCAATTGTGTGACCATAGCCTACACGAAGTAACTCCGGATCTACCATGTCTTCTGGAACGTCAATCGGATTAATAACAGGCAAAGACTCGGGCTCAGGTTTTGGACGCGACATAAAATACGTGAATGTCACACCAGCAATTGAAAACAGAACAAGAAATATAATACGATTCATAGTACAAAATTAAACATTGCACTACTTGAAACAATGAGATAGGTCAGTATTTCTAAAAAACTTAAGGAATTTCCGCTTTAACTCGTTTTCGGTTTTGAATTAGTAAACTTTCGTTTGAAAGGCTTTTTCTTTCCTGGTTTTGCTTGAACGATGTATTCAGGTCCTGCACCCAAAGCTTCCGGCAATGGGACTTGTGTGATTTCTGCTTCAATCAAACGTTGAATTTGCGCTAATTTTCGCATGTCCTTCTCATTCACCAAGGTAATCGCTTCCCCTTTTGTATTTGCGCGTGCAGTTCTACCAACACGGTGAACATAATCTTCTGCATCAAATGGTGTATCGTAATTGATTACCAAGTTAATTTCTTTAATATCAATTCCACGACTCATCACATCCGTTGCAACAATGATTCGAATCCGTTTTGAGCGGAATCCACGCAAAATTTCTTCGCGTTGTTCTTGATCTAAATTCGATGAAACACCTTGCGATGGAAAACCATTTTTTCGCAAAGCATGCACAATTTCATTCACCTTACTCTTCGAAGAAGTAAAAATGATAATACTCGTATATTCTGTTCGTTCCTTTAAAATATCCTTGATTAACGGAATTTTTTGATTGTCATACGTTAAATACACCAACTGCTTCACTCCTGCTGCTGGTTTCGAAATAGATAAGGTAATTTCTTCAGGATCCTTCAAAATTTTCTTTGCCAATTCTCTAATCTTCGATGGCATTGTTGCGCTGAACATTAAGGTTTGACGTTCTCTTGGTAATTTAGAAATAATCGTGACCAAGTCATCCGCAAAACCCATATCTAGCATCTTATCTGCCTCGTCCAACACCAAGTGTTTCACCTTTGAAAAATCTACATAACCTTGCTGAATATGCGATAATAATTTACCTGGCGTTGCAACAATAATATCTGTTCCTTCTGTTAATGCTTCTTTTTGTTCGTCCCAATCTTTTCCGCTTCCCCCACCATAAATCGATTTCGATCCAACGGAAACAAAATAGGATAATCCTTGAATTTCTTGTTCAATTTGTATAGCCAATTCTCTTGTAGGAACAATGATTAACGTGTCGATTGACATGTCTTCTTTTCCTGTTAATTTATTGAGTATTGGAAGAATAAATGCTGCTGTTTTCCCTGTGCCTGTTTGAGCACACGCAATTAAATCTTTATTTTCAAGTACTTTGGGAATTGCTAATTGTTGAATGGGCGTTGCTGTTACAAATCCCATGTGTGAAATGGCTTCTAACAACTGCTCATTGAGGTCTAACTCTGTGAATTTCATATGGGCTAATGTACAAAAAAAAGGCGAGCAATGCCCGCCTTCAAATCTATTTGTCAATTCAATCCTATCCTGCATAACTTCTTCTTGCCCAGTTGTGACAAGCTTTTTTACGCTTTTTATTCATGCGTTTGTGACGACGTTGTTTCTTTTTATCGATGCGCATTGTTGCAATCGTTTCAGTTGAATTGGTTGAAGAAGCACCAACTGAATCATTCGCGTACAATGATAATGTTGTAAAGAGAATTAAAAAAGAAAGAAGAAATTTCATTTTCAAGTGGATTTAAAAATTAAAGTGCAAAGCTATGACATTCAGAACGTTTATACAACTTTCGGTTACAGAATGTTGTTAATATTTAAAGGTTGAAAAATATTAAATCGTGCATCCATAATTAATTTATTACCTTTTCGTTGAAATATTTATTGAACTTTGTTCGCATGAATGACATTTTAACCAACATTTCGAGTGCAATTATTAAAACCACAATTTGGGAGTGGCTGGCGATTGCAAGCAGCATACTGTATGTTATTCTCGTTTCATATAAGGTTTTAGCGGCTTGGTTATTTGCAGCACTTAGTTCGGTATTATATGTTTATTTATGTTATTCTAATCGACTTTATTTAGAATCAATTTTACAAGTGTTTTATTTTGGAATGGCAATTTATGGTTGGTTCATGTGGACTTCCGACGATGATACCAAGGATGTTACCGTGATTCAATGGCCACTTAAATACCATATTTACAACGTATTGATTAGTGGCGCTTTGATGCTGCTTTTTGGCTATATATTTGACCAATATTCAAATCAAGCGAATCCATATCTAGATGCATTTACAACGATTTTCAGTTTAATGGCCACCTTCATGGTTGCTAAAAAAGTATTAGAAAACTGGATTTATTGGATCATAATTGATGCTTTTTCAGTCTATTTGTTCGGAGCACGTGGATTGTACATGACTGCAGTGCTTTTCATATTATACACCATTATTGCTGTTTTTGGTTATGTGCAATGGAGAAAGGAATTCAAAAATGACAATCCATTAATTCAGCCATGAAACGATTTGCAATAACAGGACCAGAATCATCTGGCAAATCAACGTTAACCAAAGCGCTGGCTGAATATTATCAAACAATTTGGATTCCTGAATTTGCACGTGACTATTTAGAAAAAAGAAACGGTCAGTACGTTCAGTCTGATATTGATGAAATTGCAAAAGGACAACTTGCGATGTGGCTACAGGCCAAAACTGAAAACTTACATTTTTGTGACACAGAAATGCTCGTTCTCAAAATTTGGTCTGAATTCAAGTATGGAAATTGTAGCAGTTTCATTGAAAATGCCTTTCACCAACAACACTTTGATCACTACTTTTTGTGTCGTCCAGATATTCCCTGGGAAGAAGACCCTTTGAGAGAGCATCCGGAACAACGTGAACAATTATTCGAACTTTACTACAAGTCATTGATTGAATACAACTTACCATTCACAATTGTTGAAGGAGATTTATCTAATCGACTTAGCATTTGCAAAAACGTGCTTGAAAAAAATCAGTTTTAATTCATTTCATACAAATTTCCTGTATAACTTTGTGCCATCTCTAAGGGGTGCCAAGATTCATTTCGAGGCTGAGATTATACCCATTGAACCTGTCAGGATAATGCCTGCGTAGGGAAGATGATACTTAAATTATTAATTGCTAATTATTCATATTCAGAGAATTAGCCCCTTGTTCTTGTTAAATTTTTTATAAAATGAAAACAAGACTTTCACACATTGTTTCACTGTTTGCCCTCGGCTTTTGTTTTGTGGCAAACGCACAATTCAACTTATCTGGTCGTGTCTATGACGCGCAAGGAACTCCGCTCCCAGATGTTAAAATTCAACTAGAAGAAACCTATTTGGTCACTTCGTCCGATAAAGATGGCTTTTACCTCTTTAGCAACATCCAATCTCACGCATACAGAGTAACTTTTTCAAAAAGTGGCTTTGAAACACAAACGATTCGCACGATTGGAAATCAATCTAAACAAGCTGAAGTATTGGACGCCTACATGAAACCATCAACGGTCATGATTGAGGAGGTGCAAGTTGTCGCGGTTCGAGCAAACGACAAAACACCAACTACCTTCACCAATTTAACATCGAAGCAAATCCAAGCGAAGAATTTTGGACAAGATTTGCCTTACTTGTTGGAGTCCACGCCTTCAACTGTCGTTACTTCTGACGCCGGAGGAGGAGTTGGTTATACAGGAATTCGTATACGCGGAGTAGATCCAACGCGCACAAACGTTACTGTAAACGGAATTCCTTTGAATGATGCCGAATCACACGGAGTTTATTGGGTAAATATGCCCGATTTTGCTTCATCAACCGATAACATTCAAGTGCAACGTGGAGTTGGGACTTCCACAAATGGTGCTGCATCATTTGGTGCAAGTATCAATATTAAAACAGACAACATTCAAAAAGTTGGCTATGCAGAATTGGACAATTCAATTGGCTCATTTTCTACCTTGCGAAATACGGTAAAAGTCGGTTCTGGACTAATCAACAATAAATTTACTATTGACGCTCGACTTTCGAGAATTGCTTCGAATGGGTATGTCGATCGTGCCTCAGCCAATTTGAAATCTTTTTATCTATCTGGTGCTTATGTTGGAAACAAAACCTTGATTAAAGCGAATGTTTTCAGTGGAAAAGAAGAAACGTATCAAGCGTGGAATGGAATTCCTGGTGCAAAATTGAGCGGAAACTATGACAGTTTGCTGAACCATTATTACAACAACTTGGGATCGACGTATGTTACGGCACAAGATTCAATAAATTTGTTCAATTCAGACCCACGTAAATACAATTATTACACGTACGATCAGGAGGAGGATAACTACCAACAAGATCATTATCAATTGCATTTTACACATACTTTTTCATCGAAATTCACCTTGAATGCAGCTGGACATTATACTTACGGTCGCGGCTATTACGAACAATATAAGCGTAATCAAGATTTTGAAACGTATGGTTTAGATACGGTTTTAACAAATGGTGGAGATACAATTACAACAACCGATTTGATTCGCAGAAGATGGTTGGATAATCATTTTTATGGTGGGATTTTCTCGTTGAATTATACGAATTTGAAAAATCTAAAGATCATTTTCGGAGGTGGTGCAAATCAATACAATGGAACACATTTCGGGGAAATTATTTGGGCTCGTACTGCTTCTCAAAGTGAGATCAACCAGCATTATTACGATAATGACGCAAACAAATTCGAAGCAAATGCCTATTTAAAAGGCAATTATCAACGCAGAGGATTGAATGTATTTGCTGATTTACAAGTGCGAACAATCAATTATTCATATTTAGGTTATGATCAAAACGGTGGAAATTTAATTCCCTTGCAGCAAGAGGTGAAATTTACATTTTTCAATCCAAAGGCCGGAATTATGTATGATTTCAATACTAAACACAATGCTTATGCATCATTTAGTATGGCGAATCGTGAACCAGTACGAGATGATTTTATTCAAAGTTCCACGACCAGCAGACCGAAACCAGAGCAATTACAAAACGTTGAAGCTGGTCATCGTTACCGCGGTAAAAAATTGTTCACCAATGCAAACTTCTATTGGATGAATTACAAAAATCAATTGATTTTAACTGGTGAAATCAATGATGTTGGCGCTTACAATCGCACAAATGTTTCAAAATCCTACCGTGCCGGAATTGAATTAGAAGCAGGTTATATGCTTTTCCGTAATTTGAGTATTACTGGAAATTTAACCTTGAGTCAAAATAAAATCAGTGAATTCAATGAATACGTTGACAATTATGACACATATGCACAGGAAGTAATTGTTCATAAAAACACGGATATCGCTTTTTCACCTTCAACAATTGTAACACTAGGATTATCGTATGTTCCGATTAAAAACTTAGATATTACTTTATTATCAAAATACGTAGGAAAACAATATTTAGACAATACATCAAACGAAAATCGAAAAATTGATGCTTATTATTTGACAAATCTTTCGATCAATTACACCATCAAAGATGTACTTTTCAAAGAAATTAAAATTGGTGTATTGACTAATAACCTGTTTAACTACATGTATGAAAACAATGGTTATACATGGGGATATATTTATGGTGGAAAATACATTACGGAGAATTTTTACTATCCACAAGCGGGAAGAAATTTCCTAGTTCGTTTGACCTTAAAAATGTAAAAAAAGGATTGAAATGATTCTTGTCAAGTGCGAATTAAAAATTAATTGATCTATTCAACATAAAGGCTTTCTTTCGAAAGCCTTTTTTCTTTAAAAGAAATGCCATTATAATCGGAAAACCAAAGGATTGTTTGTAATTTTGAACTAGAACCACAAAACAACATCATGAAAAAATCATTGTTATTGATAGCAGCAAGTTTAGGAACTTTCTTTGTGTCTGGGCAAACCACTTATTCAGCCAAAGAGGTTGTTTCACTTAGCTTTCAGAGCGAAGACGGCACAAATGCAAGTGCTGTAGCTTGGAATTCCGATAATAAAATGTATTACACAGTCATCGCGGGGAATGAAACATTTCCATTAGAAACATTTTCAGAAAGTGGGCAAAATGTCTATTCTGAAACAGCAACAATTGATTCAAGAGGATTATGGTATAACCCTAAATCTAAAAAAATTGAAGGGAATTGCCCAGATGTTTATGGTTATTTCAGTCATGTTGTTAAAACAAATGGACAATTAGAAGTCGCCGAAGTTTACGCAGCTGGACAAAATCAACCAGATTATAATAGTGTTGGTGCATTCGATCCAACAAAGAAAAAAGTCTATTTCTATTCGTATGGAAGTGTTTATATCTACAATCAAAAAAACGGGAAAGCTGCTGGAACGATTGTCTTGAAAGACATTCCTTCTCTTGAAACAATTAACTCAACAACTGTAATTTTTACAGGGAGAAAAGGAGAAGAACTTGGCGTTTTAGATTATGGTTCTAACAATGTTTATTTGTTCGATTTAAAAGGAAACTTCAAATCAATTGTCACATTGCCAGAAGGAGCAGTTACACATGATGTATTTCGCTTCTCGTACGCAAATGATAAAATTTGGTTGTATGATGAATACAGTCGTTCTTGGACAGGTTATTCATTCTAAATCAATCATGACTTTAGATAAAGGCTTTCGAAAGGAAGCCTTTTTTGTTAAAAATTGTTTGAACGCAATCGCTTGATTTCAGCCTTCATCTTTTTATTTAAAAGGCGTTTTTCTTTAACAGCCTTCGGAACTTTTGAAGGTTTCCTTTTTTTCTGAATTACAAAACATTGTGCAATCAACTCATGGAATTTTTCCAAGGCAATTTTTTTGTTTCTCAGTTGACTTCTTTCCGTTTGAACAATCACATGAAGGGCTCCTTCAGAATCCAATTGCTTACTAAGCTTCTCTGTGATGAGTGTTATTTGCCCTTCATTCAATTGTTTTGAGGCTGAAACGTTAAAAATCAATTCAACTTTCGTAGAAACCTTGTTTACATGTTGTCCTCCTGCCCCACCACTGCGTGACGTTTTATAAGTAATTTCAGTATCGAGAAGTTGGGGATCGAAAAGCATAATTTACAATTCTAATGGAGAATCATTGATAAAGTTAATAAACGTTTTTAACTGAGAAGATTCTATCGTCACTTCTTTTTAAGAAGAAAAAAATTTGACTAATTAAATTTTAACATAAGAGCGAGAATAAATTTTGATTGCATATTAAAACAAAAAACCCGGCACTTATGTGCTGGGTTCTTTTTGTGACCCCGACAGGATTCAAACCTGTAACCGCTGGAGCCGAAATCCAGTGCGCTATTCAGTTGCGCCACGGAGCCATGTTTTGGCTTTGGGGTGCAACTAATTCCTTTTTGGACAGTTGCGCCACGGAGCCATGTTTTTGGCTTTGGGGTGCAACTAATTCCTTTTTGGACAGTTGCGCCACGGAGCCATGTTTTTGACTAGAGAATAACATCTCGGTCCTCACAAATGTACAGTTGCCAATACAATTCACCAAATAGATTCACGATTTAGTTGTTATTTCCCGCAGATTCAAATAAATTTGACCTTCTTGCGTTTTATGCAGACAAATAAAAAATAATGCGTTTACTCATATTTACATTCTTAACATTTCAGGCATTCGGTCAAGTTGGTACAGGTGAATGGCGTTTGCATGTTCCAGCTAACAAGGCTATAGACGTAGCAGCAGGAAATGGTATTGCCTATGCGGCGTTTGAAGCTGGCTTGGTTGAATATGACATCGAGGCAAAGGAAGTGAGTGTTTGGACGGATGTTAATGGTCTTTCGGATATTAATCTCACAGCATTATACTTAGACCAATCACAAAATGCACTTTACATCGCTTACGATAATGGCAATTTAGATAAGCTTAAAGACAATCGAATCACCAACATTCCTTCCATAAAAATGGCAGAAATTCCAGGTTCGAAACGTATAAACAAAATTGTTCCATACAACGGATTCATCTATTTAGCGACAGGTTTTTCAGTGGTAAAAATTGATCCATTGAAAGACGAAATAAAAGATACATGGTATCCGACAAATGGCAATTTAGCCATTCTAGATATTGCATTTCGAAACGACTCCATCTTTGCCTTATCAAGCAATCAATTGTATTCAGCGGATATCAATAATTTCGCCCTCGCAGATCCAAATGAATGGGATATTTCTTCATTATTGCCTGTAATTTCAGCTGAAACGTACACAGAAATTGAAACAGTTCAAAATGAATTGTATGTTCTTTACAAAGTTGATGGATATGGCTTAGATACTATTTATCAACTACAACCTGGCGGATTATTGCCGATTTTGCCAAGTACCGAATCGTATGAAATCAACAGTATTTTCAATTCTGATTCGAAAATTGGAGCAAACATAGATGGTGCAATTTATATCTTGAATACTGATTTTTCTTTCGCATCGAATTATAATAGTTTCAGTCTTGGCCAGTGGGTTCGTCCACAAAATAGCTGTTTCTACAATAATTCGCTTTGGGTTGCTGATGCTTCAATTGGATTCCTTGAATTACCTAGCTTTTTCAATTTAAATAAGATCAGTTTTGACGGTCCACCAAAAAAAGAATTCTATTCATTGGATTGTGAAAAAGGAAAATTAGCTGTCGCTGGTGGTGGACTTTCATCCGTAGCTGCAACCTATAGTGGTTCTGGAATTTACTTATTTGAAGACGAAAAATGGTCATTGCGTGACAGGGATAATATGACTTTGTGGAGCAACGGTGCGGCTATTTGGGACTTTTTAACTGTGTCAATCGATCCAAATAAACCAGAAAACATTGCTGTAGGAACATTTTCGCCAACGCCGATTTCCATAATGGATGCAACTAATCAAGTTGTAGATACATTTACTCCCTTAAATTCAACGCTACAATATACTGAAGTTGGCGGATCATTGTGTATGATTAATGCTGTAAAATATGATCAATCGAGCAATTTATGGGTCTTGAATGCCTTCACGGATTCACCTTTAAATGTTTATACTGCCGACGGTGAATGGTATGCTTTTGACACAGGATTATCATCAAAAAATAAGTTTGCAAAAAAATTAGTAATTGATTACAACGGCAACAAATGGTTTTCTCTTGATGGTGCAGGGTTATTTGGCTTTAACGACAATGAAACAATTTCCAATGCAAGTGATGACAAATACAAAAATTTAAACTCTGGTGAATACACTGGTGGATTACCATCAAACACAGTGAACGCAATTGCTGTTGATTTCGATAATGAAATTTGGATTGGAACTGATAATGGATTTGCCGTTTTATACAATTCAGAAAATGTGTTCGATGCGGCTGCAGGATCATATAATGCTCAACGCATCAAATTAGAATACGAAGGAAACGTTGAATATGTATTGGGCAATACCAACATTACAGATATTGAAGTCGATGGAGCAAATCGTAAATGGTTTGCAACAGCGAATTCTGGAATCATTTTACTTTCTGCCGATGGTTTAGAAGTGATTTCACAATTTACAACCGAAAATTCACCACTGATTTCAAACAACATTTTAGACATTAAATTAGACCAAACAACTGGTGAATTGTACATTGTAACTGACAAAGGATTAATTTCTTACAGAACTGATGCTACATATGAAGATCCGGAATATGCGAATGTTAAAGTATTCCCAAATCCAGCTAGACCAGACTTTGAAGGTCCAATTACAATCCAAGGTATTCGCTATGATTCTGATATTAAAATCACAGATGTTGCAGGAAATTTGGTCTATCAAACCACATCAAACGGTGGAACAGCAACTTGGAATGGAAAAACAATTACCGGAGAAAAGGTAACAAGTGGGGTTTACCTCATCTGGACAGCGCCTAACGAAGGAAAAGGTAGAAAAGTTGGCAAAGTACTTGTGATTCATTAAGGACCGTGAAACAAAGCGACAATGCCATTTTCTTGCATCGTATCAATTATTCTGAAACCAGCTTAATTGCAACGTTCTATACACAAAGGAACGGACTTCAAAAATTTATGTTTCAAGGTGGTAAGAAAAAAGGGACTTCTCTTTTTCCATTATCCTTATGTGAAATAACATTCTACAAACGTCCAGACAGTGAATTGGGAAAATTGACAGAAGCGCGTCCATCAGAAATGCTTATCGAACTGTTTTCGAATCCAATGAAAGCAACACTAGCATTTTTCATGGCCGATGTCATTAAACAGTGTTTACAAACAGATCAAACAGACCCACAATTATTTCATTTTCTTAACCACTCAATTCACGCGCTCGACGATGCAGAAGATCTAAGCTCTTTTTCAACAGAATTTCTGATTGGATTCAGTGAACAATTAGGTATTGAACCCCAAATTCAAGATAAAAACTGCGCTTATTTTCACCTTCAAGACGGCGATTTTTCAGATTTTGAGCGACTAGGAGAATTGGTTGCAACTGGTTCAGGTGTGCTATTGATTCAGACAATTTTACGTGGAACAAAATCTATTTCCGAAAGTAAACAAACGAAAAAAGAGGCTTTTGAAATCATGTTGACCTATTTCAAATTACACATTCCTCGTTTCAATGTAGATCAATCTTTAGGAATCATTCACGACGTTTTATACAATTAAAAAAGTCACCCCGCGGGTGACTTTAAAAAATGCAAGTAGCGAGCCTTGAATGTTAATACTTAACCCGCAATCATTTGCGAGGTTCTTTGATAAATATAGTAGAAAAATCTAAATTTTCCATTGAATTCGTTTGAAAATCTCTAATGCGGGCATTGATCATTACCATAAAATCATCCGTTAGGATTGGTAAAACTGGTGCTTGATCGACAATCATTTGATCACATTTCGCAAATAAATCATTGCGTTTTTTCTCGTTCAATTCTTTTAATGCTTTTACAAATAGCGCATCATATTGCTTATTTCTAAATTTAAATGCATTTACATCAGCAGAATTCTCGTGAATGTTTCCACCGTAGAATAAACTTAAGAAATTTTCAGCATCTGGATAATCCGCAATCCATCCCGAACGCCAGATTTTTGCTTTACCAGCAGCAATCGCTTTTTCACGTTCATCGATTGTACATAATTTAATATTCAATGTAATTCCAAGATTTCTTTTTAGTTGATCGGCAACACCAATACACATTTTATGCGGCGCCGATCCTTCAATGGCATTCACATAGAAATCCAAAACAGGAAAACCTTTACCACCAGGAAATCCAGCTTTTGCAAGCAAAGCCTGAGCTTGTGCAACATTCATTTTTGGCCCATTGACAGATTCATTTGAAAAATTATCCATTGCAGGCACAAATCCTTTATCAGCAACCCAACCTTCCCCAAGCAAATATTTGTCAACTATTTCATTGCGATCAATTGCTAAATTAAATGCCTTGCGTACGTCTACATTTTTGAATTCTTCGCTTTCATTCGCAAAAGCAATATAATTCATGCTCATACTCGATTTCGATTCAACCTTATGTTTCACATTTTTTCCAGCTTGAGCATCTTGAAGTGTTCCTAAAATGTCTTCAATATCTTCAACGGGAATTTCTAAAACCAAGTCAACTTCTTTCTTTCTGAAAGCCAATAACTCACTTTTCTTATCCTTGGCATATGACATAATCACTTTGTCTAAGAATGGTAATTGATTTCCTAATTCGTCTTTTCTCCAATACACCGGGTTACGTTTCAATGTAATTCCATTTGCATCCATTGTTTCAAGCATGAATGGACCTGTTCCAACTGGATGTTTTTTTATTTCCATCCCATACATGTCATACGCTTCTTTTGGGAAAATTCCCAAATTAGTATGTGTCAAGATTTTGTCAAATCCAATAAATGATTCAACCAATTTGATCTCTAACGTTGAATTATCAATGATTTTAATTCCAGAAACACCTGAAGCTGCAAGCGATTTTTTTGATTTATTGTAAAACTCCTTCGCTCCTTGGATTTTATTCACCAACAAATAACTCATTTTGTTGATTTTCAATCCTGAGCAAGCCATTTCCAGTGTGTATTTCACATCTTCTACAGTCAACTCACGACCTTCACCACCAAAGCAGTCATCCTCATGAAATTTAACCCCTTTTCTAATTTTGAATGTAAAGGTTTTAGCATCATCGCTTACTTTATACGATTCAGCAATAGATGGAACAACCTTCATTGATTGCACATCCAACTTTAAAAGTGGCTCATAAATTTGAGAGTTTAAACGCTGAGAATAAACGTCTACAGAAGACATTGGAAATAAATTATCCACTTTTTCAGAAGACATAAATTTAAATTCTCCACCGTATAATTTTCCTCCAACTGCTGTTCTTTGCTCAGTTGTTTCTGAACTACATGATGATATTATCATGGCAATAGCCGATACAGCGATGAATAGAGTGTTTTTCATGGGTATTCAAGTTTGATGAACAAATATATAAAAATTGAATTACTTAATGATTTAATATCCGACTTTCGTACGAACACGTTTAATCACATCATTCGCAACGACATGTGCTTTTTCAGCTCCAACTTTTAAAGCAGCATCAATTTCGTGTTTATTTGCCATCAAATAATCATATTTTTCTCGTTGTTTAGCGTATTTTTCAAGAATTAGTTCAAATAATTCTTGTTTTGCATGACCATAACCGTAATTTCCAGCAAGGTATTTCGCATGCAATTGAGCTATTTGCGTTTCACTTGCCAACAAACGATAGATTGCAAAAATGTGACATGTTTCAGGATCTTTTGGTTCTTCCAATTCTTTACTATCCGACAAAATAGACATCACTTGCTTGCGTAATTGTTTTTCCGGTAAGAAAATATTGATAAAATTGTTGCGTGATTTACTCATTTTATGTCCGTCAGTTCCCAAAACATACATCGTTCCTTCTTCGATTTTTGATTCAGGTAAAACAAATGTTTCTCCCATTTGATTGTTGAAACGGCTCGCAACGTCACGTGTAATTTCAATGTGTTGCAATTGATCTTTACCAACTGGAACAAATTCAGCATCGTACAACAAAATATCCGCAGCCATTAGCATTGGATACGTAAATAACCCAGCATTTACATCCTCCAAACGATCTGATTTATCTTTAAAAGAATGCGCCAAAGTCAACCGTTGGTATGGAAAATAACAACTCAAATACCATGATAATTCTGCAGTTTGAGGAACATCCGATTGACGATAAAACACGACACGATTTGTGTCCAACCCAAATGCAAGCCACGTTGCTGCCGTGCTATACGTATTTTCTCTCAACAAATCACCATCTTTGATTTGCGTCAATGAATGCATGTCTGCAATGAACAAAAATGATTCATTGTTAGGATCGTTTGCCATCTCAATTGCAGGAACAATTGCTCCTAACAAATTTCCCAAATGTGGCGTTCCTGTACTTTGAACACCCGTTAAAATTCGAGCCATAGTATTCTTTATTTGTGCGAATTTAGTTATTTTCGGGTTAAATCTTTTCTCTTACTTCTGCATCCTTTAAAAAGTGTATTTTTGAACTATGGCTAATATCCGTGGAATTTTCGGACTTCTTTGGAAACTTTATGTCGGGATTATCTTTGTAATCTTCGCCTTAGCCTTGTATCCATTTTTTTTAATCTTACTCACAAGTGAAAGGGGGAAAAAAATTAGTTTTAGCCTTTTTGTCTTTTGGTCTTGGATGATGCGCATTTTTTGTTTTTATCATGTGCAAAAAGTGGAAAATGCAGAATTGCCTGAAGGGCCTTATATAATTGTTGCTAATCACACATCCTACTTGGATATTTTCTTCATGTATTCAATCCTGTCAAAACATCCATTTTTGTTTTTAGGAAAGGGTGAAATTTTAAATTATCCTATTTTAAAGACCTATTTCAAGGGATTGAATATTCCTGTGCATCGGAAAGACAGAGCGAAAGCCGCACAATCCTTTAACCAGGCAAAAAAGGCGGTTCGCCAAGGATGGTCAATCGTAATTTTTCCGGAAGGAGGAATTCCAGACGATGATAATCCGAAGATGATTCCGTTTAAAGGAGGCGCATTCCGTTTGGCAAAAGCGCTGGAAATTCCTATTGTTCCTGTTACGTTCACAAACCATTACAAGTTGTTTTCTGATCCAGAATTTTTGTTGGGCCCTGCGCGACCAGGAATTTCGCGGGTGTACATTCATCCTGCAATAACGCTTGAAAAAATTGAATCACTCGGCTTAACTGAACTAATGGAAGAATGTTTCAACACAATCAATCGCCCGATTTTGGAAGAACATCCACATTTGCGTTAAATTTATTATTTTTGCTCCATGAAAATCTCAGAAGAAATTGTTGATCATATCGCTCATTTAGCACGCCTTGAGTTTGAAGGTGATAAAAAACAAGCGATTCTTAATGACATGGAAAACATTATTTCATTCATGGATAAATTGAGTGAAGTGGACACAGACAACGTAGAACCATTGATTTTCATGAATGATGAATACAATAAATTGCGTGAAGATGTTGCAGAAGTGACAGTTACGCAAGATGAGGCATTGAAAAATGCACCTAAAAAAGATTCAGATTATTTCCGCATTCCGAAAGTATTGGATAAATAAATCAATACCATCCTCTCGATAACATCACACCCATTAATGCAATCGCAAGAGCGATAATCAAATTGATTCGTCCTGTTATTCGCGCAACTTTCTTAAATTTTGGATTAGGGTTTTCAATCACATCTTCAAGTGCTTTCGTTCCGATGTAAAAATCATGCACTGCTGAAATCAAGAGCATCAAAACAAACAACCCTATTTTCAGGGAAAATAATTTTCCAAATTCTCCACTAAAAAGAAATTCAACTGAAATTGGTAAACCTTTAAAATAGAGATTTCCGATTCCTGTCAAGACCAATAAGACGAGTACAATCCAACCATAAAAACGAAACTTCAAGCCCGTTTTATAGAGTAAGGTTACTCGATCTGGGTGATGCTTGATATTTGGCAAAAGAACCAATGGTAAAAAGAGCATTCCTCCAATCCAAAAAGCCGCACCCAAAATGTGCAAAAAAACGGAAATGATATACCAATAACTCATCGCTTCTTTTTATTTCTGTGAAAATACAAAAAAGATTAATTTTGGGACATGTTGATAGACAGTGATAAACCAAAACACGATCCATTTGCGGTCTTGCGATACAAGGAATTTAATTTCTTTTTGGCGAACCGTTTTTTCTTGACCTTGGGAATTCAAATGCAAAGTGTTATTGTTGGATGGCAAGTGTATGCATTGACAAAAGATGTTTTTGCTTTAGGTATGATCGGTTTAACTGAAGCTATTCCTTTTATTGCAATATCACTTTTTTCTGGACATATTGCTGACACTTTCAACCGCAAATACATCCTGTTATTTTTTACATTTCTGTTTTTTGTTGTAACAGGATTCCTTCTTTATTTTTCTATGGATGGAGTTCAGGTTTTAAAAAACTACGGTACTTTACCAATTTTCATCTCTATTGCTTTTGTTGGAATAATCCGCGGATTTATTTCTGCTGCGAATTCGTCGTTCATGGCACAACTCGTTCCACGAACAGTTTATGGAAATGCTGCGACATGGAACAGCACGGTTTGGCACATTGCATCGGTCTTAGGTCCTTCGTTGGCTGGTTTACTAATAGCCGTGAATTATACAACCGCTTACATCGTTGATATTTCCTTTATCTGCTTAGCATTTCTGGCATTTTTATTCATTGCTTCAAAACCAATTCCAATTAAAGAAAAGTCTGAATCCTTGTTTGAAAGTTTGTCCGCTGGAATCAAATTTGTTTTTAAAAATCAATTGATTCTAGGAGCTTTGTCGTTGGATTTGTTCGCAGTTTTATTTGGTGGAGCAGTTGCACTTTTACCTGCTTTTGCAGATAAAGTTTTACATGCAGGAGCTATTGAATTAGGATTTTTACGCGCTGCACCTGCAATCGGAGCTGTTCTTATGGCTTTGATTATAGCTTACAAACCACCAACCAAAAACGCTGGAAGAAATTTGTTTTTATCTGTTGGTGCTTTTGGACTAGCAACGATTCTATTTGGACTCTCAACTAATTTTTACTTTGCCTTATTCTTCTTGTTTTTGACTGGAGCCTTCGACAATGTCAGTGTTGTGATTCGCCATACGATTTTGCAACTTTCCACTCCTGATAATATGCGTGGACGCGTTTCAGCAGTGAATGGAATTTTTATTGGATCTTCGAACGAAATTGGCGCTTTTGAATCTGGTGCTGCAGCTCGTGCTTTAGGGTTGCGACCTTCGATAGTTTTTGGTGGAATTATGACCGTTTTAGTCGTTCTTGCAACAGCTAAACTTGCCCCGAAATTACGCAAGTTAAATATCGATCATTTATAAAAAAAGGCCAACCGCAGTTGACCTTTAAATTTGATCCTCTTTTTCTTAAAATTTCCAATCATATTTATCCAATTCACTGACACAAGCAATCAACAAATCAATACTTCCTTTGATGTCTTCTTTGTGCGCCATTTCAATTACTTGGTGTAAATGACGTGTTGGAATTGAAACAGCTCCTGCAATAGAACCACCTTCCGTCATACGTTGGATTCCAGCTGTATCTGTTCCACCGGCTGTTAGAATCTCAGGTTGCCATTTAATTTTGTGCTTATCAGCCGTTTTTTTCATGTAATCTACCATGCGATAGTCACAAATTGTTGAAGCATCCATGATTTTAATTGCGGTACCTTCACCTAATTTGGTAATCATTTCATGTGCCGCAGCTCCAGGCAAATCGAACGCAATAGTCGTATCCAAACCAAAACCAAAATCTGGATTAATACGCAATGCGGAAACGTTCGCTCCTCTGATACCAACTTCTTCTTGAACGGTGAAAACCCCATAAATATCATACGGAACTTCTTTTCCTTTTAATGCTTTTAGGGTTTCAATTAAAATGAAAACAGCCAAACGGTTATCCAAGGATTTCCCATTCACACAATTTCCCATTTCAATGAATTCACGTTCTCGTGTAATTGGATTTCCAATTTCTACCAATTCTTTTACCTCTTCAGCACTTAAACCCGTATCAATAAAATAATCCGATAGTTTAGCAACTTTTTCACGTTCAGCTGCTGTCATCACATGAATCGGTTTTGAAGCCATGACGCCAATCACATCCTTTTTTCCGTGAATGATCACACGTTGCGCTGTTAAGGTTTTTGGATCAAATCCACCCAAAGTATGAAAACGGATGAATCCTTTATCATCGATGTGCGTCACCATGAAACCAATTTCGTCCATGTGTGCACCAATCATCACTTTTTTACGCTCTTCTTTCGGCTTTGAACCATATTTCACTGCGTAAATATTTCCCATATTGTCCAATTCAACATGATCTGTCAAACCTTCTAATTCTTTAAGAACCAATTCTCTAATTTGTTTTTCAAATCCTGGAGCTCCTGGAGTTGTACATATTTTGTTTAAAAGCGCTGTATTTATTGGCATTCTGCTAAATTTTTGTTGTTCAGCTAAAAATACAAAGTTTCGCACTAACTTTAAACCAACTTTCGAATAATAAAAATCAAATGGCCAAAGTTAAATCAGCGTATTTCTGTCAAAATTGTGGATATGAAACCCCAAAATGGTTGGGAAAATGTCCTTCTTGTGGTGAATGGAACACTTTTGTTGAAGAGATTATTGAAAAAAATATTCCTTCTGTTGTTGCCTTTTCTACTTCGACAAGAAATTCAAAACCACAGGCCATTCACACGATTGAAAACCAAGAACACGTTCGCATTGAACTGAAAGACAAAGAATTGAACCGTGTTTTAGGTGGTGGATTGGTACCTGGATCGTTGATATTATTTGGCGGTGAACCGGGAATTGGTAAATCGACACTGTTACTTCAAATGGCGGTGGAAGAAGAGAAAATCAATGTGCTCTACGTTTCAGGGGAAGAAAGTGAGCAACAGATAAAAATGCGCGCTGAGCGAATTGGTTTAACCAATCAGCAATGTTATATTTTAACAGAAACGAACATTCAGAATATTTTTACGCAAGCGGAAACTACACAACCTGAATTATTGATCATTGATTCCATTCAAACCCTGTATTCGAGTCAGATTGAAAGTTCACCGGGAAGTATTTCACAAGTGCGTGAATGTACAGCTCAGTTGCTACGTTATGCCAAACAAACCGGTGTTCCAGTATTTCTAATTGGACACATCACAAAAGAAGGTTCTTTGGCTGGACCAAAAGTCTTGGAGCACATGGTGGATGCGGTGTTGCAATTTGAGGGAGATCGGAATCACGTTTACCGCTTGTTGCGTTCTATCAAGAATCGTTTTGGTAGCACAAATGAATTGGGAATTTACGAGATGCTTGGTACTGGATTGCGTCAAGTTGAAAACCCGTCTGAGATTTTAATCACGAATACAGATAGTTCTTTAAGTGGAATTTCAATTGCAGCGACCTTGGAAGGTATGCGACCGATGTTAGTAGAAGTGCAAGCCTTGGTAAGTACTGCAGCTTATGGAACACCTCAACGTTCTTCGACTGGATTTGATAGCAAACGTTTGAATATGTTGTTGGCTGTGATGGAAAAACGCTGTGGCTTTAAACTCGGAGCAAAAGATGTTTTCTTGAATATTGCAGGTGGAATTAAGGTAGATGACCCTGCGATTGATTTAGCTGTTGTAGCGGCCGTATTGTCATCCAATGCGGATTTAGCGATTGAAAAGAACATTGCGCTTTCGGCTGAAGTTGGTTTATCGGGAGAAGTGAGACCTGTGAATCGTGTTGAACAACGTATTTATGAAGCAGAAAAATTGGGCTTTGATAAAATCATTATTTCGAAGTACAACAAAGGAATTGATCAGAAAAACTTTAAGATTGAATTGGTTCAGTGCGGGAAAATTGATGAAGTGGTACGGGCGTTGTTTGCTTGATAGGTTTATGGTTGGGTAGGTTTGAACCACATAAGGCACATGAGGAAACATAAGTAGTAATACACGGTGTGAGGAAACATATAAGAACCAATAGGTTTTAAACCACATAAGGCACATAAGGACACATAAGTTAAAATACTCGGTTTGATGAACTAAACATAGCACATGAGGGCGCATAAGGTTCCGCTTTTTTAGTGGGCCTAATAAAAGGTAGAATTTTATTGATTTAGATTTGGGTAAAAAAGAAATTTTTCTTTAACTTAAATGGAAAACAATTGAAAAATGACAAAAACCTACCTTAATGATTTAATCTACAAAGTAAATGGAGCCGCAATTGAAGTGCACAAAACGCTTGGTCCAGGGTTGCTTGAAAGTGTATATCACAGATGTTTAAAAAAAGAACTAAGCTTAATAGGAATTAACTATCAATCCGAATTATTTATACCAGTTGATTATAAAGGTTTTAAACTTGAAACTGAACTTAGGTGCGATTTGTTCATTGAAAACATCTTGCCTGTCGAATTAAAGGCTGTCGAAAAAATTCATCCAGTACATGAAGCACAATTGATTACATACATGAAATTGCTTAATGTTCCGAAAGGTTTATTATTAAATTTTAACTGTACGAATTTATTTAAAGAGGGTCAACGCACATTTGTTAATGATGTATACAGAAGACTTTCTGATTAAAACTATTTATAAACTTATGTGTCCTTATGTGGTTCCCCCCCCCCTTTTATTGACTAAAACCTTTCAACTGAAAAAATACACGATTCCAATTAATACCATCGTTCCATCCAAAGCGGCGAAAAAGTATATAGATCGTTTCGAATTTGTAAAGAGCATCAATAAGGATGTAAGTAAAATTATCATTCCTAAAACAACATTTTCCCCTATTTCTTGATTGATATTTGCGATAATAATGTAAAAAATAGTTAAAAAAGTAATAGAAACGATTTTTGAAATTGTAACACCAAAAAGTAAAGGAAGCGTTGTGTGCTGCATCCGATCTTGTTCCATATCACGAATATCAAAGGGAATTGTGAGTGCTGCGAAAAGAAAAAAGAAAGCTGTTAAATCGTTCTGCACAAGCTCCGTTTTTCTTCCTTCATTCAACCATGGAATGTAAAACAATACACAGGTCCAAACGACTGCGATTAAACATGTTTTCAGAAATGGAACTTCTCTTAAGCGATTCCCAAAAAATGGAACCACATAAAAAATGCTGACTAAAACAGTTAGAATAAATAGCCATACATTTGAGAGAACATCTTTTACCAAATAGGCAGAGAGCAATAAAGCTAGAATTCCGCAAATGATAGCCAATGGAATCATCCAGTTCATTCGCTCCTTCAACCAATCGTAGGTTTCTGTTTGAAGGGTTATTTGCTTCTTGAATTTATAAATCCGTTGTAAATTATATACTGAAAACGTAGCCAAAGAAATAGCTAAAGCGTATAAAAACCAGGGCGAAACAGTATATGAATACAACCATCCTCCAGACAAAATACCTGAGGCCAGACTAATCCAGCAATTACTGTAAATACTATGTTTTATAAATGCTTTGATACTGAAAATTACACAATTTCAGCCAAGACACGTTCAATGCTAATGGACTGAATACAATCACATGTCTTCTTTTTCTTACATGTTGGACACTCAGGATCATTCACGAGAATGGAAACATTGCCTCCTAATGCTTGCCAACGTCCTGGATGAATCGGTTTTCTAGGAGAAAATAAACCAATTGTACGAACACCTAAAAATCCAGCAATGTGCAATGGGCCCGTTGAACACGCCACTAAATTCTGCACTCTTCCGATGAAAACAATTAATTGTTCCAAGGACATTGTCCCAGAAAGATCAATAATTGATGGATTTATTGGTAAGTCTTTACGATACATTTCACCTTCTTTTTCTGTTCCTGTAAAAAAGACAGTATAACCATCCTCAGCTAATATATTCGCAAGTTCAGCATACGAAGGCATCGGCCATTCTACCGCACTTCCTTGTGATTTCGGATGAAGAACAACGGTTTTTGAAGCCGTTGAAAGCATTTCTTCAACAGTTTTAGGTAAATCTACCTGTACTGGTTCAAAAGCGCTTACCATCTCTGAAACGGTCTCCAACGATGGGATTTCAGTTAATCCGAACGGACGAAGTAACTCAAAGTTCAATTGCGACTCATGAAGTGGAGAAGATTTGCGCGTAAAATTCAAGCGATGAGAACACGTCAACAAGTGATATGTTCTGTGCGATGTACCAACACGCATAGGAATCTTTGCTTTCTTAGCTAATGTTGCAATATCCTTATTTGGAAAAACATGAATGATTGCCGTTGCATGTAATTCATGTAATGCTTCGATGCGTTGCGATGTTGGTAAACTTTCAATTCTATTCCAATCAACAAATTCATCGATGACTGAAAAACAATCGACTACAGGTTTTGTATAGTTTTTTCCCAAGTAAATTAACTCAACTCCAGGAATATTTTTCTTTAGCCAAACACACATTGGAAGTGTCAACATGACATCTCCAATACTATCCGTTCTCGATATAATAATTCTATTTACGCTCATTTTTGACGTTGTAAATTCAACAGCATTACATATTTTCTGTAAGTAGCGTAGGCACTAAGGCGTGAGATTGTGAAACCTGTTGCTCCATCCATAAAACCGCGTTTAAGAATGAAACTTTTAAAGAATTGTGCAATCACTTTTATTCCAATCTTGAACCAATTCGAACGACCACCTCTCGCAAACAATTCCGTTGATGCAATTTTACCAAAATATTCGATTTGTTTCAAGTGATCTTCACGTGTATAGTAAGAATAATGCAATAAATCTCCTTTCAAAAATCCAACTTCTTGATTTTCATTCATATCCAATCGGTCATGTGGATTAACACCTTGCCATCTTGCATGATTACGATTCACCAAACGCGTTTTCGTATCTGGATACCAACCACAATATTTCACCCAATGTCCGCAATAATTCGTCAATCGATTGAAACGATATCCTTTAAAACTAGGATTGTTTTTCATTTCCAAAATACTCGCTTTCAATTCATCCGTCAACGCCTCATCTGCATCCAACGACAAAATCCAATCATTACTTGCCTGATCAATTGCAAAATTCTTTTGTTGAATATGTCCTTCAAACGGATTTTCAATAAACTTAACATTGAATTTCGCACAAATTTCGGCAGTTTTATCTTTTGAGAAAGAATCTATCACAACAATCTCATCCACGACACCTTGCAATGAAGCAAGACAGCGCTCAATATTACGTTCCTCATTGAAGGTAATGATAACTGCAGAAAGTGAAATTGCCATTTGAAGATGTACTTCGAGTGATTATTTAACGCGTAAACGTTGACCAACTGTCAAACGATTGATATTTATTCCCGGATTCAATTTTGTTAATTGCGCCTGAGTCAAACCGTGTCTTTGTGCAACCTTTGAGAAGGTATCACCCGATTTTACAGAATAATATTTCTTAACTGGTGTTGGATTAGTTGGAACTACTGTGGTAGTTTGTGTTGCCCCACCCGGTCCGCTTTTCAATTGTAATCGTTGTCCAACATAAATATTCGTCGTTCGCAAAGCATTCCATTCCATTATTTGCTCAACAGTTACACCATATTTTGTAGCAATTGTTCCCATCGTTTCACCACTTTTCACTTTGTGATAAATGTAGTTTCCTAATGCAGGTAAAGTACTATTACCAAGAGAATCCAATGAATCAACAACAACAGGTTCTAAATCAATTGGTTTAACAACTGGGGCAACTTCACCAGAATACAATTTGCGTTCTAATCCATATAAACTATCTTCTAAACTAACTAAAAGACCGATTTTCTCTAACGGCCCAGAAATACATTGACTTGGTTTAGTCGAAGGAATGTATGTTGTTTTATAAACCGGGTTTAATGCTTTGATATCATCAAGTGGCCAATTCACCAATTTTGAAATAGAATTCATGTGTACCCCTGCAGATAAACACATTGTATCTAATTGGGCATAATGAACTTTTACATCCATTGGCACAATATTGTGTTCCGCGTGATAAGTCAATAAATATGCTGCTGCGATAAAATTAGGAACATATCCTTGTGTTTCAGTTGGCAAAAAAGGTCTAACCTCCCAATAAGTTGTTTTGTTTCCAGAACGACGAATCGCTTTATTTACATTTCCCGGTCCTGCATTATAAGCAGCGAGTGCCAAATTCCAATCACCATAAATTCCGTACAATTGACGAAGATAACGACAGGCCGCATCAGTTGCTTGAACGGGGTCCATTCGTTCATCAATGTATGAATTTTCCTTCAAACCAAAATACAAACCGGTTCGGTACATAAATTGCCACAATCCTAATGCTCCTGCACGCGATTTCACTTGTGGACGTAAACCTGATTCAATTACTGGTAAATATTTTAATTCGATTGGCAAACCATATTCTGCCAATTTTTCTTCAAATAAATCAAAATAAAGCGTTGATCGACCTAATACTACACGTGCAAATCCACGGCGGTTTTGAGCGAAAAATTTAATCGTTGAAAGTGTTGCTGCATTACAATCCAAATGAAACGGTGACATTTCATTCATTTTTTCTAAGCGTTCACAATAAATATCATCAGAAAACTGCGGAGCATCACCTGGCTCATAATTCAAAGCATTGATGATTGAATCATAATTATTTTGATTCGCATAATCAGCTAGAAATAGTTGCAAGGATTGCTCAACTGTGTTGATAAACGCATTTTTTTTCAGCGTATCGCCTGGACGAACTAAATGAGCAGGTGTTTGTGCATTTGCTGCGAGAGCAATAACGCATGAGAAAAAGATGAGTTTCAATTTAATCATAAGCTTATGCTAGTTTTTCTAAGTAAGAAGAGAAGTTAAACAGGTCTTTTTCACCAAAATTTTTCCCCATTACTTGAATTCCAAAAGGTAAACCATTTGAGTGTTTACCAAGCGGAAGTGAGATTGCAGGATGTCCAGTCAAGTTTGCATGAACTGTAAATATATCTTGTAAATACATTTTTATTGGATCTTTCACTGCATTTAATTCAAACGCTGTTGAAGGCGTTGTTGGAAGTAAAATTAAATCATACTGTTTTAAAATTTCTTCCGTTCTATTTTTCAATACACGACGAACTTTTTGTCCTTTCGTGTAAAAAGCATCATAATATCCATGAGAAAGAACGAATGTTCCTGCCATGATTCTACGTTGTACTTCAGGACCAAATCCTTCAGAACGCGATTTTTTATAGGTTTGTTCTACACCCACAGCACTTGAACTTCTGTGACCAAAATGAACACCATCAAAACGCGACAAGTTGGAAGATGCTTCTGCAGTAGTTAAAACGTAATATGTTGGAACCATGTATTCCAAATATGGAAATGAAACGAATTCAACTTCGTGTCCTTCAGCTTTCAATTTAGCAATCGTGTCCTCCATTTTCGCTACCACTTCAGGATCAATACCTACCGTATGCAAACTTTCTTGAATAACTGCGATTTTCTTTGGTTGAATTCCTTCAATTGAAGAAAAGGCTTCGACTGGTCTACTTGAAACTGTTGAATCGAACTCATCTTCTCCTGCCATTATTTCTAATAACAAAGCAGAATCTTCTAACGAATTTGTGAATGGTCCAATTTGATCGAATGAAGAAGCGTATGCGATTAAGCCATAGCGACTAATGCGACCATAAGTTGGTTTTAAACCATAGGTTCCAGTAAATGATGCAGGTTGACGAATCGAACCACCCGTGTCGCTCCCTAAAGTAGCAGTGCACATCCCAGCAGAAACTGCAACAGCAGAACCTCCTGAAGATCCACCAGGAACAAGGTTCTTATTAAGGAAATTTTTAACTGGTCCGAAAGCAGAATTTTCATTTGATGAACCCATTGCAAATTCATCGCAGTTCGTTCTACCAATAATCACTGCATCTTCATCAAGTAAACGTTGAACCGCTGTGGCTGTGTACAAAGATTCAAATCCTTCCAAAATCTTTGAGGAAGCAGAAACTTTATGACCAGCATAACAAAGATTATCTTTTAACCCTATTACCATTCCTGCCAAACGTCCAGCAGTTCCAGCTTTGCGTTTTGCATCAACTTCAATTGCTTTTTCTTTTGCCGAATTTTCGAACACCTCCAAAAAGGCATTCAAATCAGAATTTTGCTGAATAGCATTAAGATAGCCTTCAACAATTTCCAAAACAGTACCACCCGAAGCAAGGGCAGTTTTTACTTCAGCAAATGATTTATACATTGGGAAAGAATTTATTAGTTTTTCTCCTCTGTTTGTTTAGGCTCTTCTTTTGCTGCTTCATTGCTTTTTGAAGCATCTTTAAATTCCTTAACGCCTTGTCCAAGCCCTTTCATCAATTCTGGAATTTTCTTTCCACCGAATAATAAAAGTACAACCGCCAAAATAATAATTACTTGCCAAGGACCAAAAACTCCTAAAATCATGGTTTCTATTTTTAAATGTTCACGCAAAGTTACTGAATAATCAGTAATAACGAATTCATATTGCGTTCAAACTGTTAAATAATCAAAAAAGCCCCGCTTGTGCGGGGCTTTTCTTTTCAATTAAGCTAGAATTACAATTTTCTTGCAACTTCAACTTCTTCGTAAGACTCAACAATATCACCAATTTTGATATCGTTGAACTTATCAATATTTAAACCACATTCGTAGTTGTTTTTCACTTCTCTTACATCGTCTTTGAAACGTTTCAATGATCCAAGTACACCTGAATGAATAACAATTCCATCACGAATGATACGCACTTTGTTGCTTCGTTTGATGATACCATCCAACACATAACATCCTGCAATTGTTCCCACTTTCGTGATATCGAATGTTTCGCGAATTTCCGCAGAACCAACGATTTTCTCTTCGATGTCTGGAGATAACATTCCTTCCATCGCTGATTTTATTTCATCGATCGCTTTGTAGATAACTGAATACAAACGAATATCAATTTGTTCATTTTCAGCTAATTTACGTGCTGACAACGATGGACGAACCTGGAATCCGATAATGATTGCATCCGATGCCGAAGCAAGGTTCACATCCGCCTCAGAAATAGCTCCAACTCCTTTGTGTACAATGTTCACTTGAATTTCTGGAGTTGATAAGTTCAACAACGAGTCAGATAATGCCTCAATTGAACCATCCACGTCACCTTTTACAATGATGTTCAACTCTTTAAAGTCTCCAATCGCCAAACGACGACCAATTTCATCCAAAGTAATATGTTTCGTTGTACGTAAACCTTGTTCACGATACAATTGCTCACGTTTCGTTGCGATTGCTTTCGCTTCACGCTCTTCATCCATTACATGGAATTTATCACCCGCACTTGGCGCGCCATTGATCCCAAGAATCGATACTGGTTTTGATGGTCCAGCTTCTTTGATACTTGCGCCATGCTCATCGTGCATTGCACGAACACGACCATAGTTTCTTCCAACAAGAACGATATCACCAATTTTCAATGTTCCTGATTCCACCAACATATTCGTTACGTAACCTTTTCCTTTATCCAAAGAAGATTCGATTACTGTACCCAATGCATTTTTACTTGGATTCGCACGAAGCGTTAATAATTCCGCCTCTAACAATACTTTTTCCAACAACGCGTCGATGTTCACGTTTTGTTTTGCAGAGATTTCTTGTACTTGGTATTTACCACCCCAGTCTTCTACCAAGATATTCATTTGAGATAATTGCTCTCTAATTTTATCTGGATTTGCTCCTGGTTTATCAATTTTATTGATTGCGAACACCATTGGCACACCTGCTGCTTGAGCATGTGAAATTGCCTCTTTCGTTTGTGGCATCACATCATCATCAGCAGCAACAATAATAATTGCAACATCAGTAATTTGAGCACCACGTGCACGCATCGCTGTAAAGGCTTCGTGACCTGGTGTATCTAAGAAAGTCATCTTACGACCATCTTTCAATGTTACCGAATATGCACCAATGTGCTGTGTAATTCCTCCTGCCTCACCTGCAGTTACGTTGGCGTTACGGATTTTATCCAATAAAGATGTTTTACCGTGGTCAACGTGACCCATTACAGTGATAATTGGCGGACGATCTACTAAATCTTCTTCTTTATCTTCAACTACTGGAATTGCTTCCTGAACTTCGGCACTTACGAATTGCGCTTCGAAACCGAACTCATCAGCAACAATTTGAATCGTTTCAGCATCCAAACGTTGGTTGATTGAAGCAAAAATACCCAAGGACATACAAGCCGAGATAACAGCTGTAGGTTGTGTATTCATCATGGAAGCAAGCTCAGAAACAGTTACGAATTCTGTAAGTTTCAAGATTTTTTCTTCCATTTCAGCAGCTTCCATTTCATCTTGACGACGTTGTGCGACATAATCACGTTTTGCACGACGGTTTTTAGATGCTTTGGATTTACCACCTTGATTCGAAAGACGTGCTAACGTATCCTTGATTTCTTTCTGAATATCTTTTTCTTTGATTTCAGGTTTATCAAATTTAGGAGCAGCGCCACCTTTCTTAAAGTTTTTATTTCCAGCCCCTTGGTTACCTTGATAACCTCCTGGTTTTGCTGGAGTAGCTGACCCTGCCGCTGGTGCAGGTGCATTTGGATCAACTTTTTTAATTCTTTTACGTTTCTTACGTGCGTCAGCCGCAGCATTCGAACCTGGTTTATTCGACGTTTTTGGACGATCAACCGGAAGTTCAATTCTACCAAGAACTGTTGGACCAGTTAATACTTTACGTTCCACACGAATTGTTTCGATTTCACGCGGCGCTTCAGGCTCTGATTGTTCTTCTACTGGTTTTACTTCAGCAATTGGTTCAACCGCTTTTGGTTTTTCAACCACAGGAGCAGGTTTAACTGGTTCTTCGTGCTGATGTTTTTTCTTATCAGGACGCGTTTTTGTGTTCAATTTATCTAAGTCGATTTTACCAATCACTTGCACTTGAACATCACCTTCTCCAATTGTTTTTGCCTCAGAAACTTCTGGCTTTTCAACAACCTCTGGAGCTGCTTCCACAACTGGTGCAGCAACTGGTGCGGCAACTGGTTCAGGTGTAGCAACAACTTCTGGTTGCTTTTCTTCTACCACTTTTTGAGGTTCTTCAAAAACGTTGCGTTTAATTTCCTCCATGTTGATTGGATCTGAATCATCTTCATCATCCGATTTTTGAGGTACTTCGTCTTGTTTTGAATCTCTAATGGAGATTGTTTCACGCTTTTCGCGTTTAACTGCTGAGAACTTAGATTTCTCTTTCATCGTTTGATCAGCAGCGAATTCTGTTTGTAGAATATCATAATGCTCACCTTCTAACTTTGTGTTAGGGTTTACATCAATCTTTATTCCTTTTGAGTCAAGGAATTCAACAAGCGTGGAGATCCCAACATTGAGTTCTCCAGCTGCTTTTCCTAATCTTATTGGTTTTCCGGCCATATAATTATGTGTCCTTCGTTTTTACTTATTCAGTAGTTTGTAACAAGTTACGCTTTATGCTATTTATTCGAATTCAGCACGTAGAATTCTAAATACTTCATCAATTGTTTCTTGCTCCAAGTCTGTTCTTTGTACAAGTTGTTCTGGGCTAATTTCTAACACAGATTTCGCAGTATCACATCCAATTGCTTTCAATTCATCGATAATCCAGCTATCGATTTCATCAGCAAATTCTTCTAAATCTACGTCTTCTACATCCACTTCACCTTCACGGTAAACGTCTAATTCATATCCACACAGTTTTCCTGCCAACTTAATGTTGTGTCCACCTTTTCCAATTGCCAATGACACTTGATCTGGTTTTAAGAAAACTTTCGCACGACTATCTTCTTCATTAATTTCGATTGAGGAAATTTTTGCAGGAGACAACGAACGTTGAATTAATAATTGAGGGTTTGTTGTGAAGTTAATCACATCAATGTTTTCATTTCTCAACTCACGAACAATTCCGTGAATACGAGATCCTTTCATACCAACACATGCTCCAACTGGATCAACACGGTCATCGTAAGATTCAACAGCAACTTTTGCTCTTTCACCTGGTTCACGTACGATACGCTTAATTGTAATTAATCCGTCAAATACTTCAGGAACTTCCAACTCGAACAAACGCTCTAGGAATTCTGGAGCTGTACGAGACAAGATGATTACTGGAGAACTGTTACGCATGTCAACTTTCGCAACAACTGCACGAACAGCTTCACCTTTCTTAAAGTAATCTGATGGAATTTGTTCTGACTTAGGCAAGATCAACTCATTACCTTCATCATCCAATACCATAATTTCTTTCTTCCAAACTTGGTACACTTCACCTGTTACGATTTCACCGATACGTTCTTTGTACACTTTGTATAAATGGTCTTTTTCAAGTTCCATAATACGAGAGATCAAGTTTTGGCGTAACGATAAGATGTTACGACGACCGAAGTCACCGAATTTAAACTCTTCCGTTACCTCTTCACCGATTTCGAAATCTGGCTCAATTTTAATTGCGTCAGAATAAGCGATTTCTGTATTTTGATCTTCAACTTCACCGTCGTCAACGATTTCTTTATTCAAGAAAATTTGAACGTCACCTTTATCAATGTTTACAATGATATCGATGTGCTCATCTGTGTTGAATTTCTTTTTTAACATTGCTCGGAATACGTCTTCCAATACATGTTGCATCGTTTGTTTGTCGATGCTTTTCAATTCTTTGAATTCCGAAAACGATTCAACTAATTCAAGGCTATTCATGGTTACCTATTTAAATGAAATAACAATTTTTGTGTCCTTTATCTGATCTAGTGGAAAAACATGTTCTTCCACAATTAATTCCTTTTTCTTCTTCCCTTCAGGTTTTTCCATTCGCGAAGTTTCTAGCGTGATTTCTGCTTCTGTTGCTGCCTTTAAGATTCCCTCTAATTTGGAACCGTTGTGCAAAACAACTTTTACTTCTTTCCCGATATTTTTTGTGTATTGTGCTAAAACGCGAAACGGTTTATCTAAACCAGCTGAAGAAACGTGTAATTCAAAATCCTCATCTTCTCGGTCTAAGTTATGCTCAACATTTCGAGAAACTGACATACAATCATTGATTGCAACATTTCCTTCATGCTTGTCTAATTCAACGTGAATCACATTGTTAGAAGAGATGGTAAGTTCAACAACAAACAAGCCGTTGTTTAACTCTGCGATGCGCTCATCGATTAATTCCAGTACCTTTTTTTTACTAATCATAACTTATAAAAAGAGGGGACTTTCGTCCCCTCATTCTGTCTCGATATTTCTTAAATACGGCACAAAGATAGGTCTTTTTTTGTAAAATCCAACATTATCAATCAAATATGTTTTTATGAAGCCTTTATTTTGTGAACTTTGCCTAAACTTTTTTCATGTTAATAGAAGTAAAAGACAAGGTAGTTTCCACCCAACTCTTCGAGAAGAAATTCGTGTGTGATTTGAACGCGTGCAAAGGCGCATGTTGTATTGAAGGTGATTCAGGAGCACCCCTAAGCCTTGACGAAATCGATATTATTGAGGATGAATTAGAAGTGATTTATCCGTATATGCGACCAGAAGGACGCGCAGCTGTTGAAGCTTCAGGTGTTTTTTACATGGATGAAGACAATGAACCTGTGACCACTTTAGTCAATGGTGGAGAATGTGCTTTTGTTTATTTTGACGAGAATAATATTACCAAGTGCTCGATAGAACAAGCCTATTTGGATGGAAAAACAGATTTTAAAAAACCGATTTCGTGTCATTTATATCCGATTCGCGTAAAGCAATTCCATGAATTGAAAGCATTGACGTATGATCATTGGCCTATTTGTGCACCAGCTTGTGATTGTGGTGAAAAATTGAACGTTCCAGTTTTCCGCTTTCTGAAAGAACCAATTACACGTGCCTTTGGTGAGGAGTTTTATGAAGAATTGACGCTTGTTGATAAGGCTTGGAGGGAGAAGGAGTAAAATTAAAACAAAAAACCCCAAAGATTGACTTCGGGGTTTTGCTCTTGAGCTAAAATAAAAACGGCACAATTATTAACAGCCACAAGAATATTATCAGGAAAATTTTAATTGATTTCAAATTTTAATCTTCCCTTTTTTAGTTATCTAAAATCGCTTCTAGCCACTGCACATTTGACTGCGTCGGATTTAGTTCCGCCTATAATCGGCTAACGCCGCTTCTAGCCAGAACACATCTCACATGCGTCTGGATTGTCCAAAGAACATGCGATTGCGGCTTGTTGCTCCTCGATGCTTGCGATAGAAACTTCTGGTTCTGCAACCACAGCTTTATCAACTGTAAATTTGATTGCGTCAGTAGCTGCTTTCGTTCTTAAATAGTACATTCCTGTTTTCAATCCTTTTTCCCATCCGTAGAAGTGCATTGAAGTCAATTTTCCGAAGTTTGCGTTCTCCATGAAAATATTCAATGATTGTGATTGACAAATGTACGCTCCACGATCAGCTGCTTGATCAATAATTGCTTTTTGAGAAATTTCCCAAGCAGTTTTGTAAAGATCTTTCAAACGTTGTGGTACTTCGTTGATGTTTTGAACAGAACCATTTTCTTGCATGATTTTACGACGCATTTCTTTGTTCCACAAACCTTCTTTCACTAAGTCTTTCAATAAGTGTTTGTTTACGATAATAAACTCACCTGAAAGTACACGACGTGTATAGATGTTTGATGTATATGGTTCAAAACATTCGTTGTTACCAAGAATTTGAGCAGTTGAAGCAGTTGGCATTGGCGCTAACAACAATGAGTTTCTAACCCCGTGTTTAATAACTTCTTCTTTCAACACATCCCATTCCCAACGACTAGAAGGTGTTACGCCCCACATGTCGAATTGGAAAATTCCTTTAGAAACTGGAGAACCTGCGTAAGATTGGTATGGACCTTCAACTTTCGCTAAATCTTTAGAAGCTGTCATAGACGCATAATAGATTGTTTCGAAAATCTCACGGTTCAATGCACGAGCTTCTTCAGATTCGAATGGTAAGCCCATTAAAATGAATGCATCTGCCAAACCTTGAACACCTAATCCAATTGGACGGTGACGCATGTTTGAATTACGTGCTTCCTCTACCGGGTAGTAATTACCATCAATGATTCTATTTAAGTTCATTGTAGCTTGGTACGTTACCTCGAATAATTTATCGTGGTCAAACGTTCCATTCTCAGTAACATATTTTGGTAAAGCCAACGAAGCCAAGTTACAAACTGCAACCTCGTCTGGAGCAGTGTACTCAATAATCTCCGTACATAAGTTTGAAGATTTGATTGTACCCAAATTTTGTTGATTTGATTTTGCATTTGCAGCATCTTTGTACAACATGTATGGTGTTCCTGTCTCAATTTGTGATTCCAAAATTTTGAACCATAAATCTTGTGCTTTAATCGTTTTGCGACCTTTTCCTTCTCTTTCGTAACGTGTGTACAATTCTTCGAATGCAGCACTGTGCGTATCAGAAAGACCTGGACATTCGTGAGGACACATTAATGTCCAATCACCGTTTTCTTTCACACGTTTCATGAATAAATCTGGAATCCATAAAGCGTAGAATAAATCACGCGCACGTTGTTCTTCTTTTCCGTGGTTCTTTTTCAAGTCCAAGAAATCGAATACATCAGCATGCCATGGTTCGATGTACATTGCGAAAGAACCTTTTCTTTTACCTCCACCTTGGTCAACGTAACGAGCAGTATCGTTGAAAACTCTTAGCATTGGAACGATACCATTTGATGTACCGTTTGTTCCTTTGATATATGAACCCGTTGCACGGATATTGTGAATAGCTAAACCGATACCACCAGCTGATTGAGAAATCTGAGCGCAAGACTTCAATGTATCATAAATCCCTTCGATGCTATCATCTTTCATTGTTAACAAGAAACAAGATGACATTTGAGGTTTTGGCGTACCTGAATTAAATAATGTTGGCGTTGCGTGTGTAAACCAACCTTCTGACATCAAGTTATACGTTTTAATCGCATCTTGAATGTTTTCTTTATGGATACCTACGGCAACACGCATTAACATTTGCTGTGGACGTTCAACAATTTGACCTTCCAATTTCATTAAGTATGAACGAGTCAATGTTTTGAATCCAAAATAATCGTAACGGAAATCACGGTCATAAATAATGCTTGAATCCAAGGCATCTTTATTATCCATAATCACATTGTACACATCTTCAGCAACTAAAGAAGCATTTTGTCCTGTTTTAGGATCGATGTATTTGTACATGTCTTCGATTACTTCAGAGAACGTTTTTTTCGTTTCCTTGTGTAAATTCGATACAGCAATACGTGATGCTAATAACGCGTAATCTGGGTGATCAATTGTTTTAGCAGCAGCAACTTCAGCAGCAAGGTTGTCCAAAACTGTTGTTGTTACTCCATCATAAATTCCTTCAATAACTTTCATTGCCACAGCTTCTGGAGAAACTAGTGGATCAAGTCCGTAACACATTTTTATAATGCGTGCGGTAATTTTATCAAATTTAACGGCTTCTTTTCTTCCGTCTCTTTTAACTACATACATGGGCGCTCGTTTATTTTTTTTATAGTAATCGTGGTATATTTTAAAACTCTTCGTCTAAACTAAAAGTTTGATTGTCTTTTCCTGCCATTACACCAGCTTTCTGGTATTCAGCAACACGTTTCTCAAAGAAGTTTGTTTTTCCTTGAATAGAAATCATGTCCATGAAATCGAATGGGTTTGTAGCGTTGTACACTTTTTCGTTTCCAAGTTCCGTTAATAAACGGTCAGCAACGAATTCAATGTATTGCGCCATCAAGTCACTGTTCATTCCAATTAATTTAACCGGTAATGCGTCTGTAACGAATTCTTTTTCGATTTCAACTGCATTCATAATGATTTCTTGCACTTGTTGTTTTGGTAATTTATTTACCAAGTGATTGTTGTATAACAAACATGCAAAATCACAATGCAAGCCTTCATCACGTGAGATTAACTCATTTGAGAAGGATAATCCTGGCATCAAGCCTCTTTTCTTCAACCAGAAAATTGAACAAAAAGAACCAGAGAAGAAAATTCCTTCGACAGCAGCGAATGCAACCAAACGCTCAGCGAAAGAACCATTATCAATCCAACGCAAAGCCCATTCAGCTTTTTTACGCACACAGTCAATTGTGTCAATAGCGTTAAATAAATAATTTTTATCGGCAGTGTCTTTGATATACGTATCAATCAACAAAGAATAAGTCTCAGAGTGAATGTTCTCGATTGTTACTTGAAAACCATAAAAGAATTTCGCCTCTGTGTATTGTACTTCTGATAAGAAATGTTCTGCTAAATTTTCGTTCACAATACCATCAGATGCTGCGAAAAATGCCAATACATGTTTAACGAAATGACGCTCATCGTCATTCAATTTTGTATCCCAGTCAATTAAATCGGGAGACAAATCAATCTCTTCTGCTGTCCAAAAGCTTGCCTCAGCTTTTTTATAGAACGCCCAGATGTCATCGTGCTGTATTGGAAACAGAACGAATCGATTGTTGTTTGATTCTAATATTGGTTCTACTTGTGCCATTTTATTTTTGTTGTTCGTTTTTGTACGTATTATCCCAGTGTCAGAAATGTGTATTTCTCACCTGTTTGATCATCGTCAAATTTTGTTGTTTCCTCTTTGTGTGAAATCTGGTCAGTGAAGCCAAGTGTATTTCGTTTATTTGAGGCATACAAAAATTGTCAAAAATCTTCCCAATCGCAATTAAAGAAATTCACAAATTTTCAATGTTATTAACATTACAATTCGGAAACCCTTTGGTAACAAACCTTAACAAGTTTATTAACACCCTGACGAAAGATATTCACAGAAACAACACCGCATTTTGTCGATAAATTATTTCCTTTCGTCAAACCGCTGAAATCAAAGATGTTTGGGATTTGTTCTATAAAATTAACGCACTTTTATGCCTATGTCAAGAATTAATTTTTGTTATTTTAAACACAAAATTGTTTATAGATTTTTTAAATGAACAAGGACCTAAGAAAGCGTGATTTTGGACTAAAAAATTGGTTGAATATTGTCGACCCAATTAGTCATTTAATCTATCCAAATCGCTGTCTAATTTGTGATGAAGAATTGGCAAAAGATAGCAAATCGATTTGTTCGTTTTGTCATAGCGAAATGGATTTTACGCATTATGAAAAATACATAGATCCAACTTCTTTAGATAAGCTCTTCTGGGGACGTGTCATGATTGAATCCACTTTCGGACTGCTTTTTTTCGAAAAAGGAAAGTCTTCTCAGAAAATTCTACATGCTTTAAAGTATAAGTCAAATCCACAAGTTGGTGTTGAGTTTGGAAAGTTAATTGGATTAAAAATCAAAGACTTAGAGCGTTTCTCGACAATTGATGCACTCATTCCTGTTCCCATACACCCCAAAAAAGAATTTGATCGTGGTTATAACCAAAGTGAGCAACTCGCCAAAGGAATTGGAGAAATACTGAATTTAGATGTTGATACACACTTTCTTAAAAAGAAAACACATACTGGAAGTCAAACACGCAAGAACCGTTTTGCCCGTTGGGATAACGTGGTAAACAATTTCGATTTGCGCAAGCGTTCAAAAAGCTATCAACACATTGCGATTGTGGATGATGTAGTAACAACTGGTGCAACAATCGAAGCGTTGGTCCGTTCAATCAAGGAAAATTATCCCGACCTTCGCATTAGTATTATCAGTTTAGCTGTTACCAAATAATGACACAACAAAATTTTTTAATCGTTGGGGCAGGTGTTGCGGGAATCACATTAGCAAAACACCTCATCGATGCAGGTCATCACATTACATTAGTAGATTCAGGAAACAATCGAAGTTCAGCTATTGCCGCAGGACTAATCAACCCAATGGTTTTTAGACGCATGACAAAATCTTGGCGTTTGGATGAATTCTCCCCTTTCGCTATTGAATTTTATACAAATTGGGAACAAGCGTGTAAAACGCAATTCTATCATCCAATTATTATTCGAAGAATGTTTTCTTCCGAACAAGAGCGCGGTTATTGGTTGAAAAAACAATCAAATCCAGATTATGAAGGTTATTTATCTGAAGTTACTGAAGAAGATGAATCGTATTCTTTGGCAAAAAACGATTTTGGGACTGGAAGAGTAAAACTGGCTTCTTACATTTCAACAACAGAATTTTTAGCGAAAGGTAAAGAATGGATTGCGGAGAACAATATCGTTCGCCAAGAACAAGTTGATTATTCAGCTATTAATCCTGAAAGTGGAACATACAAAGGCGTCAACTACGATGGAATTATTTTCTGCGAAGGAGTTGAGATACGACATAATCCTTGGTTTAATCACGTTCCTATCAACCCTACAAAAGGGGAAACATTAACAATTGAATCTTCAGGTATTACAGAAACAGAATCTTTGAATCGCAAATGCTTTATTTTACCAATTGGTGACGGAAAATTTCGTGTTGGAGCAACCTATGTTTGGGAAACCTATGAAGATGAATTAACCGAAGAAGGTAAAAATGATTTGATTAAAAAAATTCAAGTTCTTACCGACGAATCATTTGAAGTGATTGATCATCATGCCGGGATTCGTCCAACAATGCTTGACCGACGTCCTGTCCTTGGTCGTCATCCAGATCACCCTTGTTTATACGTTTATAATGGATTAGGAACGAAAGGCTATATGTTAGCGCCATTGTTAAGTAAAGAAATGGCTGATTTCATTTTACATGAAACGGTAGTCGATAAAGAGGTTTCATTGGGACGCTTTTCAAAATAAATAAGTCTTCATTTTATACTTTCGATTTTACATTTTGTATTTTTGTACTACAAATACTAAAAATATATACGTATGTATCCACCAGAACTAGTAAAACCAATGAAGGACGACCTTACAAACGTTGGTTTCAAGCAATTAACAACAAGCGACGAAGTAGATCAAACAATTCAAAACTCAAAAGGAACACTTTTAGTCGTTGTCAATTCTGTATGCGGATGTGCAGCAGGAAATATGCGTCCAGGCGTAAAATTATCATTAAATAACACGAAAAAACCGGTTGAATTAGCAACAGTTTTCGCTGGTGTTGATGGTGAAGCTACAAACCAAGCTCGTAAGTATTTCTTACCTTATCCTCCATCATCGCCTTCAATTGCGTTGTTTAACGATGGTAAATTGGTTCATTTCTTAGAGCGTCACCACATTGAAGGAGGGACAGCTCAAATGATTGCAGAAAACTTAACAGAAGCGTATAACGAATTTTGTTAATCAACACATTAAAATAAAAAAGGGTGACAATTCAATGTCACCCTTTTTTTATGCATATTATCGAAGCACATTGACATGACCGACATATTCTTCTTTGTCGTCATTCTTTTTGTTCTTCGCTGTGATTTTCCAGGTATACGTTCCATCTTGAACAAGTTCTCCATGGTAAGTTCCATCCCAACCAACTGAAATATCATGAGATTCGAAAATCAATTCACCCCAACGATTAAAAATTAACAAGCTATATCCATTTTCACTGAATCCAGAAGAAAGCACAGGGAAGAAGTCATTGTTATATTCATCACCATCTGGAGTGATGGTATTTGGTACGTAAATAATTAGTTCTTCTTCAACTTCTATAATACGTTCTGTTGAATCAATACATCCGTATTCAGAAATTGCATATAACCAAACATCAAATGTTGCTTCAGTATCCTCAATTGGGAATTGGTGATATGGATTCTCAACAGTGCTCCATTCACTACCATCTCCAAAGTTCCAATAATAATCTTGTGCACCTGTTGACGTGTTATGGAAGAATGTTCCGTCATTCGACATTGACAAAGTGTAATCTTCAGCAGAGAATGAAGCATTTGGTTTTGGAACAACGCAAATGAAGTTTGTCATTGAAATAGAATTTGAACAGCCCTGCGCATTGATTACAGATAATTGAACATCATAGCAATTTGGTGTATCCGGGAAGTTTACATAAACTGGTCCACAATCATTAATTACTTGTCCATCAGAGAATACCCAAGTACAAGAACTACCAGGCTCTGATTGTGAATCAATTGACACTGGATAACCTTCACAACTGTATACAACTGGAGGTAAGTCAAACGTTGGTAATGGATTTGCCGTTAATGTTACAACATCTGAAGCAACACATCCATTTGCATCAGTTACTACAACTGTATAAGTTCCTGTTCCCATATTAACAGCAGGATTCGAACTTTGAGCTGGCACTGTATTCCAAGCGTATGAATAACCCGGAGTTCCACCTGTTGGGTCTGCTTGCACACTTCCATCAGTTGCGCCTTCACAACTTACTGCTTGACCAAAATAATTTGTTAAAATCGTTGTTCCTGTTGTCAATTGTGGCGGTTGAGTAACCAAAATTGTAGTGTTATAAGTACAACCATTTACATCGGTAATTGTCACGCCATATGTTCCTGCTCCTACACCAGCTTGATTTTGATTTGCGCCAATTGTATTTGCTGTTGGGTCCGTCCATACGTATGAATACGTTGGTGTTCCGCCATTTGGTACAATTGTAACTGCACCATTTGTAGAACCGAAGCAACTTACATCTTGACCATTGTAATCACTTGTTACCGAAGGGACACCTGTTAATAATGGAGGTTCTGTTAAAGTGATAGCTGTTGTAAATGTACAACCGTTCAAATCCGTTACCAATACTGTGTACGTTTCATCAGGTAAGCCAACTGGGTCTTCAATAGCACTGATAGCGGCACCTGCGCCATTAGTCCAAGCGAAAGAATAACCTGGTGTTGCACCAGAAACGGTTAAATCAATTCCGCCATCTGAAGCGCCAAAACATGAAATATCTTGACCATTATAATTTGTTGAAATTGTAACTCCGTATGTATACGCAGGTGGATCAACCAATGTAATATTGTTTGTAGTTGTACATCCGTTTTGATCGGTAACCGTTACAGTATAGATTCCAGAAGGTAAACCCGTTGGGTTTTGAAGTGTACTTATTGATGTTCCAGCAAAATTAGTCCAATCATACGTATAACCAGGCGCTCCACCGGCTGGAGTTGCTGAGATTGCGCCATCCGAAACTCCGAAACAAGAAATATCTTGACCATTGTAGTTAGAAGTTACTTGTGTAGTTGTTGTTACTTGAGGAGCAGGTACCAATGTCGTATCAACAACAAGCAAACATCCATTTGCATCTGTTATTGACACAGTGTAAGTTCCAGCCGCTAAGTTTGCAATGTCTTGAGAAATTGGACCATTGCTCCAAGAATATGTATATCCTGGAATACTACCTGCAACAGATAAGTCAATTGAACCATCAGCAGCGCAACCTGTTACGTTGTATCCACCAGAGTAGATTGATAATGATTCTGAATATGTCATTGGTGTTGGTTCTGTCAAGGTAATTGTACTCGATATTTGACAACCATTAATATCTGTTGCTGTTACGGAATAAGTTCCGATTGGTAAATTGCTGATATCTTCAGTCGTTGCACCTGTACTCCACAAATAGGTATAATTCGGACTTCCGCCACCCATTGATAAATCAACCGTTCCATCACTGAATCCAAAACAACTAATGTTATTTCCTCCTATGAACGTTGCTCCTACAGTTGCCGCTGTTAATGGTGTTGGTTCAAATAAAGTTATTGCAGAAGGAATTGTACAACCATTCACATCCGTCACTAAAACCGTATAAGTTCCAGCCAATAAACTACCAATATCTTCAGTTGTGAATCCATTGTTCCACAAATAAGTATAACCAGGATTACCACCACCTATTGTCAAATCGATACTTCCATCATTAAATCCAAAACAACTGATATTACTTCCTGAAGGATAGGTAACTGCAGAAACATTTTGAGTTAATGCTGTTGGTTCAACCAATGTAATTGTTGATGGAAGCGTACAACCATTTAAGTCTGTAATAATAACATTGTATGTCCCCGCTGGTAAATTTGTTAAATCTTGTGTTGTTGCGCCTGTACTCCAAGCATACGTGTACGCTGGACTTCCATTTGCTGGTGTAAGGTCAATAGAACCATCGCTCAAACCAAAACAACTAATATTTGTTCCTGAAGGATACGTAAATGCCGAAATTGATTGAGTGATAGCTGTTGGTTCAACCAATGTAATTGACGAGTTAATTGTACAGCCATTCAAATCTGTTGTTGTTACAGAGTAAGTACCTACAGGTAAAGAGGTGATGTCTTGGGTTGTTGCTCCTGTATTCCATAAATAAGTATAGCCTGGGCTTCCTCCACCAATTGTTAAATCAACAGAACCATCACTCAATCCGAAGCAACTGATATTATCACCACTAGGGTAAACAAATGCTGTTGTTCCTTCTGTTAATGCAGTAGGTTGCGTTAATGTAATTGAAGAAGGTATCGTACATCCATTCACATCGGTTACTAAAACAGTATAAGTTCCGATTGGTAAACCAGCAATATCTTCGGTAATTGCGCCTGTTGACCATAAATAAGTGTAAGCCGGATTACCACCATTGATTGTTAAATCAATTGAACCATCACTCAATCCAAAACAGCTAATATTACTTCCTGAAGGATACGTAAATGCTGTAATACCTTGAGAAAGTGCAGTTGGTTGCGTTAATGTAATTGTACTTGTGATTTGACAACCATTTTGATCTGTAACTAATACATTGTACGTTCCAGCTGGTAAATTCGTCAAATCTTCAGTTGTTGCTCCGTTACTCCATGCATATGTGTATGGACCAACTCCACCATTAATCGTTAAATCAATTGAACCATCGCTTAAACCTATACAACTAATGTTCGATCCTGAAGGATAAACAAAGGCTGTAATTGCTTGTGTCATACCTGCTGGTGAAGTCAATGTTACCGCACTTGTTGTTTGACAACCATTTAAATCTGTAACTGTTACAGAATAATTACCTGCAGGTAAAAGTGAAATATCTTGGTTGTTAGAACCGTTTGACCAAACATATGTATAACCAGGATTTCCACCTGCAACTGTTAAATCAATTGAACCATCAGGTAAACATCCTGAAACATTGAATCCTCCAGGGTAAACAAATGGAGTCACATTTGAAGTTAAAAGAGTAGGTTGTACTAATGTAATTGTAGAAGGAATTGAACATCCATTTACATCGGTAACCGTTACATTATATGTTCCTGCTGGTACGTTACTTAAATCTTGCGTAATTGCTCCGTTCGACCAAGTATACGAATAAGCCGGACTTCCACCATTAATTGTTATATCAACATTACCATCACTTAATCCAAAACAACTAATGTTTGTTCCTGAAGGATAAATCGTTGCACTAATATTTTGAGTTAATGCTGTTGGTTGAGTCAATGTAATAGTTGATGGAACTGTACATCCATTCACATCCGTTACTGTTACAGAATAAGTTCCTGCTGGTATAGCTGCTAAGTCTTGAGATGTTGCACCGTTCGACCATGCATATGTGTAACCAGGATTACCGCCGTTAATTGTTAAGTCAACTAAACCATCAGATAAACCGAAACAACTGATATTGTTTCCACTTGGGAAAGTAGGTGATGAAATAGCTTGTGTTAAAGCAGTTGGTTGAGTTAATGTTACTCCTGTTGTGATTGTACACCCATTGACATCCGTTACTAATACATTGTATGTACCGGCTGGAACGTTTGTTAAATCCTGTGTTAAAGCACCATTCGACCAAGAATATGTATATCCAGGATTTCCTCCACCGATAGTGATATCAACATTTCCATCACTTAACCCAAAACAACTGATGTTTGTTCCACTTGGGAATGTAGTTGCAGTTAAACTTTGTGTAAGTGCCGTTGGTTGAACCAATGTTATTGTAGAAGGAACTGTACAACCATTTAAATCCGTAACTGTAACATTGTATGTACCGAAAGGAATATTTGTTAAATCTTGTGTTGTCGCGCCATTGGACCATGCATATGTGTAACCAGGATTACCACCATTGATCGTTAAATCTATGGACCCATCCGAAAGACCGAAACAACTAATGTTTGTTCCACTTTGATACACTGCTGCAGAAATTGTTTGTGTTAAAAGAGCTGGTTGTGTTAAAGTAATTGAACTTGAAATTTGGCATCCAACTAGATCGGTAATTACAACACTATAAGTTCCAGCTGGAATATTTGTTAAATCTTGACTCGTCGCTCCAGTATTCCACAAGTATGTATAACCTGGACTACCTCCACCAACAGTTAAATCAATATTCCCATCACTTAATCCAAAACAACTGATATTTGTTCCACTTGGAAATGTTGTTGCAGTAATACTTTGAGTTAATCCTGATGGTTGCGTTAATGTGATACTACTAGAAGTGATACAACCATTTATGTCTGTCACATTCACAATATAGTTACCAGCAATCAATGACGAAATGTCTTGTGTTAAAGCGCCATTAGACCATGCGTACGTATATCCAGGATTTCCACCAGCAACTGTCAAATCAATTGTTCCATCTGCAACACAACCTGATACGTTGAATCCACCTGCATAAACAGAAGGTACTAATCCTGAAGTTAATGCTGTTGGTTGAGTTAAAGTAATTGTAGATGTAATCGTACAACCATTCAAATCCGTTACAGTAACATTATAAGTACCAGCTGGTACATTCGTCAAATCTTGCGTTGTAGCTCCATTCGACCAAGCATACGTGTAAAGCGGTGTTCCTCCATTTATCGTTAAATCAATTGAACCATCAGATAATCCGAAACAACTGATGTTTGTTCCTGAAGGATACGTAAATGCTGTAATTGCTTGAGATAATGGTGGCGGTGTTGTTAGTGTAACTGAACTTGTGGTTTGACAACCATTCAAATCAGTAACAGTGACTGTATAAGCGCCTGCAGGTAATGCTGATAAATCTTGTGTTGTTGCACCGTTACTCCATGCATATGTATAAGCAGGATTTCCACCACCAACTGTTAAATCAATCGTTCCATTATTCGCACAACCTGTTAAATTGTATCCGCCTGCATACAGAGAAGGAACAACACCTGATGTTAAAATCAACGGTTGTGTTAAGTTGATAGATGAATTAATTGTACATCCATTTAAATCTGTTACAATAACAGTATAACTTCCCGCAGGAACATTTGTTAAATCTTCTGTTGTTGCTCCATTTGACCATGCATATGTGTAACCTGGCGCTCCACCACCAATTGTTAAATTCACACTTCCGTTCGATAATCCAAAACAACTAATGTTTGTTCCTGAAGGATATGTAAATGCAGAAACTGATTGTGTTAATGCCGTTGGTTGTGTAATTGTTATTGTTGCAGTAGCAGCACACCCTCCAGCCAAACCATTTGCATCATGCACATTGACAGTATACGTTCCTGCTGCTAAACCATTAATATCCTGTGATGTTGAACCATTGCTCCAAGTATAAGTATACGGCAATGTTCCACCTGCTGGTGTTAAATCAATGGCTCCTGTTGCAGCGGCATTACATAAAACATTTGTTTGTGTGAATGTTAATGTCAAAGGTGCTGCTGGCTGAGTAATCGTCACTGTTGCTGTTGCTGTACATCCACCTGTAGACCCATTCGCATCAGTAACGGTCACTGTATAAGTTCCAGCAATTAATCCTGATAAATCCTCAGTTGTTGCTCCATTGCTCCACACATAAGAATATGGTGATGTTCCACCTGCAACCGTTAAATTGATTGCTCCCGTATTTCCACCATTACATAAAATGTTCGTTTGTGAAGTATTCAAGGTAATCGGTGCAGCGGGTTGTGTAATTGTGATTGTTGCCGAAGCAGCACATCCTCCTGTCGATCCATTTGCATCGGTAACTGTTACTGTATACGTTCCAGCGATTAAACTTGTTAAATCTTCCGTTGTTGCTCCATTCGACCAAACAAATGTGTATGGTGCTGTTCCCCCTGCTGGTGTTAAATTGATTGAGCCTGTATTTCCTCCATTACAAAGGATATCTACTTTAGTAGATGTTAATGTCAATGGTGCAGCGGGTTGAGTAATTGTGATTGTTGCAACGGCAGCACAAGAACCTGCAAGGCCATTTGCATCGTGAACGTTCACAGTATATGATCCTGCAGGTAAATTCGTGATATCTTGTGTAGTTGCTCCATTGCTCCATGAATAGGTGTATGGAGCTGTTCCTCCAGCCGGAGTCAAATCAATTGAACCTGTTGTTGCACCGTTACATAACACATTCACTTGTGTGCTAGACAACGTTAATGCTGCAGCGGGTTGAGTAATAGTAACCGAAGTTGTTGCTGTACATCCTCCAACTGAACCATTTGCATCTGTAACGGTCACAGTATAAGTTCCAGCAGGTATCGTTGATAAATCCTCCGTTGTTGCTCCATTGCTCCATACATATGAATATGGCGCTGTTCCTCCTGCAACTGTTAAGTTAACTGCACCTGTTGAAGCACCAAAACATAAAACATTTGTTTGTGTTGTTGATACTGTCACTGGAGCAGCTGGTTGAGTGATTGTAATTGAAGTTGTTGCGGTACAACCACCTGTTGATCCATTTGCATCTGTAACAGTAACTGTATAAGTTCCTGCTGCCAAACCAATAATATCTTCAGTAACCGCTCCATTTGACCAAGCGAATGTATATGGTGCTGTTCCACCTGAAGGAGTTAAGTTAATCGAACCAGTTAAACCGCCATTACATAAAATATTCACTTTTGTTGATGTTAAACTTAATGGTGCTGCGGGTTGTGTAATTGTAACCGTTGTTGTTGCTGCGCAGCTTCCTGTACTACCATTTGCATCTGTAACTGTTACAGTATACGATCCAACCGCAATTGAAGATAAATCTTGCGTTGTTGCACCATTACTCCATAAATACGTATAAGGTGCTGTTCCACCAGCAGGTGTTAAGTCAATTGCGCCTGTTGATGCACCGAAACATAACACGTTTGTTTGCGTTGTTGAAACTGTTAAAGCGGCAGCTGGTTGAGTAATTGTGACAGTTGTTGTTGCAGTACAACCACCTGTTGATCCATTTGCATCAGTAACAATTACTGTATATGTACCCGCCACTAAGGCTGAGATATCTTCAGTTGTAGCACCATTGGACCACACATAAGAATAAGGTGCTGTTCCACCAGCAACTGTTAAGTTAATTGCACCTGTTGAAGCTCCAAAACATAGAATATTTGTTTTAGTTGTCGAAACAGAAATTGCAGCAGCTGGTTGAGTAATTGTAACAGATAAGGTTGCTGAACAACCGCCTCCTGCTCCATTTGCGTCCGATACTGTCACTGAATAAGTACCTGCTGCCAAACTAGAAATATCTTGGGTTATTGCTCCATTGCTCCATAAGTATGTATAAGGCGCTGTTCCACCTGCAACAGTTAAATCAATAGAACCTGTTGCTCCTCCGTTACACAATACATTCACTTTTGTAAATGACAAGGAAATTGCAGCAGCTGGTTGAGTAATAGTAACTGAAGTTGTTGCTGCGCAGCCACCTGTTGTTCCGTTTGCATCATGCACGTTTACTGTGTAAGTTCCAGCAGCTAAACCACTGACGTCTTGAGTAACTGCTCCATTGCTCCAAGAATAAATATAACCTGGAGTTCCACCACCTGCTGTTAAATCGATAGAACCTGTGGCTCCTCCGTTACATAAAACATTAATATTCGTGCTATTTAATGCAACTGGAGTATCCGGTTGAACAATTATAACTGTAGTTGTTGCTGCACAGCCACCTGTCAAACCATTGGCATCGTGAACATTCACAGTATAGGTTCCAGCAGGTAAGCTATTCAAATCTTGTGTAACTGCCCCATTGCTCCATGAATAGGTATACGGTGCTGTTCCACCTGCAACAGTTAAGTCAATAGCTCCAGTGCTTCCTCCAAAACATAACACATTGGTTTGTGTGAAAGATAATGTTAGAGGCGCTGCAGGCTGAGTGATTGTAACCGTTGTTGTTCCGGTACATCCGTTGGCATCCGTAACAGTAACAGTATAAGTTCCCGCGGGCAAGGCGCTCAAATCTTCCGATGTTGAACCATTACTCCATAAATAAGAGTAGGGAGCTGTTCCAGAAGAGACAGTTAAATTAATTGACCCTGTTGTACCACCGTTACATGCAACATTCACCTTTGTACTTGATAAAGAAGGTAAAGGAGTAACTGTTATTGGAGTAGTAAACGTACTTGTACACCCATCAGCAGAAACAACAGTTAAAACAGGATTGTATGTACCTACAGGTGAATACGTATGATTTAAAGCAGTATATGTTCCTGTGGTGTTGGAAACACCTGTAATACTACCACTCGAGGCGGGTGAATTTATTCCATCACCAAAATTCCATTGATAAGTGCTTATGACTCCCGGGGCTGGAATACTCGACGTACTTGTAATTGAAGCTGGTGTTCCTAAGCAAACGGATGGGTCAGTTACAGTAAATCCAGCTGTTGGTTGTGGATAAACAGTAACAGGAACACTTAACACAACTGAACACGCGGCACCTTGTGGTGGTGTTAAAGTACATGTATACGTTCCACCTGTTCCAACAGTAATACTTTGAGTAGTTGCACCTGTATTCCATAAATATGTTCCAACACCAGCTGGGGCTGTCAATGTTGTAGTTTGACCAGGACAAATAAATCCAGGACTTGCAATTAACTGCTGAAATGCACAAGATGCATCCACGTAAGCATATCCGTAGTGACCACCTAATGAACAGTCAGCTGATGTAAACTCAATAGTTACATTCTGTCCTACATATGCAGATAAATTGGTAAATACCGATGTCCAGTTTTTGTATAACACTGTATTTCCGCCGACTACTACAGATTGAAAACTCGCCGCATTTGCTATATCTGCATAAACAGAGAATTCACCACAAGATATATTGTTTCCTCCGGCGTCATAAACTCGAACTGTAAAATATGGACGTTCATTAGCTGCGTGACCATCTGGCGACTGGAAAACTACTGCGTAATTGTAGGTAAAGTACATGTTGGTTGCATCAACCAAAAAAGATTGTGTCATTCGTGCAGCACCAGAACCTGTAGTCGTTCCATTTCCCAAACGACAAGAGAAACTTCCTCCTGGACAAACTCTAGGAATACCAACTACTGCATCTACTCCACCGCCAAAAATTTGATGATTTGCACCAGGCCCTACTGGTGTTGAACCTGAAAAATTATATAACGTTGCATTTGTTCTAGTTCCTGTAAAAAGAGACCAACCAGTTGTATTTCCTGTTTCAAAATCCATGTTAACACATGGTCCATTCAATACTTTTTGTTGATTTACCGGTCTGTCTTTATTAATCGGAGTATCGGAAACAACAAGTTGTAAATTCGTTAAAAATTCGTTTTCAATTTCTTTGATTTCAAACTTTGATGGGTTTAGATTTGAGTCAAATAAATTTTCCAAATTACTTTGGAAAAGCATAAATTTTGCATTCACCAATTCTTCAACAACGCTTTCAGTATTGTATCGCTCTGAAATTTTTAATGTGTCTATCACATGACTTAAAGGCCATTTTGACAATACCTTATCAACTTTTTCATGATTGTCTTGCGAATAGGATGTTAAAGTGCTTAATACAAACACCAAAACAATATGGTATATTCTAGTGAACTTCATAGCGCAATAGATTAAGAGTGGAAAATTTGGAGAAGCTGAAATTTACTAAACGAAGAAAAATGAGTAGAAATAGAAACTCTTGAACAACAATTTATCAGATAAAAGTTATTATCGTTTTCTTTGAGAGTTTTATATAATAGCACAATTTTGCTCATCGCATGTAGTAGTTTCAGCAGATAAAAAAATTTTTACCGTTTACTATAATACGAAGAATTTAACAAACAGTTGCCATTTTGCTTGTTATTATAGCTTAATCTTATAGTTATGTCGATTAATTATATAAAAAGACATATAAGTTTAGAGAGAAAGCAATACTCAACCAAAACAAATAAGGTAAAATCAATCCTAATTCTATTCGTCTGTTTTTCAAATATTTCAAATGAAAAACGATTAAAACGACCATCAATAAAAAGATAAAAACACACCCTAATACCAAATCGTGATGAATAAAGAAAATTGGGTTCCAACATACGTTTAATATCCATTGAATTAAAAATAATCCAATTGCCAATTTGAATTTTTCTTTCGGAAGGGATTTGAACACACGTGATAAATAAATGCTATAAAATATCATAATTGTTGTCCATGCAAAACCAAAAACCCAACCCGGAGGCGTCCAAGGAGCTTTATGCAATGCTGCATACCATTCGTTTTTAGCTGGACTTCCGCCCATAAAAAGGGCCCCCAGATAGAGGGCCCCAAAATTTAAAAATAAAAAAACTGTTAGTCTCATTAGTTGAAAATCACACGTTGAGATGTTGTATTTCCATTTTTGTCAGAAAGGATTAACAAATAAATTCCATTGTTAATTCCTTTTCTATTCAATTGATAATTTGTTCCCTTTACTCGTTCGCTTCGAATTAATCTTCCAGAAAAATCAACTAAACGAACATTCATTTCTGAACTAGAATTCCAAGTGATTGTCATGTTATCAGTTGCTGGATTTGGGTACACATTCAACCCTAAATCATTCACTGATTCAGTAAGACCTGAACCTAGACAAACATCAACAATTGGATTACCTGAACAATCGTTAATTGGATACAAATAAGCTGCTTGCGCTCTTGCATTTTCTGGTTGTAACAAAGCATTAGGACATCCAAACTGACCAATTAAAAAGTCTCGTACAAAATTTACAGTTGTATCCATGTACGCTAAAGCACTTGCGCTTGTTCCAGCGTATGGAACGTGAGGAGCACCAATGTTTGTGTAAAATTGATTTTCTAAACCAACAGCACATGCTCTTTCGTGCAACATGCGGCTACCATCCAAGTACATTAAAGCAACACCTGGATTTACAATTCCACGGTTGTATTTTACAGTTCCATCAGCAGTTCCGTGAACTGAACACAATGGAACGTCATCTGCTTCTAACCAACTGTAACGCGCTAAAGCACCACATAAATTGATAACTCCGTGAACGGTTGTAGAATACCCTGGATTTCCACTGTTTCCTTCCAAGCCCCCTAAAGTAGTAATTGCGGCTCCATTTAAATAATCACTGATTTTACATTCATCATCTAAGTAAGCAACATGCAAAGCTGTAATTGCACCCGCAGAACTTCCTCCGATGTAAATTTTCGTTGTATCAATTTTGTACGTATTCGCTCCTTGAGCATCGGCATAGAAAAAACGAATTGAAGCTTTCATATCTTGTACAGCACGCACTACCGCTTTTACAGAATTTACGGAATCGATCGGGAAAAAACCTGTTCGATAATCAATTGAAGCACATACATATCCTTTTTTCGCAAAATGCTGAGAAAGTGAAACAACGTCTCCATCCGTTTTTGTACCAGCTAAGAAACTTCCACCATGGGCCCAAATAATCAAAGGACGTGCTTGAGCTGTATCTCCAGTCGGTTCGTAAAAATCAAGTTTTAGTGAAGTATTCGCTCCAGAAAAAGATGTGTTTGCTCCATAAACAATATTACTTGTTGTAGTAATGTTCGTATAAACATCAGAAGCATAACGGCCTGTTGAACAAGGGTCTTGTGCTTTTGCACCAAAACTTGCCAAGGCAATAAATGAAAGTAGCGTAAGGGTTTTTTTCATAGTTAATCGTTTATTTTATGATCTTAAATTACGGAAAGATAACACCTCTAAATAAAGTAGCATCTACCGTTGGTATATTTGATTTGTATTTTGCGTTGATAGCTTTAATAAATTCATTTGCTAAAAGTGCATTTCCACGTGGGTTCAGATTTATTCCGTCTAATGAATATGCCCCGCCGGAAACAAAATTAGGATTCAATCCAATACCATTGAACACAATTCCAGCTGTGAGCGAATTATAAAAATCATCAGTTTCTACAAGCGCAATATTCTTTTCAGCAGCTTTTGCTGTGATGTAATTATTGTACAATTCTGTAGAGTTTCTTATTGAATTTACCTCATCAATCGTGAGAATAAACTCATCTCTAAAAGGAAAAACGGAACCCATTTTATTGCATTTCACAGAATCTAGTGGAACGCTTAATAAAATCTTTTCACCCGGAACCATTTGACGAACTCCAAACGTTCCTGCAGTAGGATCTTCAATGACAAATGCATTTTTACCAACAACAAAGTTTAAACCGATTGGATTATAAATTGCATTTAAACTTGCTGCATTGGCTTCATCCAAATTCAAACCATCATATGGAATTGTATTGAAATAAGGCATTTTGGTTACATCCGGCAATGTTGAAGCTATTCCCTGATTACTCACTGAGGTAACTTGATCAATAATGGGTGAATACAGCGCTTGAAATTGCGATTCTGTCAACAAAGTAGCATTTTTACCTCCCGCTTTTGCATACGTCATTACTTCATCTAAACCAACATACAATGAGAAAAAGGTTGGTGTAGAATTGAGTGCATCACCAATAACGGTAGCACTTGTTGAAGAAGCCATACGCTTAAAAAAGTTATTCTGACTTGAATAAGCCGGACTAAAAGCATACGCCATGTAAAAACCTGGAATACCATAATTTCCAAATGGTTTCGCTCCATCATATAGGTCTTCAGTAAATATTGAAGCATCTCCGGAACTTGCTTTTCTTACCGGTGAAAGACTTGTTATATTTAAACAATCTGTTTTGTAGCCCAATATGAGTTGAGCTAAATTGTCGGCACTGATCCCAACAGAATTCTCAGCAACAAACGGCTGATAAAACGATCCTCCTCCAACGATTTCAAATTGTTTTGCTAGAATTGCACCCAAGGAATTTTCTTGACCTTCTCGGTACAAGGCATCATCCATGTAACCGCTTGTTGATGTTCCACCAATTGCAACGAAATTTGACAAATTCAAATCACCAGCCGAATACTCAGTTTCACTTTCCTTTGGTTTACATGCCGCAACCATCAAGGCAGCAGCTGAAAAGTATACTATCTTTTTAAAATTCGTTTTCATAGATCTTAAAATTTGTAGATGATTGCCAATCCTGGAGCAAGAACATTCGTTGTAAATGTTCCACTTAAATTGGTTTCAATGTTCGCATCAGTGCGTTTCAAATGTGTGAAAAATACTGATGCATCCAATTGGAAATGTTCACCGATTTTATATCCCAAACCAGCTGTATAATTTATGCGATTCGCATCCGGTGTTTCTGGTGTAACATAGCCATTTTGAACTGGCGTTAATCCATATGCTAAACCTAAGCGCACATCAAATTTTTCAGTTAACGAATAATTTGTTCCCAAACGAAAAGCAATCGTGTTTTTATAATTTCTAGCCGATTTTGTATCTATCAACGAGGCTGTATTTTGAGCATAATCAAAAGCCAAAGTATCATAAGCTTTCCAACCAACATAATTTATATCTAAAGCAAATGCTAATTTTTCATTCAGTTTATAAGCTAATCCAAGAGTTGCAACTTGCGGTAAGGGCAAAGCAGAAGAAAACGTTCCACTTGGGAAATTTGAAGATAACGAACTTGGTACCGTAAACGTTGCTGTACCTTCTGCAACTTCCATATTTACTTGTGAACGATAGGAAAGCCCGATGTTCAATTTTTCTGTTGCTTGAACAAAAAGGCCAACATTGTAGCCAAAACCACTCGCTTTACCATCTAATTCAGCGTGACCATACGTTCCATCAGCATCTTGAACTGGAATATCTTTTTGTAGGTTCACGTTTCCGATTGTATAAACGAAACCAGCACCGATTCCAATTTTATCGTTCAGTTTATAACTTAGTGTTGGTTGGATAAAAATCGATTTCAATTGCAATTTAGTTAAAGCGAAACGACCTGTCCACCCTTCTTCGTATTGGATTGTACTACCAAACGGTGTATAAATTCCCAAACCATAGAAAAATTTACTTTCCTCGTTTTTTCTGTAAACAGCATAAGCCGAAAATGGTGTTCCCATTGGAGAATTTGTTCGACCAACAGAAGTCGTATTCGCATCTTCAAAAAGGGTATTTGCAAAGGTTGGCGTGAAACCAATATTCACACTATTTTCTTTTAAAAAGGAAACACTTCCTGGGTTGAAAAAAACGCTTGCTGCATCAACAGGTAAGGCATTTCCAGCGCCTCCCATGCCTTGTTGTTTTTGTCCTTGAAAATTAACTTGAAAACCTTGGGAAAAAAGAATATTTCCAGTGATAAATGTCATTCCAAGTAGTAGTAATTTATTCATTCAAATAAATAAAAAAGTGTAAATAATTGAACCTGAGTTTCTAAATATAGTTCATTTCAATTTGATGACAAAGCAATGCTAAAATTTACTGACTTTTAATATTTAAACCATAAGTCAATTTCTTTTTATTTCATCGATTTGAAAACTTGTGCTAAATTCGAGCACGACATTTACTCAAAAAATGATTATTGTAAACCGACTGAAAACAAGTTGGGCCAGATTTGGTTCTTTTATTTTCCTACTTTTTCTTGTACTCAGTGTGCAGCGAATCATTTTTTTCTTTGGTGCAAAATCTGTTGTTTTTCACTTTGAACCTAGCCTTTCAGATTTTATTGTTGGAACATTTCTTGACTTGGGATGGAGTTTTTTAATTATTCTTTTGGGGCAGATACTAGATAGTTTAACGATTCCCTTCCGCCGATTTCCAAGACATTTTTTTAAATGGATCGCAATCGTTCTTGCAATTGTATTGACCTATTTCTTGGATAATTATTTTCTATCTTCTTCCAGTTTGTTATCGAATATGATTTTAATGTTCAGCATTGATCAACTCATAGAATTGATGGCATTCGAGGACAATATTTCATGGTCAAAAATTTTATGGTTTGTTGCACTTATTGTTTCCATCATTGGCTTTTACAAGTGGCTTTATCATAGGTCTTGGATTCAAAAAAGGTTTTTTCAACTCATTATTATTTGCAGTGGTATTTCAGGAGTATTCCTGTTAATTCGTCAAGATTTAGATGTACCAAACGTTTACAGCACGAATAAATCGTATTACTTTATTCATTCGCTTTATACGTATGATAAAGATCTAAACTCGGCAAGTGATGTGAATCCAGCCTCATTTAAGAATTTGGATCCCTTGTTTTTAGGAAAAAAAGAATTGAATCCATTTGATTTACTGACCAAAGAATGGAAAAACACGTCTGATTTAACACCCTATTTCAAAATAAACCCATCAGGCAAAGCGCCGAATATTTGTATCATTATTGTTGAAAGTTTATCGACTAGTTTAGTTGGAGAATATTCTGCAAAAACGGGCAAGGTTATGCCTTTTTTAGATTCACTTTCAACAAAAAGTTTGTATTTCCCGAATGCTTTAAGCACCTCACATAGAACGCACCATGTTTTACCCGCAATTATAGCATCTTTACCGCACTCAGATGAACACACCTTTTTTCAAGAGGAAGAATATCCAGAGCATGTGGGAATTGTAAACATGACTAAATCTCAGTATTATTCAAGTTACTATTGTGGTTTAGAGTTAAGCTTTAATCAAATGGATCGCTTTGTTCGCTACAACAATGTGGATTATTTGAGCAATAAATACAATGGTTTATCGAAGCAAGAAAAGAAAGAGTTTAAGGATTATTGGGGTTATCCAGATCACATCGTTTTTAAAGAATTCTTAAAAGAAAAACAACAGCGCATCAATGCCGGTAAATATGAAAGCAAATCTTCATTCGATATTTTACTGACCCTTTCAACTCATGAGCCGTTCAATTACCCAGAAAAATTCAAACACACCAAATTTGTTAAAGAGCAATTAAACAAAGCAGTGCCTTCCAAATGGATTTCCTATTTGAAAGGAAAAGCTGCTGAATTGGGAGCATTTCATTACACGGATGAAAGTTTACAAGGCTTTTTTGAAGAGATAAAGAAAACACCGGACTATCAAAACACCATTTTTATTATTACAGGCGATCATGGTTCAACGATTCTTTATGAAAATGCCATGAGTAAATATCATGTTCCGCTTCTTATCTATTCACCACTTCTCAAACATCCAAAAAAAACACCTTATTGGGTTTCTCATCTCGATATTGCGCCAACTTTAATGAATTTTCTGAGAATAAATTACAAGGTGAACATTCCTGATCATCATACTTTTTTAGGTAACGAACTATCCATTAAAAAACGGGAGAAGCGTGCGCTTATCTTTAAAGGTCAAAACATAATGGTTCGGGATATTTTAATAGGAAACACCGCGTTTTTAGAAGGTCAACTGTATCAATTAACACCTTCTTTGACCCCAATCAAAATGAATAATTCAAAGCAAGCTAAACTTCTTTTGAAACAAGCGGCGTATATGCGTATGTTTAATCATTATGTTGTGGAGCAGAATCACATTATTACGCGTAGAACCAAACCTCCTAAAAAATCGAATTCAAGAACAATCCCAAAAGATGAATTAAAGGGCGAATTCCTGGATTTATTTGAACTATCTACTCACCAATTTAAAGGACATGATGTAATCATTGATGTCACCTTTTTTATTGATACAACGCGTTCGACTGAACTTCCAGAATTAACAACGTGGATGAAAGTAGGCTCAAGTAAAGAACCATCAAAAGCAACATTTGAAAAAATGATGTACGGTAAATATGTACAAAATGGTAAAAACGCTCCAATCAAAGCAACGGTTCATTTTTACATATCAAAAGAGGAAATCGCAAAAATGGACAAAACGCAAAAACTGAAATGCTTTTTTCATAATGTCAATAAACTAAAACTGCCATTTTCCAAAGTGAGCTGGTCGGTGCAGAAATGATTTTTTGACTTAATTTGTTGCTCTTACTTTCCGATACAAAACTTGGAGAAAATATTCCCCAACAAATCATCGGTAGAAATATCACCTGTTATCGTACCTAAATCGTACATCGCTTGACGAATATCCATTGCAACGAAATCAGCAGAAATATTGTTGTCTAAATCGAATTTTGCTTTTTCAAGAGAAACAGCTGTGCGCACCAAAGCGTCGTAATGACGAATGTTTGAAACAATTGTATCGTTGGCCAAGTTGAAGTCTCCTGTTACCAATTCAACCAATTTTTCACGTAAAGTTTCCATTCCAATTCCCTCTTTGGCAGAAATAGAAATGTATTCCTTTTCGCAAGATTCAACTTTTTCTTGAGAAATATCTTGTTTATTGGCTAATACCAACACTTTTTTATCCGGAAATTCTGTTTCGATTTCAGTCGCCCAGTTTGCCACTTCTTTCAAACTTGATAGTAAAGAAGTATCGGCCAAACACAAGACTACTTGCGCTTGTTTGATCTTCTCTTTCGAGCGTTCAATTCCTAAAGCCTCAATCTCCTCTGCTCCTTCTCGAATTCCGGCTGTATCAATTAAGCGGAATAAAATTCCTTCGATGTTCAATGTTTCTTCAATCACATCGCGCGTTGTACCAGCAATGTTACTAACGATAGCACGATCTTCACCCAATAATTGATTCAACAAGGTACTTTTTCCAGTGTTTGGCGCACCAACAATTGCAACAGGAACACCATTTTTAATTGCATTTCCAAGTTCAAAGGATTTCGCAAGACGATTAATGTAATTTAAAACATCTGTAACCAATTGTTTCAGTTCGTTGCGATCTGCAAATTCAACATCTTCTTCTGCGAAATCAAGTTCCAATTCAACCAAGGAAGCAAAGTGGATTAACTTTTCACGCAATTCTTTCAACTCATTTGAGAAACCACCGCGCAATTGTTTCAAGGCGATATCATGTGCACTTTTCGATTGAGAAGCGATCAAATCTGCCACTGCTTCCGCTTGTGATAAATCCAGTTTACCATTCATAAAGGCACGCATCGTGTATTCACCTGGTTCTGCCAAGCGACATCCCTTTTGCAATAACGCTTGAATGATTTGTTGTTGAATGTAAGGCGAAGCATGACAGGCAATTTCTGCACTTTCTTCTCCTGTAAAACTTTTCCCTTCGGCAAAAACGGTAATTAATACCTCATCGATAAGTTCATTCGTTTCATTCTTTACAAATCCAAAATGTGCAGTATGCGAAGCCTTGTTCTGCAAATCCTTCGAAAAGATAGCAGAAACAATTTCTAAGGATTTAGCACCAGAAACGCGAATCATCGCGATGGCTCCTACTCCATTCGGTGTTGCTAATGCACAAATTGTATCGTTTGCTTGTATCATTGTGGTGCAAAGATAAACATAAGTTGTGTGACTTAAAATTCATTCGAGCTAATCGTTTCTTTACATGTTGTTAATATTGGCTTTAAATGAAACTCGTGAAATAGTGGTTCATTTGCGCAACTTAAAATCACGAAAAAAATGAAAAAATTATTCTTCTTATTTAGTCTGATTGCATTGTCTTCATGCAATGTTTTAAAAGAATTCGATACAACAGGATTTACAATCTCAGGAAATATTGTTTCTTACAACAATGTTCCAATGGCAGAACTTGAGGGATTGGAATTCGCTTATGACAACCGAAAGTTGGTGAAAGAATTAACCTTTAAAGTTTTGGAAACGGCAGATAACAATAAGATCAACAATCTCATTGCCTTTTTACACGCAAAACACCCTGAATACGAAATTGAGGTTGAGATTCCGTTTGAGCATATTGAAAAGTATAAGAACTAAAAAGGTCAGCAAACACTGACCTTCTTCTATTTTAATGTGTAAATTATATTCCCATTTCAATTTGGAAAACACCTCCAAATTGTCCCGTTTGAGAATTGTTTTTTAAATCTTTCGTAAGATTATACAAGACATTTGCTTGTAATTTTAGACGATGACCGTATAGGTATTTTGTTAAGCCTAGATGCAATTGCTCTTGTCTTTTTTCATTTACTGATGTATAAATAGGATGGTGATAAATATCCTTATTTGGAGCAATGTAAGAGAAACGCACGGCCACTTCATAGTTGTTTTTAAAGCAATAACTTAGTTGTGTATTTAAACCATGACCTGTATAGACCGTTCTGTATTTTCCAGAATTTTCAGTAATTGGGTTATCAGCAAAACGATTTGTGTATTCTTGCAACAATGCAAATCCTTTATACTTGAACAAAGCGTCAGCATGAATATTTTGAACATCAACTGGGGAATGCAAATCACTTCCCAGTGTTCCACCAGTTCGCATTGAATTCACATTGTAATTGTACCCTGCCGCAAGAACTAATTTCGGTGATTTTTCACGTTCTAAATCACCTTCCCAATCTTCATTATCTCCAGTAAATTTTCCAAAAGGTAAAACTTCAACACGACCAGTATAATTCAATCCTTTATCAGATTTTGTTGAATTTCTTCCTTCACCTGAAGTAATTGCACCTTTTAAACGGAAATATGTTTTATCATAAGATAAAAAAAGACCAAAATCTCGATCGATAGTAAAGGTAGAATTAACGATTGAACGGTCCACAAATTGCAGATTGCCAGAAGAAGTAACACGTTGACGATTACCGGGTAATTTGGTTTGTCCAATTCCCACTTTTAATCCTTTTAATGGCTCATAATAAGCAATTGCATCTCGAACTATATTTGGGCTTGTATTAATAGAAGAAGAATTCGTCGATTCCCAATCCATATCACCTCTTGAAAAAGACAACTGAATGTAGTAGGTAAATTTCGGGTTATAGACAAAACCACGCATACCCAAACGTAATCTACGAACGCGAAACTCAAAACTTTCTGGAGTAAAATCTTCCAATGATTTGGACATATAACCCATTCTATTTTGCATTCTAAATTGAAAACGTATGCTAAACAAACTGTCCTTTTGTACTAATTCAATTCCTTTTTGCTTTTTTGTAATAACTGTAATTGGTTGTTGAGTCAATCCAACCTGATAAAAGGTAAACAACATTCCAAAAAGTAAAGCTCTTTTCATGATTTCTAATGTTTTTTATATTTATTTAGACTAATTCCACTTTATATTGCAAAAATTATGGGGCTTTCACCCCACAACTTTCTTTTGTTAACTATTCCTATTAAAAACGGTATTGTACTCTGAAAGTCAATACGTCATCTTTCAAATCAGTTGTATAACCAGTTAATGCTTTCGCGTTTTCATTTGTTACCATGTTGTAGTAAACCATGAACTTCACATTATCATTCATGTAATAGTTATAACCAACACCAAGCATTGTATATTTTAACTCAGCTTTTGTCATTCCGTTTGTACCAACCAAATCAGCACCAGTAACTTTCGTATTAGGATCGTACCATTCGTATTTCAATGCAAGTTCATGTTTTGTTTTTCCAATTCGTTGAATTAAATAAGCATAACCACCATTGAAATTGCGCACAACTGCATCTGGTTTTGTTGGTAAAGAACTTGGACTTTTATTTTCATCAACTGTTCCTGTTTGTGTACCAGTGATATACTCACCACGAATAGAAGTTGTTCCTAATTTCGATTTAATACTAAATTGAAGATCTCCTCCATAATAAATACGCGGTGCTTTTCCTCCTTTAAACGTTGTACCATTTGTCGTATCAGAAAGCTGCCAAGAAACAACACCTAATGAATCAGTCGCCAAGTTTGAATATACTTTATTGCTTTGATAAACTACTCCACCGTTGTAATGAGAAGCACCTATTCCTAACGTAATTTTATCCTGATTCCAGCTTTTCTTGTAATGTGCTCTTCCGATGAAGTCTTTGTAGCTATCAAAATCTACAACTCCAGCACCATTCAAACTTGTTGTTCCTGGAACGGCAATTCCAGTTCCGTTATAAAAACCTGCATCTACTTTCAAACCGTACAATTTTTTTCCTTTTGCAGGTTGGAATGTGATCATTGCACCTAAGTCACGCTCATTTGGCAATAATACTTGTGTAAAACGCGCACGCTCCGGCGTTTCACGTTCTTGTGAAGATTGTTGAATTTCAAATCCAAAAGGACGATTCATGATTCCTGCAGTTAATGAGAACGCTTTTGTCCAAGGATCTGTAACTTTCGCATAAAAGTCAACAACGTTCACGCCTCTTTCTGTCGCATTTACTTGTAATACGTATTGTCCAATACCTTTTGTATAAGTGAATTTAATACGCCCACGACGAATCATAAAACGATTGTTTGAATTGGCTAAGAAATCACCACCATCAAATGTTTTCGCACCTTTCGTTTCTGTCCATTGGTATTGCGCTTGAATCCACCCACCAATTTTAAGATTTTTAAGAGCTTCTACATCAGATGTTAAAGCGTTCAATGATTTTTTTAATGAATCAACTGTTGCTGTTTGATTTTGTCCAAACGCAGTTAATGAAAGAGTCATTAAAGCTAAACTAGTAAATGAGCGTAAAATCGTTTTCATTTTTTCTTTTTAAAAATTTTGGCCAAAGGTATAGGATTAACATTGGCTTAATATTGCGTTTTTATTGATTTAAAAGTTTCTTAATTTTCATAACATTTTGGTAACATATGATTTTTTTTATTAAAAATCCTTTTAGGTTGGTTTTCAGCTATTTAACTTTATTTGCCTCGTCTTTTTTATCATTTCGGCTTAATATTGGCATAACATTAACCAGGCTGCAAATACGTATCTTATTGATTTTCAATACAATTACTCAATACGAATTCCAAAAATTGGACGTAAGGTTAACTTTACGTTAACAAACGAGCATAGTTGGATTTGAAAGGAGATATTAAAATACATTTGCCAAAAAAATTAAACGATTATGGCATCAGGTATTTTAAAATTCTTTTTACCGAAAGACAGAGTGTTTTACACTTTATTTGAAAACGCTAGTAGCAATTTGGAATTGTTAGCAAAGAAATTGGTTGCATTGGTTAATGAATCAGACTTTAACAAACGTGCAGTTCTAATTAAAGAGATGGAAGATTTGGAGCACCAAAACGACCAGTTAACTCATGAAATTTTCGTTGAATTAGGAAGAAACTTTATTACTCCATTCGACCGTGAGGATATTCACAGTTTAGCAACAGCATTGGATGATATCGCGGATACTATTTATGCTTCTGGTAAAAAAATCAACTTCTATAAAATTGAGCCAACAACAGATTCTGGAATTCAGAAATCGGCAGACGCTATTCAACAAGCTGTATTAGCAGTAAATAGCGCAGTTGTTGAATTGAGAAATTTGAAAAACACACAAAAAATTGTTGAGTGTATCATTAAAATCAACAGTGCTGAAAACAGTGCAGATGATTTATTTGATTTAAGCATCGAGAAATTGTTTGATTCTGATGTAGATGCTAAAGAATTGATCAAAAAACGTGAATTGTACATGGTGCTTGAAACAGTTACAGATAAGTGTGAAGACGCTGGTAACGTTATCGAGTCTATCATTGTAAAATACGCTTAATAGCAATCATTTATTTAAATCTGTAACTATGTTTACATTATTAATAGTCGTTATTGCCATCGCCTTGATCTTTGACTTGGTGAATGGTTTCCACGATGCTGCAAACTCAATTGCAACAGTTGTATCGACGAAAGTATTAACACCTTTCCAAGCAGTTGTTTGGGCAGCAGCATTTAATATTGTGGCTTTCTGGGTGTTCGATATGAGCGTTGGTAACACGGTTGCAAAAACAGTTCATGCAGATGCAATTGACCTTTGGGTAATCCTAGCAGGTTTATTAGCTGCAACTGCATGGAATTTGTTCACATGGTATTTAGGAATTCCTTCTTCTTCTTCACATACGTTGATTGGTGGATTTGCTGGTGCCGCAGTTGCACATGGTGGATTTGATGTTATCGCAACTGGCGAAATCATCAAAGTTGTTTTATTTATTTTCTTGGCTCCTGTTATTGGTGGTATTATTGCCTTTTTGATTGCCATGGTTACCATGAGTCGTAGATTCTTCTTGAAATTCTTACTTGTTTTAGCCGGAACTGCTGGAATTTATTTCTTGATGGATTACATGGTTGAATTCATGGATATGAAAAAAGAAATGATGTGGATCACAATGGGAATGATGGGTATTTTCTTACTAGCGTATATTTATTATATGTTGGTGCATGGAAAACGTCAAACTGCCATGAAAGAATCGAACATGTACAAACGTCTTCAATTGTTGTCTTCTGCTGCTTTTTCATTAGGACATGGTGGTGCTGATTCTCAAAAAGTAATGGGGATTATTTGTGCAGCATTGATGGTGTATGGAAACATGCAACGTGACGCACATCAAGAAGATAAAATCAATCCTAATTTCCAAATTTCAGAAGTGATGCAAATTGAGCATAACGATGAAACTGGTCACAAAAAGAAGTTTAAACCAGAATACGGAACAGTTGAAGGAATTACCTTCTATGCAGATGGTGATGATATCATCGACGTTGAAACACAAGAGGTAATTTTCCATGAGGAAAAAGCAAATGAAAAGTACTCTCACGCTGATAAAATTAAAGACTTCAAGCAAGCTGATGAAGCCTTAGAAAAATTACACATCTACACAAAAGGTGATGACATTTACGATGCAGCTGACAAAGAGTTAATCTTCAAGAAAAGTGAATTAGACACGTCTTATTCTAAAGCTGGAATGTTTGTTAACTATGTAGCAGAAGCGAAAAATGATGACGGTGAAGCAATTATCGAATTGAAAGAAGGTCACAAAATTAAAACGAAAGTAAACTCAGAAACGATGCCTTTCTGGATTTCCTTCGGATGTTATTTGATGATCGGAATCGGTACATTATTCGGTGGTTGGAAAATTGTGAAAACAATGGGTACAAAAATCACAAAAGTGACGCCATTAGAAGGTGTTTGTGCTGAAACCGCTGGTGCTTTAACCTTGTTTACTGTATCTCAAATGGGGATTCCAGTTTCAACGACACACACAATTACCGGTTCTATTATCGGTGTTGGTGCTACGAAACGTTTAAGTGCCGTTCGATGGGGTGTTACCATCAATTTACTTTGGGCATGGGTTCTTACCATTCCAGTAAGTGGTTTGTTAGCAGCAATATTCTATTACATCATTTTATTGTTCATCTAATCGAACAAACATAAAGATAGTGAAGGGAGCTCATGGGCTCCCTTTTTTATTTTCTTAACCTACATCAATTCCATCAAGCAATTGCTTTTGTATTTTTACCCTTATTAAACAAATGGGTATGAAAGATCAACTTCAACGACGTACGTTTCTTCAACGATTTTCATTAGGTCTATCTTCGTTGATAGCACTTCCACTATTTAGTCAATCATCTTCAGATAAACATACTATGGCAACAAAAAGCAACATTCTTCGCATTCGTCCTCTTGGTTTTCAATGGGAAACAGCAGATCCATTCTTATTTTGTGTTCACCACGAAGACAAGTACCCTAAAGGAAATGAAAAAATGGGTCCTGTCACTTCATTGGACGGACGCTATTTAGGACAAGACTTTATCGTGAAAGATGGCTTCCGCATGTATCACGGAATGGAAGTTCCAGGTTTTCCTGGACATCCGCACAGAGGATTTGAAACAATTACAGTTGTTCGCGAAGGATTGGTTGATCACGCTGATTCTACAGGTGCAGCTGGACGCTATGGAAACGGTGATGTGCAATGGATGACAGCAGGAAAAGGCGTTCAACATTCTGAGATGTTTCCTTTGTTGCACACGGATAAAGAAAACCCAATGGAATTGTTCCAAATTTGGTTGAATCTTCCAGCGAAAAGCAAAATGGTTGAACCGCATTTTAAAATGATTTGGAATGAGGATGTTCCACGTTTCACTGACACAGATCTAAATGGTAAAGCAATTGAAGTAGAAGTGTTGGTTGGAAAATTGGGAACGCACGCTGCATCTACTACTCCGCCAAACTCTTGGGCTGCAGATGATAAAAATGCGGTAGCAATCTATAATATTCAACTGGAACCAAATGCAGAATGGACATTACCAGCAACTATTGAAGGAATTAATCGAACGATTTATTATTACGAAGGAACTGGTTTAACGGCAGATACTGAAGAAATTCCCCATTATCACGCTGCGGAAGTAAATCCAATTTCACCAATTGTATTGAAAAACGGTACTGAACGTTCAAAAGTTTTAGTGCTACAAGGTCGACCAATCAATGAGCCAGTGGTACAACACGGACCATTTGTGATGAATACCAAAGCGGAGATTTATCAAGCATTTCAAGATTACCAGAACACGCAATTTGGCGGATGGCCATGGCCAAAGAACGATCAAGTTCATGCACGTGAATTAGGCCGTTTTGCAAAACATTCAGACGGAACAGAAGAAATTAAAGGTTAATTGTCTAATATATCTGAATCAACGTTCGAACGTTCATTCAACGGTTTTCTGTAAAAAATAATTGCATGAACGATTATACCAATCACAAAATACGTTGGTACAACTAGCAATATTTCTTTTTCACCGCTATACACTAATATTACTATAAGCGTGATTCCAGCCAGAAATAGATGCAATAATTGCAAAAACAGGAAATTGGTCATCTTTCTTGCTAACAAACTATAAATAATCAAATAAGGTAAAGACGTTAATCCGGAAAAAATGATAAAAATTGGAAGTAAACCTATTTCTACATTTTTACCCGTAAAAAAAATACAAAGTAAACTTCCAAGTAATACTGTGATAGCCCAAGCTAAGACCGTTTCTCCAATTTTCATTTACGTTTGTTTTGAAAGAATTGTAACATAATTTCGGAACATTCTTTTTCTAAAATCCCATTCACAACCAATGTTTTTGGATGATACAGTTCATTCTTATATCGACCTGCACCACGTTTTTCATCACGTGTTCCAAAAACAACTTTGTCAACTTGCGACCAATACAATGCCCCTGCACACATAACGCAAGGTTCGACCGTAACGTATAAAGTACACCCTTTTAAATATTTTCCTCCCAAAAATTCAGCTGCAGCAGTGATTGCCTGAATCTCTGCATGCGCCGTTACATCATTCAAATGCTCTGTGAAATTATGGGAACGCGCAATGATTTGATTGTTTGCCACGACAATTGCTCCAACTGGAACCTCATCTTGTTCATAAGCCTTGTATGCCTCTTGAAGCGCTTGCTTCATGAAATATTCATCGTTGTAAGGTGTAATCACTTTTTGCCTGGTTTTGTTTTTGTTGTAAATACCGTTCGATCAATTGCCGATAATGGAACAAGGTGTCCACGGAAAATTTTATCGAACGTTGCAAATGCACTTGTAATATGAATTTCAACTTGTTCGTTTGCTAAATAAGTAAGTTTAACTGTTAATGAACCTCTTCCCAATCCACGTGAAACCATGTAAAAATTCGTTTGACATTTACCGTCTTTGTTTAAACTCGATTTCCATCTGCCTACTCTTCCCTTTTTCTTAAATTTTGAAAAATCATAAGCGCCCGCAGTATAAACCATGTTGTTTTCAATGATAAAAAAACTAATTGCTTGTTTCATCATTTTTGGATTATCAATGCCTGGAAGCCACATGGTGTCTAATTCCACCACAAACAAAGGCGGAACAGAATCATAAATTGAACACGCTTTTGATTCCTGGGAAAAAACAGTAGGAGTACAAAGCAAAAAGGCAATCGACAAACCAATAAATCTCAAGAGCATATCTTCTATTTGTTTCAAATGTAAGGATTCTTTCAAATTTAACTTTCTTGTATGGATAAATCCTTCACGCAACACGATTCTTCACGGAGAATAGTTTTAAATTTGACTATGAATACAGCAATTCCCTATTTAGAAAAAGGTGATTTGATTTACATCACCGCTCCAGCCAAAGCAATTGAAGCAATTCACGTTGACTACGCAAAAGACTTTTTTGAGAAAGAAGGTTTCAAAGTCTTGGTAAGTGAGTATTGTTTAGGTCAACACCACTACTTTTCAGGAACGGATGCTGAACGTTTAGCTGATTTTCAATACGGAATTGACCATCCAGAAGTAAAAGCAATTGTATGTGCACGCGGTGGTTATGGTTGTGTACGAATCGTTGACTCATTGCAGTGGGCAGCACAATTGCGTCACCCAAAATGGATTGTTGGTTTTAGTGATGTTACGGTGTTTCACCAACGCATGCAACGCTTCGAATTACCAAGTATTCATGCTTCAATGGTGTTGAATTTTAAAGATAACAGCGCCGAAGCATTGAAAACCATGGTTGACGCCATGACCGGAAATTTAACTTCCATGAGTTGCGAAGCTTCTTTGTCCAACAAAATTGGATCAGCAGAAGGACAATTAGTTGGAGGTAATCTGAGTATTCTTTATAGTTTATTGGGTACAAATGACCAAATCGACTATTCGAATACCATCTTGTTTATTGAAGACTTAGCGGAACATCTATACCATTTGGACCGCATGTTGTATGCCTTTTCCAAGGCAGGAATATTTGATAAAATTAAAGGATTAATTATCGGCGGAATGACCGACATGGAAGATACGGCTGTTCCTTTTGGCAAAACCGTTGAAGAAATCATTTGTGAACACTTTACGTATCGTCCAATTCCAATTGCGTTTAATTTCCCGGCTGGACACATTGACGACAATCGCGCACTAACATTAGGTTCTAACTGTAAATTAGAAGTAAGCGCTAACGGAACGCTGCTCACTTACCTCTAATTTTCTGAATGTAAGGTTAGTTACATTGTTTGTTCTTGTTTGTTCCTTCCTTTGAAGTATAAAACGACATAGATCATGACAACAACACTCATTATCGTCATTACAGTTATTGTTCTGCATTTTGCAGTTGGAATATACTTTTTGGTTAAAAAACTCGGTAAGAAATAATTATAGCACAATAAATTTCTTCATCGTACGCTGTTCTTGAAAATTAATCGAGCACACAAATGATCCTTGTGGCAAGTCGGTCAATTCTACTTTTCCACTTTCACCAATTTCCCACGTTCCAACATAGGTTCCTTCAAGACTGTAAACAGTCACTTTTGCACCATTTTGACCTTCCACAAACAAGTTTCCATGCGATGGATTTGGATAAACAGCAACATCGAATGTCATTAATTGACGTGATTCAGCAACCTTTTCAATTGAGTTTGGAGAAGACTCAAATTCAGTTCCTTTCAAATGGTTTTGTTCTTGTGCAAAATAAGCCCCGCTCATCCCGATGCACGCTACTAAGGCAATTGCTTTCATTTGTTCTAGTTTCCCTTAAAACACCTTGTTAGAAAAACGTTACACATTCCTTCCAAAATGCTAAATTTTAACACTTATGTAAAATCAATCTAAATAAGAACTAAAGGGCTATTGCTTTGTTCTAACTATTAAATTTGTAACCGTTAACAAAAATTTTAATATGAGCAATTCTACATTACTAAAGTCTTCCATAGCAAAAAAAATTGCGATGGCACTATCGGGACTTTTTTTGATTTCATTTTTATCACTCCATTTCTTCATCAATTTTATGTCAGTTTTTAGTGCTGATGTATTTAACTCGATGTCGCATTTTATGGGTTACAACCCAGTAATTCAATTTTTAATGCAACCGGTTCTAATTGTGGGAGTTATTTTCCACTTTGTAATGGGCTTTGTATTGGAAGCAAAAAACAGAAGCGCTCGTACAGTTGCTTATGTAAAATTCAACGGAGCTGCAAATTCATCATGGGCATCTCGAAACATGATTATTTCAGGTTTGGTTGTTTTGGCATTCTTAGGATTGCACATGTATGATTTTTGGGCTCATGAAGTAGTTTACAAATATGTTGAAGCTAACGCAATTGATAGCACAAGATATTATGGAGAATTAGTTGCAAAATTTGAAAGCCCTGTTCGTACAGGATTGTATTCATTGGCTTTTGTACTTCTTGCTTTACACTTGTGGCATGGCTTCAATTCTTCGTTTCAATCTGTTGGGTTTAACAACAAATTCTCGAAAAAGCTACATAAACTAGGATATGCATTTGCAATTATAGTTCCTCTTGGATTTATTTTCATTGCATTGTTTCATCACTTCAATAATTAATATCAATAAAATTTGAATTGAGCATTACTTATTTGAAAGGAACTTTTAAGAAATGCGAATTACATCTTGACGATTAAATACAGATCAAAATATGAAATTAGATTCTAAAATACCAGAAGGTCACATTTCACAGAAATGGACAGACTATAAAGATCATTTAAAACTTGTTGCACCAAACAACCGTCCAAAAATTGACATTATTGTGGTTGGAACAGGTTTGGCTGGAGCCTCTGCTGCAGCTTCACTTGGTGAAATGGGATACAACGTAAAAGCATTTTGTTTTCAAGATTCTCCGCGTCGTGCGCACTCGATCGCTGCACAAGGAGGTATCAATGCTGCAAAAAATTACCAAAATGACGGTGACTCAATTTTCCGTTTATTTTACGATACAATTAAAGGTGGTGACTACCGTGCTCGTGAAGCAAACGTACATCGTTTAGCTGAAGTTTCTGGAAACATCATCGACCAATGTGTTGCTCAAGGGGTTCCTTTTGCGCGTGAATACGGTGGTTTGTTGGATAACCGTTCATTCGGTGGTACACAAGTTCAACGTACATTCTACGCTGCAGGGCAAACAGGACAACAATTATTGTTGGGAGCTTATTCAGCACTTTCTCGTCAAATTGGTTTGGGACGTGTAAAAATGTATAACCGTCATGAGATGCTTGACATCGTTAAAGTAGATGGAAAAGCGCGTGGGATTATCGCTCGCAACTTGGTGACAGGTGAACTTGAGCGTCATTCAGCACACGCGGTGATCATTGCATCAGGAGGTTACGGAAACGTCTATTTCTTGTCAACAAATGCAATGGGATCGAATGTAACAGCAGCTTGGAAGGTTCACAAAAAAGGAGCTTTCTTCGCAAATCCTTGTTACGTGCAAATTCACCCTACTTGTATTCCAGTTCACGGAACAAACCAATCGAAATTGACATTGATGTCAGAATCATTGCGTAACTCTGGACGTATCTGGGTACCGAAGAAAAAAGAAGATGCTGAAGCAATCAGAGCTGGGAAATTGAAACCAACTCAAATTGCAGAAGAAGATAGAGATTATTACTTAGAAAGAAGATACCCTGCGTTTGGTAACTTGGTTCCACGTGACGTTGCTTCACGTGCAGCGAAAGAGCGTTGTGATGCTGGTTACGGAATCGAAGCGAATGATACTAACGAAGGTGTTTACTTAGATTTCTCATCAGAAATTAAAGCAAAAGGAAAACAAGCTGCTTATGCTGCTGGTGATCACAATCCTTCTGAGGCAAAAATCATTGAATTAGGTAAAAAATGGGTTGAAAGTAAATACGGTAACTTGTTCCAGATGTATGAAAAAATTACAGATGAGAACCCGTATGAAACACCGATGAAAATTTATCCAGCTGTTCACTACACAATGGGTGGTGTTTGGGTTGATTACAACTTACAATCAACAATTCCTGGTTGTTTCGTTGCTGGAGAGGCAAACTTCTCAGATCACGGAGCGAACCGTTTAGGAGCATCTGCATTGATGCAAGGTTTGGCGGATGGATATTTTGTTTTACCATACACAGTATCAGATTATTTAGCAGATGATATTCGTACTGGTACAATTTCAACAGATTTACCAGAATTCGTTGAAGCTGAAAACAGTGTAAAATCGTTAATTGATAAATTCTTAAACAATAACGGAACAAAATCAGTTGATCACTTCCACAAACGTTTAGGATTGATCATGTGGAACAAAGTTGGAATGGGACGTAGTGAGCAATCATTAACAGAAGCGATTTCAGAAATTGCAGCGCTTCGTGAAGAGTTCTACAATGATGTATTTGTTCCTGGTGACGCAAACGAAATGAATCCAGAATTAGAGAAAGCACTTCGTGTTGCTGACTTTATGGAATTAGGACAATTAATGGCGAAAGACGGTTTACAACGTAAAGAATCGTGTGGTGGTCACTTCCGTGAAGAATACCAAGATGCTGAAGGTGAAACATTGAGAGATGATGAAAACTTCAAATTCGTTGGAGCTTGGGAATACAAAGGTGAAGACATTAATCAGTCTGAATTGCACAAAGAAGCATTGAACTATGAGTTCATTAAAATTGCTGCACGTAACTACAAATAAGGCATTAGTTTAAGTAGTTATTAGGCATTAGCAGATAGTAATTAGGCATTAGTAAAAAGTTAACATTGGCAGAAATTAAAACATATAAAGATTTATTAATTTGGCAAAAAGGAATTTTGTTGGCAGAGCATGCTTATGTTCTGACTAAAGATTTTCCTCAAGATGAGATTTATTCATTGACAAATCAAATTAAACGATCTGCTGTTTCAATTTCAAGTAATATTGCCGAAGGTTACGGACGTAATTCTACAAAGAGCTATGTGAACTTTTTAAAAATTGCACGTGGATCACTTTACGAATTAGAAACACAGTTAATTCTTGCTGATAAATTCAACTTCATTTCAGATAAAGTAATGTTAAAAGAAGTTTTTTCAGAAATTGAAGAAGAAAGTAAAATGCTAAATTCATTTATAAAAAAAGTAGATAACATTAATTAAGTGGTTTAGGGGATGGGCATCACTCTTGCCTATTGCCAAACTACTAAAAACTGATTAAATATGGCATCAAAAACAATCAATATCACCCTTAAAATCTGGCGTCAGAAAAATGCTAACGCAAAGGGAAGTATGGAAACATACAAGTTGGATAACGTTTCTACGGATAGTTCATTCTTAGAAATGTTGGATCAATTGAACGAACAATTAGTAAACAATCGTCAAGAACCAATCGCTTTTGATCACGACTGTAGAGAAGGAATTTGTGGAATGTGTTCATTGTATATCAATGGTGAAGCGCACGGACCAGATAGAGCTGTAACTACATGTCAATTACACATGCGTAAATTCAAAGATGGTGAGACAATTTATATTGAACCATGGAGAGCAAAAGCATTCCCTGTAATCAAAGATTTAGTTGTTGATAGAAGTGCATTTGACCGTATCCAACAAGCTGGAGGATTCGTATCTGTGAACACTTCCGGTAGAACAATGGATGCAAATGCAATTCCAATTGCGAAAGTTGACGCTGATAAAGCATTTGAAGCAGCAACATGTATTGGATGTGGAGCATGTGTTGCAACATGTAAAAACTCTTCTGCGATGCTATTCGTTTCTGCAAAAGTTTCTCAAATGGCTTTATTACCACAAGGGAAAGTTGAAGCAACACAACGTGTATTGAACATGGTTAAACAAATGGACGAAGAAGGATTTGGTAACTGTACAAACACAGGAGCTTGTGAAGTTGAGTGTCCAAAAGAAATCTCATTAGAGAATATTGCTCGTATGAATCGTGAATACTTTAAAGCATCATTAAAGTCATAATAGGACTTTTTTACAAATAATTTAAAAACCGTCTAGCTTGTGTTGGACGGTTTTTTTTGTGTTTAAACCAACGTATGTCTATAATTATTCGTTCTCAAGGATATACATTTATGAATTTTGTATTAATTTTAGTGCAAATTAATTTTAAGCTTATGAAAAAATTATTACTTGGAGTAGTTGCTTCCTTCTTTGCAATGGAGGTAGTAGCTCAAGTTGTAGTTGCAGGTATTTCGCCTGTAGCAATACAACGCAATTTTGATTATGGCGTACAAGCCAACGAAGGCGGATGGCCAGGAGAAACTGATGATGCGACATGGGCAATGGCGCTAGATTTCAACATTGATGGTACTCATATTCAGGGAGAATTAGCTCTTGTGAATGATGGTACACCAGGAACAAACGCAACTTACGGAAACTTACTTTCTGAAGAAGGATGTAATCCATCTGCACCAGGAGCATTTGCTGGTAAAATTGCTGTTATCCGTCGTAACACATGTAACTTCTCTTTGAAAATGTTATATGCTGAGCAAGCAGGAGCAATTGGAGTTATTATCGTTAACCGTGAGGACGCGGCAACAGGAATGTTAGCTGGTACTGACGGAGTTAACGTTACAATTCCAGGTGTTATCTTGAGTAAAACAGATGGTAACCAATTAATTGCAGAAATGCAAAATGGTCCAGTTGTTATGTTCATTGGTAACAAATTCGGAATCAACACAAACGACGTTGGATCTGATCCTGCAAGTCTTATCATTGCGCCTCAAGCGTCAACTCCAGCTATGTTAGCTCAAAATGGTGGTGAGTTTAACTTCACTCCTGGTATTCAATTGGTAAATTATGGAACAGACACTCAAACTGAAGTTACTGTTACTGCTACTATTGCAGCACCTGGTAACCCATCGGCTTACACAAGTACAGTTGGTCCTTTAACAATGGCTTACAAAGATACAGTTGGTATTTTCGCTGGTAACCCAGAATCATTCAACTTATTTGCATTGTCTTCTTACCCAGCGGGTGAGTACACATTGACATATACTGTTTCTTTAGGTTCTAACTCTGATGAAGGTCCTGGAGATAACGTATTCTCTTCTAAATTCTACATCACTGATGACATGTATTCGTATGCAAAATACAATGCTGCTGAAGGTGAGCCAGTAGTTAACTCTTACCCAAAAAACCACACATCAACTTACAAATCTTGTATTCGTTTTACGAACGCAAATGCTAGTCGTGCTGGAGTTTTAGGTTTATACACGGCTGTTAAAGTTGATACTTCTTTATATGATTTACAAGCACAAGAAATTAACTTGTATGCTTATGAGTGGAATGATGCTGCAACAACTTTCAGTGCAACTCCAACATATGATTCTTATGTAGAGGTTGCTTTCGGACAATTCTATCCACCAGCATCATACGTGAATGGTGATGAAGTATTGGTTAATTTCGAAACTCCATTCATCATGGTTGATAACCAAAACTACTTATTCTGTGTTGAAACTCAAACTGTTGAGCCAGCATTCGGATACGATGGTTCATTGAACTACAACGCTAACCAATCAATTATCGATACAGTTATTTTCCCAATCAACATCGATAACACAACTTGGTATTCAGGTGGTTGGAACGGTAACCCAGCTCCATCTATTGGTTTAAGATTATTCCCAGCTGCTGAGTTAGGAATCATGGAAAACAACACTGTTTCTGGAACTGCTTATCCTAATCCAACAAACGATAACGTAACAGTTAGTTTGAACGAAAAAGAAAACGGTACTATCGTTGTTACTGATCTTACAGGAAAAGTTGTTTTCAACAACGCTCTTTCTTTAATGAACGGTCAAGCAACAGTTAACATGAGTAACCTACAATCAGGTATGTACATTTTCAATGTAACACTTGATAACGGTAAAACATCTCAATTTAACGTTGTTAAAAAATAATTATCTTAATCGATAAGGAAAAGCCCCGTAAATACGGGGCTTTTTTTTGCACTTAAATCTTGGTTTGAGGATTTCAAATAACAGATGTATAATCAATAATTCATTCCTCAATTTACTACTAAGCATATTATTGAGTCTTTCTTAATTTGGTTGAATTGTTTTCAGTTTCTTTCACGTGAAACACTTATGCATAAAAAAATGCTGATCCTTTTGAGACCAGCATTTTTCTTTCTTGCTTATGTTTACTACTTACCTAAAAGTTTAATGATAATCCGAATGTTAAAGGATACACTTCAGTTGTTTTTGCTGTGTCAAACAATGGTAACAAACTGTAGCTTGCGAATGCGCCCCAAGAACCATAACCCAAGCGAACAGTTCCATCTAATTTGAAAGAGTTCAAACCGTAAGTTCCTTTTTGAATTTGCTCAAATTGTTTTCCATCAAATTCACCTACTCGTTTCACACGTGATGCAATTCGTACACCACCAACAACACCAGCAGCTAAATAAAAGCTTTTATCTTCATCAGCGTTTGTGCAGAATTCTAATAAGACAGGAACAGTTAAATAAGCTGCTCTAAGCTTGTTTTTTGAATATGTGTTGACAGTATCAATTGTTGCGAATAAAGTGTCTCCAGTAGCTTGTAAAAGGTAATTATCTTTAAATGCTACTTGTGTGAAACTAAAACCTAAACCTGTTGTCACTCCAAAGTATTGTTTTGCTATCGCAAATTTGTGTTCCATTAAGTTTAAGTTCCATGTCATTGAGCGAGCTGGATCGTTTTTCCAATAAGGATAATTATCAAAACTTGTCGTCATATCCTTATTCATCAATAAACTGAATCCCATGTCTAAACCAGCCCAGTGTGCTTCGAATTTTTCTTTTTCATCCTCATTTGGAATTGCGTCAAGTGTATCAAGATCTTCCTCGTCCATCTCTTCATCACCACTGTGATCGACCAAAATGATTTCCATTTTACCCATGTTCACACGAGTTGTATCTGGATTCCCTTCTTCTTGTCCAAACAACGTCGTGCTCAGTAAGAAAATTGATGTGTAAATTATTGTTTTCATAACTTTTGATTTTAAGTTGTTTTAATGCGTTTTATCCTTTTTTTGAGGTAAGACCCACAACTTAAATAAAAGTTACAGCAGAATGTAAAAAAATATATATTTTGGCTATTCCCAGTCTTCTAGGAAGTCGTCTATTTCTCTGCGGTCCTTTTTAGAAGGCTTTCCGCTACCGTTTTGACGATATACTTGTTGTGATAATTGGTAGGTTTTAAATTTTTCTATTTCTTCAAGCGGAGTTGTATCAATTAAATAATCAGCAACCAATTTGGCACCGACTCTTTTATCTAATAATTGAAGAACTTTAAATGAAAAGGTCGCAGTGTTTTTAGAAATGCTAATTACATCTCCAACTTTGGGTTCTTTTGCTGGTTTAGTTTGCTGACCATTCACTTTGATTCTTCCTTTCGATAATTCCTCAGATGCTTGTGATCGTGTTTTCGCTAATCGAACAGACCAAATGTATTTATCCCATCTCAAGCTCATTTCTTACTTTTTTAGGCAGTGAATTGTAAATAATCGAATACGAATGGTCAACTAACTCAAGAATCAATTCATCCGATACATCTTCTTGAACTGAAACAGTATTCCAATGTGTTTTGTTCATGTGCCAGCCCGGCTGAATTCCCATGTAACGTTCACGAAGGTCGATTGATCGTTCAGGATCTGCTTTTAAATTGATCCCAGTGAAATTATCAATATCACTTAATGCAAACATTTTTCCCCCAACCTTTAATACATGTGTAGAAGCATCAAAAGGAAAGCCTTCTGTAACAAAAGGCTTTCTTAAACAATATTCACGAAAAAATTCAAATGTCATTTTACTTAATGCATTGCTGGGGCATTATCAAAATTACCCAATTGATATAACATTTTGGTATGATCAGATAATGCTTGTCCAAATGTTCTGTATGAATGATAAGGTAAATTATACTCCTCAGCTGTCTCCTTTACAATTTTAGAAATAGAACTGTAATGAATATGACAAATATTTGGAAATAAATGATGTTCAACTTGATAATTCAAACCGCCAACATACCATGAAAACAATTTAGCTCCAGGAGCAAAATTTGCTGTATTGTACAATTGACTTACCGCCCAATCTGCATCAATATTTCCAGATTCGTCTGGCATTGGATAATCAGAAGTTGGTACAACGTGTGCCGGTTGGAAAATGATTCCCAAAATAAATCCAGCAATAAATTGCATCACTAAAAAGCCAAGAATTGTAAAATACCATGGTGCTGGTGATAACCAAATTGGCAATCCAAAAATCATAGCTCCATATAGTAATTTTGAAATTACAATTCGAGCCATCAAATTACCATAAGTAAGCTTTTGTGTTCCTATTAAGCCCATTTTTTTGTAACGAGCCGCTTGTTTATAGTCCTTCGTTGTAAACCACATCAAAGTCATCATTCCATAAAGAAAGTAGGCATAAATGTGCTGGTACTTATGTAAATATCTTCTTTTTTCATGAGGTGTAAAACGCATTACCGGACCAGGGTTTATATCCTCGTCAAAACCTGTAATGTTCGTATACGTGTGATGCAAAATATTGTGTTGAATTCTCCAGTTTACATCAACGCCCCCCAAGAAATAAAGTATTGATCCAACAATCGTATTCACACTTTCTTTATTGGAATAAGCTCCGTGATTTGCATCATGCATAACCGAAAGTCCAATTCCCGCCATACCAAAGCCCATCAAAGCCCACATTCCAAAAAACACCCATGTATTTGTAACAAGCGTTAATATCATTACAAAAGGAACGAAATATAGCATGAACATAAAAATCGTCTTGAAAACCATTTTAGAATTTGCGTAGCGTGTAATATTCTTTTCTTTAAAGTATTCGTTTACGCGTTGGCGCAATACTTTGTAAAATTCCTCGTTGTGGTTTCTTGCGAATTTTATATCTGAAAAATTCATAGATCTAACATTTTTATTTTTTCAAATTTAACAAAATATTAACGGAAATTTTCATTTTCCATGATTATCAACGCAAGCTTGTCATAAACTTCAATTTACAAATCCAATCAAAACATTTTAATCAATACTTTTGTTTTAAGAGTACACAACAATACATTTCATACTAACTCATTATGATTGAAGCAAATAAGAATTTAAACTATTGCATAAACATGTTCAACAGAGAACGTTTACCAACGGTTGAGGTTTCAATAGGTTCCTTAAAATTGGGCGGGAATAATTCCATTCGCGTACAATCAATGACCACCACCGACACAATGAACACCGAACTATCTGTTGATCAATCAGTTAGAATGATTAAAGCTGGTTGTGAACTTGTTAGACTCACAGCCCCAAGTAAAAACGAAGCGGAGAATTTAAAGGAAATCAAACAACAATTAGTTGCAAAAGGGTATACAACACCGTTGGTGGCAGATATTCATTTTACGCCAAACGCGGCTGAAATTGCAGCAAAATATATCGAGAAAGTACGTGTTAATCCAGGTAACTACGCTGATAAGAAGAAATTTGAAGAAATAGATTTCACTGAAGAGAGTTATCAAAAGGAATTAATTCGCATCGAAGAAAAATTTACGCCGCTTATTCATATTTGCAAAGAAAATAATACGGCAATGCGCATTGGAACAAATCATGGTTCTTTGTCAGATCGCATTTTAAGTAAATACGGCGACACACCGGAGGGAATGGTTGAGTCTGCAATGGAATTCATTCGTATTTGTGAGAAAAATGAATTTTACAACCTTGTCATTTCCATGAAAGCAAGTAACACACTTGTTATGGTTCAGGCATATCGCTTACTCGCTGCAACCATGCTCAAAAACGGTCGTTGTTATCCGTTGCATTTAGGTGTTACGGAAGCTGGAGATGGTGAAGATGGAAGAATTAAATCAGCTGTTGGAATTGGAGCACTTTTAGAAGATGGTTTGGGAGATACCATTCGTGTTTCGTTAACAGAGGAACCAGAATTTGAAATGCCTGTTGCTAGAAAATTGATTGAAAAATTTGAAGTAAGCACTAACAACTTTAAATTACCTGATGTTCAATATCAACGTCCATATTCTCCATTTCATTACGAACGCAGACATACTTCCGAAACACATAATATTGGAGGGAAACATGTACCAGTTGTTGTAGCGGATTTTTCAACTAAAGAAACAATTACACCAGCCAACTTTTACGGATTCGGTTATAACTATTCCGTACAACTTGATAAATGGAATTTACAAGATCAAGCAGCAGATTATGTATTCATTGGTGACAAACAAATCGATTTTGAAGTACCTGGAACATTAGGCGTGATTTGTAATTTACAAAGCTGGAAAAACAATTATTCGGACAAACAAGGATTTTACCCACTTGTTGATTTGAACGAATTAGATGCACTTTCAGAAGACCAAATGTGTTTTGTGACAATTGATCCAAGCCAAGAGAACAACTACTCAAAGCTTTTCAATCACCCCAAAACTGTCGTTATCTTAGATACAGAATATTCAAATAAAACACAATTATACCGTTATATTTATTTCATTTTTGCGGAATTAAATATAAATAACTCTGTAATTTTCAAAATAAGCGATACGGCAACAGATCCAGAAAACTATCAATTAAACGTTTCAAGTTCAGCTGGATCATTGTTTATTGATGGATTTGGAGATGGATTAATGTTAACCGGTGATCAACCACAAACTTTAATCAACTCAACAGCATTTGGAATTCTTCAAGCGACGCGTACACGTATATCTAAAACAGAATACATTTCATGTCCATCGTGTGGAAGAACATTGTTTGATTTACAAGAAACGACAGCTAAGATTCGAAAAGAAACATCCCATTTGAAAGGAATCAAAATCGGAATTATGGGTTGTATTGTAAACGGACCTGGAGAAATGGCAGATGCAGATTACGGTTACGTTGGAACAGGACCAGGAAAAATAAATCTGTACAAAGAAAAGACGGTTGTCAAAAAGAACGTTCCTGAAGACGATGCTGTTCATCAACTCATCGAACTAATCAAAGAAAATGGTGATTGGATAGCTCCAAAAGAAGCATAAAAAAAGGTCCGAAACTTAATTTCGGACCTTTTTTATTTCATATTAGTTCCACGTGGAACTATTCGTTTTATCTTCCTAAATGAATTAAAAGAACAGTAATATCACTAGGAGAAACACCACTAACACGTGCCGCTTGTCCAATAGTCACCGGTTTTATTGCTGAAAGCTTTTCTTTTGCTTCAGAACTTAAACTTTTCAACGCACGGTAATCCATGGTGTCAGGAATCTTCACTTCTTCCATTCGACCCATTTTTTTCGCTTGATCCTCTTCACGTTCAATATAACCTTCGTATTTCAATTGAATCTCAGCTTGAGAAACAACATCCGGATGTGCCAAATTTAATTCAGAAGCAAGTTCACTAATCTCAACTGACATTTCCAACACATCATTCATGTCTATTTGAGGACGTGTAATTAAACTGCTCAACTTAACCTGTTGCGTAATTTCAGCACTTTCCCTTCTAGACAAAATTGGATTTGCCATTGAAGGAGTAACTCCAATAGCTTTTAACGCCTTTTTGAATTGATCTGTTCCAGCTACCTTTTTATTAACGCGTTCCAACATTTCATCATTCGCCAAACCAATTTCATGACCAATTGGAGTTAAACGAACATCCGCATTATCTTGACGCAACAAGATGCGATATTCAGCACGACTTGTAAACATACGATACGGTTCCTTTGTCCCTTTCGTAATCAAATCATCAATCAAAACCCCAATATAAGCATCACTACGATTCAAAATAATTGGTGACAATTCACGCACTTTTCGATGCGCATTAATTCCCGCCATCAGACCTTGACAAGCTGCTTCTTCATAACCTGTTGTCCCATTAATTTGTCCAGCGAAATACAAACCAGAAATCAATTTCGTTTCCAAAGTATGTTTCAACTGAGTAGGAGGGAAGTAATCATATTCAATGGCATAACCCGGTCTAAACATTTTTGCTTGTTCAAAACCAGGAATTGTTCTCATTGCTTTCAACTGAACATCTTCAGGTAAAGATGTACTAAATCCATTCACATAAATCTCAACCGTATTCCAGCCTTCCGGCTCAACAAAAATTTGATGACGATCTCGATCTGCAAAACGATTTATCTTATCCTCAATACTTGGACAATATCTTGGACCAGTACTTTTAATTGAACCATTGAACATTGGTGAACGATCGAATCCAGTTCTCAACAAATCATGTGTTTGTTCATTCGTATACGTAATGTGGCAAGCATGTTGTTTTTGCAAAGCAAGAGTATTTCCAAAACTAAATTTCGAAGGATTCACATCGCCTTCTTGGATTTCCATTTTAGCATAATCCAACGAACGACCATCAACTCGAGGAGGTGTTCCTGTTTTCATTCTACCAGCCTCAAAACCTAAACGAATTAAATCTTCCGTAATTCCAGTTGAGGCTCTTTCCGCTGCTCGACCACCACCAAATTGTTTTTCACCCATGTGAATCAAACCATTTAAAAAAGTTCCGTTTGTCAAAACAACTGCCTTTGAAAAAATATCAATTCCAAGAGAAGTTTTCACACCGCGAATCTCATCACCTTCGACAATCAAACCCGTGCACATGTCTTGCCAAAAGTCAACATTTGGATTTCTTTCTAACAACAGTCTCCACTCCTCAGCGAACAACATTCGGTCATTTTGCGTTCTTGGCGACCACATTGCAGGACCTTTTGAAAGATTCAACATTCGAAACTGAATTGCACTTCTATCACTCACAAAACCAGAACCACCACCAAGTGCATCAATTTCTCGAACAATTTGACCTTTTGCAACCCCACCCATCGCAGGATTACAACTCATTTGCGCAATTGTATTCATGTTCATCGTCACCAACAACACACTACTTCCCATCTTGGCAGCAGCATTCGCAGCTTCACAACCCGCATGCCCACCACCAACAACTATAACATCATACTCTTTTAACATAACTCAATGTTTCACGTGGAACAAAATTACAACCATTCAAGAAGATTATGTTTCACGTGGAACATATTTCTCGAGATAAAAATCTTCCTTCGCACGCATTTGTTTTTCATCCACTTCAGACTTATCCTTATAACCACATAAATGCAAAACACCGTGAACACAAACTCGTTTTAACTCAGCATTATAATCGGTTTTCAACTCAACAGAATTATCCAACACACGATCTATCGATATAAACAAATCACCACTTACTATATCATCTTCACAATAATCGAATGTGATAATATCTGTATAATAATCATGTTGCAAAAAATCAATATTTATTTTCAGTAAAGCCTCATCTGAACAAAAAACAAGATTGACATCTCCCAATTCAAAGCCTTCTTCAAGAACAACTTGTTCTAGCCATAAAGCAAAATGTTCCGAGTCAAGACCCGGAACATTCACATCTTCTAAAGAAAATTCTATCATCTATTTAGTAAAATATATATTCACACTTGTACCTGCATCTTCGTAAACAACTTCATCTGCTAAATTCTTCATTAAGAAAATTCCACGACCGTTTTCCTTTAAAATATTTTCAGGAGCCGTAGGGTCGGGTAGGTGATCAAAATCAAAGCCGCGTCCTTGGTCTTTTACATTGAAACAAAATTCAGAAGGATTGTCACCAACTGCAACTTTAACTTCAGTTGTTACAACTTTACCATTTCCATGCTCAATTGCATTGTTCACAGCCTCTGTTACCGCAATTAAAACATTTCCATAGAAATCCTCATTAACACCTAACTGATTACAAACACGATCAACAAGCATTTCTACTTGCGACACTGCTTCAAAGTCAGATGGAATAGATAAAGTGTCAATAATTGTAAATCCTTCTTTCATATCAAATTACTATAGTTAAATCAACTATAAACTCTGATTGAAATATTCGTTCGCTTTGTCCTTGTAATACTTTCTATACACTGGGTCAACCGTACGTAACAATTCAATTTGATTGAGTTTTTGCTTGTTATACTCATCAAAGCGAATTTTGTTACCATAATTTTCATTTTTTCCCGAAGTTGACTCTCTTTTCTCCTCAAAACCTCTTTCCATCAATGCTTTCTCACTTTCCAATAAACGCGTTAAGATCTCTTTTTGACGTTTCACCAGATCTTTTGAGAAATTTTTGTTGATTAAATCCTTCTCTTGCTCCTCCAACTCCTTGATTAACGGATTCAATTGATTACCTTTTCCTTTACCGTCTTTGTTTAATTCATTTCGCATCTGTTCCAAACGCTGACGAATGGCTGTTTGTTCAGCAGCCATTTTAGCAATCTCCTTATTTCCTAATCCTGGCATACCCATTCCTCCTTGTCCGCTTTGACCTGGTTTTTGACCTGGTTGGTCTCCCGGTTTCTCTCCTCCCGGATTAGGACCTTTTTCCATTTGTTGCAATTGCTTTTTTAACATTTGCTTCATGTCTCCAGGATTCATTGAAGAACCAGGTTTTGGCTTACCTTTCCCTCCAGGTTTATTGCAACTACCAGAACCTTCCATCTTACTTTTCATTTGGTTCTGCATGCTTTGCAAACTTTCATTTAACAACAAAGCCAAATTGTTGTAAGATGTCATAACTGTTTGTTGACGCAAACCTAATTCACGTTTGCGGTGTTCATCTATATCTTCTAATGCTAGGTTGTGATTCTCTTTAATAACTGCTAATTCCTTATCCACAAACGAAGCAATCTTTGGTTGTCGTTTTGCCAATGCTAACAAGCTGTCACGCACAATTTTTGTGTCATCCACAATCGTTCGTTGTTTACGCCCATAACGTCTGTAAGCAGGGTCAGAATCATTTATACGAGAGAAACGAAGCATCACATCCTCTTGATCAAAACTCAAGGCCATAAGGCTCTCTAAAATGTTTCTCAAGCTATTAATGTCCTCTTCTTCCTGTTGCTTATTAGCCTCTTGTTGCTGACTATCCAATTTCTCCGCCAATTGTTCCATTTCCTCTGCAGCACTTTTTTGACTCTCACCTGCTTTCTTCGATTTGCCACTTTCCATATTGGATTTCGAATCATTCAAATCTTGCTGGATTTTCTCTTGCTCTTCCTTGGTGTCTCCAATATCCATTGGTTTCTCTAAGGACTTATTGAGCTCATTCATTTCATTTAAATCCTTCTTTAAGTCATCAAACTTCTTGTTGATTTCCTCTTGCTTCTTCAATCCTTCTTCTTTGCTTAGCGCTTCCTTCTCCAACTGTTCTTTCAAGTCATTTTGCTCCTTAGCAAGCTCTTTAAGCTCTTTTTCTATATCATCAATCTTCTCGTTCACTTGAAGGCGTTTTAGCATCTCTAAAGAACGATCTAGTTGCTTATTCATTTCCTCTGATGATTGCTCTATTTCATCCAGTTTTTCCTTTAACTCTTCCTTATTATTCTTTTCCAAAAGCTTTTCTAATTGATTCAATAAATCACGCAATTCATCATCCATTAATTCTTCTAAGAGCTTCTCTATCATATCTTGTTTTTCCATCAACTCTTTGTCCATTTCAGAAAGTTGATTCTTCTCTTGAGTACTTTGCTCCATCATCTGTTGCATGTTCTCAAGCGACTCCAAAATACTTTTTTGTTCCTCTTTAAGTTGATTAATTTGATTCGCTTTGTTCCAATCGCTTTTCTTGCTGTTCAGAACATCCTTCTTCAATTTGTCAACATCCTTTTGGAAATCCTTTGTGCGCTTCAATAAATCCGTCAAATCTTCATTTACTTTCGTTTGATCTTCATCACGTTTTTCATTTAACTCTTCTAAAGATGGTAATTTATAAGTGTAAACTTGACTTCTCGTTGACTTAGAACCGTTCACTCCATCATTGTCCGAAACCACAAAATAATACTCAATGCGATCATTCAATTTAACGTTTTCACGACGGAAATCAACACCAAAATCGAAGGCTTGGCTTGTGCCAATCACGCGCTGAACAGACATACGCTCTTCACGCTTTTGACCATTCTCCGAAATAATCGTATAAACAAAATTCAATCCATTCAAACCATAATCATCCGAAACTTGACCTTTGAAATAGCGCACGCCGGCAGAAACCGTATCATTCATTTCTTCTACTTGAATTGCTGGATACGCATCTTTAACAACACTAATCTGATAAGAAACTGAATCAATTTTAGAAGAATATTGGTTACCAAGTACAAGACCCAATTGAGACGATTGTACCAACTTCTTTGAAAATTTCAATCCTTCAGTTGAATAACGTTTCTTAGAACCATTGAACAAAACTTCTATAAAACGCGTGTTTTTCGCTACTAAACTCCACTCGATTTCTGTTCCTTCTGGAACTGCTAAATCGCCAGAATTGGTAATAATTTCATCCGTTTTACCTAAATATTTAGGATAAACTAAACGTGCTTCAAACTTCCCAACAGTTGCCTTACCAAACAATTTTAAATCATATTGAGCACTCTCGAATTCATTTGCTTCAAAACTAAATGAACCCGACTTTTTTGGTTTTTTAATGATTCCTGCGAATGTATTCTTTCCCGTTTTCTTCATTAAAAACTTACCGTTTTCACTGATTAAATAAACCTGTTCTGGTAATTCTTTACCTTTCAAAATTACTTCAACTGGCAAATCATCCCCTTCTTCAACCACCAATTTTTCATTAGCTAGAATAAATTCAAAAGGCGCTTCTTCTTTAAATTCTTTCGAATAATTCACCACGCGTTCTGTACCGTCTGTAAACAAACTTGGTGCTGCAACACCAATCACAATGAAAACAAGAAAGACTGGTAGTAGATATTTTACATAACGACGATTCGATTTAAAATCAATTGCAGAAGCAAATGGAACAATACTTAACGCGTTTGAACGTTGAGCAACACTCGCTCTTAATAATTCAATGTTCCCCTCATTACTTTCTAAAGCATCATGCAACTGAAGTGTGTTTTTCAATCGATCAGAAACAGTTGGGAAAAACGTTCCAATAATCTCCGATGCCTGATAGCGATTAATGCGCTTTCCAAATGAAAACAACTTCATTAACGGAATCATTAAATACTTTCCTAAAATGAAAAGATTCACGCCAATAAACGTAAAGAAAAGCGTTGCTCGTGTAACACTTCCAAAGCGCCCAAAATATTCTAAGGTCGTCGTAAGCAAGAATGAACCTAATAGAACACCAATAAAAAGTAGCGCACCTTTTATCATTTGATTCTTGTAATACTTGCGTATAAAAGCATCAATTTGTTCAATTAATCGATCAAAAGAATTCACCATAATTTAGCTTGTGTATTGCTTAACCTACTAAAGTAAAACATATCTATCAAAACGCGTAATTATTACATTTATTTAACGATACATTATCATACAGGAATCGTTCAACGTCTTCACGTTCACAAAAAATCAGAATCAGAATTTCAATACTTTAATTCTACTTATCTTTGCTGCAAAATTCAAACAATGTCTGATAAACCAGTAAGAGTAAGATTCGCTCCGTCACCAACAGGACCATTACACATGGGAGGTGTACGAACAGCATTATACAATTATCTTTTTGCAAAAAAAAACAACGGTACTTTTCTAATCCGTATTGAAGATACAGATCAAACACGATTCGTTCCAGGAGCTCAGGATTACATCATGGATGCACTTAAATGGTGTGGAATTATGCCAACAGAAGGACCAGGATTAGGTGGAGAATACGGTCCGTATGTTCAATCAGAACGTAAAGAAATGTACCAACCATATGCAGAACGTTTGGTTCAAGAAGACAAAGCATACTACGCTTTTGATACAGCTGAAGAGTTGGAATTAATGCGTGAACGTGCTAAACAAATGGGAATGCCAAACTGGCAATACAACCATGTAACCCGCACTTCTTTAAAGAATTCACTGACACTTCCACAAGATCAAGTTGAAGAATTGCTAGCCAATAATACACCTTATGTTATCCGAATGAAAATGCCTCGCAACAGAGATATTCGTTTCGAAGATATCATTCGTGGATGGGTAACAGTTAACACAAATAACTTGGATGACAAGGTTTTGTTCAAAAGCGATGGAATGCCAACGTATCACTTAGCGAATATTGTTGACGACCATTTGATGAAAATTAGTCACGTTATTCGTGGTGAAGAATGGTTGCCATCTGCGCCCTTACACGTGATGTTGTATGAAGCCTTTGGTTGGGATTGTCCACAATTTGCTCATTTACCATTGTTATTAAGACCAGATGGAAACGGTAAATTATCGAAAAGAGATGGAGATCGTTTAGGTTTCCCAGTTTTCCCAACAGATTGGACAACAGCAGAAGGGGAACTTTATTCAGGTTATCGTGAAAAAGGATATCATCATCAAGCCTTCATTAATATGTTAGCTTTCTTAGGATGGAATCCTGGGACTCACCAAGAAATTTTCTCGTTAGATGAATTGTGTGAAGCATTTACATTGGATCGTGTTTCAAAAGCAGGTGCGAAGTTCGACCCAGATAAAACGAAATGGTTTCAACAACAATATTTACGTTCGACACCAAATGAAGATTTGGCTGCACAACTTTCAGAAGTTCTTGAAAACAAATACGATGTTTCACGTTTAACAACAGTTTGTCATTTGATGAAAGAACGTGCAACATTCATTCAAGACATTGCAACTGAAGGAGCTTATCTTTTAGAACGACCAACTTCGTATGACGAACAAACCGTTTCTAAAAAATGGAAAGAAGACACAAGTGTGTTAATGACGGAATGGAAAAATAATTTGGAAGGACTATCTACATTTGACCATGATTCGGTTGAAAATGCGTTTAAATCATTCTTGGAAGCGAAAGGAATGGGAATTGGAGCTGTTTTACCAAATTTTAGACTTTTAATCACAGGAACAGGAATGGGTCCAAGTATGTTCGAAATAGCAGCTTTCTTAGGAAAAGAAGAATGCTTAGAGCGTATGAATCAAGGACTTACTAAAATTGAAGCGCTTAAAAATCAAGCATGAAACATACAATTGAGGTCAATGGTATAAAAATTTACGCTTTTCACGGTTGCTTGCCAGAAGAAGGAGAAATTGGTGGCCATTACAGTGTTGATGTTATGTTAAATACAAACTTTACAGAAGCGGCTCACACAGACGATTTAAAAAAAACTGTTGATTACGTAGATGTGAATCGAATTGTTTGTGAAGAAATGGCTATTCGATCAAAGTTGATTGAACATGTTGGTCAACGCATCATCAATCGATTAAAAACTGAAATTGACAACATTGATTTTGTAAAATTGAAAGTCACGAAAATTTGTCCTCCCATAAATGGAGATGTTGACAATGTTGCAATCATCATAGAAGAATAAAAAAAGGGGGAAAATTAATTTCCCCTTTTTCATTTACAATTTACAACTTATTGATTTTCGTATTCGATATTAGTTCCATCGTTTCCGAATCTCTAAATTTCAAATTTTAACAGCCCCTTAAAATGAAACACTTGTTTATAAAAATGAATTTCCTAAGAAACTAAAGAGTTATTTCTAATTTTTTGTTTATTTTTGCAATCCTTGATTGAATAAATCAAGTTGTTGGTCTCGTGGCCGAGCGGCTAGGCACCGGTCTGCAAAACCGTCTACTCCGGTTCGAATCCGGACGAGACCTCAGATAAAATCCTTCAGCAATCTTGTTGAAGGATTTTTTTTAACTTAAACTCAACTCATGTTATTTGGTCAAGATTACGAAAAAATCAGTATAACAATAGGAAATTATCACATCCTCGAACCAAACGTTTTTATTACGGATGCAATAATGGCTGGAGTAAGTCTTTTACTTTCATTCTATATCATTAAAATGAAAAGTAAATCTGAATTCGCACGTTATTGGTTTCTCTTCTTTTTTGTCTACGGAATTGGATCATTTTTAGGTGGTTTAGGTCACGCACTTTTCTATTATTTTGGCGTGCCTGGAAAGTTTTTTACATGGATTTTAGGTATACTTTCAATCTATTTTATTGAACGAGCAATGATCGCAGTGATTAAAGAAGAACGCTTGTATTCTTTGTTAAAAAGATTGGCTTTTAGCAAACTTTTATTTGTTTTTGCGGTTTTCTCACTCGTTTGTATCACTCAACCCATTGTAGAAAAACCGTCTATTGGTTTTTTACCTGTTGCAATTAACACAATTGTTGGCGTAATTCTTTCTGCTGGAATTTTGGGTTATCGCTTTGCAAAATCAATTCACTCCGATTTTAAATACTTCTATTATGGCGTGTTGATTATGGTTCCAAGCGCTGTAATCTTTTTGGCAAAAATAAATCCTCATCCATGGTTTGATAAAAATGATTTAAGCCATGTTTTATTGACACTAGGAATTATTTATTTCTATATTGGAATAGAAAAAACAAAAGATTTAGTACGTTAATTTTAACGTTGACTATTAATTCTTAAACTTTGAGATTTAGATAATTGTTTACCATTTGAATCTCTTGCGGTAACATAATATAAATAATTACCATCCAAGACTTTTTCATTTGAAATGTTAGTACCATCCCATTTGAAATGTGAATCGGTTGTCTGAAACACTGGTTTACCATTCATATCCAACACAACTAAACTAAAATCAGTTAAACCTTCGCTTTTAATTTCAAAATAATCATTGGCTCCATCATTGTTTGGAGAAAAATAATTTGGTAATTCAAGTTCCTCTTTTACTTTTTCAGGAGATGAATTTGTATTTGTACTATTTTCATCCGAAACATTCGCGGCTATTTCCGGCTCTCTATGATCTTCTGATTGTTTCTCTTCAATTATTTCACTTGGTTTAGTATCTGCTATTTGAACATATGAAATAGGTAATTCTTTATTCTCAATTAATACATCCAAGAAATCTTCAGAAGTAGGCATATTGAATTCACCAATCAATTCGTTAGATGAATATGTACTAATTACATTTTCACTACTACCATTTCTTTGAATAGTGTTTTGCGAACCAGTAGAAAGTTGATAGGTAGTATTTTCTTGCAATCCTTTTTTGTCAGAAGTGACTTGTACATCATTTTTATCTGCTTGTTGATTATCATTATTCCAAGCGAAATATCCAAATCCACCAATCGCAGCTGCCACTGATAAGCCAATAATTGTTTTTGTGAAGAGTGAAACACCTGTAGAAACAGTTGCAACAGTTGTACTTGCTCCAATTTGAGAAGCAATATTAGACCAAAGTTCAGGGCGTACCGAAGATTCAAAGTTCCCCAACTTTTCACTAAACAGATCCTTTATTTTGTCGTTATGTTCCACTTTCAATTCTTTTCTAATCGTTCTCTTAAATACGCTCTTGCTCTTGAATACTGAGATTTCGACGTGTTTTCACTTATACCTAAGGTATCAGCTATTTCACTGTGCGAATATCCTTCAATGGCAAACATGTTGAAAACAACCTTGTAACCATCCGGCATTGCTTGAACCATTTTCATTAAATCATCAGCCATCATATTTTCCACAATGAAATCATTGTTTTCAATCTTATAACCAACATCATCAATGTTCGTATCTCCCAATTGTTTATTGTTCTTACGAATTTGATCCAATGCTGTGTTCACCATGATTCGTCGTATCCATCCTTCCAATGATCCTTCACTTTTGAAGTCCTTCAGTTTTCCAAACACCTTGACAAAACCATCTTGTAACACATCCTCAGCTTGCTCTTCATTTTTTGCGTAGCGTAAACAAACACTAAACATTTTACGAGCAAATTTGTCAAACAACAAGCGCTGCGCACGGGGATTCCCATTAACACATTCTATTATCAATGTTGCATCATCCATAAGCGCTTATATCCAAAGACAGAATTTTTTTAAAAAAGGTTGCATTTGAGTTAAAGTTACTTTAAAAAAGCATTATTTTCGCCTTCCAAAGATACACGTACATGCTTAAATTTCTCTGCTGTGGTTGGTTTTTACTAATTTCAGTTTCGCTCTTTAGTCAGAAAAATGCTCTTCCAAAATTAAAAACGGGTAGCTGGACAGGTAATTTACAATTAGCAGAAAACGTTTTGTTGCCGTTTAAATTCGTTATTTCTAAAACAGATAAAGGTTTATCTTATTCTGTCTTTAATGAATCAGAAGAAATTATTCTTACAAATCCAGTTTATAAAAAAGACACTTTAACAATAGAATTTCCAACCTTTAATTCAAAATTGGTATTAAAACCGTCTAAGAAAAAGTCACTAACAGGTTATTGGCAAAACTTAAATAAAGGCGTTAATTATAAAATTCCTTGTACAATTAAAGAAGGTTATAACCACCGATTCGAAAACATGAAATTATATGTAAGCAATACACATCTGCCAAGTAATTTCAATGGAAAGTGGGAAAGTACGTTTGAACCAACTACTGCTGATGCGTATAAAGCTGTTGGCTTATTTACTCAAAATTCCACTTCAATTAGTGGTACTTTTCTAACAGAAACAGGAGATTATCGCTTTTTAGATGGAACTGTTGTTGAAGATAGCTTATTCTTATCATGTTTTGATGGCTCACATGCCTTTCTATTTACTGGTAAATTAAGCAATGATAAAATTGATGGTAAATTTTATAGCGGAAAACACTGGCAAACTAACTGGATAGCAACTCGAAATGATTTATTTGAATTAACTCATCCTGATTCATTAACGCATATTGTCAATTCAGATCCTTTCACGCTTACATTAAAAGATTTAAAAGGAAACGATTTTACATTTCCAAACGAACAATACAAAGGAAAAGTAACCATCATTCAAATTATGGGAACATGGTGTCCAAACTGTATGGATGAAACGCGTTATTTTAAAGAAATGTATGCAACTTATCACAATCAAGGTTTAGAAATCATTTCTGTTGGCTATGAAGTTGGAAATTCGTTTGATGAATATGCTGCTAAAATTAGTACGCTTAAAACACGCTTAAATCTCGATTATACATTCTTGGTTGGAGGCTCCGCAAATAAAGGATTAGCTTCAGAACAATTCAAAATGGTAAATCAAATTATCTCTTTTCCTACAGCCATTTTTATTGGAAAAGATGGAACAGTGAAAAAAGTACACACAGGATTTAACGGCCCAGGAACAGGACAGTATTATACAGACTACGTAAAAGAAACAGAAGCCTTTATTCAAGAATTATTGAAACAATAAGTGCTTAGTTACAAGCAATTTTGTTCACACGATTTTGATGTCTACCTCCTTCGAAAGCAGTTGCTAAGAATACATCAACCATTTCAATACCTTCTTCTTCAGAAATAAATCGAGCTGGTAATGCGATAATGTTGGCGTTGTTGTGTTGACGTGCTAATTCAGCAATTTCTTTTTTCCAACACAAAGCACTGCGAATTCCTTGATGTTTGTTTGCTGTCATGTTGATACCGTTTCCAGAACCACAAATTACAATACCCAGCATATTTTCGTTTTCTTCCACCATCGATGCTACTGGATGCGCATAATCTGGATAGTCAATACTTTCTTCAGAATAACATCCAAAATCTTTCACTTCATATCCTTTTGCTTCTAAATGTGCTTTTACACGTTCTTTTAATTGAAATCCTGCGTGATCTGCTCCGATTGGAATAATAACTTTGCTCATATCGTTAATTTGAAAACAAAGGTAAACTATATGAACAATTGATTCAAGTTTTAAACATTGAAGAAATCAACCGTTTTATAAACAACCATTTTTAAAGGAATTACTAAATCAACTTTTACACACAAACTACATAGACAATTGTTAATTAACGTGTATAAGTTCTAAAACTATTTACTTGTTTAATCCAATAAAATTTCCAAACCATATAGTTTTTGAATTACGCAAGGAAAGTTTTGGTGATTTGTTGTTTTTCTTTCATTATAGTTTGACACATTTTTAACGTTGAATTCATCCTCAAGTTATTCACAGTTAATGAAATTCACATCATTGTTAATATCTACATAAAACATTCAAAACAAAGGATTGAAGATCTATTCTCACTGTTAATAAGACAGGGTAAAACTGTAATAACTCAAATAAACAATCAATTCAAGAAAGAATTTCAAACATATTAACACAACTAATAAAAAGGAATAAATATTCTTTTCTAAAAATCTTTTTAATTATTCTTTTACTTATCACTTATAAAGACGAAGATTTGATTTTTAAAAATAATAAACTAGCTTTAATGGTGAGGCGCGGCGGCTTTTTATAGTAAACAACTAGTAATCAAGTGATGAACATTATTTATTACAACAAGATTTAGCATCTTTACAAAGAAAATATTAGTGATGAAATAAAAACATGAGATTTATTCAATAAGATGATAAATATAAACAGCATAATAAAATTTTCAAACTCCACTAAGGAGTTTAAACCTTATTATGAAAAAGAAAATGATTTTAAACGATTAGCTGTTTTGTATGGAATTGCTGCAATAGTTATAAGTCCAATCTTTTGTATTTTTATTAATGGAACAATAATTCCTAGGATATATTTTGAAATAGGGATTTCTTTTACAGTGCTTTTTCCAGTCTATATTTTAATTTGCTATTTGGTAAAACCGTTATATAATAAATTAATATATTTTTTCATCACCCATCTTTTCGTTGTTACTTATCTAGCTTTTCTATCGAATCTTGAGAGTAGTTTTGAATTAATTCATACGTTTTGTTTTTACGCTTTATTTACAGTTGTTCTGTTTGTAACACAGCGGTTTTACATTGCCGTCATTTATAATTTCTTTGTTTTATTTTTATTAATTTATGCCTATTACACCGTTGAAAAAGCAGAAATTCCAGTGGTAGGAACGATTGGAATGTTTTCTGTTATTTCATTGTGTTCTATCTTAGTATTATATTCACGAAAGCGACTTATAACCAGTATTGAAGATTATTCTAATTACTTAAGCACCATTGTAAATAATCCAGGAATTGGATATATATTATTGAAAATAACCAATAATAAGGGACAAGTAATAGATTTTAACGCCGAGTCTTATCGCCTTTTAAATTGCAAAAAAGATCAATTACCAGATTTGATTTTTAATCATTTCACAGATGAAGAACAATTGGAAATGTTTAATTTGAAAATAGGTAATGAATTTATAAAAACCATCACCTTAAATGTGATCGATAAATCACGGTTTTTAGAATTGGATGTAACAATTCTTCCATTGAAAAGTGGAATGTATTGGTTGTTAAGAATTGTTGATGTAACAAGTAAAATATATGAAAAGGAAGCTTTGGAACGTAATCGCCAAAGTTTCAAATCTATTTTAGAAAACACACCTGAAGGAATTTTAATTGTTCATGAAGATAGTTTGCTGTATACCAATAAAGGAATAAATAAAATTTTAGAAAGCGATACGGTGGTGTTAGATCAGTTGTTTATTGAAAAAGATCAGGTGAAATTTAATGAAATGATCAATAAACAACGTCAAAACAAAACGATTTATCAAGAACAATTAAATTTAATATCCAGTAAAAAAACCACTGTTTTAGTTGATGTAACTGTTGTTTCAACATTATTTGAAGACAATGAATCTGTTTTGGTGATTATCAAAGATGTTTCGCTTCAAAATAAACTTTCCCGGGAAATGTTGCGTGCTGAACTTGCTGAGGAAACCAATAAAAAATTAGCAACAGAAATTAAAGAAAGGATTCGAACAGAAAAATTATTACAAGAGCAATTTCTTCGTAGCAATGCTATTTTTGATAGTTCTTCAAACACCTTGCTTCTAACGTTGGATACAGATTTTAAAATTTCTTCATTCAATACACATTGTCAACACTATTTTTCTTATTTAATGGGAAAAATGATGAAAGTAAATGATTCTTTCGAGCGTTTCTTTAATCAAATCTATGATGCTTCACAGGTACGACTATTTCGTTATATTTTAAACACTGTGAAAAAAGGTGAATCTAAGCAAATGGAATCCTATTTCATGTCAAAAGGTTCTGTTCGTTGGATTGAGTTATTTATAAATCCCATTTTTGATATTGAGGGAAAAGTAACGGAAATTTCTTTGGTTGCGCACGACATTACCGAGAAAAAACTGTCAGAGAAAGAAATTGTTGAATCATTAAAAGAGAAAGAAGTTCTTTTGAAAGAAATTCATCATAGAGTAAAAAACAACCTACAAGTTATTTCGAGTATTTTAAATCTACAAAGTTCATTTGTGAAAGATGAAAAAACACTTGAAATTTTAGATGAAAGTAGAAACCGTATTCGCTCAATGGCCATCATTCATGAGAACCTGTATCGAACAACCAATTTTTCATCAATTGATTTCACAGGGTATTTGCAAAACCTTTGTATCAATTTAATTTCTTCTTATCACGTGTATTCTGGCGTTGTTGAATTGAAAGAAGAAATGGATAAAATTGACTTGGTTTTAGATCAAGCAATTCCATGCGGTTTGCTCGTAAATGAATTAATTACAAACTCAATAAAATATGCTTTCCCAAGTAAACAAGCGGGAGTGATTACAGTTGGATTGGAAGAAAAAGAGGGGAAAATCTATTTACGCATCGAGGACAATGGCATCGGTTTACCAAAAGATTTCGATATGATGAAAACCGACACGCTTGGTTTACAACTCGTTTCTACCTTGGTGGAACAATTGGATGGAGAAATTACCGTTCGCAATCAACAAGGAACGAAATATTTGATTACATTTGAAAAAGTCAAACTCTAAATAGCTCTATGTCAAAAACCAATATTCTTGTAGTAGAGGACGAATCAATCGTTTCAAAAGACATTCAACACAGCTTGAATAAATTGGGCTACAATGTTGTTGGTGCAGCATCGACAGGAGAAAAAGCATTAGAATTAGCGCGCAGTGAGCGGCCAGACATCGTTTTAATGGATATTATGCTCAAAGGCGATATGAACGGTATTGAAACGGCAGAAATTATTCGCAATGAATTGGCTATTCCGGTTGTTTTCTTAACAGCGTATGCAGATGAGTCGACCTTATCAAAAGCAAAAGTAACAGAGCCATACGGTTACATCATTAAACCATTTAAAGAGATTGATTTACACACATCAATCGAAATGGCGATTTACAAACACGGGAAAGAGCAAGAAATTATTCGTGAGCGTGATTTGTTATATTCAATCGTTGAAAACAAAGAAGCATCAACAGATTTCATTTTCGTTAAATCCAATAGTAAATTGGTGAAATTGAAAACAGCAGATATTTTCTACATTGAAGCATTGAAAGATTACGTTGTGATTCACACAGCTGACACGCGCTACACGATTCATTCAACAATGAAAGACATCGAAAACAAAATGGGAACAGCTGAATTTATTCGTGTTCACCGTTCGTTTATCGTTCGTTTGGATAAAATTGCTTCAATTGAATTCCCAAACCTTACCTTGGAACACGATAAGAAAGTGATTCCAATCGGAGGATCTTACCGCGATGATTTAAACAATCGCATCAAAATGGTGTAAACCACCCACCACTAAGCAACAAATTTTTGGGAGGTAAATTGGTGATTCACAGAAATCTTGATTTTTGTAGCGTTTTCAAACAATTGTATTAACTCCAATTGGTCTTCATCTCGATCGTAACACGTCCAATTCACTTCGAAGCTCAATCCTTTCTTTTGAAGAAAACGAGACATTTTAAGCAAGCACATAATGCGTGATGAGGTTTGCGTATTGAAATACGCTAAATCAATCGTTAAAACTGTTTTTTCATTCGGATTTCTGAGATAACCCATGTACCAAACAAACAAACGATCCCAAAAGTGATCTTTCTCGAAAAAGATAGAATTTCCTGTAATGGCCATTTCTCCACTTGTACCATTGAAATTAATTTTTGGTGTTAAGTTGGTTCCATTTATTCTAAAAGTTCTCATACGCCCTGTTTTCATGAAGCAAACATACTGCGCATTCCACGACCAAATAACAAAAACGCCTAGCAACTCCCAAAAATAGGACGTTCGCACTATGGAAGCTTACGTTAAAACACGTAAAGAGCATTGATCTAAGACTTATTGAAACCACAGAAACCAACTTTACAACTTGTTTGTTCGTCTATCAGATAGATGAATTTAACACGCCCACTCATGCGAAATTACCATAACGGTGCTGCAATTGCAGTGAGAAACAAGTATATTTAAAACAAATTTTTAACCTTGAATCATACCCTACTATATTGTTTATTTTTTTTGCTTTTATCTGATTATTCGCTCGGATAGCAAAACCTTATTCTCAATGGTGACTTTGAAGAGTATTGGGATTGTCCGGATGATGCAGCACAAATAGAAAAATGTAAGTTTGTTTACAATCCTTTACCCTTTGGATTAACAGCTTTTAGCAGCACATCTGATTATTTTAATACTTGTGCTATTGGTAGTACTGTTTCGGCGCCTCAAACTTTTGAAGGATATCAAATGCCTTATTCTGGTAATGGAATGATTGGTTTTGCTCCTCTAAATAATTACATAGATGGTTATAATTATCGAGAGTATATTGAATTATCGTTTTCTAAACAATTATCATGTGGAAACACATATCATTTTGAAGGGTACTTTAATCTGGCAAACTTATGTCGTTATTCTTTAAAAGGATTTGAATTCTATTTTTCTGAAAAAGAAATAAACAATGAAAACGATTATTTGTACAATTTATATACTCCCCAAGTTGTTGATACAACGACTTGGGTTTTAGATACATTGAATTGGGTAAAAATAACTTTTGATTTTGTAGCTGATAAACTATATAGTTTTGTTACCATTGGTAATATAAAATCAACTTCTTCAGCAGATTACATAGATTTCAACCCGCTTGCATTAGGCCAACAATACTATTCATATTATTATCTTGATGGCGTAACTTTAACTCAAGTAAAAGAGAGTCAAATCGAAATACCAAATGTGTTTACCCCAAACGATGACGGTTTAAATGATGTGTTTCAACCAATAGGAGAAGTAGCATACTTTGAAAACTTGCTAATATTCAACCGTTGGGGGAATGAAGTTGCAAATTTAAGTTATCCATTTCAATGGAATGGAACAACTCAAAATGGTAACGAGGCATTAGAAGGTGTATATTTTTACCTTCTGAATTCGAATGAAGGTTGTAAACAAGAACAAAAACAAGGTATGATTCATCTTATACGATGAATTATGAAACAATAGCACATTTACCAACAAGGCCAACCAATATGACATTGATGGTTACAACACATTTGGTAGCAAAGAGACACAAGATTTTAAAGAAAAACTAATCCACCACCAACTCTAAATCGATCTGGCGTTTGCGCGGATGAACTTCGTAAATGCGCACGCGGACTTTATCACCGAAATTGTATTCTTTCTTCGTTTTTCCACCAATGATGCGGTATTTTTCTGCATCGAAATAGAAACGGTCGCCAGGAATGTCATTCATTGGAACCATGCCTTCACAATAGTTTTCATCCATTTTCACAAACAAACCAAATTCCGCAATTCCAGAAACGGTTCCCGTAAATTCTTCGCCAATGTGATCTTGTACAAACAGGGTTTGGAAGTATTTGGTCGATTCACGTTCTGCTTCAACAGCTTTGCGCTCCATACGCGAAATACGCTTACACACATCGTCCAATTCTTTTCCGTATCGGTGTTTTTTATGCGTCAATTCTTCCTGTAAAATTCGGTGAACCACTAAATCGGCATAACGACGAATCGGAGACGTGAAGTGCGTATAGAAATCAAATGCCAATCCGTAGTGACCAATATTCGTTGTTTCATACGTTGCTTTTGCCATCGAACGAATTGCCATGGTTTGAATCAAAGAATACTCATTTTTTAAACGAATATCATCCAACAAACGATTGATGCTTCCAGCAATTTGATCTGGTGTTGTGAAGTCCAATTTGTATCCAAACTTATCGATGAAGACATTGAACAAAGCAATTTTTGCAACATCTGGTTTATCGTGTACACGGAAAACAAAAGGAACAGGATCTCTTCCTTTTTTCGGTTCAGCAACAAACATCGCGACTTTTTTATTCGCCAACAACATGAATTCTTCAATCAACTTGTGTGCGTCTTTTGAAGTCTTAATAATCACTTCTGATGGGTGACCTGTTTCATCCAATTTGAAACGCATTTCTTCTGATTCAATACTTAACGCTCCGTGTTTTAAGCGCGCTTTTCGCAAAATTTTAGCGATTTTATCGAGAATAAGGATTTCTTCTTTGTAATCACCGTCTTTTCCTTCGATGATTTCTTGCGCTTGTTCATAGCTAAATCGACGATCAGAATGAATCACTGTTTTACCAAACCATTGGTTATATACCTTTCCATTTTCGTCCATTTCAAAGACCGCTGAGAAACTAAATTTATCTTCATTTGGTCGCAACGAACACGCCATGTTTGACAATTGTTCGGGCAACATTGGAACAACACGATCGACCAAGTAAACAGAATTCGAACGCTTCAACGCTTCTTTATCCATTTCACTTCCTGGACGTACATAATAACTTACATCCGCAATGTGAACACCAATTTCAATGTGTCCATTTTCCAAACGTTTGAATGACAAAGCGTCATCAAAATCGCGTGCATCAACAGGGTCAATCGTAAAGGTTGTTATGTTTCTAAAGTCGCGACGTGTTTTCACTTCTTCAGGATCCAAATCCAATCCAATAACTTCTGCTTCAGCTAATACTTCTTGTGGGAATTTGTAATCGATTCCTTGGTTACACAAAATGCTGATCATTTCAACATCGTTCGAACCTGGTTTACCTAAAACTTCAACAACTTCACCGTATGGATTTTTAGAAGATTTCGGCCAAACTGTAATTTTCACCAAGGCTTTGTCACCTTGTTTTGCGCCTTTTAATTTTTCTTTTGCAATGTAAATATCTGTTCCAGCTTTCGCATTATCAGGTACCAAAAAAGCAAATTTTTCATGCATTTCAATGGTTCCAACAAATTGAGTGCGCTCGCGGTTTAGTACGTCAATTACTTCACCTTCATTACGCGATTGACCACGTTTGAAAACGTGAACACGCACACGATCGCCGTTTAATGCTTGTCCAACATTTTGTGGTGCAATGTATATATCCGCTTGTTCGTCATCAGTGATCACAAATCCTGCACCGCGCGCTGTCAACTCGATGTTTCCTTCAACCGAACTACGTGAAACGCCCTTTGTGTAAACACCATGTGAAGCTCGTTGCAATAAATTTTGCTTTACCAAATCCTCCAAAATGTCATAAACCAATTTACGAAGTGCATTTTCACGCACATCAATCAATGCGCACACTTGTTTGTGAGAAAGCACACTTTCAGGGTTTTTATCAAACACTTTACGAACCACATGCGTTAAGCTGTGCTTCATTTTTGAGGATTTATTTTGCTTGTTTTTTGACATATATGCGAAGTTAGTGGTATTTTGTATTCGAAACACGGGAAAAAGCACATATTCAAAACGAATAAAAGATTCTTCTCGTTTGGTAGGACAATAAAAGGAAGAATGATAACTTTGTAAAAAACACCTAATTATGAACACACGCGTTGAACAAGCATTGAACGATCAGATCGAAAAAGAAGCATCTTCTTCTCAATTTTATTTAGCAATGGCCTCTTGGGCTGAAAACAATGGAATGAATGGTACAGCAAAATTCATGTATCAGCATTCAGATGAAGAGCGTTTTCACATGTTGAAATTGGTGAAATTTGTCAATGAGCGTGGAGGAAAAGCGGTTATTCCAGCAATTGCAATTCCACCGAAAGAGTTTAAAGACTTAACAAATGTGTTTGAATTGTTGTTGAACCATGAAATTATGGTAACAGAAAGCATCAACAATTTGGTGGATATTTGTTTACAAGAAAAAGACTACACAACACATAATTTTATTCAATGGTACGTTTCTGAGCAATTAGAAGAAGAAGCATTAGCGCGTTCTGTGTTGGATAAAATCAAATTGATTGGTGGCGACAAAGGTGGAATGTACATGTTCGACCGCGACCTTGAAAATTCTGCAATTGCAGCAGCTCCAGTGAATGGTGGAACAGGTGCAATGTAAGCACTAACGATCAACGATAATACTACATGATAAAACTAGTTTTAAGCGGTTTATTGTCACTTTTTGTGTTGACTATTTTTGGTCAGACAGCATATCGCTTTCGAAACTATTCAATCAACGATGGGCTTTCTCAAAGTTCGGTTACGAGTATTATTCAGGACGACAATCACGCCTTGTGGATTGGAACCCAAGATGGATTAAATCGCTTTGATGGAAAGTCTTTTGAAATTTTCACATCAGATGATACGAAAGGATTGGAAAGTGAATACATTAAGTGTTCAGCAAAATCTAAAGATGGAAAATTATGGTTCGGAACAACGAATGGGTTAACACTTTTTAATCCAAATACCGAAACATTTAAGACTTTTTCATTAGATCAAAAAACAGCCTTACAAATTGAAAGTATTTCTTTTGATCCATCAGAAACATTGTGGATTGGTACAAGCGGAAAAGGTTTGTTAAGTTTCAATCGAGCTACTGAAAAATTTAAAGACTATTCCAGGTTAATACCAACAAAAAAAATTCAAACTGTTTTTTGTACAAGTGAAGGAAGGCTGTTCATTAACACAGAAGATAAAGGCTTGTTTTTGGTAAATGATGCCCGAACGGTAGCAACAAAAATTGAAATAAAAAGCAAAAACGAAAATCCAGTAATTATACAACGTATTGTTCAAATGACACATTACAGCGTGTTGTTTGGAACCAATCAAGGAGTATTCGAATATGACTTAAACCTGAATAGAATATCACCGAAATTCGAGAATTTAGACCATGAGTATGGTTACATGGGAATTTCTGATATTTATTTATCTGACAATAACACATGGTATTTAGGAACCACTAATAAAGGGTTATTTACACTTACAAACAGTGGAACAATCTTTAACAGTACGCAAGATATTTTTCAAAAAAACGCACTATTGTTTAATGACATCAATGTTCTTTTTGTTGATGAGTCTGAAACATTTTGGGTTGGAACAGATCGTGGATTGGCTAGTTTTAATCCCAATAATCAAGGTTTTCTGGGAGTTGGACCAAGTGGCAATTTAGAAAAAGGAATTCCATCTTCCAATGTTTGGTCGTTTGCAGAAGATCAAAAATCGAACTACGTTTTTGTAGGAACAGATTTGGGTATTTCTCGCTTCAACAGAAAAACTGGAAAATTCGAACAATATTATAGAGATAATTCACAATCCATAACTGGAGAAAGTGCTGAAACAGCTGTTTTGTCTATGATTGTAATCAATGAGAATCATGTATTGGTTGGTTGCGTTGATGGATTATTTGATTTAACAATATCGGGCAAAAACAACTATTCCTTTAAACAAATCAACTATTTATCAGAAGAAGAAGCGATTGAACATGTTCGAATCTATTCTTTGGTACACTGGAAAGACGAAAAATATTTTTTGGCAACGAAGGCAGGTGCTGTACTCGTTGATTTAAAAGCAAAAAAAGCCCAAGCTTTTGAACATAGCGTTAAAAATCCGAAAGGAACAATTACAGCCGGAATTTGTCGAAATGTCTATAAAGACAAATACGACAGAATTTGGTTTGCAACGAGTACGGGTGAAATGAACCAACTTATTGATAAAAATGGCGTTTTATCTATCGTTCCGTACAAATACAATGCGATTTTATTAAAAAACTCAAAGGATTACATTACATCAATTCTTCAAACAAGCAAACACGAATTTTGGTTTGGCACATTAGGTTCTGGTTTGATGTACTGGAATGAGTCTACCAAAAAGGCAAAGGTGTACACCAAGAAAGATGGATTACCAAACAATGTGGTTTATTGCGTTATCCAGGATCAAAATAAAAATTTATGGATGAGCACCAACAGAGGAATTTGCTGTTTTAATCCAACAACTAAGATTGCTACCAATTATACAGAAACCGATGGTTTGATGAGTAATGAGTTCAATCTTGGAGCGTTCATGTTTTCGCATACTGGCGAGCTGTTTTTTGGGGGAATTTACGGTTATAACTACTTCAATCCCCGAAAAATGGGATTAAGTAAAACCGATGTTGGTGTGAAAATCACCAAGTTCAAATTTGATAAAGGCTGGTTACGACCAAATGAACAAGGCTCTCCTTTTGTACGACCTATTTCACAAACAGAAAAAATTACACTTAGCTATCGTCAAAGAAGTTTTACGGTGCGTTTTCAACCTTCTGATTTAAGCAATCCAGAATTATTAAACTATAAATACATTCTTGAAGGATCAGATGAAGGTGAAATATTACTGGGCAATAGTAATGAGATTCATTTCAATGCACTTTCTCCAGGACATTACACTTTAAAAATTTATGCCCGAATCGGAGATGGTGCCTGGGGAAAAACACCAGCAGTATTGGAAATTCATGTAAAATCTCCTTTCTGGGGCACATGGTGGTTCTGGGTGATTGTCGCTGTTATTTTAGCAATCGCCGTAAGAATCTTCATTCGTTCAAAAATTGAATCAGGACGAAGAGAACAAGTGCGTTTGGAAATGAAAATAACTGATCGAACAAAAGAAATTCGTGCACAAAACGTAAAAATTGAAAACCAACGTAAGTTATTAGAAGAAGAAAAAAACAAAGTTGTTGAACAGCAACGTTTATTACAAATAGAAAAGGATAAAACGGAAAAACTATTACGTAACGTTATACCTGAATCTACAGCAGAAGAGTTAAAGAAAACAGGTACAGCAAGTGCACGTGCATATAAAACAGTTTCTGTATTATTTACAGATTTTGTTGGTTTTACGAAAATTGCTGAGCACATGAGTCCAACCGAATTAGTAAGTAAACTCGATGTTTATTTTAGAAAATTCGATGAAATCATTGTCAACAATAATCTTGAAAAAATTAAAACCATTGGTGATGCTTATATGTGTGCTGGTGGAGTTCCTGTGCGTAACAATACGAACCCAATTGATACTTGTTTAGCTGCTTTACAGATTCAAGATTACATGCGTAAACACAAAAATGACGCAATTATTAACAATACGGATTTTTGGGAATTACGTTTAGGTATAAATACAGGTGAAGTTACAGCAGGCGTAATTGGTAGTGAACGTTTGGCATTTGATGTTTGGGGAGCAACAGTGAATCATGCACAACGAATGGAAATGTTAGGTGAACCAGGAAAAGTGACGATAACTGGAAACACATTCAAACACATTGAGCCTTATTTCGAATGTGTTTTTAGAGGAAAAGCCCAGACAAAAAGTCGTGGCTTGTTAGACATGTACACCGTGGAACGCATTAAACCAGAATTATCCGTTGATGGTGAAGGTGTATTTCCAAATGATCGTTTCCATCAGATTGTTAATTTGTACCATTATAGTTCAATCAACTATTATAAAGCAGAACGTCACATTATCAAAGTGTTGGAAAAAGGCTTATCAGATAAATTACATTACCACAGTATTGAGCATACGAAAGATGTTGTAAAAGCCGTTGAGCGTTTGGCATTAATGGAAGGAGTTACAGATGAAGGCTTGTTCTTATTGAAATCAGCAGCGACTTATCATGACGCAGGATTCGTTGAGCAATATGAAAAAAATGAACCAATTGGCGCACGTTTAGCGGAGGAAATTTTACCAAAATACGGTTATACAGCTCAACACATTGAAAAAATTAAAGAGCTTATTTATGTGACTCAAATTCCACATCAACCAAAGAACAACTTGGAAGAAATTATTTGTGATGCGGATTTGGATTATTTAGGGCGTGATGATTTCCATGAAATTGCAGACCGTTTAAGAAGAGAATTACGTGAGCATGGTAAAATCGATTCAGACCGCAAATGGGATGAGTTACAAGTGAGCTTTTTAACCTCGCACAGATACTTTACGGAAACAGCAATACGTACGCGTAAAGAGAAGAAACTAAAGAACCTAGATGAGATTAAGTTACGTCTAGAGAAAGACGAGTACAAGGACTAAGAAAGCGAATTCTAAGGCATAAAAAAACCCAGCTCTTTACAGATGCTGGGTTTTCTTTTGTTTATTATTTATTAACTAAATAAAATACTTTGTCCGTAAGGATTTAAATCAACTGGATTCACAACCAAAGCTGGAATCTTAGCATCATTTGTAATGATATATTGCTCATAATTCGCAGTGATAGTTCCTAAGAAGTTACTTCTGTTTAAATTCATGATAGCAATTAAATCCGCATCAATGTTTACAGCGTGTTTTACAACTTCTTTATCGAAACCACTTGAAGGAGCCAATGTCGCTGTTACTTCAATTCCTCTATCAGAGAAGAATTTCTTCGCGAACTGAATGTTTGCTTGTACTTGGTGACGTAAGAACTCATCTGTTTCATCAGGAGTAATAACGTGAACTCTTGATTTAAAATAAGTTGCCAAATTCGCTACAATCGCCAATTTTTGTTTTGTTTCTTTATGTAAATCCATTGGTACAACGATATCATCGTAACCAGTTTCTTTAATTTCCTTTTCTTGAACAATAATAAAAGGCACACTTGAACTAGTAATTACTTTCAAGGCGTGACTTCCAGTAATGTGTTGCCATCCATGAGCACCGTGAGTTCCCATGAAAATTAATTCTGCGTGATGCTCAGCTGCAAATTCACCGATGTCTTCGAAAATGCTTCCCATTCTTACAGAAGGCACTAAATCAACGCCTGAAGCACTGTATTTTGAAAGAATTGCAGTTAATTTTTCTTCAGCTTCTTTAATGCTTTTTTCTTTTGAAACTACGTGTAAAACGTACACTTGAGCGTTCAATGGTTTCGCAGTAGCAATAGCGTGTTCCAACGCGATATCCGCAACTGGCGTGAAATCGTGGGGTACAATAAAGTTTTTTCTATTCATAGAGAGGATGTTTCTGGTATTAAGTTCCGTTTGCAAATGTAATAATAAAGATTTTTTTTGAATTCATTTCCTTATTTCTTTTTTAAGGGAATTTTTATTTGATAATGAAGCGGTTAGTTTTATGAAGTGAAAATGAACCCGAAATAAAATTAGAATTACCAAATTGTCTAATATTATCTTCATACTATGGAAAAATGTAACTTTGCTCCAAAGTCTTGACAATGCCTATAATTGGAAAATTATTAAAAAAAACCACTGAAATCTCGTACAAACGAAATTTTAATAAGGGTAAAGAATACACCAATCAATTGAAAACATTGGAAAAAATTGTTGACAAAGCTAAGTCAACGGCATTTGGACAACGCTATAATTTTCCATTAATTATTGAACAAGCCGATGTTGCAGAAGCCTATCAAAAAGTGGTTCCTATCACGGATTATGATGAATTTTACGATGAATGGTTGAAAGACTCAATTGCTGGAGTAAAAGATCATACCTGGCCAGGAAGAATTAAGCATTACGCATTATCATCTGGAACAACAGGTTCTCCAAGTAAACGAATTCCTGTTACAGACGAAATGATTCGTTCGTTTCAAAAAACATCTATGCGTCAAATCTCAACATTGCACGAGTTAGACTTACCAGATACATTTTATTCAGCAAGTATTTTGGCAGTTGGTGGGAGCGCTAAATTGACGAAGAAAGAAACACATATTGAAGGTGATTTAAGTGGAATTTTAAAAAAATACACATCGTTTGTTGTGAATCCATTCACGAAGCCTGGAAATAAAATCGCCAAAATAAAAGACTGGAATAAGAAAATGGAACAAATGGTGGAAAAAGCACCAGATTGGAACATTGGAATCGTTGCGGGAGTGCCAAGTTGGTGCTTGATGTTGATGGAACGAATTATTGAACGCTATCAATTAAAATCGATTCATGATATCTGGCCGAATTTTCAAGTATATGTGCACGGAGGCGTTTTTATGCAACCTTACATTCCACGTTTGGAAAAAGTAATTGGTCAGAAAGTTCACTTATTAGATACCTATTTGGCTAGTGAAGGCTATTTTGCTTATCAAACTTCGCCAGAACGTGAGGGAATGCAATTGTTATTGAACAATGGAATTTTCTATGAATTTGTGCCGTTCAACAGTGATTTCTTTGATGAAAATGGAACCGTTAAAGATAAATTTGAAGCGTTTAACTTGAGTCAAGTAACTGAAGGAGTGGATTACGCAATGGTGATTTCAACCAATGCTGGTTTGTGGCGCTACATGATTGGTGATTTGGTTCGCTTTGTTAATGTTGAAGAACGCGAAGTAAAAATCGTTGGACGTATCAAACAATTTATGAGTTTGGTCGGTGAACACCTATCGTTGGATAATTTGAATTGTGCGGTTCAACATGCGAGTGAAACGGAAAACATTCCAATTCCCGAATTTTGTTTGTACGCAGATACGGATAATCAGCGACATATTTGGTTTATTGGAACGAATGAACCAATGACAGGTGAGCGCATAAAAACGGTGATTGACGAAGAATTAAAACGCATCAATGACGATTACGCAGGTGTGCGAAAATACAGTTTGAATGAACCGGTTTTTAAGGTTGTTCCGTTAAATACGTTCTATGAATTTCTCGCGTCAATTGGAAAAGCTGGATCTCAAAACAAAATGCCAAGGGTAATGAATCCACAACAAACAAAACAGTGGAATTTATTCATTAAGAAGAAAGGTCTGTAAACGCTTTGTTGGCTTTCGATTTTAAGTAATATTTTATAATTGCATTCGCAATTACAACAACAACAATTACAGCAGACCCAATATAGAAATTAGTCCCGAGCATTTCATCTTCGTTCAAAATGGCGATTGCTAACAAAATGGTGTAAACAGGTTCAAGGTTTATACTTAAAGATACAGTAAATGCGCCGAGACGTTTTACAACTTCAATTGTAGCTAAAAATGCAAATGAAGTGCACATGATCCCAAGGAAAAGAAGCCAAAGGAAATCACTCGTTGTCATTTTGAATAATTCTGCAGTTAAATTTCCTTGAAACAATAACACAATTGTTAGGAAAACGAGTGCCGATACCATTTCATAAAACGTGATTTGATAGGACGGAGTGTCTTGTGCTAATTTTGCGTTAAACACAGAAAATAGAGCAGCAAATAAAGCTGAAAAAAGTCCATAAATCAAGGCTTCTTTATCATTTGCGTCGAAATCACTTGAAACAAAATAGATTCCATAAATAACAAGTGTGCCTAGTAAAAATTCAATCCAAGAAAATTTGCGTTTCATGATGATTGGCTCCAACCAGGTAACATGTAAAGTTGCTGTTGACAAGCATAAAATACCCAAAGATGCTGTAGAGAGTTGAATTGATTTGTAAAACGTCATCCAGTGCAACACCACAAAAAGACCAACTCCAGCAATTTTTAAAAAGGAATAAAATGTTGGTAACTTTAACGATTTTCGCATAAAAACCAATGCAATTCCCAAAGCGACTAAAGCAATTAAAACACGATGCCAAACGATATAGTATGCATCTAAATGTATCAGCTTTCCGAGAATTCCCGTAAAACCCCACATGAAAATGATGACATGTAATAAAATATGAAATTTGTATTTCGTTAGCATATTGGCGAAATTAAAAAAAGCGATTGACTCACTCAACCGCTTTTTCAACTTTTCGAATTATTTTTTTCCGCCTACGCGCTTTAAGCGATAGGGATCTTTTAGCGGAATATCACTTTTAAAATAGGAATCAAGTTTTTTATCATCAATAGTTACGGAGTAGGAAATATCTCCTGGTTCTTCACCTTCAACAATTTCTGGCAAGATTTCTTCAACGTTAGAGAAATATGGATCTAATTGTTCCTTTGTTGTTCCCTCATTTGCATACAATGGATATAAAAGAATGTCTTTTCCGCTATACGCAACTTTAAAAACTGTGAAGTTCGGAGCTTCACCCATTGATAAATAAAATGTTTTACCAATTGAAGTAATATACAATGAATCACCTAGATTGGTTGATGTTTCACCTTCAATGTTTTTAAAGACCATTGCATTTTTTGTGAAAGTAACATATGTTTTTGCGTCTTCACCTCCCAATAATGCAGCAAAATCTTCTGGATAAACAACTTCAAATTCACCAAGCATTTTTTTAGGAAAACTTGCGGCTTTATTTCCAGGTAAATTTTTCGAAGAAACACTTGTACATGAAGTACTAAATATTAATAATCCGATAAAAAGGAATAAGTAATTTTTCATAATTAAAAAAAATAAAGCGGTTGAACCAACCGCTTTTGTGAATATTAGTTTGCTTTTTTCAACGCTTTTTTGCGTTTGTCATCCAATTTTTCTTGTTTTTCATCAAGCTTTTTGTTTTTATCATCCAGCTTCACTTGCTCTTCTTTCAATTTATCGAGCTTTTTACCTTTTTTGACTTTATCATCTAATTTTTTCTGCGCTTTCTTCAATTCGTTGCGTTCATCATCCAATGATTTTTGTTCTTCATCGAATTTTGCCATTTTTTCTTTCAATTCAGCAGCAGCAGCTTTTTGTTCTTCGGCTTCCTTCGCTTCCTTTTCCGCTTCTTTCGCTTCTTTTTCCGCTTCTTTCGCTTCTTTATCTGCCTCTTTTGCCTCCTTTTCAGCCTCCTTTTTTGCTTCGGCTTCTTTCTCTGCTTTCTTTTCTTCCTCTTTTAAACCTTCTTTTTCCTTTTCAGCCTTTTCTTTTGCCGCTTTTTCTTTATCCTCAGCTGATTCTTTTGCCGCTTTCGCTTTTTCTTCAGCTTCTTTGGCTTTTTTCTCAGCTTCAGCAGTTTGTTTTTGTTGCTCTTTTTGTTTCGCTTCAGCTTCGGCCTTAGCTTTTTCTTCCGATGATTTTGCATCTACAAGTGTTCCACTTTGTAAAGCTTTTTCACGCTCAGCAGCTTCAGCAGCTCGTTGCTTAGCTTCTTCTTCACGACGCTTTGCATCTTCAGCTACTTTTGTAGCATTTGCATCTTTTACTTTTTGCGCTTCTTCAAGTTCTTTTTGATTCGAAGTTTTTTGCTTGTCAACTTCAGCTTGTTTTAGTTCAGCAGCTTTGCGTTTTTCTTCAGCTACCCGCTGTGCCTCTTCTTTTTCTTTACGCAACTGTTCAGCAGATTTTGCAGCTTGTTCTTTTTCAGCAGCTCGTTCTTCAGCCACTTTTTCATATTCAGTTGTTTTTTCTTCTGTTTTAACTGTTTTTTCTTCCAGTTTATTCACCTTTTCTTCAGATTCAGTTGTGATTTCTTCAGCTGTTTCTGCCTTACTTTTAAGGATGAACGTGTACGTTTTACCGTTTTCTAAAATAACTTCTGGGAATTTTTGAGTTTTATAGAGTGAATGACTTACTTCAATTTGCGCTAATTGCTTTGCATAAGCAGGAATTGCTATTGTAGCAACACCTAATTCATTTGTTGATCCTGCGCCAATCGACATTGTTCCAGACATAATGCGAACTAAAGCTCCTTTTACTGGTTTGCCAGCGCTAGAAACATTTATAGAAACAGTTATTGCTTCTTTTTCACTTTTTTCGATTACGACTGTGGTTTCGATAGTAGATGCGTAAACTGCTGATGTGCAAAAAAGCAAGCTTGCGAATATAAAACTCTTCTTCATGGTTAATTTATTTGAATATAAATATACGATTATTGTGTTTTGAACGACAGTTTTACAAAAACAATTCCAAAAAAAACCGCTAATTTTAGGGCATGCAATTCAAAGACGTAATTGGTCAGCAAGAACTGAAGAAACATTTAATTGATGAGGTGAATCACGATAAAGTGAGTCACGCTCAATTATTTCTAGGTAATGCTGGTTATGGCGGATTGCCGATGGCCTTATCATTTGTTCAATACTTGTTTTGTGAGCAAAAAGGAGAGAATGATTCTTGTGGAACCTGCCCTTCATGTCATAAAGTGCAAGAGTTGCAACATCCTGATCTCCATTTCTCGTTTCCTATTGTTTTAGCGATCAACAAAAAATCAGATGCATTCATAAAAGAATGGCGTGAGCAAATCAAAGAGCAACCTTATTTCAACGGAAATGATTGGTTGCGAAGAATTGATGTAAAAGAGCGTAAACCAGTAATTGGAACAGAAGAAAGTCAAGAAATCATCAAAAAATTAAGCCTGAAATCGTATGAAGGTGGATTCAAAGTGATGATCATTTGGATGGCCGAAGAAATGAATGCCACCTGTGCGAATAAATTGTTGAAGATATTAGAAGAACCGCCAAAAAACACCTTATTTATTTTGTTGTGTGAATCGCAGGAAAAACTACTTCAAACGATTATTTCACGTACCCAAATTTTAAAGATCCCACGCATTTCTTCGGATGATTTAACAAAGCATTTAAAACAAACTGCTACTGTTTCAGGTTCTGCAATTGAAAGTATTGTTGGGCGTGTGGAAGGTGATGTAATTGCGGCACATGAACTCTTAGGTTCTTCAACAGAGCAAGATGAAAACCGTGAATTGTTTATTCAATTGATGCGTGTGTGCTATAAGAAAGATGTTATTCCAATGTTGGATTGGGCAGAAGAAATTGCTGCAACAAGTAAGGAACGACAAAAAATATTCGTGAATTATGCTTTACACATGTTTAGACAAAGCATGTTGCGTAATTATACTGATCATCAATTAACAAAGGTTTCAACAGAAGAAGATCAGTTTTTAAAGAACTTTGCTCGCTTCATAACGGGTAAAAATGTCTTCGATTTCATGGAAACATTCAACGATGCCCATTACCATATTGAACGAAATGCCAACACAAAAATCCTCTTTACAAATTTGTGTTTCAAGGTGATGCGTTATATTCACTTTGCATAGTTGGTAATTCTATTTTCATCCACACAAAATTTTCTGTGATTTATTTCCTATTTTTACACAACTAATAAAAAGAATTATGAGCTGTTCAAATTGCAGTAGTGGAGGAGGAACTCCACGCGGTTGTAAGAATAATGGCACTTGTAGTTCTGGCGGTTGTAATAAACTTGAGGTGTATGATTGGTTAGCAAACGTTGCGTTACCAACTGGTCAAACAGCCTACGATATAGTAGAAATTCGATTTAAAAATAGTCGAAAAAGTTTCTTTAGAAACTCTAAAAGTTTAAGTCTTCAAGTCGGCGATGTTGTCGTAGTTGAAGCGAGTCCAGGTTTCGATGTTGGTGTCGTATCTGTGACGGGAGAACTAGCCAGAATACAAGTGAAAAAGAAAGCTGCCGGTTTTAAACCGATGGAAGCGAAGAAAATCATGCGTATTGCTAATCAAGATGACATTGACAAGTGGATTCAAGCACGTTCTTTGGAAAAAGAAGTGATGTATAAATCGCGCACACTTGCTGTGAATCTTGCATTGGAAATGAAAATCTCAGATGTTGAATACCAAGGGGATTTAACAAAAGCAACGTTTTATTACACGGCTGAAGGTCGCGTAGATTTCCGTCAGTTAATCAAAGACATGGCTGATCAATTCAAAATTCGAATTGAAATGCGTCAAATTGGTTCACGTCAAGAAGCATCTCGTTTAGGCGGAATAGGTTCTTGTGGTCGCGAATTGTGTTGTTCAACTTGGTTAACAGATTTTCGTTCGGTTTCAACATCGGCTGCGCGTTACCAACAATTATCGTTGAATCCGCAAAAATTAGCTGGACAATGCGGTAAATTGAAATGCTGTTTGAATTACGAGTTGGATATGTATTTGGATGCAATCAAGTCTTTTCCAAAATCGGACACGAAGCTTCAAACAGAAAACGGAACTGCGTATCACGTAAAAACAGATGTATTTAAACGTCAAATGTGGTATGCATATGAAGGAAATTCGGCTGCTGGATTAATTGCTTTGGCACCAGAACGCGTGCGTGAAATCGCAAAAATGAATGCGGATGGAAAGAAACCAAAGGAATTGAACGAATATGTTCATGAAGTCTTGGTGAAAGAACCTGATTATTCAAATGTTGTTGGTCAAGACAGTCTGAATCGTTTCGAACATACCTTCAAAGCGAAAAAGAAAAAGAAAAAACCGGGAAATCGTCCTGCAGATAAAGCTCAAGTGAAAGATGTTGTTGCGAATCCTAATCAGAATCGTGAGAAACAAGCAGCTAAGCCAAATGTTCCGAATACGCAAGGAGTTCAAGCGGCGCCAAGTGCAGATGGAGAAGCGGTAAAACCGAATCCAAATAAGCGACGTAAAAATCGCCCAAAGAAAAAGCCAAATTCTAATCCAAGCGCAAGTGATGGTAACAAAGAATAAAATACTAGGAATCGTTTTCGCACTCGGTCTGTTGACTGGGTGTGAAAATGCTCCAACGTTTGAAAAGTCGTATGTTTTCGATAAAAGTGAATGGGCACAAAATGTGAAACCAAGCTTTACAGTTGATATTCAAGATATTTCAAAGGAATACAATTTTATTCTAACGATTCGCACAACAACCGAATATAAGTTCAGCAATCTTTGGATGTACATGAGTACAACAACACCAAAAGGGGATAAAGCACGTGAACCGTTCGAGTTAATTATTGCGAATCAAGATGGTTCTTGGGCTGGTACTAAAACTGGAACTGTTGTTGAAACGAGTTTGCAATTCAAAAAGCGTAAAATGCCTGAAAAAGGTAAATACACCTTTGTATTGGAACAAGGGATTACGCAATCGAAGATCGATGAAATTTTGGATGTAACTTTACTAGTTGAAGAAGCTGGAGCTGAAGAAAAATAAATTAATCTTTTCCTTCTCCAAGTTTATAGGCAAACGATACAGATAAAATATGGCGATTGCTTGGCTTTGGTAAATTGATTTTTCCGTCAAACATATAGCCAACAGAAATATCAAAAGGTTTTTTCCAATCCAACTTTACACCTATAAACGTTCTGATTTTTGTAAACTGTCTTCCATATTGCCCGTAAGCAGGATCGTAGAAAAATTCAGCACTTGCTGTTGGTGAAAACAAGCTTTTTTTAATGTCGTAAGTAACCGATGGTTTAATACGAATTGCTTGATCAAATTCTGGATCGTACGTTCCTCCTGAGAAAAGCGTTCCGAACGAATATTGATAACGTAGTCGCAACCCGAAATCAAAGTCTGAAACCCCCTTTTTAAATTCTCCATTAATATTTAATCGGTTGGAGAAATTATAATTTCCATTTGACAAATGATTGAAAATTGCACGGTATTCCAAACTTGGTCTAAACCACTTCGTTAATTTATATTTTACGGATACTTGTGGAAAAAATGTATTGACACCTAAATTTCCGAAACGAGTGGTTACATCTGCAGCCCAATCAATTTTTTTAGTAACAGATCCTTTTACACCAAGTTCAGTCCATACCATTCCAGAACTCGTTTGACCAAAACCAGCGAATGGAAGAAAAAGAACAAATATCAAATATTTAAACATTTCTTATTTGATCAAAGTGATAGTTCCTAAATCTACGTCTTCTTTCTTTTTTACTTCAAAAGTTTGGGAAACTTCCTCGAGCGTGTAATAATCGTCATCATTATTTGTGGCATTTGCTCCCGTGTGAAAAACCTCACTATATGCAAAGACAGTATATGTTCCAGGTTGTAAGTACTTAAAAGTAAACGTACCATCGTAATTTGCTTCAACTTTGTCGTCGTAAATTAAATCATCTTCACCATAAACTAAATATACATCTTCTTTTGCTCCTTCAAAACTTACTGTTTGTGACAATGCCCCATTCACATATAATTTTTGATCAATCATAATTTTTCCAGTAATTGAACTTTTTCCACCTTCTCCTTCATATTTTTTACATGAATTTAATGAGAAAGTTAATGCACTAATCAGAATAAGGGAATAGATAAACTTCATACTTAACTTTAATTTTGAGGGTTGAAACTCAACCTTTCGGTTATTTTAAACGTCTCGAATATACAAATACATTTAATAATTTAGTAATATTGTTTGTATTTCGTCAAATTAAGCTAAAACGGATTACTTAAAATCTTGCAATATGAAAGTAAAACTACTTTTAACCTTTCTTCTTTTTTCAACATTTTCTTCTTTTTCACAGATTGTGATCAATGAGTATTCATGTTCCAATGTCAATGGAATTAATGATGCCTATGGCAATCGTGAAGATTGGGTTGAGCTCTTCAACACAACAGGTGCGCCGATCGATTTGACAGGTTTCTATTTGTCTAATAAATCAACGAACTTAATGAAATGGCAAATCCCAAGTGGATCTATTCCAGCGAATGGATTTAAAATGGTGTTTTGTTCGAAACGAAATACAGTAAATGGAACGCAATTACACCCAAACTTCAATTTAAAACAAACAGAAGGTGATTGGATTATTTTGGCGAACACCTCTGGAGTAGTTGTGGATTCAATAAAAATCATTCACATGACCAAAGCTGATCATTCAGTGGGTAGGTCAACAAATGGTGCTGTTGATTGGAAATTATTTACAACGCCAACTCCAAACGCCAACAATACGGGATCTCAAAACTTTTATGAACCAAAACCAGTTATGAGTTTGGCGCCAGGGTTTTATCCTGGAGCTCAATCGGTAACAATTACATGTTCAAATCCAACTGCTTCAATTCGATATACGACAAATGGTAGTAATCCAACAACAACGTCTACCCTCTACACTGGACCAATAAATATTACAACAACAACTGTTCTGAGAGCTGCAGCTTTTGGAACAAATCAGTCATCATTCATTGAAACAAACACTTACTTTATAAATGTTACACACACTGTTCCTGTAGTTTCAGTTTGTAGTCAAGGCGTATTTAATCTTGTTGCAAATGGTAATCAAACTCCTGTTGTAGGAGCATTCGAACTGTTTGAG
>Ga0207967_1000015_pt1 | contig 180968 bp, 176 predicted proteins | sample LakWasMet20_HOW5_2_FD_183866 | JGI IMG/M metagenome (GOLD analysis project Ga0207967, IMG submission 183866) | Freshwater sediment methanotrophic microbial communities from Lake Washington under simulated oxygen tension - Sediment Metagenome... | ecosystem: Environmental > Aquatic > Freshwater...
TAATTTAATTCTTACGCTGTTTCCTTATTTCTCAATCTTTCAAAGAACTCTTTTGTGATCTTTCTGTCTTTTCAAACTTTCTAATCTTAATAACTTTCGAACCGTTGTTCTAATCGCTTTTTCTTTTTACTTATCTTCCCGTGTCTCGTTCGATTTGGGAGTGCAAAGGTAAGCACATATTTTAATCTTGCAAGCTTTTTTTAATTTTTTTTTCGATTTTTTTTCAAACTCCTCTTTTCGACTCATCTGAAATTTCTTCTACTCCTTAAGCTCCAATTTTGTTACCTTTCTTTCAATTTTATTTCCTCTTACCGTTGTAAGCGGGGTGCAAAGATAGACACTCTTTTTATTTAAACAAGCGTTTTGAACAATCTTTTTTTGAAAAATATTAATCCCACACTCTAACTCACTGATAAAGCATTAATTAATAACTAAACTTTTTTTTTGATTATTTTGTTCGGAGAAGCTCAATTAGCTTTAAATAGGCTAAATCAGGAGTTCCGTGTTCTTTAATAGCCTCGGAAATTTGACATGTTGTTAACTGTTCCCCTTTTATTCCAACTGTCAATCCTGTCTTATGTTGAATTAATAACTCAACCGCATAACTCCCCATTCTAGTGGCAATTTTTCGATCCAAGGCCGAAGGACTTCCGCCGCGTTGAATATGCCCCAATACAGAATGTCGTAAATCATAACCATCTAAATGTGGTTTTACTTTTGTTAAGATATCTAATGCATTCCCTTCGTCATCACCTTCCGCTACTATTATAATAGTACTACGTCTTCCTTTATTATGACTTTTAATTTCTTCAACAAGTTTTGGAATGTCCGTTATTGTCTCTGGAATCAACACTGAATCTGCTCCGGAAGCTAATGCTGAATGCAAAGCAATAAAGCCAGCATCTCTTCCCATGACTTCAACAAAAAATATACGATGATGACTTGACGCTGTATCTCTGATTTTATCTACAGCATCAATTACAGTATTCAAAGCTGTATCAAATCCTATTGTGTATTCGGTACCATATATATCATTATCGATTGTTCCGGGTAATCCAATAATTGGAATATTATTTTCTTGACTTAGTATTGTTGCACCTGTAAATGTACCATCTCCCCCGACCACAATTAAGCCATCGACCTGGTTTTGGTTCAAAAACTCGTAAGCTCGTTTTCTTCCTTCGGCTGTTTTGAAATCAACACTTCGCGCTGTGCCTAAAATTGTACCACCATATTGTATAATGTTGTCGACATCTGCATATGTCATTTCTTTTCCACGGCCTTCAATCATTCCTTGATAACCATCAAAGATTCCAAAAGGAGTTATATTATAATGTAAACATGTTTTTACAATTGCACGAATTGCAGCATTCATTCCTGGAGCATCTCCACCTGAAGTTAAAAAAGCGATTTTTTTCATTTTTGAGGTTGTTTTGTTTACACAAACACATTTTATAGATATGGTATGAAATTACTAATTTCAAAAAAACTTTCATTCAACTTTATGGAATATTACTTTTGGCACATCTAAACAATCAAATGTTCTCATTTAAACGAAAAGCATATCGCCAAAAATCCGACGAGGAACTGATTATCATTTATAAAAATGAGCAGCATTCAGAATGTCTTGCTGTTTTATATGAACGATACGGTCATCTCGTTATGGGGGCTTGCATGAAGTATCTGAAAAATGTTGTTGAATCAGAGGATTTAACTTCGCAAATTTTCGAATTACTTCCAGCTAAAATTCTAAAACATGAAATCACTTATTTTAAATCATGGCTCTACATGGTTACTAAAAATGAATGTTTCATGTTATTTCGTAAGAAAGGAATCTCAACCTCATCAATTGATGGATTTGAACACAGCGATGAGCTGGCAAACGATGATCTAATTCTAAAAGAACAAAAATTGACTGCTTTAGAAGAGGTGATTCCATTATTAAAAGATGAACAACGCATTTGCATTGAACTTTTTTACTTAAAAGAAAAGTCTTATCAGCAAATCTGCGATGAACTTAATTTATCCATGATGCAAGTTAAAAGTGCAATTCAAAATGGAAAACGAAATTTAAAACTACGATTGGAGGAACGAAATGAATTCAAATAAACAACATAGTTCGAATCTTTCTCGTGAGCAAATTCACCTTTATTCATCAACACGTGATGAACAAGTGAAACACGAAATAGAAAAGCAAGCATTGGAAAAAGATTTTGATTCCGATGCATTGGAAGGTTGGAATGCACTTTCTGCTGCTGGGTATTCCATGAAAAAATTGGATACGAAGTTTTCAAAAAATTACTCCACATTCATCTGGAGCATTGCTCTGATTGTTCCCGTTATTATAATAGGTATCCTTTTAGCGTATCAAGCTTCAGAAAAACCTTTACAAAGTAAAATCGAAAAAGAACCAGTTAATTCTAGTATAAAAGTTGAAGAAACTGATTTAATCATTCCAACAGAGATCGAAGCTTTTGTTGAATTGCCAAAAAAAGAGCAAATCGCGATCAAAACAATTATCAAAGACTTCAATGAACAAAAGAATGAGCCCAATGAAAACAGCGGTCAATCCAATAATCAAGTAGATGTTGATCGGTTGCCTATTTCTCAAATTGACCCTAGCGACAACAAAACAGTTACAATCGCTAAAGAAACCGCATTTGGGAAAGAAATTTATTTGCATGACATGAAGTTACTCGATTATAGAGCCTACCGCTCAAAGCCAGCAATTGAAACAAAACAAATGATTTTGACAGGAACACCTGCAAATATTGGAGAAACGACAACCATCGAAGAAACAACGGAATGGAAAAATGTCGACATACCTTATATAGAATACATCGATAAAACGATGGAAATCTTTTCAAAAGGGAATAATAAAAAAGCATTAGCGCGTTTTCAAATCATTTTAGACACCTATCCTGATGACGTAAATGCTAACTTTTATGCTGGATTATGCTACTACAATTTGAAAGAGTTTTCAAGTGCCATTTCTTCCTTTGCAAAATGTAATGACACAAAATTCACCAATTTCAATGAAGAAGCAGAATGGTATACTGCAAAAAGCTATATAGCGAATGGTCAAAAGGCAGAAGCAAAAACCCTATTCAATCAAATTGCAAATAGTAACGGTTATTATGCTGCACAAGCAAAAAAGATTGTATCTTCCCTTTAAGATTATGATCAAAAACCAAATGAAACATTTATTCTATACGTTGTCCGCTTTGCTAATCATTGCGATTTCAGTAAGCTGTGGTGAAACCAAATCGAACGAAAAACAAAAAGAAGAACTCATTGAGCAAGCAACATTAAACTTCAACAATGAAAATCTCGACACACTCAAAGGGATTTATATTGGTGATTTTGGAGGAGAAGATATTCGCGTTATAATAACACATGTTGGTAAAAATCACATTGTTGGGTTCAATTTATTCAAAGGCTTGCGAAGAAACATCAGTGGAACATACATCAACAAAGGTGATACTGTTACAATGACTTTGACTGAGCCTGGAGATGATAAATACGATGGTGTTTTTGAAATGGATCTATTTACAGCTGATTTTTCAATCAAAGGGAAATGGAAATCGAATTCTGGGAAAATTGCTTCCAAAAATTTCAAACTATCTAAAATAGTAGAATTTGATTACGAGGATGCTCCTTCAAAAATTGACAACTCTAATTTCACGAACTACTTCTATTGGGTTGAAGATTCCATCGGATCTATACATTTCGACAATGATGGTTCATGTATCTACTCGTATTACCCAAAACTTGACGATGTAAATCGCGTTGAACAAAAAGAGGAAATCAAAGGAAGTTGGAGTATCAAAAACCTTAAAGTGCTTATTAATTGGCAACCTAACCCAATATTTCCTTCTCGAAAAACGGAGTTCACTATTCGCAATGAAGAATATTATTATGAATTAGAAGGCGAAGGAAGATTAATGCATAGTTTAATGTATTAATGAAAGTACTTTTCAGAATACGATTATTAGCAGAACTACTTTTCTTGATTTGCATTCTATGGGCGAGTTATTTGCTCATTAAACTGTCATTGCCTTATATTTATTTTATTCCAGGTGTCGAGTTTTTGGTGACCAAACAATTAATCTATCACATTGATTGGTGGCGTTGGAGTTTTTACATTCATGTGTTTTTTAGTCCAGTCGTTATTCTTTCAGGTTTACTTCAATTCGTTCGAAGGTTCGCATACACGTATCCAACTTTTCATCGGTGGACAGGAAAAGTTTATGTCTTTACGGTTTTATTTATTTCAGGCCCTTCTGGATTGATTATGAGTTTTTATGCTAATGGCGGATATCCAGCACAAGTTAGTTTTGTGACTTTATCCTGTTTATGGATCATCTCCACCTATCTCGGTTATCACTATGCCCGAAAAAAATCATTTGACAAACATCTTCTTTGGACGTTTAGAAGTTATGCATTAACGTTATCTGCAGTTACTTTGCGTTTTTACGCCTATCTGTTTGATGTGTTCAAAGTGAATTTACCACCTGTTGAGGCTTACACAACGTTGGCGTATTTAGGCTGGATTCCCAATTTAACGGTTGTACAACTTTTACAAAAATTCGGTTATATCAAAAGTTTTTTGAAAAAGGACTAATTACTCGCCAGATCCTTCTTGGTTGTTTCAATAATTTTTCCGTTTCCAGCGATTTTATAGGATTCACTTCCTATTTTCTTTTTGCCAATTAACTTGTTTTCTTGATAACCAACCGAGTTTGGATCTTCTGCGTATTCCAATTCATAAATATCTACTGCGATCGTGAGATTTGCTTTAATTGTGGCAAAACGAACAGGCTCTCCAAAGTTTTCATTCCCTGCAATCTCACGTTTATCTATCAATTTACCTGAAGGATCAAATGTTGCCAATCGATAAGTGATTGGGGAATCTTCTCCCATGTATATTTCTCGAACAGAATAAATAACGGCCACAAATTGATCGTTTTCTGTCAATAAACCGTGGAAATAGAATCCTTTACTAACATCTCTTGAAAATGCTTCATCGCGCATTTCTGCAATGTATTTTTCAAAATCATACGATATAGTGGCTAAATCATCAATTGAAACAGAGTGATCTGTTGGATCTAATTTTACAGGTTTATTTAATTTCGGGAACAAGCGCTTAAACTGCAACCAAAACAAATTCTCCGGATTAGACATACCTTTTAATCCATTTTGCAACGCCTCTTCGAAATAATAGGATTTGCGTAAACTGTTTAAATCTGAATCCTTGTTGATATTGTCAAGATTCGTATAACCTGCTTGAATAGCGTATTGCAAGTAATTACCTGCCATTTCATTTTCCTCTTTCAATGAATAAACACAAGCAGTATTGTACAAAATTTTTGAATAAGGTTCATACCCCAACTGTTCTGCTAAGCCGTATGACTTCAAGGTTTTGTCATAAGCCTTCTTGTCCAAATACAAATTCCCAAGTTCGTAATACGCATTGGCCGTTGGTTCTTTCAGAATCGATTGAATGAAATAATATTCAGCACTGTCCAAGTTTTTATCATTCTTGTAAGCGTTAATTCCTTTCATGAACAAACCGTTTGCTTCAGCAGTGAATTTCTTCTGATTGGTTAAAAACAATTGAATCTTATCACCTGAGAACAAATCTTCCTCAAACAAAAAATACGTTTGTGCTTTTTCTTCTTGTTTTTTCGAAGTGCTCGGATTTCCGCAAGCTGATAACAGCAAGGTTACAAGTGCAATTGAATAAGTTAAATTTTTCATTCACGAAGCTTTTATCAAAAATACGGTTTTAACGAATATAAAAAAACCTCTGAAAATTCAGAGGTTTTGTATCAATTAAAAAAGTGTTTTCCTTCTTTTACCATTCTTCTCAAAAGTGGGTTTGGACGGTAACGATCTTCACCGTATTCGTGGAATAATTCTTCCAATTGCATCAACACATTGTTCAATCCAATTTCATCCGCCCATTTCAATAAGCCTTTTGGATAATTTACGCCATTCGTCATCGCTAAATCAACATCCTCTTTCGTAGCAACATTTAAGAAAACTGCATCAATCGCTTCGTTAATCAACATTGCTAAAATACGATTGACAATCTTTTGTCCTAACACGTTATCTTCATTTGCTTGTGGCAAAACTGTTCCTTCAGCGTAATTATAATAACCTCTTCCTGATTTGCGTCCATAAAATCCAGCTTCCATGTGTCGTTTTTGCGTAAACGATGGTTTAAAACGTGGATCATAATAAAACGAAGCAAAAACAGATTCAGTCACGGCATAATTCACATCATTACCGATATAATCCATTAAGGTAAACGGTCCCATACGGAATCCTCCGATTTTTGTCATTGCCCAATCGATTGTTGCAAAATCTGCAAGACCTTCTTCGTATATTTTTAAGGCTTCACCGTAATAAGGTCGCGCAACGCGGTTTACAATAAATCCTGGTGTATCTTTACAAATAACGCCTACTTTCTTCCAAGAGCGAATCAATTCCTTTGAAAAATCAAGCGTTTCTTGAGAAGTTTGTACCGCTGGAATGATTTCAACCAATGGCATTAACGGCGCTGGATTAAAGAAATGAATTCCAATTACGCGTGATGAATTTTTCAAAACCGAACCTATGCTCGCAATTGATAAAGACGACGTATTACTCGCCAAAATACATTCTTGCGACACAATCGTTTCCAAATTAGCGAAAACACTGTGTTTCACTTCCAATTTTTCTACAATCGCTTCAATAACAATTTTGCTAGACTTGAAATCATGTACATCAGTAGAATACGTAATTCGTCCCTGAATATTGATTTTTTCATCTTCTGAAATTGAACCTTTCTCTACCAAACGTGCCAATACTTTATCCAGATTATTCTCTGCTTTGGTCAACATTTCTTGGTTTAGGTCAACCAATACAACTTCACTTCCATTTTGTGCCGCCACTTGAGCAATTCCTGCTCCCATAGTTCCTGCACCTAAAACTCCTACTACCATATTTTGAGACTTTAAGACTTTTGGAGTCAAGAGTCAGGACTTGTTACTCATAACAATCCCGATTTGAATCCTGAATCTTCGTTATATTTTCTTTTTATATTAACACACTTATTTTTCTTTTTAAACCGCCAATCATGCGTTGATTACTGTGCAGTTTTTCAATTAGATCATTCACTTCAATTGCAAAAAGTTCGTTACAAAGAAGTAATTGTGTTTCCAATTCATAGGAAGATGAAATTGCAATATTCAAAAAATGAAGAAATTCTTTATCGGAAGTTCTTCCCGAACCTTCAGCAATATTGGAAGGTATTGAAACTGCACATCTTTGGATTTGACTTTTTAAACCAAATTTTTCATCATCAGGTAATTTCTGCGAAAGTTCATAGACTTCTTTTACTATTGAAAAAGAATCCTTCCATATCCCCAAATCTCTGAAATTATGTTTCATACTTTTAGATGCTAATTAGAAAAAGAAAATTGGTTGCTTCAAATCTTGACTCCTGACTCCAAATATCTTTGGTCAAGATTATTTCCCTTTAAAAACTGGTTTTCTTTTTTCTAAAAAGGCATTCACTCCTTCACGGAAATCGTAGGTTTGACCGGCTTCTGTTTGCAATTCTTCTTCCAACGCTAGTTGTTGTGATAGATTATTTGTGAAAGTGGCGTTTACCGCTTTTTTGGTTAAACCTAAACCACGTGTTGGCAATGCAGCAATCGTTTCTGCAAACGATTTCACTTCATTTTCAAAAGCTTCGTCATCTACAGCTTTGTAAATCATGTTCATTGCATCCGCTTGTTCAGCAGAAATTTTATCACCTGTCATCATTAGAGCCAACGCTTTTTGAAACCCAATAATTCTCGGCAAAAAGAACGTACCTCCAGAATCTGGAATCAAACCAATTTTAGAAAATGCTTGAATGAAACTTGCGCTTTTCTTCGCAATTGTAATATCACAAGCCAAAGCAATATTTGCTCCTGCTCCAGCCGCAACGCCATTCACTGCTGCGATAATTGGTTTTTCAATTGCACGAATTCTTTCAATGATTGGATTGTAGTGATCCTTTACGATTGATTGTAATTCTGGTCCTTCTGGATCCATAGCTTCAGCTAAATCTTGACCTGCACAAAATGCTTTACCTTCTCCAGTAATTACGATTGCTCTAACCTCATCATTCAATTCAGCTTCATCAAGTGCTTTTTGAAGTGCAAAAGCCATTGCTTGATTAAATGAATTAAATACGGCTGGTCTGTTTAATTTCAATTCACAAACGCCATTATTCAGCGATACAAGAAGTTCCATAAAAAAAGTTTTGACGAAGATACACAGAGAAAATTAAACTACTTCCTGTGTGTCTTGAAAAATCAGATTGAATTTTGTTCCTTCCTCGGAACTCGTTATGAAAAGTTCGCCATTCAATTGTTCAGACAAAGCAGTGATGATTTCAGCGCCAAGTGAACCTTCTTTAGGAAAGTTGATTCCTTCTTTTATTCCGATTCCATTGTCTTCAATTGTCAATTCGTAATAACTGACGTTCGGAGAAGGTCTTAACTCCACCTTAATTGAACCTGTATCTCTTCCTTGAAATGCGTGTTTGTAGGCGTTTGTAATCAATTCACAAACGATTAATCCTAGAGGAACTGCCGTGTCCATTGAAATGCGAACCGCATTTGTTTCTATTTTCGTTTGAATTTGCTTGTCGTCAGAAACATACGTTCTTTTCAATTGATTAATTAAATCTGGTAAATAATCTTGCATTGTGATATACGACAGAACTTTATTTTGGTACAATCGGTGGTGAATTAAAGCAATTGCTTGAATGCGCTCTTTTCCGTCTTCTAAAACTTGACGTGCGCGTTCATCACTAATACCTTTAGATTGTAAATTCAATAAACTCGAAATTACTTGTAAGTTATTTTTTACGCGGTGATGAATCTCTTTCAAAAGAACTTCCTTCTCCTTCAATGCAGAGTCAATGATTGAATTCTTTTGTGCAATTGCTTCTTTTTGTTCTGATAACTGAATATTCAACTTATTCTTTTGATGATTAGAAAAAACAAGCATTATTAAAAATGTCAATAAAACACTACCGATAATCGAAAAAACAATCCACTGATTTTTATTCTTTTCTTTTTGATTAGCTACTTCTTTGTCTTTTGCTTTTATTAACTCCTTGTTCTTGGCCTCATTGTACATGAATTCAAACTCGTCTCCTAGCTCTTTATCCATTGTTTGCTCAATAGAATCATCAATTGTAATTAATAATTTTGAATAATGATAAGCCGAATCAATATTGCCAATTGTACTGTAATAATATTCTAACCCAGTATAGGCCCCATATACATCCCGAATATCTGACTTATCTTTCCATTGCAAAAATTCATTGTAATAGTAAAATGCACTATCCAATTTATTATTAAACAAATGAGCTTCAGCAATATAAGTTAAGTACTGACAATAACTTTTATTCAGACTATTTTGCTTACTGTATTGAAGACCTTTGTGAAAATAACGAAAAGCCTCTTTCGTTTTTCCTTCAAAGAAGTATCCTATTCCTCTTTTCATTTTCACCACCTCACCGCAGTAAGGTAATTGTAATTTTTTCAATAATCTGAGTCCTTGATCATAATACCACTGGCCTTTATAATAATGTTGATCGCGCACATAATAATTTCCGAACAAAATCAGACACTGCGACTCTAAATATGGAAAATGATGCGACTTTGCCGCTGATAGAACTCTAGAGTTTAATTGAAGGAACTGTTTGTTCTTGTTTTCTAGTCCACAATTTCCGGCAAGGAAATAATCTAAACCTAGTTTGATTCTTAAAGGAGTTGCTGCATTAACCTTTTGAAGCTCATCATATAAAATGTGTTTCATATGAGAAAAATCTCCAATAGATCGATAATATTCGATTGCATTCAGCTTTAATTCTGCTAATTTTTGTTCGTCGCTATTTTTTAAATAAACAAATTCCAGAGAATCAATTCTTTCTTTCGCTTTTTCACTGTCAACGATAATTAAATCATTGATTTCAAAGTACGATTTACTTAATTCCTGCGCAGAAAGTGCAAAAGCTGATAAGACGCATAGTATGAGTACGTATAGTTTCAAATTATAAAATAATCAGTTTTTGTAGTTTGCAACCATTGAACTGATTCGTTTTGCTATTTGTTCACGTAAAACAGATGGCTCAACAACTTCAATTTCACCACCAAATGATAAAATAGTACGAATCAACTCTTCTGACAAATAAACATTCAATTCAAATGTTGTACGATTCTTTCCTGTTTTAATTATTTTTTGAGAACTATGAAAGGGTTGAGATTCAATATACTTAGCGGCAACATTATCTGCTTTCAAAAAGATCTTGTAAGGAATGCTTTTGTTGTCAGAAGTTATACCTATCGCATATTTGAAATAATTATCTGGATGAAAATCGGATGGTTTATTTGCTTCTTCATCAGTTAACAACAACTCACTCATTCGATCCAAAGCATAGGTTATTATATCCTTTTTAGATTCGTCGAAAGATATTAAATACCATCGATTTCTGTATTCTTTTAATAAGAGGGGACTAACAACTCGACCTTTAGAATTACCTGTTACGAAACTTGAATATTCGAATGTTACGATGCGATTGTTTCTAATTGCATCTAAAAGCAAAGGCAAAAATTCATTTCCGCCGCTCGATACAGCTGACTCGAACTGTACAAAATTGTTTAATTCCTTATCGGATGGATTAGCAGAAATTGAAACGCGATCTACAATTTTATCAATTGCATTACCAAATTGTTTGAACATATCAGCATCACGAAATTGCATCAGGGTATTTGCTGCGAATTTAATCGCACTCAAATCCTCCTCGGTTAGAGGAATATCATTAATCGTAAATTCTGGATCTTCATAGTAGTAACCACCATGGCGTTTACTATATTTTATTGGAGCATCATGTTCCATTCGCATGGCAAACATGTCTTTTTCAATTGTAGAATCACAAATATTTGCACCATCATTTGATCCATACAAAGCTTCTTCACATGCTTCACGCAATTCTTGTTTAGAAGGATATTGTTTGTATTTGTTACGAATACAACGATCTATAATTCGATAACGAATCAATGCATTTTTAATGTGCGGCATATCTTATAGTGCTGTTGCTTTTACTTCGTGGTAACCAAAAAGTTCGAAATATTTAATCGCCTTGACCACTTCATAAGGAACGTCATCTTCCCAACTAGATGCACCTGCTTTAATTTTTGAAAGAACATCATCAGACATAATATGCAGCAAGCGTTGATCATAATTCTCAATCGCTTCCATTTTATTATTGTCTTTCAAATACGTCAATAAACCATGAAGGTAATTTGGGATTTTCACATTGTGCAAACCGTATAATTCGCCATCTTCCACATTAATCGCTGGATAAACAAACATTTTTACATCGTGACCAAATCCTCTACCAAAAGCTTCGAGTAAACCTCCTGGTAAATTGTCGTAATAACGTTCGTCAAAGATTGTATGAAGATTGTATACCCCTAAAATTAACCCCATTCGTTTTCCACGTGCAATCGTAGCTAAATAGTCAACCATTTTATAATGTTTCAAATAGTTTGAAATCATTACCGTATAGCCTAATGAACCAAGTAGTTCTGCGCGATCAACAAAATCTTTATCCGAAATTTTACCATCAGCAGTTAAATCCTTTAATGTCAATTCGAAAATGACACTTAAATGGTCTTCATCTACATCTGGTTCTTTTAAAAATTGTTTTTTTCCTGCTTCAATCATGTCGATGTGCACTTTTGTAACAGGTCTAAAACGACCGCGCATCAACAAAATATTCTTTTTATATAAAGCCGTTGCTGGTTGCAATACGTGTCCTGACAAATCAAACATTGTTGCGTCCGTAATACCTCTTTTCACCAAGTTTAATGCGATAATTCGGTTGTCAGTATTGTTCATGTTTGGACCAGAAACACGCATCATATCAATTTCCATGCGATCGCGTGGAAGTCGATGAACTAAACTTGTCAAAAATTCATTTAAATCATCATGATGAAAATAACAAGCGTGGACTAAATTCACACCTAAAATCCCCAATGCCTCTTGCTGTGCTTTGTGACTATTATCATGCATTTTGATATGCAAAATCACATCATTTGGTTCTGCTTCCAAATCCAATTGAAAACGAATCCCAACCCAGCCTTGACCTTGATTTGTTTTATGATAGTTTAATGATTCAACCGTATTACAAAAAGCAAAGAATCTCGCTTCCTTGTATTTGTTTGGCAAACGATATTTTAATGTTTCGTATTCCGTTCCAAGCATGGTTAATAAGCGCTCTTCACAAACATAACGCGATGCTTCACCATACATCGAATCAGACACTTTCATGTCATAAGCTGATTGTGTGTAAGCGATTGTCCCCGAGCTTCCTCCTGCTTTGAAAAAGTTAGCTGCCACCTCTTGCCCAGCACCAATCTCAGCGAAACATCCATAAATATCAGATGTAAGGTTGATTTTTAGTGCTTTTTCCTCTGTTGTTAATCTTCTTTCGTCAATCATTTTTCGTAAAGTTGGTGCAAAGAAACGAAAATTCGATGCATGTACTTAATTCGGATCTTGAAAATCCGGATTATTAATAAATTTATAATCAGTCAACGTAAGCAAAAACTGCTTCAATTGATTTTTCTCTTGGCTATCTAATTGCACTCCGCCTTGAAATGCATATTCAATTAAAGGATCAATTGTCGAACTTTGGTTAATTCCTGATGAATAATGTTCTATAACTTGATCTAAAGTTGAAAACCTTCCGTCATGCATATACGGTCCCGAAAGCGCAATGTTACGCAAAGTTGGAACTTTAAATTTTCCATTATCAGAAGCTAATCCAGTTATTGCTCCCCTTCCAATATCACTAAACGTTAAGTCCAATCCGTTGTTACTAAATTTACTTACCTGCATCAATGCTCCATTGTGACAATGGAAACAATCCGCACCATTTAAACTTTTAAACAAATCGTAACCAGCCCATTCATCATTTGTTACCGTTGCTAACGTCGCTTGATCTTCAGCTGACAAACTCATTCCATTAATGTATTTATACATTACATCGTATTTCGACGAACCAGAAATCATCGTTCGCAAGAACTGGGCTATTGCCTTTGACACTAAAGTTGAATCAATTTCAGTTGTACCGAACGCTTTATAAAATAAGTTTTTATATTCTTGGCTTGCATTCAATTTACCAACTGCATCTGGCCACGATTGATGCATTTCAATTGGATTTGGAACAGGTCCAAGAATTTGCTCTTCCAACGTTTTTGCGCGTCCATCCCAAAAAAAGAAGTTTTGCCATCCAAGATTTATTAACGCCATTGAATTACGCGTTCCTTGAATACCATCAATCCCAGTTGAAAATTGATTTGGATCTGAAAAAGAACTTGCTGGTGAATGACATGCCCCGCAAGACATGGTATTGTTTCCACTAAGTTGCTTTTCATAAAACAATTTTCTACCTAAATAAACACCTTCAACCGTCATTGGATTGTCAGCGGGAATATTCATTTCGGGAAAATGAGATGGAATTTCCAAAACATAAGGTTCAGGCGTATAACCTGTATTATCCTTTTTACACGAGAGGAAAACTACTACACCAACAAATAAGAAGAATAGATATTTCATTTAATAAGTGCTGATTGCGTCCTTGAAATTCTGAATAACTTTTAAACTTAAGGTTTCTTGCCCTGCCGCTGAATGGGAAGTGTGTTCGGTTTTTAAATCTATCGTTTGCGCTCCATTCTGTAAGAATTTCGCCATATCTAACTTTAATGGTAGAACAGATAAATGGTCTGAAACAGTTTGCCAATTCAAGGAACTAAAACTCATGTTTTGAATGAACGCATCCGTTCCAACATGGAAAATGACGAAATGATCCAAATTATCTACTCCATCAACAATTGTATCAACCTTCGCTTCGACTTTAATAAAAATATAACCTGGATTCCAATCCCAATGCATGTCATTTGCATTAGCTATGTTCAAAGGACTATTGTTTGGAAATGCCGATGGGTCATCATGATTAACAGCGGGATCAACTCCTAAATATGCGGTCAAAGAAGTATAATCTGCCTTTTTCCCAACATCTTGCAATAAAAAAGTTCCGTTTTCTTTATAATCAAACAAGCCTGCTTGCGTTAATGTATTTCCTCCATTTTTAATCGAAGAAAAATAACATTTTAAATCGGTGTATTGAACCTTATATCCTTCAACTGTCGTGATTGTGTCATCTAAAGACAAATTATTCGGACCTAAAACTGGTTGTAAAGTGATTTTAAGATAATCTGATACTGGAGTTGGTTCTTCAACCACATCATCCTTGCACGACACTAGTGTCACAACAAGAATTAACAGCATGTAATATGTATTCAGTTTCATGATCATATTCTAACAAATTTACAAAAACAGAACATATTTTCCTTATTTTTATTGACTAATTCTCAACTTACAATTTTACACGATAATTTCATTCTTCAATGCTCGATAATTCGAAACGTCCATTAAAAATTTTCAATGCTTCTGCTGGTAGTGGTAAGACGTATAATTTGGTGAAAGAGTATATTCTTCTTTTACTTTCTGATGAAAAAGATAGCAATCGTTTCGCAAGAATAATTGCAATGACGTTTACGAATAAAGCGGCAATTGAAATGAAAACGCGCATCATTCAAGCGCTAGATCTTTTAAGTTATCCTCAATTATTCGGTAAAAAATCAGACGAATATGCAATTGTATTGGGGAATGAATTGGGAATAAATCCACACGAAGTTCATGTCCGCTCCAAAGTGGTCCTTCAAAACATATTGCATCGTTATGAAGATTTTCATGTGATGACAATTGATAAATTCAACTTGAAACTGATTCGTTCTTTTAGTCGAGATTTGGATTTACCCAACGATTTTGAAGTAATCCTGAATGAAAAGGAAGTCATTGAACAAGTAGTCGATTTATTACTCGATCAGTTAGGTAAACAAGGCGTTTTAGATGTTACAAAGAAAGTTTTTGAATACGCGAAAAATAATTTGGACGAAGGTGAACAATGGAATTTCCGTTCACAGTTAATCGACTTCGGTGGAATCTTAAGTAAAGAAAAGAACCAAGCATTAATAGAGAAATTACTTGAAGTTGATTTTTCAGTTGAACGCTACACTGAATTGAATTATCAGCTGCGAATTCAGCGAGAATCCTTTGTGACGCGTTGTCAATCTGTATTTAAATTATTTACAGATTTGGCCATTGATGAATCAGAACTTCCTGGAAAATCGACAACCTTAAAGGGGATTCTAAAAATTGGAACTTACGCAGATTTTGAACTATTGCCAGTAGTTAAAAGTGTTACCAATCAAATTGAAAAAGAACTTAAGCCAAATCAAACGTTTCCATTAGAATTGCAAACTGCACTGATTGAATTAAACAATTACGCTGCAATTCATGCAAAAGAATATTTTGTGCTTCAATCCTTTTTGAAAAATTTCTATAACATGGCAATGCTGCAATACATGGCAAAGTCATTGGATAGTATTAAAAAGAATGAACAACTCATTCGTATTTCCGAATTCAATAAATTGATTTCAGATTTGGTTAAAAACGAGGACGCTCCATTTATCTATGAACGCTTGGGAACACGCTTCCAACATTTCTTACTGGACGAGTTTCAAGATACTTCTAGGCTTCAATGGTTGAACATGGTTCCGTTGGTGCATGAATCCATTTCAAATGAAAATATCAATCTCATTGTTGGTGATCCGAAGCAATCAATTTATCGTTTCAAAAATGGAGTTGCAGAACAATTTGTTGCACTCCCGAAAATCTATAATCCGGAAAAAGATGCTTCAATTTCGCAAAAATCAAATTATTTTGACCAAATGGGAAGTGTCAAGTCCTTGGATGATAACTGGCGCTCATCACCGACCATTGTGAATTTCAATAATGCGTTTTTCCCACTATTAAGGAATGAATTGCCACTCTTGTCCCAAGATTTTTACAATTCGATTTATCAAAATCCAAAATCGAACTTACCAGGATACGTTGAAATCATTTCAGAAAAAGCGAAAATTGATGAGTTAGAAATCGTTCAAAAAATCATTGAAAAAATACAAGAATGTGAGGAGGATGGATTTAAACGTGGAGACATTTGTTTGCTGGCAGATAAAAATCAACGTGCAAATATTTGGGCAATTGAACTGACAAAAGCAGGATATAAAATTGTTTCGGCAGAATCACTTTTGGTTCAAAATGAAGTGAAAGTAAAATTGGTTCTATCGTATTTAAAACGCAGATTGAATCCTTCCAATTTAAGTGAGAAAAAGCGATTTGCTGAAATTTTCTTCCGTGTTCACAAACAAAATGCTATTGAACAATACCGTAGCTATTTCTCGAAGAAAATAGGAAAAGACGAAAAAGAATATTCATTCTTCGATGATGACAAATTCATTTTAGATCATTTCGAATCGAAAGCAGCGTTTTTCTGTAAGTATGAAAACTTGTATGATTTAATTCAATCGTTTTATCGCATGCTCGGTTGGGACGAATTAAAAAATCCCTATTTACATCACTTTGCAGATTTTGCTTTTGAATTTGAGTTGGCGAAAGGTCCAGACTTAAAATCATTCATCTGCTTTTACGGTGAGCAAAAATCGAAATTGGCCATTCAATTGCCGGAAAGTGATGATGCAATAAAAATCATGACAATTCACAAATCGAAAGGATTAGAATTTCCAGTTGTCATTGTTCCCTATTTGAATTTTGACACATCTATCATGAGCACATCTAAATTTCTGATTGAAGTTGAAGATAAAATCTTGTATTCGACATTGAAAAAGGAAAGTCCAATCGACGAAATTGCGAATTTTAACAGTTATGAATTGGACCAGATTCTTACGGATAAAGTGAATATGTGCTATGTTGCTTTTACACGTCCAATGGAACGTTTATTTGTCTTTAACTATTTTGATAATTCTAATTTCGGAGCAATTGCACACTCATGTTTCGAAGCGATGCCCGAAGCGGAAATTGAAAATGAAGCGCTAAAAATTTCTTTAGGTGTTCGTGCGATTCATCAAGCGAATCATGAAGTGAAAACAACTGCCTTTTTTGAACCTTTAAGTTCAAAAGACAACTTATGGTTTCCTGAGATCTCCTTGCAAGATTCTGTTGATTTAGCGGAACCAGATCAACTTTCAATTGAACAACGTTTCGGAAATCAGTTCCATTTAGCCATGGCAGCAATTGAAAATCCATCATCCATTACTTCCACATTAGCAGAACTTGCGAAAGCAGGAGATCTTGAAATGGCTTTTATACCGCTAATTGAAGAAAAAATCAACGCCATTTACAGGATTTCAGCATTCAATGAATTGTTCAATGATGCAAATGAAATATTGAATGAGCAATCGATTATCATTGACGAAACGAGCGTAAAACGTCCAGATCGAATCATTTTAAAAGCAGATGAGACAATTGTGTTGGATTATAAAACAGGAATCCCTAATAAAAAGGATGAAAAACAGGTGCGTGAATACGTAAAAACCCTTCAACAAATGAACATGCCATCCGTGAAGGGTTATATTTTTTATACCTCGTTAAACGAGTTGAGACTTATTTAGAATAGTTTATCAACTAATTGGTCATCCACAAATTCTGGAATTGTCACCTTTAAATTAGGTTCAACTTCCATTGCACGTTTGATTGCAAAAATTGCATTGTCGTTTCTTGCCCAGTTGCGACGAGCAATTCCATTGTTTACGTCCCAATGCAACATCATTTTCAAACGACGATCTGCTTCAGCTGTTCCATCCAATAACATTCCGAATCCTCCGTTGATGACTTCTCCCCAGCCAACACCACCACCATTGTGAATAGAAACCCAAGTCGCTCCACGGAAACTATCTCCGATCACATTTTGAATTGCCATATCTGCTGTAAAGCGAGATCCATCATAAATATTTGACGTTTCGCGATAAGGTGAATCAGTTCCAGAAACATCGTGGTGATCGCGCCCCAAAACAACTGGACCAATCTCTCCACGTTCGATTGCTTTATTAAATGCGTCTGCAATTTTCATACGTCCTTCTGCATCCGCATAAAGAATACGTGCTTGCGAACCAACCACTAACTTGTTTTGCTGTGCGCCTTTAATCCATTGAATATTATCAGCCATTTGTTGCTGGATTTCAGCTGGACTATTTTTCATCATTTCTTCAAGAACTTCACAGGCAATTTCATCCGTGCGTTGTAAATCTTCTGGTTTTCCTGAAGCACAAACCCATCGGAACGGTCCAAAACCAAAATCAAAACACATTGGTCCTAAAATATCTTGTACATACGATGGATACTTAAAATCAATACCATTTTCAGCCATAATATCAGCGCCAGCACGCGATGCTTCCAATAAAAACGCATTTCCGTAATCAAAGAAATAGGTTCCTTTCGCTGTGTGTTTGTTCACAGCAGCCGCATGTGCACGAAGCGTGAATTGAATTTTTTCCTTAAATAAATCAGGATTTTCAGCCATCATTTTATTTGATTCCTCAAACGACAAGCCAATTGGATAATATCCTCCTGCCCAAGGATTATGCAACGAAGTTTGGTCAGAACCTAAATCAACAAAAATATTCTCTTGATCAAATTTCTCCCAAACATCAACGATATTTCCTACATACGCAATCGAAACAACTTCTTGTTTTTCCTTCGCAATTCGAACTCGTGCGCACAAAGCATCTAAATCTTCAATAACTTCATCCACCCAACCTTGTGAATGTCTTGTATGAACAGCTTTTGGATTGACTTCTGCCGTAACAGAAATACAACCAGCAATGTTTCCTGCTTTAGGTTGAGCCCCTGACATTCCGCCAAGTCCTGCTGTAACGAACAATTTTCCTTTGATGGCATCACGTTCTTTTGAAATTTTACGTGCCGCATTTAAAACAGTGATTGTTGTTCCATGAACGATTCCTTGTGGTCCAATATACATGTATGAACCAGCAGTCATTTGTCCATATTGTGTCACTCCCAATGCATTAAACTTTTCCCAATCATCTGGTTTAGAATAATTTGGAATCATCATTCCATTAGTAACAACAACTCTTGGCGCATCTTTGTGAGAAGGGAATAATCCCATCGGATGTCCAGAATACATTACTAACGTTTGCTCATCCGTCATTTCTGACAAATATTTCATCGTCAATCGGTATTGAATCCAATTTTGGAAAACAGCACCATTTCCGCCATACGTAATTAATTCATGCGGATGTTGAGCAACAGCATAATCCAAATTGTTTTGGATCATTAACATGATTGCTTTCGCTTGTTCAGATTTCCCTGGATAATCTTCAATTGAACGTGCAAACATTTTATAATCTGGACGATAACGGTACATATAAATGCGTCCGTAATCGTTTAATTCTTTTAAAAATTCTTCAATTAACTCACCATGTTGCTCCTTCGGAAAATAACGTAAAGCATTTCTTAGAGCTAACTTTTTCTCATCTTTTGAAAGAATTTCCTTTCTCTTTGGAGCGTGATTTATTGTCGGTTCATATTCCTTTTTTACTGGGATTTGGGCTGGAATTCCAGTTTGAATGTCTTTTCGAAAATCTTCTAATGTCATATGATAAGGATTGTGGCACAAAGTTAATAGAATATCAAAAAGTAGAAGCGAAAAAAAAGCTCCAAAAAGGAGCTTAAATTTTATCTTAAAACGAGAACATGTCCCGAATATTCAAACTTATCATCATTATTCGGATCCTTTGCTTCGATTGTCCAAGTGTATGTTCCTTGTTGAACCAATGTCCCGTTGAACGTTCCATCCCACGTTTCATTCGCATCAAAACTTTCCCAAACAATTTCTCCCCAACGATTATACAATCTGATTACAAAATTGTAGGCATCCATTCCTGACATATGTATTCCCCATTGCTGATTAAACTCGTCTCCATCCGGAGTGAATGTATTCGGAACATATAACAAAATTTCAGGCAAAACAACCACCGTTTTCAATAGAGAATCAACACAACCGAAAGCTGAAGTCGTAACCAACAAAACATCATAACTTCCTGTTTCTCCATCTGGGAACAAGGTTTGCACATCTTCCGATTGCGAATACGATGGATTCCCTTCTTGTATAAACCATTCATAGCTTACACCATTGAACGAATAATTTGTCAATTGCACTTCTGTATTAAACATTTTCACCGGATTTGGTGAATAAGTAAAGTTGGCAATTGGCTGAGGGTGAACGGTTAAGAAATTATAGAAAGTAGTTGAATCAATACAGCCATTTGGCGATTCAACGATCAATTGAACATTGTAATTTCCAGCATCCATTGGAGCGGTTGTAATTGATTCTTGATCAGTAAATTGTTGTCCATCAGAAATTGTCCAATACAAATGCTCCACCATATTTGGATCCGTTTCATTTTGTATGATAAAGCTTGCTGGTTCACAAATCGATGGACTCAACGTTGAAATCAAAGGAACTGGAAGCGGCAAAACCTCTATTTCACTCGATAAAGTAACAGGCGTTGATTCACAACCATCACTAACCACAACAGTGTATGTAGTTGTTGCTCCTGGGTTTAACAATTGAGAGCTGTTTAAACCTGAATTAACCGTTCCGTTTGACCAAGTAAATTGGTAAGGCCCATTGTTTCCACCTGACGCATTTACAGTTAAGGTTGTTGGATAACCCGGGCAAATTTCAGTGTTTGGAGTAATTGAAGCCGTTATAGTAGGGCGAACTGAAACATTAATCGATTCATTTAAAGAAAGACAACCAAAATTATTTTCTGCATAAACCGACACCGTTGAATCTGACAAAGGACTTAATTGCTGCATTCCATCTGTATCAGAGGTGAAATTCCAATGATATAAGAATGATGTGCCACCAACTGCTGTCGCAATAAGATTAGCTATTCCATTTTCACAAATCAATGTATCGTTGCTAACATTTAATTGAATTGGAGTCGGGTCTGCAATTGTAACTGACGAACACACTTGACATCCCAAATAGTTCTTGGAACAAACAGTATAAGTACCAGCAGCAAAACCTGCTAACATTGAATCAGTTTGCCAAGTTACTCCGTTATCAAAACTATATTCATTTGCCAAAGGATTATCAATTTGAATCTCTGCGTTTGATAAACCAAAACATGAAGGTGCAGTGTATGAAACTGTTTGAGTCGGATTCATAACCAACATCGTCATTGTATCTCTATTAATACCGCAAACTGAATTCGTCTCCCTTAAAATAAATTTATAAACACCCGGTTGATTCACAGTTACGGTTGGTGTCAAACTACTAAAATTTGGCGAAAAAGAAACCGTAGGTGTTGGGACAATTCCAGTTGCTAAATATTGCCAAGACATCATATTTGCAGGGCTCGTTTGTGTTCCAGACAATAAAATTGGGTTTCCAAAACACACAGTATCATCTACGCCTGCATAAGGTGTTGGAGGCGCGTATGCATTTATTGTCACATTCGAAACGGATGTTGATGGGCATAAAGGATTACTAGAATTTGTTGTCATGGTATAAACATGAGCACCTTGAGTTGTTGGATTAGCAATTACAACAGATCCAGTTGTTGCACTTAAATCAGGTGAAGCCGTCCAAGTGTATACTCCATTACCACCACTTGCCGTTAATGTAACCGGATTTCCTAAACATACATTTGTTACTGGGGTTGAAATTTGACCAGATACTTGAATTCCTGAGTTCACCCCAATTACGTAATTACATACATCCCCAGAATATCCATCAATCATCATATAATAGGTGTTTCCAGGAGTCAAACCTGTCGCAGTAACAGAAGATGGAGCTGTTGAAGGGGCAAGAGGAGACACACAAGTATAAGGAGTAACCGTACCATTGCAGGTTGTGGTTGAAAAAATTAATATTTGAATGCCCAAATTTGATGTGGAACTCGTAACCCAAACGTTTAATGAAACAGTGCTCGCATTTGCAACGAATTGAATAAATGAATTATTTTCAATAGAACCACAAAAAGCTGTACTCAAAGATGGCCAAGTATCAGCGGTATATGTTGCTGCAGTGCTTCCACAATATCCATTCACATCACAAATTAATGTTGCTACATCACATGTATTTCCTGCTGCTGCAGATGTTGAACAATTTGGCATAACAGCTTGAGGAGAAATGCAAATAGTAAATGTAGGTGTTGTAGGGGCTCCAGCTGCAAAATGATAAACTCTTACCCAATAAGTAACACCTACGATCAAAGTAGTTAACGAGGCTGTTTCAGTTCCGCCATTACCCGTATTATTGACACATGCAAGAGACGAACTAGAGGAACAACCTCCTGAGAAAACTTGAATTACCGGATTAAATCCTGTCGAACCAGAAACTTGGACACCTAAGGAAGTTTGGTTTGCAACAAAAGAATACCAAACATCGTCATCTGCTGTTCCTGTGCAGCCAGGTATAGACTGAGTAGCGGATAAAACCGTACCTGTCACAGGTGTACATGTTGCAGAAGGTGTTAACACAATTGCTCCAAAACAATTGTCATTTGCAGGTTGTGCAAATGACAATTGAGAGGAAAATAAAATAATACAACAAACCCAAAAAAGGTTTATTTGTTTTTTTATAAAATGAATCATTTCAAACTATTTATATTCTTTTCAATGAATAATGATTCGTAGTAGGTTACTTTATTACATTAATAAATCCGTTAAACTCGTATTTATTATCATTCACTAAATCTTTTGCTTCTATTGTCCAAGTGTAAGTTCCTTGCTGGACATATTCACCGTTGTAAGTACCATCCCAACTAGCAGCTGGATCATGTGATTCCCAAATGATTTGTCCCCATCTGTTAAAAATGAGAAGTTCAAAATTATAAATATCAATGCCACTAATATGTATTCCCCAATCTTGGTTGAACTCATCGTCATCCGGAGTAAACGTATTTGGAGCATATAACAACACTTCCGGAAGAACAATAACAATTTGAGTTGAAGTATCAATACATCCAAATTCTGAAGTCGTTATTAAAGTTACCTCGTATTCTCCAGCCTCTCCATCCGGGAACATTGTTTTTACATGTTTCAATTGAGAGAAACTTGGGTTACCACTTTCAATGTACCATTCGTATGAATCTCCATTAACGGAATAATTTGTCAATTGAACCTCTGGATTAAACATATATGCCGGATTTGGACTATGTCTAAAATCAGCAATTGGCTTAGGATGAACGGTTAAATAATTGATAAATGTTGTTGAATCAATACAACCAAATGGACTAGTAACAACAAGTTGTACATCATACAAACCAGACCACATTTCATCCGTTACAACAGTTTCTTGATTTTGGTAATATTGTCCATCCGATAGCAACCAATAATTCTGACCATCCATCAAAGGGTCTGTTTCATTCGTTAAAACAAACGTTGCAGGTTCACACTCATTGTCTAAATCAACACTAATTAACGGAACAGGCAAGGGTGCTAAAATCACGTTTGTAGTCAATACAATTGGAGTCGATTCACATGCGTCATCAATTGTCACAGTATATTGTGTAGTTTGAGGTGGATTCGCTGTAATTGTATGACTAGGGCCAGAACCAGATTGTCCACTACTCCAAACAAAATTAAATGGAGTTCCAATACCTCCTAAAGCAGTTGCAGTCAATGTTGTTGGATAGCCAGGACAAATGGTTACATCTGGTGTAATTGTACCCGTCAAAGGTGGTCTCACCGTAACATAAATTGAATCCTTATTTGAAAAACAACCTAAATTACTTTCTGCCTGTACAACGTAATATGTATTTACAAGTGGAGACCCTATTTGAGTTGCCGCAGTCGTTGGAAATAAATCCCAATGAAAATCGTAGCTTGTTCCTCCTATAGCGGAAGCAGTCATTGTAGCACTACCATTCTCACAAATTAGTGTATCATTACTTATGGATAATATGATAGGAGCTGGATCAGTGATTGTTGCAACAGTACATGCTTGACATAAATTATTATCTCTAACACAAACATTGTACGTACCAGCAGCGAACCCTGTCCCAGGTGTTACACTACCCCATGTGACACCGTTATCATAGCTGTATTGGGTTGCCTGGGGGCCGCTTAATGTTATTGTACCATCAGAAAAACCAGCACATGAAGTATTCGTAGTTGACTGTGTAATTGTCATTTGTTTCACCAAAATTTTAACAGTATCTTTTTTATTTCCACAAACAGGATTCGTTTCAGACAAAATAAATGAATACAAACCAGGTTGATTAACCGTAACTGTTGGTGTAAGACTCGTGAAGTTCGGAGCAAAGCTAACCGTTGGTGTAGGTGTAATACCACTTGTTAAATAAGTCCATATTTTAGTGTCTGTTGCAACCGTAATTGTTCCTACTAAATTTATGGGACTTCCAAAACAAACTGTATCATCCACTCCAGCATTAGGTGCAATTGGAGGTAAAACAACCACATTTGTTGTTGCAGCCGTAGTACATCCTGTTCCTGTAACTGTCAAACTGTATGTTCCAGCCATTGCTGTTGTCGCATTAGGAATGGTTGGGTTTTGAACACTTGATGTAAAACCATTTGGTCCAGTCCAACTATATGAAGCAGCACCTGCAGAACCATTTAATTGAATAGTTCCACCCACACAGTACGGACCTGTATTTGAAGCAGTAACACCACCAGATGTAATTGAGACATATCCAGGTCCATTGTTAGATCCAGAAGTACAACCTGCACCGGCAGGAACTAAACTTGATCCACCGCCGCCGCCGCCGCCGCCATTTGCGCCAGTACAACATCCATCATTTCCGCCGCCGCCGCCGCCGTAGTATCCACCACCGCCACCGCCACCAGAAGCAGTTTGCCATAATCCACCATTACCACCTTGACCAAGTGAACCATTAGATCCTCCAGGAGGTGTACCTGCCCATGGGGTTCCACCAACGCCGCCTGCAACCTGAGTTCCAGGTGCGCCACCAAAACCAAAAGTATTTGAACCAGCAATTCCTGTAGCACAGCCACCTGCACCACCAGCTACAATTCCAGAACCACCACCAGCACCACCACCACCAGCGGCAATAATAACAGGAGTTCCACCAACACTAACTGTTGAGGCACCACCTCCACCGCTGGAATTATAGTTTACATTACCATCTGTAGAAGCAAATCCATTTCCGCCGCCGCCGTAACCACCATTGATAGAATTTCCAGATGCTCCAACATTAATTGTTATTACCTGACCAGGAGTAACTGGAATAGTAGCAGTAACTACAGCTCCATTTCCTCCTAAATTACCTCCACCATCTGCTCCTGCAACGGTAACTGTAATTGAAGAGACGCACGGTGGTACTGTCCATGTTTGTGGACTTCCAGTATAATTAAATGTCGTAGTTGTTTGCGCTTTAACTCCTGCAACTATTGAACTAAAAAATAATATAATGATTGTATATAGTCTCATAATTGTAATTCTTAGGTCCGTTTGATAATCAAACCTGGTGTTTTATTATATATTATTTAGTGCAATTTTCAAAAGGATAAACATCAATTTCATCTACACCATAAACACCAATTTGCACACATCTTACATATGAAGAATATTGACTAAACCAAGATTTAAAGTCAACTTCGCTCAACGACTCAATATTCTTTGTTAAAATAAAAGCGCGTTGAGTAGTATAATCTAAACGTACAACCTTTACATATGGATTCAATTTTAGTTGATTTTCCAATGTTTTCATATCATCTTGATTTTGCACTTCAATCATACATTGACCAAACAATGTTGTTGATTGGATTTCTGTAGTTTGTGAAAATCCAAAATACGAACTGAAAAGGATAAACATCCCAAGTAAAGCAATTCTCATATGTGTAATTTTGAGTTAAGACGACTTTGAAAAGGATTAAGTTGCCTTAGAATTTTCAAAAATATTGAATTAATACGACTATAAACAAAAAAAGGGGATTACTCCCCTTTCATTGTGAATTATTTAACGTTATATTATCTTATTTGATGAATTTAAATTGCTTCCCTGGATAAACAGCAGCATCTCCTAATTCTTCTTCGATTCTTAATAATTGATTATATTTTGCCATACGGTCACTTCTCGAAGCTGATCCTGTTTTAATTTGACCAGTGTTTAATGCTACAGCTAAATCAGCAATCGTGCTGTCTTCTGTTTCACCACTTCTGTGACTCATTACTGATGTATACGAATTCTTAGTTGCCATTTGTACGGCTTCTATTGTTTCTGTTAAAGTTCCAATTTGGTTTACCTTAACAAGAATTGAATTCGCAATACCTTCGTTTATACCTCTAGACAGACGTTTTGTGTTTGTAACAAATAAATCATCACCTACAAGTTGAACTTTATCTCCAAGCTCCTCAGTTGCTAATTTCCAACCTGCCCAATCATCTTCAGCTAAACCGTCTTCGATTGAAATAATTGGATATTTTGCACACCAATCTTTCCAGAAAGCAACCATTTCCGCAGAAGACATCTCATCTCCTGTTGATTCAAATATATACTTACCTTTTTCAGCATTGTAAAACTCTGATGAAGCTGCATCTAAAGCAATGTACATATCTTTACCAGGAACGAAACCTGCTTTCTCAATTGCTTCGATTACAACTTGAATTGCCTCTTCGTTTGAACCTAAATTCGGAGCAAAACCTCCTTCGTCACCAACGTTCGTAGACATTCCTTTTGATTTCAACACCGCCTTTAAATGATGAAATACTTCAGTTCCCCAACGCAATCCTTCAGAGAAAGAAGAAGCACCAAAAGGCATCACCATAAACTCTTGAATATCGATTAAGTTATCAGCGTGAGACCCACCATTCAAAATGTTCATCATTGGAACAGGTAATGTAACCGCTCCAACTCCTCCAATGTATCTATATAAACTTAATCCTGATTCTTGCGCTGCTGCTCTAGCTACCGCCATAGAAGTCCCTAAAATTGCATTTGCACCAAGATTTGATTTATTCTCTGTCCCATCTAATCGAATTAACAAAGTATCAATGCCTTTTTGATCTAGAACATCCATTCCATTCAATGCTTCATTAATTACCGTGTTCACATGATTCACAGCATTTAAAACACCTTTACCCATGTATACTGACTTATCGCCATCTCTTAACTCAACCGCCTCATGAATCCCAGTTGATGCTCCAGATGGTACAGCAGCACGTCCTACAACACCGTTTACAGTAATAACATCTACTTCAACAGTAGGATTCCCTCTTGAATCTAAAATTTGTCTTCCGACTACTTTTGCAATATAACTCATGGTTAATTAAATTTTGAAGAGCTTAGTTAGCTAACTTCATGTTTTCAATAAATTGATCAAATAAATATCTTGAATCGTGCGGTCCAGCCGAAGCCTCAGGATGATATTGAACTGAAAATATTGGTTTCCCAATCAATTCAATACCAGCAATTGTATTATCATTTAAGTGCTTATGCGTTACAGCAATAGCCGGATTTGCATCAATACTGTCTTCTGAAATGACGAAACCATGATTTTGAGAAGTAATCTCTCCCTTTCCAGTTTTTAAATTTAAAATTGGATGATTAATACCGCGATGTCCATTAAACATTTTGCGTGTTTTCAATCCTTGACTTAGTCCTAAAATTTGGTGTCCTAAACAAATTCCGAAAATAGGCTTGTTACCTTCCACCAATTCTTTCACCAATTGAATTGAATTCGGCATTGCAGATGGATCACCAGGACCATTTGAAAGCATATAACCATCAGGATTAAAACTATCCATATCTGCTTTTGTAGAATTCAACGGAAAAACTTTAACGTGGCAGCCTCTTTCAACAAGACATCGAATAATATTTTTCTTTACTCCAAAATCAATCAATGATACTCTAAATGAAGGATTTTCTGGACTAACCTCGAATGCTTCTTTCGTAGCAACATGAGATGATAATTCCAAGCCATCCATTGAAGGTGCTTTCGCTAATTCTAATTTTAGTGATTCAATATCTAAATTTTCGGAAGAAATAATAGCATTCATGGCACCTTTACTTCTTATGTGACGCACAAGTGCTCGCGTATCGATATCCGAAATACCAACTGTTTCACTTTGGAACATTAAATTTTCCAATGAACCTTCAGCCGAAGTTCTAGAATAAATTTCTGAGAATTTTTTAGTCACTAAACCTGCGATTTTCATCGAATCAGATTCTACCTCCTCCGCATGAACCCCGTAGTTTCCAATGTGTGAAGTAGTCATAACAAGAATTTGTCCGAAATAAGAAGGGTCTGTAAATACTTCTTGATAACCAGTCATTCCAGTGTTGAATGCAATTTCACCTGTGGTGGTTCCAATTTTACCTATTGCTAATCCTTGAAAAACTGTGCCATCGGCTAACAATAATACAGCTGGTTTTCTATCTTCCATTAAATTTATTTTGCGCAAAGTTAGGGTTTCATCTTGAAAAGTGGAAACGTTGTGAATAAAAAAAGGGTAATGTTTCCATTACCCTTTCATTTATCGAGAATTACTTGATTATTTCTCTTCAGTGCTCTCCTCAGAAGTTGTATCTTCTTCTGGAGTTTCTGTTGTTTCTTCAGCTGCTGCTTCTGTTGCAGTTTCTTCAACTACTTCAGTTTCTGCCACAACTGTTTCTTCAACATCTTTTTTCGCACCACCTGCACGTCTAGAACGGCGAGTTGTTTTCTTCGCTTTCTCATTTGTATAGATTTCATTGAAATCAACCAATTCAATCATACACATTTCAGCGTTATCACCTAATCTATATCCTGTGCGGATGATACGAGTGTAACCACCTTCTCTGTTCGCGATTTTTGGAGCAACTTCTCTGAATAATTCAGAAACGATGTCCTTGTTTTGTAAATAACTAAATACAGTTCTTCTTGAGTGAGTTGAATCTGTTTTAGCTTTTGTTAATAAAGGCTCTACATATCCTCTCAACGCTTTCGCTTTAGCAACTGTTGTGTTAATGCGTTTGTGCTGAATTAATGAACCAGCCATATTAGATAGCATCGCTTTTCTGTGAGCTGATTTTCTACCTAAATTGTTTACTTTATTACCGTGTCTCATATTTAAAATTTCGTAAGTAACGGTTAACTGGATCTTTTCTAAGGTATCGCCTAAGCCCAGCCACCTATTACGCCATTACTAATTTATTGCGATACTAATCTTTATCTAATTTATATTTTGAAACATTCATTCCGAATGAAAGACCTTTGTTATCAACTAAGTCTTCTAACTCAGTAAGAGATTTCTTACCGAAGTTACGGAATTTCAATAAGTCATTTTTGTTGTAAGAAACTAAATCACCTAATGTTTCAACGTCTGCTGCTTTCAAACAATTCAACGCACGAACTGATAAATCCATATCAACTAATTTCGTTTTTAGCAATTGACGCATATGTAACGAAGTCTCATCGAATTCTTCAGTTTCAGCTTTCACTTCACTATCTAAAGTGATGCGCTCATCTGAGAACAACATGAAGTGATGAATCAAAATCTTAGCTGCTTCTTTTAACGCTTCTTTCGGATGAATAGATCCGTCAGTTGTGATATCAAGAACCAATTTCTCATAATCCGTTTTTTGCTCTACACGGAAATTTTCAATCGCAAATTTTACATTCTTGATTGGCGTGTAGATAGAATCAATGAAAATTGTTCCAAACGGAGCACCACTAATTTTATTTTCTTCTGCAGGAACATATCCACGTCCTTTAGTAATTGAAAGTTCAATTTCTAATTTAACAGACGATTCCATGTTACAAATAACCAAGTCAGAATTTAAAACTTGGAAAGCAGATGTGAATTTTCCTAAATCACCAGCTGTCAATTTATCTTGTCCTGAAATTGAAACTACAACTGTTTCGCTGTCAGTTCCTTCAATTTGTTGTTTGAAACGAACTTGTTTCAAGTTTAAGATGATTTCAGTAACGTCTTCTACCACACCTTTAATTGTAGTGAATTCGTGATCAGCACCTTCAATGCGAATAGACGAAATTGCAAAACCTTCTAATGAAGAAAGTAAAATACGACGTAATGCATTACCAACTGTAATACCGTATCCTGGTTCAAGAGGACGGAATTCAAATTGTCCGTGATGCTCATCGGACTGAATCATAATAACCTTATCAGGTTTTTGAAAATCTAAAATTGCCATGTTGTGTTCTTCTTTTTAATTGTTCTTCGGTTGCGCGGTTAAAAAGACTGAAGAGAATCATCCAACCCTTTAGCCGAATACCAATATGATTAATATTATTTAGAGTATAACTCGACGATTAACTGTTCTTTAATGTTCTCAGGAATCATCTCACGTGAAGGCACGCTTAACAATTTCCCAGACATATCAGAATTGTTCCAATCTAACCAGTCGTAATTTTTACTGTTTGATGCTAATGAAGAAGTGATTGCTTCTAATGATTTAGATTTCTCACGAACTCCAACAACATCTCCAATTTTAACAGTGTATGAAGGAATATTCACAACTTCACCATTAACTGTAATGTGTTTGTGAGAAACTAATTGACGTGCACCACGACGACTAGGAGCAACTCCTAAACGGAAAACTGTATTATCCAAACGTGTTTCACACAATTGTAATAAGTTCTCACCCGTGATACCTTTCATACGAGATGCTCTTTCGAACATATTAGAGAATTGACGCTCTAAAATACCGTATGTGTATTTTGCTTTTTGTTTTTCACCCAACTGGATAGCATATTCTGATTGCTTTCCACCACGTCTTTTTGACGGGCCATGTTGACCTGGGCCGTAGCTTCTTCTGTCTAACGCTTTATCTGGTCCAAAGATAGGATCTCTGAAACGACGTGCGATTTTGGATTTTGGTCCTGTATATCTTGCCATTTTTATTTGTTTTAAAGAGTGATCATGAATTAAGGCTTTCCTTCGATGATCTCACTTACCCTTTATAGATTAATATTAAACTCTACGTCTTTTAGGAGGACGACATCCGTTGTGTGGTAATGGAGTAACATCCATGATTTCAGTTACTTCAATTCCAGCATTATGCAAAGCACGAATAGCTGATTCACGACCAGCTCCAGGTCCTTTAACAAATACTTTTACTCTACGTAATCCGAAGTCATGTGCTTCCTTCGCTGCATCCTCTGCTGAAACTTGTGCAGCATAAGGAGTGTTCTTTTTAGAACCTTTGAAGCCCATTTTTCCCGCTGATGACCAAGAAATTACCTGACCAGCGTTGTTTGTCAAAGAAATGATAACGTTGTTGAAGGTAGCTTGAATATGCGCTTCACCCATCGCTTCTACTTTGACATTCTTCTTCTTTTTTTGATTAGACTTTGCCATTTAATTTATAATTTTTAACTGCGCTAACGCTTGTTATTATCGTCCGTTAACACGGCCTCTTATTTAGTTGCTTTTTTCTTGTTTGCAACTGTTTTTCTTCTACCTTTTCTAGTACGAGAGTTGTTTTTCGTACGTTGACCTCTCAACGGTAAACCAGAACGGTGACGAATTCCTCGTTGACAACCGATATCCATTAATCGTTTAATGTTCAACTGAATTTCTGAACGCAATTGTCCTTCAGTTTTAATTTCATTAATCGAGTTACGAATAGCTCCCAACTGATCATCGTTCCAATCTTGAACTTTGATATTTTCGTCAATTCCATTGTCCTTCAAAATTTGTTTTGAAGTGCTTCTTCCGATTCCGAAGATGTAAGTCAATCCAATGACTCCTCTCTTGTTTTTTGGTAAATCTATACCTGCAATACGTGCCATACTCTTATACTATTACCCTTGTCTTTGTTTAAGTTTAGGATTCTTTTTATTAATCACATAAACTCTTCCTTTTCTCTTAACGATCTTACAGTCTGCAGAACGTTTTTTAACTGATGCTCTAACTTTCATCTTTTCTCTTTATTTAAGGAAATTCCTTATTTATATCTGAAAGATATTCTTCCTTTTGTTAAATCATAAGGAGACATCTCCACTTTAACTCTATCTCCAGGTAGAATCTTAATGTAAAACATTCTCATCTTTCCTGAAATATGAGCTGTAATGATGTGACCATTTTCTAATTCCACTCTGAACATTGCGTTCGAAAGGGCTTCGATGATTACACCGTCTTGCTCAATTGATGTTTGCTTTGCCATGTCTTAAAATCCTGATAATTCGTTAGGTGATCTTCGACCTTTAACTCTCGTACCTTCCATTAAACCATCCATGTGACGGTTTAATAAATAAGATTCAATTTGTTGAAGCGTGTCTAAAACAACACCTACCATAATCAAAATTGAAGTACCTCCAAAGAACATAGCAAATGCATCATTAATCCCTGCCATTTTCGCAATCGAAGGCAAAATTGCAATCGCTGCTAAAAATAATGAACCTGGGAAAGTGATGCGAGAAACCAACGTATCAATGTACTCAGCTGTTTCTTCACCTGGACGAACACCTGGGATAAAACCACCGCTTCTTTTTAAGTCGTCGGCAATTTTACGAGGGTTAATCATAATAGCAGTGTAGAAATAAGTAAATACAATAATCAACAATGCCAAAAGAACATTATAACTTAAGCCATAAATATCTCCCAATGTTCTTTGCAAGAAACCACCACCTTCAGCAGCAGCTCCAGCAAAAATCATTACAGGAATAGTCATGATCGCTTGAGCAAAAATAATTGGCATTACACCACTTGCATTCACTTTAATTGGCAAATAACTTCTTGCTCCTTGCTCATCAACTGCTCTAGCTCCAACAACACGTTTTGCCGTATTTAATGGAATTTTTCGAACACCTTGAACAATTAGAATTGTTCCGAGAATTACCACCATAAAGGCAACAATCTCTAAGACCAATTTAATCAAGTTACCTGACTCAACAGAGAATCCGAATTCAGCGATAAATGCTTCTGGTAATCGAGCTAAGATACCAACAGTAATCAATAACGAAATACCGTTACCAATTCCTTTGTCAGTAATTCTTTCACCCAACCAAACAGCAAACATAGAACCTGCAACCAGTACAAGAATTGTTTGTGTCCACCAGAATCCATCTGCACCACCAACCGGCATTGCTCCTTTGGACTGCACATACAACGTTAAATAACTTGGCGCTTGAAGCGCACAAATAATTATTGTTAAAATGCGGGTGTAGTTATTGATACGTTTTCTTCCTGATTCGCCTTCATTCTGCATTTTTTGAACAGCAGGAACAGCCATACCCAGTAATTGCATGATAATCGATGCACTGATGTAAGGCATGATACCTAATGCCATCACTGATGCATTAGTGAAACCACCACCGGAAAATAGAGAAAGTAACGTCTCCAATGTGTTTTGTCCGCCATTCGCTTGCGCTTCCATTAACTTGGTGTAATTAACACCAGGTAAAATGACGAACGATCCTACTCGGTAAACAAGAATTAAGGTAAGAGTCAATAAGATTCTTTTCCTTAATTCTTCTACTTTCCAGATGTTTTTAATATTCTGTATAAAACGTTTCATTTTAAAAAAATGTTGGCAAAGTTAATTAGATTTCTGAACAATTCCCACCTTGACCTTCAATCACTGCTTTTGCAGATCCTGAAAACTTGTGAGCAGTTACATTAATCTTCCCTTTCAACTCTCCTCTTCCTAAAATTTTAACTAGCTCATTTCTAGACACTAATCCGTTCTCACGTAAAACTTCAGGTGTAATTTCTGAAACATTTTTACGGTCAATTAACGATTGAATAATATCTAAATTAATTGCTTTGTACTCAACTCGGTTAATGTTTTTGAAACCAAATTTAGGTACACGTCTTTGTAATGGCATTTGCCCACCTTCGAAACCAATCTTAGATTTATATCCAGATCTTGATTTCGCTCCTTTGTGTCCACGAGTAGATGTACCACCATGACCAGATCCCTGACCACGAGCGATTCTTTTTACTCTTTTTACAGATCCACTTGCTGGAGTTAAATTATGTAAATTCATTGTAAATCGATTTTAATGTTTTACTGAACAACCTCTAACATGTGTTGTACTTTCTTAACCATCCCTAGGATTTGTGGAGTTGCCTCATGTTCAACAACTTGATTCAACTTTTTAAATCCTAACGCTTTAATCGTAGCCTTCTGATCAGCTGGACGTTTAATAGCGCTTCTTACTTGCTTAATTTTAATTGTAGCCATCTGATATACTATTAACCGTTAAATACTTTGTCCAATGTGATCCCACGTTGTTTAGCTACTGCAACAGCATCTCTCATACGAGAAAGTGCATCAATTGTTGCTTTCACTACGTTGTGTGGATTTGAAGATCCTTGCGATTTTGCCAAGACGTTATGAACTCCAACACTTTCTAATACTGCACGCATCGCACCACCGGCGATAACTCCTGTACCATTTGTAGCTGGTTTCAATAAAACTTCCGCTCCACCGAATTTACCTTTTTGAGCATGAGGAACAGTACCTTTCAAAATTGGAACTTTGATCAAATTTTTCTTTGCATCATCGATTCCTTTTGTGATTGCTTCTGTAACTTCTTTTGCTTTTCCTAAACCGTGACCAACGATACCATTTTCATCACCTACCACTACGATAGCTGAGAAAGTAAACGTACGACCTCCTTTTGTTACTTTCGTAACACGGTTTACAGCAACGAGTTTATCCTTTAACTCTATATCTGCAGATTTAACTCTATTCAATACTTGTGCTGCCATTTTTTAAAATTTTAAACCGCCTTCTCGAGCCGAGTCAGCTAATGATTTAACTCTACCGTGGTATAGATATCCATTGCGATCAAATACAACGGTCTCGATTCCGGCTTTTAATGCTTTTTCAGCTACTTCTTTACCAATAACAGCTGCTTGTTGAACTTTATTAACTTTTTCAACAGCTTTGTTTTTGTAAGAACCAGCAGATGCCAATGTTACTCCGTTCACATCATCGATCAACTGTGCGTAGATCTGTTTGTTACTACGGAAAACTGAAAGGCGAGGCACCTTAGAAGTACCAGAAATTTTCTTTCTGATTCTTCTTTTAATTTTTGCTCTTCTGTTTAATTTACTGAATGCCATAACTATTAACTATTATTTTTTACCTGCAGATTTACCAGCTTTTCTTCTAATTTCTTCGCCTAAGAAACGAACACCTTTACCTTTGTATGGTTCAGGTTTACGTAGGGAACGAATTTTGGCAGCGACCTGGCCCAAAAGTTGTTTATCGTACGATTCTAACGTAACAACAGGTGCCTTACCCTTTTGGGTGTCTGCAGATACCTTAATTTCTGAAGGAATTTCGAAAACAATTGGGTGAGAATAACCTAATGCTAACTCTAACTGTTGACCAGTTGTTGTTGCACGGTATCCAACTCCGATTACTTCTAACTCCTTTTTGTACCCTTCCGAAACTCCAACTACCATGTTCTGCAATAAAGCGCGGTATAAACCATGCTTTGCACGATGAGTCGGTGAATCTGATTCGCGGCTGAAAGTTATTGTGTTGTCCTCAATGGTTAATGTAACACAAGAATCGATTTCTTGAGACAATTCACCTTTAGGACCCTTAACGGTAACATTCGTTCCGTTTAACTTTACGTCTACTCCACTCGGGATGTTAACTGGGGATTTACCTATCCTTGACATTTCTAACTATTCTTAAAATTAATATACGTAGCAAAGAACCTCTCCACCTACGTTTTGTTTTCTTGCTTCTTTATCAGTAATTACACCTTTAGAAGTTGATACGATTGCAATACCAAGTCCATTCAATACGCGCGGCATCTCTGCAGATCCACTGTATTTTCTTAAACCTGGACGAGAAGCTCTTTGCAATTTAGTAATTGCAGGAACTTTTGTTGATGCGTTGTATTTCAAAGCGATTTTAATAATGCCTTGTTTGTCATCATCTTCAAATTTGTAATTTGTGATATAACCTTGATCGAATAAAATTTGTGTCATTGCACGTTTCACATTCGAACCTGGAATTTCTACCATTTTCAAACCAGCCGCACTTGCGTTACGAACTCGTGTTAGAAAATCTGCTATAGGATCTGTATACATGTCCTTTTTTTTTATTAATTACTCGGTAGAGTTTCTATCCCGAAACTTCGGGAGACTTTTACCAACTTGCTTTTTTAACTCCTGGGATTTTACCAGCTAAAGCCATTTCACGGAAAGTAACACGTGAAAGACCAAACTGACGCATATAACCTCTTGGACGACCTGTTAATCCACAACGATTGTGAACACGGATTTTAGAAGAGTTTGCAGGCAATTTTTGAATTGCCATCATTGCATCCCATTTAGCTGCTTGTACTTCTTCAGAAGCGTCTGTTGATTTTAACACTTTCGTTAACTCAGCACGTTTCTTAGCGTATCTAACAACCATTTTTTCTCTTTTGCGCTCACGCGCTTTCATAGATTCTTTAGCCATTTCTTCTTATTTTTTAATAAATGGGAAACCGAATGCATCTAAAAGAGCTTTTGCTTCTTCATCACTCTCAGCCGATGTAACGAAAGTAATATCCATACCTAACATACGGCTTACTTTATCGATATCGATTTCTGGGAAAATGATATGCTCTTTTACTCCTAAGTTAAAGTTACCTCTACCATCAAATCCTTTTGGATTGATCCCACGAAAATCGCGAGTACGTGGTAAAGCAACAGCTAAAAGACGATCTAAGAAATCATACATCTTATTTCCTCTTAAAGTAACTTTAGTACCGATAGGCATTCCTTTTCTTAACTTAAAGTTAGAGATATCCTTTTTAGAAAGTGTCGTAACTGCTTTTTGACCAGCAATTCTTGACAAATCCGCAACGGCATTATCAATTAACTTTTTGTCCGCTACTGCGTCTCCCATTCCTTGGCTCAACACAATTTTTTCAAGTTTAGGTACTCTCATAACTGTTTTGTACCCGAACTTTTCAGTCAATGCAGGAATAATCTCAGCACTGTACTTTTCCTTAAGTCTTGGTGAATAACTCATTACTTAATCTCCTCCCCTGATTTTTTTGAATAACGTACTAATTTTCCATTTGCATCTTCACGGCGTCCTGTTCTAGACGCAACACCTTTAGATACAACCATAAGGTTTGAAATGTGAAGACCTGCTTCTTTCTCCACGATTCCTCCTTGAGGGTCTGCTGCACTTGGTTTAGCGTGTTTCTTTACAAGATTCACACCTTCCACAATTGCACGCAGTTTCTTTCTGTCGATAGAAAGGATTTTACCTTCCTGACCTTTAGCTTCACCGCTAATAACCTTAACAGTGTCGCCTACTTTAATGTGTAATTTCTGTTGCATAACTTCAATTATTTAAAGTACCTCAGGAGCCAATGAAACAACTTTCATATAGTTGTTTTCACGAAGCTCACGAGCAACTGGTCCGAAAATACGAGTTCCTCTCATCTCACCCGCTTGATTTAAAATAACGCAAGCGTTATCATCAAAACGAATGTAAGAACCATCCGCACGGCGTACTTCTTTCTTTGTTCTTACTACTACCGCCTTGGCTACCGATCCCTTTTTAACGGCACCAGAGGGCATTGCACTCTTGACAGCAACAACGATCTTATCTCCAACCGAAGCATAACGACGTTTTGTTCCACCTAATACGCGGATTACCAAAACAGTTTTTGCTCCTGAGTTGTCTGCTACTGCAAGTCTTGATTCTGTTTGTATCATTACAAAAAATTATTTAGCTCTTTCAATAATTTCTACTAATCTCCAGTTCTTTGATTTACTCAAAGGACGTGTTTCCATGATTTTAACCATATCTCCGATATTACAATCGTTGTTTTCATCATGGGCAACAAATTTAGTAGTTTTTTTTACGAACTTACCATATTTTGGGTGTTTTACTTTACGCTCCACAGAAACTACAATTGATTTCTGCATTTTGTCGCTAGTAACGATCCCTACTCGCTCTTTTCTTAAATTACGCTTTTCCATTTCAAGCTAATTTGTTTTTTTTTAAACAAGCAACTAAGCTTGCGCTTCACGTTTAGTCAATTCAGTCTGCAATCTTGCAATTGTTTTTCTGACATTACGAATCTGAATTGGATTCTCCATTGGTGCAACACTGTGCGTCAATTTCATTTTCGCTAGTTGCTCAGAGAAGTCCGAGATGCGACTCTTAACGTCTTCAACTGAAAGTTTTGTGATTTCTTGCTGCTTCATATTAATTACTATTTCTCTGGTATAACATAGTCATTGCGTACAATGAACTTACATTTCACCGGTAACTTTTGAGCTGCCAAACGCATTGCTTCTTTAGCAATTTCGTAAGGAACACCGTCCGCTTCAAACATGATGCGACCTGGTTTAACTACTGCTACCCAGTGACTTGGAGCACCTTTACCTTTACCCATACGAACTTCGGCTGGTTTTGAGGTAACCGGTTTGTCAGGGAAAATACGGATCCACACCTTTCCTTCACGTTTCATGTATCGAGTAACGGCGATACGTGATGCTTCGATTTGGCGTGATGTAATCCATCCAGGCTCCAATGTTTTTAGTCCGAAAGAACCGAAAGCAATTGTACTACCTCTTTGAGCTAGACCTCTGTTTCGACTTTTTTGAACTCTTCTAAATTTGGTTCTTTTTGGCTGTAACATCTTTTGTAAATTTTACTGTCCTGTTTTATTTTTTCTTTCTCTTAGCACCCATTGGTTTTCTTGAACCAGCTCCTGCTCCTGATTTAGCAGCTTGAGCAGCCATTCCGACATTTGGTGAAAGATCGCGTTTTCCGTATACTTCTCCTTTGCATATCCACACTTTGATACCCAAACGACCATACGTTGTATGTGCTTCGGAAATTGCATAATCGATGTCAGCTCTGAACGTATGTAACGGAGTACGTCCATCTTTGTACATCTCACTACGAGCCATTTCTGCTCCATTCAAACGTCCAGAAATCTTAACTTTGATCCCTTCAGCTCCCATGCGCATTGTACTCGCAATTGCCATTTTAATAGCTCTTCTAAAAGAAATACGTGCTTCCAATTGACGAGCGATTCCATCAGCTACTAAACGAGCATCCAATTCTGGACGTTTCACCTCGAAAATGTTGATTTGAATCTCTTTTTTCGTAATTTTCTTTAACTCTTCTTTTAGCTTATCTACTTCTTGTCCACCTTTACCAATTATAACTCCAGGACGAGCTGTGTTGATCGTAACAGTAACAAGTTTAAGCGTTCTCTCGATAATAATTTTCGCGATACTAGCTCTAGATAAACGAGCATTAAGGTACTTACGGATTTGATCATCTTCGATGATTTTATCTCTGTAGTTATCCCCTCCATACCAGTTAGACTCCCATCCGTGGATGAAACCAAGTCTATTTCCTATTGGATTTGTTTTTTGTCCCATTTTATCCTAACTTATTTAGCACCATCAACTACAATGGTAACATGGTTTGATCTTTTTCTTACTCTATGCGCTCTACCTTGAGGTGCAGCTTGAATTCTTTTCAACATAGCACCACCACCAACTTCAATTGATTTTACTACTAGTTTCTCTTCTTCAATGCTTTTTCCTTCGTTTTTTTGCTCCCAGTTAGCAATTGCTGAACGCAATAACTTCTCTAAGCTTGTAGACGCATTTTTCGCATTATGTTGCAATATATTTAGAGCTTTGTTAACCTCTACTCCCCTTACAAGATCTGCAACTAATCTCATCTTTCTCGGAGCAATTGGCGAATCATTCAAACGTGCAATTGCCGTTGTACTTTTCGTCGCCTTTAAATTTTCAGCTCTTAACCTTTTTCTAGCACCCATGACTTTGCTATTTAAATTCTATCTTTTCTTATCTTTTTTATTCCCACCATGGCCACGGAAATTACGCGTTGGAGAGAATTCCCCCAATTTGTGTCCCACCATGTTTTCAGTTACGAAAACCGGAATAAACTTGTTACCATTATGTACGGCGAATGTCAACCCTACGAAATCAGGAGTTATAGTTGAAGCTCTTGACCATGTTTTGATCACTGCTTTACTACTTGACGCTTGTGCATCATCCACTCGTTTCATTAACTTGTAATGTACAAAAGGTGGTTTTTTCAACGAACGACTCATATCTTACTTATTTTTTTCTTCTTTCGATGATAAACTTATCTGAATACTTCTTCTTATCACGTGTTTTGTAACCTTTAGCTGGCATACCATTACGTGAACGAGGGTGTCCTCCTGAGTTACGCCCTTCACCACCACCCATTGGGTGATCAACCGGGTTCATAACTACACCACGTACACGTGGACGACGACCTAACCAACGAGAACGTCCTGCTTTACCAGAGACTACTAAGTTGTGTTCAGAATTTGAGACAGACCCAATTGTAGCCATACATGTAGTTAAAATCATTCTAGTTTCACCAGAAGGCATTTTAACAATAGCATAGCGACCATCGCGAGCGTTCAATTGAGCGTAAGTACCTGCACCACGTGCGATAGCACCACCCTTTCCAGGTTTTAATTCAATGTTATGAATTACAGTACCTAATGGAACATCACTTAAGAAAAGTGCATTTCCTACATTAGGAGCAGCGGTTTTACCAGCTACAACAGTATCTCCAACTTTCAATCCGTTTGGAGCAATGATGTAACGTTTTTCACCATCTGCATAAAATAACAAAGCAATGTGAGCCGTACGGTTTGGATCGTATTCGATCGATTTAACCGTTGCAGGCACGTCATGCTTGTCTCTTTTAAAGTCAACGATACGGTATTTTTGTTTGTGACCACCACCCATATAACGCATGGTCATTCTACCGTCGTTGTTACGACCTCCAGATTTCTTCATCGGCGCAACTAAGCTCTTTTCAGGAACATTAGTTGTGATTTCTGAATAATCACTGTTGATCTTGTGTCTTTGCCCTGGAGTGATAGGCTTGAATTTTTTAAGACTCATTAGTCAACTGCTTAAAAATTATTAAATAAATCAATCGTTTCTCCTACTGCAACAGTAACTACAGCTTTTTTCCATAGTTTACTTGGTTGCTCAACGATACCTTTGTTAGTATACTTAACAGAGGATTTACCACCGCCATAATTCATTGTACGAACTTCAGTTACACTGACACCATACATCTTCTCGACAGCATTTTTAATTTCTATTTTATTCGCCTTTCTATCTACAGCAAATGTAAAACGGTTGAATTTTTCACTCGTTCCAGTTGCTTTTTCTGAGATGATTGGCTTTTTGATAATTGTTTTCATCATCAATTAGTTTAGAATCTTTTCGATTACTTCAATTGAACTCTCTGCCAATACAACTTTCTTCGCGTTCAATACATCAAATGTATTTACTGAATCAGCTGTAACGACTTTAACTCTTCCAAGGTTACGTGATGACAAATAAACATTGTCATTTTGGCTTCCTAAAATCATAAGAACTTTTTCGTTCTCAAGTTTCAATGCTGCTAACAACGATTTGAAATCTTTTGTTTTAGCTGCGTCGAAATTAAGATCTTCAAGCACCATGATAGATTCATTTTGAGCTTTGTAAGAAAATGCTGATTTTCTTGCCAATCTTTTCAACTTAACATTCAACTTGAAATGGTAGTTTCTTGGTCTTGGTCCGAAGATACGTCCACCACCAACACGAGTACCAGATTTGATACTACCAGCACGTGCACCACCAGTTCCTTTTTGTTTCTTAATTTTTTTCGTAGATCCAGATATTTCTGCTCTTTCTTTTGCTTTATGCGTTCCTTGACGACGATTCGCCAAGTGTTGCTTAACATCTAAGTAAATTGCGTGATCATTTGGTTCGATACCAAAAACTGAATCTGAAAGCGTTACCTTTTTAGAAGTAGCTTTTCCTTTCGCGTCAAATACTTTTACTTCCATTACTTATTAATTGTTATGGTTCCACCTTTAGATCCAGGAATTGATCCCTTCACCACGATTAAATTCTTGTCTGCGAGAACTTTCAAAACTTCAAGATTCTCCATCACAACGCGCTTGTTACCCATTTGTCCACCCATACGCATTCCTTTGAATACACGTGCTGGATAAGAACAAGCTCCGATTGATCCTGGTGCTCGTAGACGGTTATGCTGACCGTGTGTTGCTTGACCAACTCCACCGAAACCATGACGTCTTACAACCCCTTGGAAACCTTTTCCTTTTGATGTTCCAATGATACTAACATATTCACCTTCCTCGAAAATGTTTACATCAATATTATCTCCGAGATTAACGTTATCGAAACCTTTAAATTCCACCAACTTCGCTTTTGGAGTTGTGTTAGCTTTTTTAAAGTGACCTTTCAATGCGTTTGGAGTGTTTTTTTCTTTACGGTCTCCAAAACCCAATTGAACAGCCTCGTAACCATCTCTGTCTTGTGTTTTGATCTGAGTCACAACACAAGGACCAGCTTCTATAACCGTGCATGGCATTGCTTTGCCCTCGGCACTGTAGATGCTAGTCATTCCGACTTTTCTACCAATAATTCCTGGCATACTTTAACTATTTAATTATTAAACTTTAATTTCTACGTCAACCCCACTAGGCAACTCTAATCTCATTAGTGCATCAACAGTCTTAGAAGAAGAACTGTAGATATCTAACAATCTTTTGTATGAACATAATTCAAACTGCTCACGCGCTTTTTTATTTACGTGTGGCGATTTCAAAACTGTGTAAATTCTTTTGTGTGTTGGTAATGGAATTGGTCCACTAACTACAGCACCAGTTGCTTTTACAGTTTTTACTATTTTTTCTGCCGATTTGTCAACCAAATTGTGATCGTACGACTTTAATTTAATTCTTATTTTTTGGCTCATTACCTAAGTATTATGCTGAAACTTTACCATTAATTTTTGACACTACGTCATCCGCAACGTTCTTCGGTGCCTCAGCATAGTGTGAGAACTCCATTGAAGAACTTGCTCTACCTGAAGAAAGGGTACGTAATTGAGTTACATATCCGAACATTTCAGATAAAGGAACATCCGCTTTAACAACTTTTGATCCTGCTCTATCATCCATTCCACGAATTACACCGCGACGTCTGTTTAAGTCACCTACGATATCACCCATGTTTTCTTCTGGTGTAACCACTTCCATTTTCATGATTGGCTCAAGAAGAACTGGACGAGCATTTTTCAATGCTGCTTTATATGCCATTTTAGCACATAATTCGAATGATAATGAATCTGAATCGACAGCGTGGAAAGAACCATCTAACAATTCAACTTTCATAGCGTCAACTGGGAATCCAGCTAATACACCATTTTTCATTGATTCTTTAAATCCTTTCTCAACAGATGGAATAAACTCTCTTGGAATGTTACCACCTTTAATGCTGTTAACGAATTCTAATCCAGTTTTTTCAGCGTTATCTTGTGGAGAAATTTTAACAACGATATCGGCAAATTTACCACGACCACCTGATTGTTTTTTGTAAACTTCTCTGTGATCAACACCTGCTGTAATATTCTCACGGTAAGATACTTGAGGAGCTCCTTGGTTAACTTCAACCTTGAACTCACGTCTCAAACGGTCAACGATAATTTCCAAGTGTAACTCACCCATTCCAGAGATAATAGTTTGACCAGTTTCCTCGTCAGTATTCACACGGAATGTTGGATCTTCTTCTGCTAATTTTGATAAACCTACACCTAATTTATCTTGGTCAGCTTGAGTTTTAGGCTCAATTGCAATACCGATAACTGGATCAGGGAAGTTCATAGATTCCAAAATGATTGGCGCATTCTCAGCACATAAAGTATCTCCTGTACGGATATCTTTAAATCCAACTAATGCTCCAATATCTCCTGCTCCTAACTCATCAATTTGATTTTGTTTGTTAGCGTGCATTTGGAAAATTCTAGAAATACGCTCTTTGTTATTTGTACGTGTATTCAATACGTAAGAACCTGCAGGCAATTTACCTGAATAAGCACGTGTAAAACACAAACGACCTACGAAAGGATCAGTAGCGATTTTAAATGCTAAACCAGAGAAAGGCTCATCGTAAGACGGTTGACGAGAAACCTCTTCATCCGTTTTAGGATTGATACCTGTAATCGCTTCAACATCTAATGGTGAAGGAAGAATTTCCATTACCATATCCAACATTGCTTGAACACCTTTGTTTTTGAAAGATGAACCACACATCATTGGAACTACTTTTCCAGAAATTGTAGCTTGACGCAATGCATCTAAAATTTCACGTTCTGTCAATGAGTTTTCATCTTCGAAGAATTTCTCCATCAATGATTCGTCAAATTCAGCAACCGCTTCTAATAATTCACTACGTAATCTTCTTGCTTCGTCAATAATATCTGCTGGAATTTCAACTTCTTGGAAAGTCATTCCCATGTCTTCATTCCAAACAATTCCTTTGAAGTTAATTAAATCAACAACTCCTTTGAAATTATCTTCGTCACCAATATTGATTTGTAATGGTAATGCGTGACTACCCAACATTTCTTTAACTTGCTTACACACGTTTAAGAAATCAGCACCTTGACGGTCCATTTTGTTTACGAAACCAATACGAGGAACGTTGTAGTTATTTGCAAGTCTCCAGTTTGTTTCTGATTGAGGCTCAACACCGTCAACTGCAGAAAACAAGAAAACTAAACCATCTAATACACGTAACGAACGATTCACCTCAACTGTAAAGTCAACGTGTCCCGGTGTATCAATAATATTAATATGATATTGTTGTCCTCTGTAATTCCAGTTTACTGTAGTAGCCGCAGATGTGATAGTAATACCACGCTCTTGCTCTTGCTCCATCCAGTCCATTGTAGCACCACCTTCGTGTACCTCACCAATTTTGTGATTCACACCAGAATAATACAAAATACGCTCAGTAGTTGTTGTTTTACCAGCATCAATGTGAGCAGCAATTCCGATGTTACGGGTAAATTTAAGATCTCTTGCCATAATGATTAAAATCTAAAATGTGAGAACGCTTTGTTAGCCTCAGCCATTCTTAATGTATCTTCTTTCTTTTTGTAGGCAGCACCCTCTTCTTTTGAAGCAGCAATGATTTCTGATGCTAATTTACCAGCCATCGTTTTCTCATTACGTTTACGTGAGTAACCTATCAACCATTTCATTGCTAAAGATGCTTTACGATCTTCACGCACTGGAGTTGGGATTTGGAAAGTAGCTCCACCAACACGACGGCTACGAACCTCAACACTTGGAGTAACATTTTCCAATGCTTTTCTCCAAACATCTAATCCTTCTTGATCTTCAATTTTTTTATCTACGATTTCAATTGCTTCGTAGAATATTTTAAACGCTAAATTCTTTTTCCCGTCGTACATTAAGTTGTTAACGAATTTTGTTACTACAACATCGTTGAACTTTGGATCCGGGAGAATGGCTATTTTCTTGGCTTTTCTTCTTCTCATCTCTTAAAGCTTTAATTATTTTTGTTTAGGTCTCTTAGTTCCATACTTAGAGCGACGTTGAGTTCTTCCTTCTACTCCGGCTGTATCTTCAGCACCGCGAACGATGTGATAACGAACCCCTGGTAAATCTTTTACTCTACCACCACGAACTAACACTAAAGAGTGCTCTTGTAAGTTGTGACCTTCACCACCGATATAAGCGTTGACTTCCTTACCGTTAGTCAGACGCACCCTTGCAACTTTACGCATTGCAGAGTTCGGTTTTTTCGGAGTAGTGGTGTAAACACGTACACATACCCCTTTACGCTGTGGACAAGAATCAAGTGCAGCAGATTTACTCTTCTTCACTACCGCTGTTCTTCCTTTGCGAACTAATTGTTGAATAGTTGGCATAAAATACTCTTAATTTTTATAAATATATAATTGCCCCAAATACACTTTGAGGGGTGCAAAGATAGATAATTAATTTTATAAACCAACCTGTTAATAAAAAAATCTGAAGTTTTTTAACAGAAACTTGTTTACATCTTTCAAAATAACCGAAATATCTCGTTTTAAACGAAATACCAAACAATTCTAGCTCACACAATTCAACTGAGATTTATTAACAATTATAATCTCTATTTATCGCATCTCTAAATCAAAAAAGAGGACCTATTTAGATCCTCTTTCCTATAGTAATTTAAAAATTTATTATCTGTAAAGTGTACTTTTAACAGCTTTAACAATTCTATCAACGTTCGGTAAAGCTTCATCAATTAATGTAGGCGAAAAAGCAAAAGGTGTGTCTGTTTGGGTAACACGCATAACTGGCGCATCCAAATAATCAAATGCATAGCGTTGCAAGTGATATGCGATTTCAGAAGAAATAGATGCAAGGGGCCAAGACTCCTCAACTACTACACAACGATTTGTTTTCTTCACAGACTCAACAACACATGCATAATCAATTGGTCGAACAGTTCTTAAATCGATGATTTCAACTGAAATTCCTTCTTTCGCTAGAACGTCAGCCGCTTCATATGCAACTTTGATAATTTTACCAAAAGACACGATTGTTACATCTGTACCTTTTCTTTTAATATCAGCAACTCCAATTGGAATAATGTATTCTCCTTCTGGAATCTCACCTTTGTCACCGTACATTTTTTCAGACTCCAAGAAAACAACCGGATCATTGTCACGAATAGCCGCTTTCAATAAACCTTTTGCATCATAAGGATTTGATGGTGTGATAACTTTCAATCCTGGAACATGCGCGTAAAATGCTTCAAATGATTGTGAGTGAGTTGCTGCTAATTGTCCAGCAGTTCCGTTTCCTCCTCTAAATACAATTGGACAATGATATTGCCCTCCTGACATTTGCAACATCTTAGCCGCACTATTAATAATTTGATCAGCCGCCAAAATAGCAAAGTTCCATGTCATAAACTCTACAATCGGACGCAAGCCATTCATCGATGCACCAACAGCAATTCCTGCGAAACCTAATTCTGCAATCGGTGTGTCAATTACGCGTTTTGGACCAAATTCATCCAACATACCTTGTGAAACTTTATAAGCTCCATTGTATTCAGCAACTTCTTCACCCATTAAAAAAACACCTTCATCGCGACGCATTTCTTCTGACATTGCTTCTCTTAAGGCTTCTCTAAATTGTACCGTTTTCATACTTTATCGACTAAAATTATTCCACAAGTGGAGGCCAAAAATAATAATATAAGTTGAAAGACAAAAGCAGAAGTCCAAAAGTTCATGATTCGGTCAAATTCAACCATAATTTCATCCCTTAACTTTCAATACTTTTTTAGGAGCACATTCAAATAAAAAAAGTTTTCAAACTTGTCTCTCTAACATTGCATCGAATGAGAATATTTGTTTTAAATTTGCGCACGATAGAAAATAACGAGAACATGAAAATACTTGTATGTATCAGTAAATCACCAGATACAACTTCGAAAATTGCATTCACAGACAACAACACAAAATTCGATGAGAATGGTGTTCAGTACATTGTGAATCCGTATGATGAGTGGTATGCCCTTGTGCGTGCCCTTGAAATTAAAGAAACTCTTGGTGGAAACGTAACGATCGTTTCTGTTGGTTCTGCCGCAGATGAAGCGATTATTCGTAAAGCATTAGCGATTGGAGCGGATGATGCTGTTCGTATTGATGCTGAACCAAATGATGCATATTATACAGCAGTTCAAATCGCTGAGTATGCTAAGTCAAATGGTTTCGATTTGGTTATGACAGGAAAAGAGACAATTAATTACAATGGTTCTCAAGTTGCTGGGATGATTGCTGAATCTTTAGATTTACCATTTGTTTCTTTAGCTACTAAATTGGATGTTAGTGGCACAACATTAACATTAGAAAGAGAAATCGTTGGTGGACTTGAAGTTGTTGAAGTTGCTTTACCAGCAGTAGTTTCTTGTGCAAAAGGAATGGCTGAACAGCGTATTCCAAATATGCGTGGAATTATGGCAGCAAGAACAAAACCATTGCAAGTTGTTGCTCCAGTAGCTGTTGAAGCGTTGACTTCATATGTTTCATATTCTATGCCGAATGCGAAATCAGCTTGTAAAATGATTGATCCAACAAATATGGATGAATTGGTAGAATTGTTACACAACGAAGCAAAAGTTATTTAATAAATCAGATTATGTCAGTTTTAGTATATATAAATAGTAACAATGGATTGCATAAATCTGCTTTTGAAGCTGTTACTTACGGAAAAAAATTAGGCGCTGATGTTACAGTGATTACTTCAGGTAACGCTGACGCTGCAACACTTGCAACTTTAGGAAATTACGGTGCGTCAAAAGTACTTGTAGATCGTTCATTAAATAGTGATGATGCACAACAATTAACACGTTTAATTGCATCTGCTGCAACAACAACAGGAGCATCGACAATTGTTTTCTCTCATGATATTATTGCAAAAGCAGTAGCTCCAAGACTATCCGTTCGTTTAAAAGCAGGATTAATTTCAGGAGCAATTGCAGTTCCAAGTGCAGACGGAACCGTAAACGTGAACGTATTCTCAGGAAAAGCATTCGGTGCAGTGAAAGTAAATTCGGCAGTGAAGATTATTTCTTTGTTACCAAACAGTATTCAACCAGAGGCAAATGGTGCCGCTTGTGCAGTTGAAGATTTTGCTGGGAATGTAGGAGATTCAAAAATTAAAATCGTTAGCACGAAAAAACCAGAAGGAGAAATTCCATTACCAGAAGCTGAATTAGTGGTTTCTGCAGGTCGTGGATTAAAAGGACCAGAAAATTGGGGAATGGTTGAAGATTTAGCAAGTGCTTTGGGTGCTGCTACTGCTTGTTCACGTCCAGTTGCCGATATTGGATGGAGACCTCACCACGAACACGTTGGTCAAACAGGTGTCGCAATTCGTCCTAACTTGTACATTGCTGCTGGAATTTCTGGTGCAATTCAACATTTGGCTGGAGTAAATGGTTCTAAAGTTATCGTTGTAATTAACACTGACGCTGAAGCACCATTCTTTAAAGCTGCAGATTACGGTGTTGTTGGTGATGCTTTTGAAGTATTACCACGTTTAACTGAAGCGGTTAAAAAATTCCGTTCATCAGGACACTAAATATTTAATAGAAATATTATTTTTACATTGATATTGATACAGTAGGGAAGCAAAATTGCTTCCCTAATTGTTTCTTGAAACTCGAAGGATTAGTAGAAGGATGGAGAAAATAAAACTTGATATAGCTGGTTTATCTTATAGTCAAACGCAATCTGGAGCATATGCTTTGGTACTTGCTGAGTCAGGAGGAAAACGACAATTGCCAATAATTATTGGTGGATTTGAAGCACAAGCAATTGCTATTGAATTGGAAAAAATGACTCCAACTCGTCCGTTAACACACGATCTTTTTAAGAATTTTGCTCAATCTTTTTCTATCAATGTCACAGAAATCGTTATTTATAATCTAGTAGAAGGTATTTTTTACTCAAAACTGATTTGTGAACGTGACGGACAAGTAACAGAAATTGATGCTAGAACTTCTGATGCAATTGCAATTGGCGTTCGTTTTAATTGTCCGATTTATACCTTTGAAAGTATTTTGTCTAGCGCAGGAATTTTAATGGATGAAAATCAAGACAAAGACGACGACGATTTCAATATTGAAGAAGAATTAGAAAAAGCATCTGAAGGAACTCTAGGGTCCTATACGGTTGAGGAACTTGAAGTTCAACTGAATGAAGCCATCGAAAATGAGGATTACGAGCTAGCATCGAGAATTCGCGACGAAATCAACAAGCGCACAAGTAATTAATTCCTTTGAACTATGCTAATCGACTCAGAAAACAACAAAAAACATACTACTCTAAAGTATCAATTAACCTTAACTAGTTTTCTGCAATTTTTTGCTTGGGGCGCATGGTTATTATCTACTGGAGCTTATTTAGCCGTTAATTTAAAATTTTCCGGAATTCAAATTGGTGCAGTTTACGGTACGATGGGTATTGCCTCTTTATTCATGCCGGCAATTATTGGAATCATCGCTGATAAATGGATAAGTGCTAATAAATTACTTGGAATTTGTCATTTAACGCTGGCTGGATTAATGCTTGTTCTTTTCAATTTGAAAGATTTTTCATCATTTTACCCAGTTGTCTTTTTGATATCCATGTTTTATATGCCAACTATTGCATTAGGGAACTCTATTTCATACGCGTTGTTAGAGAAAAACAATTTCGACATTGTAAAAGTATTTCCTCCTATTCGGGTTTGGGGAACCGTAGGATTCATACTTGCTGCATGGTTTGTTGATTTTTTCGATTGGGGAATTTCTCCTAAACAGTATTATGTAAGTGGTGCTGCATCGCTTATTCTTGGTGTTTTTGCCTTCTTGTTACCAAATGTTAAACCTCTGAAAAACGAAAATAAGAAATCAATAGCGCAATCTCTTGGATTGGATGCTTTCGTTCTCTTTAAGAAAAAGAAAATCGTCATTTTCTTTGTTTTTTCAATGCTTTTAGGCTGTGTTCTTCAAATTTCAAATATGTGGGGCGATGGTTTTTTAAGAGACTTCGCTGCCAACTATGCTGATTCTTTTGCTGTAAAACATTCGTTAATGTTCTTGTCTTTCTCGATGATTTCAGAGGCATTATTCATTTTATCGATTCCATTCTTTTTAAAACGATTTGGGATTAAAAAAGTGATGCTCATGAGTATGTTTGCATGGGTACTTCGATTTGCATTTTTTGGAATTGGTGATCCAGGTAACGGATTTATCTTCCTAAGTTTATCAATGATTATTTATGGAATGGCATTTGACTTTTTCAACATTTCGGGTTCACTGTTCATTGAAAAAGAAGCAAACCCATCTATTCGCTCAAGTGCTCAAGGATTATTTATGCTTATGACAAATGGTTTAGGTGCAATAATTGGTGCTTACGGAAGTGGATTTGTAATAGATTTGTATACTAATGCTGAAACAAATCAAAAAGATTGGACAACAATTTGGATGATTTTTGCTATCTACTCTTTGATTGTAGCGATTGTTTTTGCTATCATTTTTAAATACAAACACAACCCAGAAGAAATTCAGAAAATCTCCCATTAAGTAATGCAATTGATCGATCGGATATTCTCTATCCATTCTGATGAATCGTTTGAAAAAACGGCACTTGAAGTTTTTCGCTTTCAATATGAACACAATTCTATTTATCGAAGTTTTGCAGATTCTTTAGGGAAAGCAAATCCAACATCCATTACTGAAATTCCTTTTTTACCAATCGGATTTTTCAAAACACATTCGGTAATTTCTTGTAATCCAGAGAATGTTGAATTAACGTTTTTAAGCAGTGGAACAACTGATTCAACTCGCAGTAAGCACCTAATTCATTCAGCCTCCATCTACGAAAAATCATTCGAAGCAAGCTATCGAAAGTTTATTGGGAATCCAGAAGAACAAGTGATTCTAGGGCTTTTACCAAATTACATCGAACAAGGAAATTCAAGCTTGGTGTATATGGTCGACAAATTGATTCAATTAAGTCAATCGAAGCTTTCTGGATTTATGTTGAATGACTTAGAAAGTGTAAAATCAATTTATTCTGAAGCTATTTCTTCTGGAAAAAAGGTTGTGGTTTTTGGCGTTTCGTATGCCTTACTCGACTTAGCTGAAAAAGGAACAGATCTTTCACATGCCTTGATCATTGAAACAGGTGGAATGAAAGGAAGACGAGCAGAATTGACCAAAGAAGAATTACACCAAGAATTAATGAATGGATTAACTGTTCCATTTGTTAGTTCAGAATATGGAATGACAGAATTACTATCTCAATCTTACAGTAACAAAGAAGGATTATTCACAGAACCAAATTGGATGAAGATTTTAATTCGTGACATCAATGATCCATTCAGCTATGTTGCAACGGGAAAATCAGGTGGAATAAATGTCATCGACCTTGCAAATATCTACAGTTGTAGCTTTATCGCAACACAAGATTTAGGGAAAATTATTAATGACAAATTCCAATTGCTTGGACGCTTTGACAATGCAGATATTCGCGGTTGTAATTTAATGATTGAGTAATTCCACGAATTGTTTTACTTTTAGACTAATGAAAACAGCACTTCATCATTTGATTCGCGAAAAATCTGAGGCAATATTCGAAAAGGTTATTTCTTACAGAGAACACATGCACATGCATCCTGAATTATCGTATCAGGAATACAAAACAATGGAATATGTTTCTTCCATTTTAACAAAATTGGGAATTGAGCATGAGACTGGTATTGGAACGACAGGTGTTGTTGGTGTCATTCGTGCCGACCATCATACTTCAGATATGAAATGTATTGGATTACGCGCCGATTTAGATGCATTGCCAATTCATGAAGAAAATGATATCGCTTGTAAATCACAAAAGGATGGAATTATGCATGCTTGTGGACACGATGTTCACACAGCAATTCTTCTTGGTGCAGCTGAAATTATCCATGAATTAAGAAACGAACTTCCTGCTCCTGTGAAATTAATTTTTCAACCTGGCGAAGAAAAAAATCCAGGTGGTGCAACGTTAATGTTAAAAGATGGAGTTTTGGAAAATCCTCCTGTTTCAGAAATGATTGCCTTGCATGTTTTTCCAGATATGGAAGTTGGGAAGGTTGGTTTTAAAGATGGTATTTACATGGCTTCTTGCGATGAAATTCATTTGACGATTAACGGAAAAGGAGGACATGGTGCTACACCAAACCAATGCATCGATCCAATTATGATTGGCGCGAATATCGTTACTCAATTGCAACAGATCGTTAGTAGAAAATGTGATCCGAAAATTCCATGTGTTCTTTCTTTTGGCCATTTTGAAGCCATGGGTGCAACGAACATTATTCCTTCGAAAGCACATTTAAAAGGAACATTTCGCACAATGAATGAAGTTTGGCGTGCAGAAGCCTTAGAATTAATTGAAAAGCAAATAAAACTCATAGCCGAAAGTAGCGGCGCAACCGTTGATTTAGAGATTAGCAAAGGATATCCATATTTAGAAAATGATCCTGAAGTAACCGGTAAATTGCGCACCAAATCTATTGCCTTTTTAGGTCAAGATTTAGTCGAAGAATTACCGATTCGATTAACTTCAGAAGATTTCGCTTTTTATTCACATGAAGTTCCTGTTTGTTTTTTCAGACTTGGTGTTCGAAATGAAGCGAAAGGAATTACCTTCGGAGTGCATCATCCACGATTCAATATTGACAATGAAGCCTTGAAAGTCGGCGTTCAATTGATGAGTTTGGCATCGTTTTAGCTAAGCCCGTGTAAACTAATAAATCAATGAAACCATTTATCATCTTTTTATCAATTTCGGCTCTACTTTTTCTCCAAAGTTGTTCTAGTGAGGAAAAAGCTCCGACTGTTGATGTTTATGAAATTCGTAACATCGGCCTACTTTCGACATCCGAATATACCATCGGGAAAGTTGTAAAACTTGATGATAACAAAGAATGGTATAAGTTTGGGGATCGTAAAATTTTGATCAGCTGCAAAGCAAAAGTTAAAGCTGGAATAAACTTGATGGAATTAAAAGATTCGTCCATTCATGTCAATGGTTCAAAAATTACAATTGAGTTGCCTCCTGTTCAAATTACCGTTTTTGAAATGGATCCAACATCTGTTCATACTGAAATGGAAGACATCAATGGATTTCGGGCAGATTTTTCTCAAACGGATAAAAACAGAATTTTAAGATTGGGAGAAAAATCCATTCGCGAACACCTAGATGAAACGGGGATAAAAAAAGAGGCAGAAAAAAATGCAATTGCTTTTATAACGGACTTCTACAAACAATTAGGATTTGAAGAAATCGATGTTGAACTTTCAAAAGCTGAACTCGATGAAAAATAAGTTTCGTTTAATCAAGAACATTTTGATTCTTGCAGTTCTAGTTTTTGTAGCTTATTTAGTATACAATTTTTTCGTTGGTGATAATAAAGAGGATGATTGGGAAATAGAAGACACTCCTTTACACATTGAAACAATTAAGACTATTGCTGAAATATCAACCATAAGTTATCGGGATGAAGTTGTTGTGGATTCTGTTGAGTATTATAAAGACATCAAGGAGCAGATTGTTGGTAACGCTGTCAAATTAATTGATGTTGATCAATGGAAACACGGAATTAAATCTTCAAATACCAAACGACGATTAACATTAATAGTAAAAGGTGAAGTTCGCTATGGCTTGAACTTAACTGGCAACAACTATAAACTTGAACAAAATAAAGACACGATTTGGTTGACATTACCAAAACCAGAAATATTAGATGTTATCGTTACACCTTCTTCAACCGAGATTTTCTTGGAACATGGAGAATGGGCAGATTACGAACGAAAAAAACTAGAGAAAAAAGCTAGTTATCAACTTCGTGTTAATTCCAAAAAACTGAATTTGGAGAAAAAAACGGAAGAAAATGTTTGTCGTCTATTTGAAAACATGATTCCAGGCGATAAAAAAATCATCTTTAATTTCGAATAGCTTATGTTAAATAGATTGTGGATTTTTCTTTTGATTGTTCTTTTTCTATCTTCATGTGATAAAGAAAAAAGCGCAACCAAAAAAATTAGTGGTACTTGGGAGATCACAAATTACAAACGCACTGAAACTAATGGCTTAAGTTTTTATGCAACAGTTTCGGGAGAAATGATATTTTCTCAAGTTGATCATTACAATTCACCATCAACTTTTAATTCATCAATCACTTATGCATTTGATACGGATAACGGTGTTTACCCTGAAAATGGTACAATCGAAATGATTGAAAAAGGTGATTATATGAATGTAACGAAACTCGACGCTGCTAATAATCCAATTGACACAATCAAATACCGAATAATAACAAGTACAAACAAAGATTTACAATTGGAGTTCCTCGATTCAAACAATCGAATTCATATGATGATTTTCAAGAAAAAAAAGTGAGACAGCATTAATTTGCCATCTCACTCATAAATTTTATTCTCATTAAACGTAATTCTTCTTCCGTGTAATCACCGTCGAACTCTTCATACGCTTGAGCAATTTCATCTGTTTCTGCTTCTGAAAAATAATCGTAAATTTCTTCTTGATTATCAGCATCTAAAATATCATCAATATAGTAATTGATATTTACACGTGTCCCTGAAGAAACAATTGCTTCAATCTCCTCAATCACTTCATCAATCGATTTACCTTGCGCACGACCAATATCTTCCAATGGTAATTTACGATCGATATTCTGAATCAATTGAACTTTCAATCCTGATTTGTTTACCAAGGATTTTACCACCATATCTTGTGGACGCTCAATATCATTTTCCTCAACATATTTTTGTATCAAGGCCAAAAACGGAGCTCCATATCGTGTTGCCTTTCCTGTTCCAACACCTTGAATATTTGTCAACTCATCCATTGTGATTGGATACTGAAAACACATATCCTTTAACGATGGTTCTTGGAAAATTACAAATGGTGGTATATTTTTTTGTTTAGAAAGTGATTTTCGTAAATCAACCAACAAATCATACAGTGCGTCATCAAATGCACCACCTTTTCCACCTAAATTAATACCTGCGTCATCATCATCCGTATTTGAGAAATCATGCTCTTTAATCAAACTGAATGATTGTGGATTGGCTAAAAATGCTTTTCCTTCATCCGATAATTTTAGTGTTCCGTATGTTTCAATATCTTTATATACTAATCCAGAAACGATCACTTGACGAATTACGGCATTCCAGAAATGTTCATCTCGTTCTTTTCCACAGCCAAAACCTGGCAATGTATTGTGCTTATAACTTTTAATATCTGATGTTACATTTCCTGACAAATAAGCGCAATAATGTTTGGCTTTTTGCATTTCTTGTAAATCTTGTATAGCATTCAAAAGCATTAGAACAAACTCTTTTCCTTCTCTGCGCTCTTTCGGGTGTTTACAATTGTCACAATATTCATTACAGCCTCTCTCATCAAAAGACTCACCAAAATAATGTAGAATAAATTTGCGTCGACATACAGATGTTTCAGCATACGAAACGATTTCACTCAATAATTGCTTTCCAATTTCTTGTTCTGCGACCGGTTTTCCTTGAAGGAATTTCTCCAATTTCTCGATATCCTTGTAACTGTAAAAAGCGACACATTCTCCTTCACCTCCATCACGACCTGCTCTACCCGTTTCTTGGTAATAACTTTCTAATGATTTTGGAATATCGTGGTGAATTACATAACGTACATCTGGCTTGTCAATTCCCATTCCAAAAGCAATGGTTGCAACAATCACGTCTGCTTCTTCCATCAAAAACATATCTTGATGTTTTCCACGAGTGTGGGCGTCCAAACCGGCATGATAAGCTAGAGCATTAATTCCATTTACTTGTAACAATTCAGCAAGCTCCTCAACTTTTTTGCGACTCAAACAGTAAATGATCCCACTTTTACCTTCTTTCGTGCGGATATAACGAATGATTTGCTTTTCAACTTCGCGTTTAGGGCGAATTTCGTAGTATAAATTATCGCGATTAAAGGATGATTTAAAAACAACTGCATCCAACATATTCAAGTTCTTTTGAATATCATATTGAACTTTTGGTGTTGCGGTAGCTGTTAAGGCAATGATAGGAACGTTAGATATCTTCTCAAAAATCTCTCTTAATCGACGGTATTCTGGTCTGAAATCATGACCCCATTCAGAAATACAGTGCGCTTCATCAATCGCAAAAAAGGAAATATCTACCGACGTTAAAAAATCAATGTTCTCCTGTTTTGTTAAAGATTCTGGTGCAACGTATAATAATTTTGTTTTACCTTCCTGAATATCCTGTTTTACCTTGGTTATTTCCGTTTTGGTTAAAGAGGAATTCATGAAATGGGCCACCGCTTCATTATCACTCACATTTCGAATTGCATCCACTTGATTCTTCATCAAAGCAATTAAAGGTGAAACGACTATAGCAGTCCCCTCTTTTAACAAGGCTGGTAGTTGGTAACACATTGATTTACCACCACCAGTTGGCATTATAACAAATGAATTGTTTCCTTCTAAGACATTTGTTATAATACTTTCTTGTTTCCCTTTAAAGCTATCGAATCCAAAATATTTGCGAAGTGCAATTTTAAGATCATTATCTGCCATCAATTGGTATTTAGAATACTTTCCTAAGTTAATAAAAAAGTAGCACGAATTTAAGCATTTAGAAACATATTTAAGTTATTATGTTCATTTATAACCAAAAAATAAGACGAATAAAAAAATATTCGCTATAAATGTAAAATGCATTCAGATTAACTTCGAATGATTACTTTTGCAAGTACAATGAGTGGAGAAAAAAACATGTCTTTTTTACAGCATCTTGAGGAATTGAGATGGCGATTGGTGCGCATAGCAATTTCTATACTTATCACTGCAACACTTCTATTTTGGTACCAAGAATGGATTATGAATTTCTTTTTCTTATCCATGAAAGATACCGATTTTATCACATTTAAATTGTTATGTGAATGGTTTGGTGTTTGCATTAAGGAAATTCCAGTGAGCTTTCAAAGTACAACAATGTCTGGTCAATTCAGTTATGCATTGATGATGAGTATTATGGGTGGAATCGTGATTTCTTTTCCGTTTATCTTTTATCAAATTTGGTCATTTGTAAAACCAGGCCTCAAACAAAATGAAAAATCTGTAGCAAAAGGAATTGTCTTTTATGTAAGCATTCTTTTTTTCATCGGAATTCTTTTTGGTTACTTTGTTGTTGCTCCACTAGCTGTTCAGTTTTTTGGATCATATCAAATTTCGAAATCCATCAATAATATTTTCTCCATTAACGATTATTTAGGAACCGTTTTGTCGACTATTTTTTACACAGGTCTACTATTCCTTTTACCTGTTGTGGCTTATCTATTTACACGTTTGGGTGTTATTACTCCTGCTTTTTTAATTAAATTCAGGAAACATGCAATTGTAGGTGTATTAATTATTTCTGCAGCAATAACTCCTCCCGAGGTTATATCACAAATTATTGTAGCTATTCCAATTGTACTTTTATATGAAGCAAGCATCTTAGTATCTAAGCGTGTTGAAAAGAATATGAAAAAAGCTAGCCAGCTTAAATAATTTAATGCTCACTTTAATTAATTTAGGGGGTGCAAATTATACATGAATAAGCTATTATTTTTCTTTCTACTGGTCCTTTCATTTTTCTCTTTTGCTCAACAAACAAAAGTTTCAGGAACGATATGGGATGCAACAAACGGACAGCAAATGCCGTTCGTAAAAGTACAGTTTAAAGATTCCAAAATTGGAGTTATATCGGACACGATAGGTTACTTTTCAATCGAAACTTACTACGCAACAGATTCTTTAGTTTTTAGCTTTCCTGGTTACCTAACACAAGTTGTAAAAGTAAACAAAGATGAAATTCAAGAATTAACTATTCGAATGTCAAATAAGATTAATGAATTTGACGAGGTAAAAATTCTACCTCCGGATGAATTTCCTTCTACAACACTCCACAAACGTGTTATAGCGAATAAATACATAAACAATCGCGAGAAATTACTTTCCTACGAATATGAATTGTACAACAAAATTCAATTAGACCTTAACAACATTGGAGAGAAATTTACAGAGCGTGACATTGTTAAACGTCTCGATTTGGTAATGGATTATTTGGATTCAAATGACAATGGAACGAACTATCTTCCTGTTATTTTAAGTGAATCCATTTCAAAATTTTATTTTAAAAATAACCCGAAGAAAAGAAAAGAAGTAGTCAGCGCAACCAGAATCACAGGTATCGACAACCTACAAATGAATCAATTTTTAGGTGATATGTATCTGGATATTAATGTCTACGATAATACTATTGTACTTTTCAATAAATCGTTTGTTAGCCCCGTATCAAATTTTGCCAGAAGTTATTACCGTTTTTACCTAGAAGACTCAACATTTATTGATAATCAGTGGTGTTATAAATTGACATTCAAACCTAAACGAACTGGAGATGCTACGTTCGAAGGAGAAATGTGGATCCATGATACAACCTATGCGGTTAAACAAATAAGTGCTACTATTTCTCCTGGAACAAATATCAACTACATCCAAGATTTATATTTTGAGCATCATTTCGATCAAGTTTCCAATGAAGTTTGGATGTTGACCAAAGAAAAAATGATTGTTGATGTTAAAATCACCAAAAATACCGGTGTTTATGGTTTTTATGGACGTAAATTATCGACTCGGAAAAATTTTGTAATAAATGAGGACCGACCGAATGATTTTTATAAAGCGGATAACACTGTAGAAATTCTTGACAGTGCAAAAACACGTGACGATGCGTATTGGGTTGCACATAGACACGAACCATTATCGGCACAAGAAGTAGGTATTGACAACATGATTGATTCCTTGAATGAGGTTTCATTTTTTAAGGCACTGAAAAACTTGAGCTATTTCGCGACAACAGGATATTATCCACTCGGAAAGGTTGAAATCGGTAGTGCTTTCAGTCTGATCAGCTTTAACCCAGTAGAAAATTTTAGAACAGCTTTGGCTCTAAGGACATCAAATAATTTTTCACGTAGATTAGAATTAGGTGGTAAAATAGCCTACGGTTTTGGTGATGAAAAATTCAAATATGGTGCTAATATTCGCTACAATATTACACCGAAGAAACGTGGAATGCTGACGACATATTATAGGTACGACATCGAACAAATAGGCCAGTCTCCAACGGCCGCAGCAATCGGCTCAACTTTTGGAACATTGTTTAGAACAGGACCACTGGACAAACTTACAATGGTTCAAAAAGCCGGAATCAACCTTGAGAAAGACATAAAAAAAGACCTAATCCTCTATGGTGGATTTGAATGGAAAGAATTCAAGGCCTTGGGTTTAGCCAATTATATAAAATTCAATCCAAACACAAGCTCATACGATACTTTGGGAAAAATAACTTCCAGTGAATTCATCGCTCGAATTCGTTGGACGAAAAATGAAGAGTTTATTTCTGGATCATTCGATAGAACTAGTGTTGGATCTAAATACCCAATTTTTTCTCTCCAAGGAATTTTTGGAGTAAAAGGTTTATTCGGAGGAAATTACAACTATCAAAAAATAGAATTTTTAATGGAGCATAGTCGTCAAATCGGTGTTTTAGGAAGAATTCGATACGGTGTTAATGCAGGCTATGTTTTTGGAACCACAGCTTACCCATTTTTGAAAGTACATGAGGGAAATCAGTCTTATTGGCTTTTAACTTCAACCTTTAACAAACTGAACTTTTTTGAATTCATTTCAGATAAATATGTCGGCGGACTAATTGAAAATCATTGGGAAGGGTTGTTATTTGACCGTATTCCTTTAATTAAAAAACTTCAATGGCGACTAGTAACAACCGGAAGGATTACTTATGGAGCAATTTCTTCTCGTCATGCTACTGAAATGATCTTACCTTCTTTTACTAAACAATTTGGTAAGGTTCCTTATGCTGAAGTTGCTGTAGGGATTGAAAATATTTTTAAGGTTGGTCGTGTCGACTTAGTTTGGAGAGTCACTCATTTAGACCCAGGCATGAGTCCATTGGGAATTCGAGCTCGATGGGCATTAAACTTTTAATTTGTTACATTTGCATTGTGAAATTACACACGAATCATATTAAAAAATCCTACAAAGGCAGAGATGTTGTAAAAGGAGTGACAATTGAAGTGAATCAAGGAGAAATTGTTGGATTGCTCGGGCCAAATGGTGCTGGGAAAACTACCTCTTTCTATATGATTGTAGGCTTAGTGAAACCGGATGACGGAACTGTATTTCTAGATGACACGGATATTACCTATTATCCAATGTACAAACGTTCTCAATTGGGAATTGGATATTTGCCCCAAGAAGTATCGGTCTTTCGTAAATTGAGTGTTGAAGACAATATCATGGCCATTTTAGAAATGACGGATATGACAAAACAAGAACGGAAAGAAAAACTTGAGCAACTTCTTGAAGAGTTTCACCTTACACACGTTCGTAAAAACCTAGGAAATCGACTATCAGGTGGTGAAAAACGTAGAACAGAAATCGCACGTGCATTAGCAACCAATCCCAAATTTGTATTATTGGATGAGCCGTTTGCTGGTGTTGACCCTATAGCCGTTGAAGACATTCAAAGTATTGTATCCGATTTGCGCAAGCGAAATATTGGTATATTGATTACCGATCACAACGTTCAAGAGACACTTTCAATTACTGATCGAGCATATTTGTTGTTCGAAGGAAGTATTTTAAAATCTGGAACAGCTGAGGAATTGGCAGCTGACGAGCAAGTTCGACGTGTTTATCTTGGACAAAATTTCGAACTTCGAAAGAAATAATTTCACATTTCAGTAAAAAATCATAAATTTATCCGCTATTTAATTAGAACAGAATTTATTAAACACTATTTTATATGAAAACCATTAAAAACATACTACCTCTATTCTTAGTTGCGACCTTATTTATTGGTCTTTCTGCATGTAAGAAAAAATGCGTTGTTGAAACAGAAGACTCAAACAAAGGAGCTATCATAAGCGGGGTTGTATTTTATCCACCAGCAGGTAATGCTACAGGAAACATGGGAGGAAATTACGTTATCACAACTGGACATCCATATGCTTCTAGCATGTTGATTCGCATAAATGATGGCGAAAAAACAAATGTTAACTATACTAATTACACAGTACTTTGTTACCCAACAACTGCGAATTGCAGCGCATCATATGACAGAACTGTTACAATTGATGACGCTAATCAAACTGTTGTTTACAAAATTGTTGTGACACAATGTGAGAATTGTCCTGAAAAATATTTGACAGAGAATTATGTTTTGGTTCCTGCTTTCCCATCTAACTACGCAGTTAGTTATGACGTGTCGTATGTAACAAAGTAATACTCAAAATGAAATTAAAAAAGGCTGGTTTATCCAGCCTTTTTTTTGCCCCAAAAATTAGACATAAAAAAAGGCCATCGAAATGATGACCTTGATTTTAATGGGACTTATAGATTATTTAGACGCTAAATCTGAATTTTCTACTTGGTTTACGCTTCCATAGGCATCGCAATGTCCTCCTTTGGATGATCCACAAGCCGTCATCGCTAACGACAATAACATCCCCACAAGTGTCAAGGTCAAAATTTTCTTCATTGTTGTTTGTTTTTATTAATAAGGTCTTTCATGTTCGTGCGAAAATACAATATTTTATACCGTACTTCCAAAAAATATTATTCACAATTGTATATTAATCTTTTGAAATAAAGTAATTTCCAACTCGTTTTGATACTAATGCGTACATTTTTACTCGTTTTTTTTCTTTTAATTTCTTTTGGGATTTTTTCTCAAAAGGATTATTCTGTTGAATTTAATTCTACAGATTATCAAAAAATAAAGAAAAATGTGCCTACACGATTCAAGGATAGCACCAGCGCCAACAACTATTTGCGTGAATTTCAACTGTATGCAATAAAAAAGGGGTATCTCTTGGCTTCTTTCGATTCACTAAAATTTTCAAAAAACCAGGTAATCGTAGACTTTACATGTGGAGCACATTTTAATTCACTTCAACTTGATATTAGCGAAGAATCTGCAAAATTCCTTAAGCGGGCATCCAAAATAAATGAAAAATCGCTTGCTCAAGTTCCGTTCACTCCAGTAGAAATAAATCGTGTTTTAAAATCAATTTACAATACTGCTGCATCCAATGGATATCCTTTTGTCAAAGTGTTTTTTGACAGTATTCAGTATGAAAACAGCCAAGTAAGAGCAAATTTAGCACTTTATTTAGGTTCAAAATACACGTTTTCCAAAATACATGTTAAAGGTGACAGTTCTATTTCGGAACTATTTATTTCAAGTTTATTGGACATTAAAACGGGAGATTTGTATGATGAAGAAAAGTTAAAACTAATTTCTTCCAAAATCAAACAATTAAATTTCATCAAAGAAGTTAAACCACATGAACTTTTATTCACGCGTGAAGGAGTTGAGCTCTTTCTTTACCTTAATTCCGTACCAGTCAGTTCAGTTAATGGAGCAATTGGGTTACAACCAAATACCGTATCGAAAAAGATAAGTTTAACAGGTGATTTAAGTTTAAAGTTATTAAATGTTCTAAAACGTGGTGAATCATTGAATTTAAATTGGAAAAGTATTCAAACTCAAACGCAATCACTTGATGCTAAAATCAATTATCCATTTCTGTTTAAAACACCTTTTGGAATAGATGGTCAATTCCATTTATACAAAAGAGATTCTTCATTTTTAGAACTGAAAAGCACGATTGGAGTACAATATTTTTTAAAAGGGGGAAGTTATCTGAAAGCGTTTTATCAAAATTCTTCTTCATCTGTTTTAGACGGTGGTAAAAACAACCCATCATTCATCAATTTGAATAGTGTCTCGACCAATGCTTATGGAGTGGCACTTTTCCGTAGACAATTGGATTATGTCCCCAATCCTTCAAAAGGTTTCGTCTTGAACATAGAAACAGCCATCGGAACGCGCAAAAAACTAGCTATCGATACAATTCCAGAAAGTAAAACAACAACCTATAGAACATCTTTTCAAGTAGATTGGTTCATTCCACTAACAAAAAGAAATGTGTTTCATTTTGCAACAAATACTGCCTTCTATATTGCTCCAGAAATTTTTCAGAATGAAGTGTATCGATTTGGGGGACAAACTAGTTTCAGAGGATTTAATGAAGAAGAGTTATATGCTACAACACGCTCAATTCTGAGTATGGAATATCGTTTTTTGCTCGATCGAAATTCACATGTTTTTGCATTTTTTGATCAAGCCTTTTACGAAAACACTGCTAGCACCTATATGAATGATCATCCATTTGGATTTGGAACAGGATTCTCATTTGGCACCAACATCGGAATATTTTCGATTTCCTACGCCCTTGGAAAGCAATTTGATAACCCAATTTTAATGCGCAACGGAAAAGTGCATTTCGGATATATCGCCTATTTTTAAAGAAGAAAAAAGAAAGTAGACCTATAGATTTAATATTGTCTACGTTGTTGCATTACAGAACGAATTTCTTTCATGAATTCAGATGCGTAAACGAAGCTAAGAATTTCTGGATTTTCTGTCGTAATGATAGATTTATTATCACCTTCCCACCAGTTTTTTCCTTGATGTATAAACATTACACTGTCACCAATTTCGATAACAGAATTCATATCGTGAGTAATTACAACCGTTGTAATATTGTATTCGTAGGTGATTTCCTTTATCAATCCATCAATCACAATCGATGTTTTTGGATCCAAGCCAGAATTTGGTTCATCACAAAACAAGTACTTTGGATTCATTGCAATCGCTCGTGCAATACCAATACGTTTTTGCATACCACCGGAACATTCTGAAGGGAATAATTTATTCGTACCAACGAGATTTACACGATCTAAACAAAAATCAGCGCGGTCTTGCATTTCCTTTTTAGTCATCTTAGTGAACATCGTAAGCGGGAACATTACATTTTCTTCAACTGTCATTGAATCGAAAAGTGCAGAACCTTGAAACAACATTCCAATTTCTTGTCTAATTTCTTTTCGCTGCAAACGATTCATAGCGGAGAAATCTCTGCCATCAAATAAGATATGTCCATTGTCAACCTCATGCAAACCTACAATGCATTTTGCCAGAACCGATTTACCTTGTCCTGATTGCCCAATAATTAAATTCACCTTTCCTTTTTCAAAGGTTGTATTGATATCAAACAAAACTTGCTTTTTACCAAATGATTTATTGACATTGACAATTTCGATCATAGCAACATCAATTGGGTGAGAACAAAATTCGCTATCAATATGGCAATACTACCGCTCACTACAGCTTGTGTTGAAGAACGACCAACATCTAAGGCTCCTCCTTTTGTGTAATATCCGTAGAAGGAAGCAATCGATACGATTAAAAATCCAAAAACAATTGTTTTAGTCAACGCATAAACTACGTTGTATACTTCAAAAAAGGAACGAATCCCCAAAATGTACGTTTCTGTAGTTAGCAATCCAGATAAGGTTAATGCTAACCAACCACCGATTAAACTTAAACCCATTGAGAAAATTACGAGAATCGGAAAGAAGAAAACGGCAGCAACAATTTTTGGTAGAACCAAGAAGGTAAGCGAGTTTACACCCATTATTTCTAACGCATCTATTTGTTCGGTTACGCGCATTGTACCGATTTCAGACGCGACATTTGACCCAACTTTACCAGCCAAAATCAACGAAATAATCGTTGGCGAAAATTCTAAAATTGTACTTGATTGTGTAATGTATCCAACAGTATAATCAGGAAGTAACGGATTATCAATGTTTGAAGCTGTTTGAAGTGCAATTACCGCTCCCATGAACGTTGACATCAGCGCAACAATTGGAATAGAATTAATTCCAATAATCTCAAACTCAGTAAAAACACGTTTACGGAAAATCTTCATCTTCTCAGGTCGTGAAAACACAACACCAAGCATCAAAATATACTTACCAATATTCGAAATTACCTTCATTGAGCGCTAAGTTAATTCTAATTTCTTTCATTCACATTCTTAAGCTGAAAACTTTCTCATGTTTGAATGTTGATTTCCTGTAATTTTAAGGTGTGAAAAGCACAAAAATAACCAAAAGAGAGCAAGTTACGGAGGCATTTAAAAAGTACCTTCCAGAGGCTTTTGTCCCTATTGTTGTTGATTTGTTTTTGCATTCTTCTGTTCGATTCAAAATTGTAAATGGCCGAAAAACTAAATTAGGTGATTTTCGAGCGGGCATCAACGGAGAAAAACACCAAATCACAGTGAATGGCGACATGAATCCCTATTCATTTCTAATTACTACACTTCATGAGTTTGCACATTTAAACACGTTTAACATGTATCAAAATCGTGTTGCACCACATGGTGAAGAATGGAAAAATGCTTATCGTCAACTTTTATTACCCGTAATTGAAAGTGGCAACCTTCCGAAAGACATTGAACGTGTACTAATGAACTCATTGGTGAACACAAAAGCGTCGTCATGTTCCGATATTAATTTATCACGTGTACTTCAAACCTACGATAAACCAAAAGAAGGCGTTGAAATCTTAGAACGATTACCAAAAAATTCTACCTTTGCTTTGAATGGAAGACATTTCGTGAAAGGGCCTTTAAGACGTAAGCGTTACATCTGTGAAGAAGTTAAATCGAAACGTTCATTTTTAGTAAGTGCTTTAGCTCAGGTTTATCCTATTGAAATAAAAAAACAAGATGAAAGATAATTATTGCATCATTATGGCAGGTGGCGTTGGAAGCCGTTTTTGGCCTATGTCAACGCCTCAAAAACCAAAACAATTTTTGGATGTACTAGGAATTGGAAAATCGTTAATTCAGATGACGTATGAACGATTATTACTAACTGCGCCTAAGGAAAATATCTATGTTTTAACCAATACGAGTTATTCTCAAATCGTTAAAGAGCAATTACCGGATTTAACCTATGATCAAATTCTTACAGAACCAAAACGTAAGAATACAGCACCTTGTATTGCATATGCCGCAGCGAAAATTCAAGCGTTGAATCCAAATGCAACGATGATTATTTCACCAGCTGATCACCTGATTGTGAAAGAGCAACGCTTTACTGAAATTGTAGCAACAGCAATTAAACGTGCAAATGAGGAAGAACGCTTGGTTACACTTGGAATTCAACCTACGCGTCCTGACACAGGATATGGTTATATTGAATTTGACAACACTTCAAATGTAAATGCAGGCGAGGTAACAGAAGTAAAACAATTTCGAGAAAAACCTGATTTGGCAACAGCTGAAGCGTTTTTGAAAAGTGGTAACTTTTATTGGAATTCAGGAATATTTGTATGGAAAACAAGTAGTATTCTAAATTCATTAGAATCATTTCAACCTGCATTGCATGAATTATTCGCAGGAGATTTAAGCCATTATAACACCTTGACAGAGCAAGAAAAAGTAAATTATTGTTTTGAAACATGCGAAGATATTTCGATTGATTTTGCAGTTATGGAACATGCGAAAAATGTGGATGTTGTGTTGGCTGATTTCGATTGGAGTGATTTAGGTACTTGGGGAAGTTTAAATACTCATTTATCGAAAGATGAAAACAATAATGCAGTAGTTGGTACGAACGCTCATTTATTTAATTCTTCAAATTGTCTTGTAAATATTCCAAATAATAAGTTAGTTGTTTTGGATGGTTTGAATGATTACATCGTTGTTGAATCTGACAACATGCTAATGGTTTTAAAAGCCGAAAATGAGCAAGAACTCAAAAATTATTTAAAACAAGTGGAAAATAAGAGTCCACAGTTTTTTGACAAATAAAAAAAGGGGTTGATAATTCAACCCCTTTTCTTTTAGTGCTTTTTCAATTCTTCACGTTCCCAAGCGCGATATAAATCAAAGTAACTTTTCGTTTCAACGACAACTGCACCTCCAAGTGTATCACCATATTTTGCTGGCAGTCCGCCAGTATAAACCATCATACGTCCGATAGCACAACTTGGCACATTGTATACTTCATTGCTTTTCACACCATCCAACATATAAATCATATCGCCTTTTCTGGCTCCTCTGAACATCAATTGGCCATCTTCATCTTTTCTAACCTCAGAAGAAAGTGTTGTCGCTAAATCTGAAACACTAAATTTTAAAGGGCTTTGCTCAATTTCTTCAGATGTCAATTCTTTAATAGGTAATGAACCGTATTCCAATTTCATTCTGCCGTCATTGGCTTTAACAGTCACTGCTTCTAGCATTTTAGGATCTAGTGTGAATTTGATTAAGCCTGCTTGACAAATTCCATCCATCGGAATTTTCACAGGTAAATTTGACATCGTATCACCAGAGAATTTAATGTTCAATGTATATTCTCCCGCTGGAATTGCACTTATTCGAAATCTTCCATCAACTTCGACAAGGGCTTGGTATTTTCTATCTTGATCGACGATAAAAGCTACAGCTCCATAAGCAGGATCAACAGATTCTCCAATTTGCACTGTTCCAACAACTTCTCCTGTTGCACTTTGAGCATTTACAAACTGACTTGCTAAGATGCTCGCGATAATCATTATTCTTTTCATGGCTATTAATTTTAACGTTTCCTTTTGGATGCAATAAGAAAATTAATTCCATAAAAAAGGTTCTCAAAATTTTGAGAACCTTTAATTACCTTTCGTAATCGGCTATAATTCAGCACTTGAGCAAGGAAATGCTCTGTCAACTTTTTTAAATAATCCTTGTAAAACTTTTCCTGGACCAACCTCAATTACCTCTGATGCACCATCAGCGATCATTTGATTCATCGTTTGCGTCCAACGAACTGGAGCTGTCAACTGAGAAACCAAATTCTTTTTAATTTCTGCTGGATCAGAAATAGCCGAAGCTGTCACATTTTGATATACCGGACAAATTGGTTGACTAAATTCTGTTGCCTCTATTGCTGCTGCTAATTCTTCTCTTGCAGGCTCCATTAATGGAGAATGGAAAGCTCCACCTACCTGGAGAATCATGGCACGTTTAGCACCTGCTTCAGTTAATTTTGCACACGCCTCTTCAACAGCTGGAACCGCGCCAGAAATAACCAATTGTCCAGGGCAATTATAATTTGCTGCAACAACAACACCATCAATTTGTGCACATATTTCTTCCACAACTGCATCTTCTAAACCTAAAATTGCTGCCATTGTTGACGGTTCTACTTCACACGCTTTTTGCATTGCTAAAGCACGTTGATAAACCAATTTCAAGGCATCTTCGAATTTCAAGGTTTTGTTAGCCACTAAAGCAGAGAATTCACCGAGCGAATGTCCTGCCACCATATCTGGACGAAATCCTTCTCCCAAACATGCTGCTAATATTGTTGAATGTAAAAAGATGGCTGGTTGAGTTACTTTCGTTTGCTTCAATTCTTCATCCGTTCCTTCGAACATGATTTTCATAATATCAAAACCTAAGACTTCATTTGCTTTTTCAAACAATTCTTTTGCTAAGGCTGAATTATCATATAAATCTTTTCCCATTCCTGAGAATTGGGCTCCTTGACCAGGAAAAACATATGCTTTCATAAATGTTTCTTTGAATTTGTGGACAAAAGTAATGAAAGTTCACGAGTAGGAACAAAAAAGGCCCCGCAAATGCGAGGCCTTCCTAATCAATAGGGATTATTATTTTCTAACGATCAATTTTTTAGTTGAAACTGTTCCATTAACAGAAACGTTAACTAAATAAGCACCATTGCTGATTGCGTCAGTGTTAATTGTTACGTTTTGTGTTCCGTTAACTGTTCCTAAAGCATTTGAATAAACAACTTTACCAGAAAGATCAGTAACAGTAATTGCTACTTCTGATTCGTTTGTTAATTCGATAGCAACATTTGTTGAAGCTGTCGCTGGATTAGGATAAACCGCTACAGAAGACAAACCTTCAATTTCATTTACAGATGATTGATCTCCCATTTTCAAACGAATTGCGAAAGCATTACCATTTGAATAAGAAGTTGCAGTTGGATCTGGAATGTTCACCATACTAGCATACCAAGGTTGTGCAACTGATTGATCATCAAATACACGAATTGGAGTTGTTCCAGAAGTGTTCATTGGGCGAACAACTGCGTAATAAGCACCAGCTGGTAAAGAAATAGGTTGAGGGAAAGCAACACCCATAATTCCTGCATCAATGTGTGCTTGAGCAACTGTGAAGAAATCACTTTCAGCAGTATTACCGTTTAAGTCACCGAATGGAGCTAAACCGTCAGCAAAGAAAGTAGCAGTATCAACAATTGAAATTTGAACCTCTGCACCAGCAACTGTTGAAGATGTAATTCCGATTTCAAAACCAGAAACTAAATTAGTAGCAGCACGTAAGTGGTACATTGTAGCCAAATAAGTATCTGCTGGCTCACTGAATGATTCAGAACCAAAAGAGCTTAACTGTTGATTAGCTGCTGGATGAATTCCGATTCCATCTTGAGAATATAAGTTAGATGTAATTGCAAAATTTCTTAAAGAAGTATTATTTGCAAAGTTTGCTCCTGCAGTCTCTTGTGTAGAAGTTACTGTATAAGTTCCGTTGTACGTACCTAAAGCCAATGATGGAGTTTCCACATTTGAATAAGAAACAGTATCTCCAGAAACGACAGTTCCTAAATTGAAGTTTGAAGAGAATGAACCAAAATTAGCAGCAATTTGAACATTGTCTTGATCATTTACACCAAAATTCACAACGTCACCACCAACTTCATAAGAATCATCAACTTGATCTAAAGGTGTTCTACCGTATTCGATTCCTTCATTATTTACACCTGCAATGTATGCATAACTGTTTTTAATATCATTAGCCGGTTGATCAATGATTTTAACATCATCTATCATCCATGCATAATCCCAAGAACCAATATAACGGAAACGAATCAATACATTCGCTTGACCACCAGCTGCTGGTAATCCTGAAATCAAATCGTTTGTAATGTTAACTGATACCATTTCTTCATAAGCAACAGAAACTGGGCGACCCACGTTAATCGGGAATTGAGACCAAGTTGATCCACCATCATTACTAACTTCAATAATTGTTTCCGTTGTTTGCCAAATACGTAAACGTTGAGCAAATTCAAGAACCACATTTGGGTAAGAAGATAAGTTGACTCCAGTTGCAGTTGTAATAAATGCATCTTGAGTACCACCGTTTGAACCAACAGCATCAGAATCAAACATAGCATATCCGTTTTCGTTAGAAACAGTAATTGCAGTTTCAGTCCATGTTCCTGTGTTGTATCCAGCAGTTGTATTTGAAACATTTGTAATAACCCAATCTTGTAAATCAGAAGTGTTGTTAGAAATATCCCATTGAGATGCATTAGAAAAATCGTTGCTCCAGATAATTACTTTTTCAGTAGCCTCAGAAACTGGTTTCGATTTGTACTCTGTTTTAGAATCAGCAATTCTAGATTTGTACTCATTGTTCACTTTTTGTGCATTAACTGCTAAAGTTGCCAATGAAAACAAACCAATAATGTATACTTTTTTCATTTAAATAGTTTTAATGTTTTGTGTAAAAATAGAACAAGAAATTGAATTAATCAAATTGAAATAACTCTTATCTTGAATTCTTATTGAAAATTGAATCAATAACCGTATCAAAATGAAAAAACCCAAACATCAAAGACATTCGGGTTCTAACCTCTTTTAGAAGGTGGAAGCCAATCTAAAAGTTTTTTAAAAAGAAAAAGCCCCAGTAAAACTGAGGCTTTTAGTACTCGGAGCGGGACTTGAACCCGCACGCCCATACAGGCACAGGATTTTAAGTCCGGCGTGTCTACCAATTCCACCATCCGAGCGGACTTGAGCGGGAGACGAGATTCGAACTCGCGACCCCAACCTTGGCAAGGTTGTGCTCTACCAACTGAGCTACTCTCGCAATTTATTTCAATTTGTGTTTTAATCACACAACCCGTATTCAAAAGCCGTTGCTTTCACTTGTAACGGGCGACAAATGTATAAAGTATTTCTAAAAATACAATACTCTTTGCAATATTTTTTTCGAAGTTTTTTTATCCCCCTGTTAACTTCTTGATTTCGTTGAGTTTCATTAAGGCTTCAACGGGTGTTAAGGTATTGATATCGATGGAAACTAACTCTTCATGAATATGTTCAAGTACTGGATCGTTCAGTTGGAAGAAACTCAATTGCATATTATCAGATGCGATTGCTTCTTTCACTTTCGTTTTCATTTGTTGTTTTCCACCTCCAATTTCATGCGATTTTTCTAATTCCTTGAGCATCATTTCGGCACGTGTTAAAACTTGTGATGGCATTCCTGCCAATTTAGCAACGTGAATTCCAAAGGAGTGTTCACTTCCACCTTCAACCAATTTTCGCATAAACAGAATCTTATTACCAATTTCTTTTACCGAAACATTGAAGTTCTTGATGCGATCAAACTTCTTTGTCATTTCATTCAACTCATGGTAATGCGTTGCAAATAAAGTTTTCGCTTTTGCTTTTGGGTTTTCATGCAAATATTCAGCAATGGCCCAAGCAATCGAAATCCCATCGTATGTACTCGTTCCACGTCCAATTTCGTCTAAAAGAATCAAACTTCTTTCCGATAAATTATTCAGAATACTTGCCGTTTCATTCATTTCTACCATGAAAGTAGATTCGCCCGAAGAAATATTGTCACTGGCTCCTACACGCGTAAACACTTTATCAACCAAACCTAATTCTGCCGATGCCGCTGGGACAAACGAACCCATTTGCGCCATCAAGGAAATTAAGGCTGTTTGACGTAAAATCGCACTTTTACCAGACATGTTTGGACCAGTAATCATGATGATTTGTTGCGTATCGTTGTCTAAATACACATCATTGGCAATGTACTCCTCACCTACTTTGAGTTGTTTTTCGATAACTGGATGACGACCATCTTTGATTTTTAAACTGAAACCATTGTTGATCGTTGGAATGAAATAGTTGTTTTCTGTTGCCACTTTTGCAAAAGAAACCAAGCAATCCAATTGTGCAATTAAAAATGCATTGTGCTGAATCAATTGAATGTAATCAGCCATTCCGAAAACTAAATCTTGGAACATTTTGGATTCAATTGCATGAATTTTCTCTTCGGCTCCTAAAATTTTTGTTTCGTATTCTTTCAATTCCTCCGTGATGTAGCGCTCTGCATTTACCAAGGTTTGCTTGCGAATCCATTCACCAGGAACTTTATCCTTGTGGGTATTTCTTACTTCTAAATAATAACCAAACACATTGTTAAACGCCACTTTCAAACTTGGAATGCCCGTGCGTTCTGATTCACGGTTTTGCATTGCTTCCAAGTAATCTTTACCATTCAACGAAATGGTTCGCAAATCATCTAAATCTGTATTTGCACCTTGTCGAATCACAAAACCTTTACCAATTTGAACAGCTGGTTCATCAACAAGGGTCGCTTCAATCAATTCAATCAACTTTGAACAAGGATTCAACTGATCTGAAACCTTTTTCAGTAGGTTACTTTTCGTTTTCCCAATTAATTCTTTGATTGGATCGATTTGAAGCAAGGTGCGTTTCAATTGAATCACTTCTTTCGGATTCACTTTTCCAACAGCCACTTTTGAAATCAAGCGCTCGATATCGCCAATCTCTTTCAGTCGCTCACCCACTTCATAGCCCATTTGTTCATCTTCTTTGATAAACTGAACTGCTTGCAAACGCTCCTTAATCGGTTGTTCATCTTTCAACGGAAGTACAATCCAACGTTTCATCATACGCCCTCCCATTGGAGTGCGCGTGCGATCTAGCACGTCTGCCAACGTCGTTGCATTATCGTGAGGTGAACTTATCAACTCCAAGTTACGAACTGTGAAGCGATCGAGCCAAACGTAACGTTCTTCTTCAATTCGCGCAATGGAAGTAATATGCCCTAGTCGGCTGTGTTGATTTTCTGATAAATAATGTAGAATCGCTCCTGCTGCAATAACTCCCACTCCTAAATTTTCGATACCAAAACCTTTCAAGGACTTTGTTTCAAAATGCTTGTTCAGCGATTCATTGGCATAATCCGAAGTGAACACCCAATCTTCCAAGCGAAACGTGTAATACTTATCTCCAAAAAGCTCTGTGTATTCTTTCGAACGATTTTTTTGATAAACAATTTCCGTTGGCTCAAAGCCTTGAATTAATTTATCGATGTATTCTTTATTTCCTTGCGCCACGAGAAACTCTCCAGTTGAAACATCCAAAAAGGAAATCCCATGTTCGTTCTTATCGAAATGAATGGCACACAAAAAGTTATTTTTATTTTGATCCAACACTTGATCATTGAACGAAACACCTGGCGTCACCAATTCTGTAACACCACGTTTCACAATAGTTTTGGTCATTTTTGGATCTTCCAATTGGTCGCAAATGGCAACACGCTGACCCGCGCGTACTAATTTCGGTAAATAGGTATCGAGTGAATGATGTGGGAATCCAGCCAATTCAATTTCAGAAGGCGAGCCAGCACCACGTTTTGTTAGAATAATTCCTAAAATCTTAGCGGTTTTAATCGCATCCTCTCCGAATGTTTCATAAAAATCTCCAACGCGAAACAACAACAAAGCTTGCGGATGTCGCGCTTTGATTTGATTGTATTGTTTCATTAAAGGCGTTTCATTCGCACTTTTATCTTCTTTTTTCGTCGCCAATTGGAATGATTTTGTGATTTTTGTCTTGTAAATTTAGAATCAACCAGCGAGTAGACAAAACTTATTTGCGGTATATTTTCAACAACAATGAACAAAAAACTAAAATTGTGGGAGCTTGAGCGTGTTTCTGAAGAAGAATTCAAGCAACAAAAGAAATTTCCGATTATCGTGATACTCAATGATATTCGTAGCCTCAACAATATTGGTTCATTTTTCAGAACGTCGGATGCCTTCAATGTTGAAAAGATTTATTTATGTGGTATAACCGCTAATCCACCGCACCGCGATATTCAAAAAACGGCTTTGGGAGCAACCGAAACAGTTGAATGGGAATATCGACGTTCAATCATCGAGTTGGTCAATGAGTTAAAAGAACAAGGAGTTGCTGTTTGCAGTATAGAACAGACAGAAAAAACAACTTTTCTTCAAAATGTTGCTGAACTTCCAGAGGAAAAATTCGCACTCGTTTTTGGGAATGAAGTGAATGGTGTTGATCAAAATGTTATTGATGCTTCGAATTATATTATTGAAATACCACAATTTGGAACGAAGCACAGTTTAAATGTTTCGGTTTGTGCTGGAGTTGTTCTTTGGGAATTCTCGAAAAAATATTTTCATTAGGGAGAGAAAAGAGTTGCTATGAAAGCGATTTGAATTTAAAATAATAATCGAACTGTCAGGTTCCAAATTCAGCAACTTTAGTTACATAAAAGAACAATTCAATTTCTTCTTTGTTACTTAACTATTCGCTAACTTTACAGCGTTTTTACAAATTCACAAAATGATTCAAACAGATATTATCATCATTGGAGCTGGTCCTGTTGGACTTTTTACCGTTTTCGAAGCTGGACTTTTAAAATTGCGTTGTCATTTAATTGATTCATTACCACAACCGGGTGGACAATGTTCTGAGATTTATCCGAAAAAACCAATCTACGACATCCCTGGATTTCCGAGTGTTTTAGCAGGTGATTTAATTGACAACTTGATGGAGCAAGCAGCGCCGTTCAAACCAGGTTTTACACTTGGAGAGGCAGCAATGACAATTGACAAAACCGTAGATGATAAGTTTATTGTAACAACAGTAAAAGGAACAAAACACGAAGCACCAATTGTTATGATTGCCGGCGGATTAGGTGTTTTTGAACCAAGAAAACCACCTATTGATAATCTTGACAATTACGAAGACAAAGGAGTCGAATACATTATAAAAGATCCTGAATTTTACCGTGGAAAACGCGTTGTAATCGCAGGTGGAGGTGATTCTGCTTTGGATTGGTCTATTTTCTTAGCTGAGAAAAACATCGCAAAAGAAGTTGTTTTGGTGCATAGAAGTAGTTCATTCCGCGGACATTTGGATTCAGTGCAAAAAGTAATTGACATGGCGGGTGACGGAAGAATCTCACTTGTTACAGAAGCCGAAGTGACTGGAATTACTGGAGATGGGAAAGTGGAAGGAGTTGTGATAACACATCAAAAAGATGGTGAAATTTTACGTGAAACAGACCATTTTATTCCTTTGTTTGGATTAAAACCTAGTTTAGGTCCGATCGCTGATTGGGGATTAGAAATTGACAAGAATGCAATTAAGGTAGATACCCTTGATTATTCTACAAACATTCCAGGAATTTATGCCATTGGCGATGTGAACACTTACGAAAACAAATTGAAATTAATTTTGTGTGGATTCCATGAAGGCACACTGGCTGTTCAATCTGCTTTTGCGCGCATCTACCCAGATAAAAAGAACATTTTAAAATATACAACTGTTAACGGCGTTAATGGATTTTAATTTTAGATATTTATACAACCAATAAACGTTAATTTACTATGAAATCTGTTTCTGTACACGATTTAAAAAACATGTTCGATCAACACGAAGATTTTCAACTAATCGACGTTCGTGAACCATACGAAAATGATATTTGCACTTTAAATGGAGAATTAATTCCATTGGCGGAAGTTCCAAATCATATTGATGAAATCAGTAAAGAGAAAAAAGTAATTATTCATTGCCGCTCTGGAAAACGCAGTGGAAACGCAATCGAATTTTTAGAACATTCTTATGGTTTTACAAATCTTTATAACCTTGAAGGAGGAATTCTAGCTTGGGCAGCTGAAATTGACCCAACTATGGAATCATACTAAGATGCTGAAAGGCAAAGGAATAAATGCAGTTGTCTTGCTAGGGATTTTATCTCTGGCAAGTATTCTGGTTGTTCAAATGGTTTGGATGCGTAAAACAATTGCGATTCAACAAACCAACATTGCCATACAAGAGAAAGAGGATAGTTTAAACCTCAAAGAATTTTCCGAAAGCGCACACATCGCTTTGCGAAATGTGTTGGAAGAAATTACAACAATGAAAGCTGACAGTTCTGATTTGTACGGCGCGGTTAAACAACTTCGTACAAATTATTTTACCGTTGATATCAACGAAGAATTGCATCCGTTTTATTTGGAAACCTTGTTGAAGCGCGAGTTCTACGATCAAAACATCCATCAAGATTTTCAGTATGGAATTTACGATTGTTTCAGTGATTCAATTGTATTTGGAAACCTCATCCGTTTTACCAAAGATTCATTGTATGCGCCAGCGTCTGATACAATGGCTGGTATCACATCTCCAAAATTAAGTTGGAAACAAGATGGTCATTATTTCACAGTTATTTTTCCTAATGTCAAGGCTAAAAGTATCAACCCGAATTCCGATACGATTTCTCCATGGATTTATGTTTCAATCATTGTGATTTTAGTAATGGTGTTTTTTGGTTACACGATTAACATCATATTCCGTCAGAAACGTCTTTCAGAAGTGAAAACCGATTTCATAAACAACATGACGCATGAATTAAAAACGCCTATTTCCACTATTGGGCTATCGAGTGAAATGTTGATGAGAAGTGATTTTGCAAATGATCCTGAGAAACTTCAACGATACGCAAGCATTATCTACAAGGAAAATAAACGTCTTGAGAATCAAGTTGAACGTGTGTTGAACGTCGCGAAACTAGACCAAGATGAGTTGATTCTTTCTGTTGACAACATGGATATGCATGAATTGTTGGAAGAAGCAAAGGATAATTTTATGTTCAATCAACTTGAACAAGGCGGATCAATCACCTTGCAGTTGGAGGCAAATCCGCATCATATAATTGCAGATCCCGTTCATATTACAAATGTTGTTTACAATCTTTTAGACAATGCTATAAAATATTGCGCAACAACACCTGAGATTATTGTTCATACACGGAGTGTTAAAAACGGCATTCAATTGGAATTTACCGATAATGGTATTGGAATGAAACGCGAAGATTTAAAAATGATTTTCGATAAATTCTATCGTGTTCCTACTGGAAATTTACATGATGTCAAAGGCTTTGGATTAGGTTTGTTTTATGTGAAATTAATCATTGACGAACATAAAGGAAAAATCGATGTGAAAAGCTCGCTTGGTAAAGGAACAACCTTCACTATTTGGTTGCCAATGAACGAAAATCGTTCGACTTTATCTTAATTTTGTTCACAAAGTTCCAGTGTAATTAGCCTTTTTTTCGTTAAAAAAGCATTTTCCGTCTTAGTCGAATAGGCGGATTTTTTATTAAAAAACACTTTTGTTAAATCAACTTTATCACTAACTTAAAGTGAAAATTGATAAAAGATGTTACCGATTATAAACCTAAACCACCAAGAAATTGGTTTGAAAACCTATTATTACATCACTTTTCCATTCAACCGAAATTTGTATGCACTATTTCGTTCACTGGAACACGTTCATTGGGATAAGCACGAAAAATCGTTCGTATTTGACGAAAACGAATTATCCATTGAAGCGTTCCTTTTGTACCTTGAAGGAAAGGCACAGGTTGAATTTATTGAAAAGCGATTAGAAAGTGTGGAATACAAACGTTCCCATTTGCGTCCATGCGATTTTTTGGGACCCTTAGACAATATCAAATCGAATGAAATTGTGCGTTTCGAGCATTATTTACAATCAAAGCGTTACAGTTCGAATACTATCAAAGTTTACGCTGAAACCTTACGTGTTTTCCTTCGCTACTTTAAGAACAAGCCAATAGAAGAAATCAGCAATGAAGACCTCATCGCTTTTAACAACGATTATATTTTGAAGAATAAATTTTCTTCCTCCTACCAAAACCAATTGGTCAATGCGGTGAAGTTGTACTACTCAGCGATTCAGCATAAAAAAATAGATGTGGACTTGGTTCATCGACCGAGGGTGGAACATACGTTGCCAAATGTATTAAGCAAGGAAGAAATCAAACAACTTTTATCGGTTTCGGCCAATATAAAACATCGGTTAATGTTAAGTATGATTTATGCCTGTGGTCTGCGAAGAAGTGAGTTGCTAAACCTAAAACTTTCAGATATTTTATCAGATCGTGGATTAGTTCATATTCATCAGTCGAAAGGTAAAAAAGACAGAGTTGTTCCTTTAAGCTCGATTCTTTTAATTCAGCTTAGAGAATACTATAAAATATATCGCCCTGCAATTTGGCTATTCGAAGGTGATAAAAAAGGGAAACAGTATGGTGAGCGCAGTTTACAACTGGTTCTGAAGCGGCAATTATGTAAAACAACGATAAAAAAGAATGTTACGCTCCATTGGCTTAGACATAGTTACGCTACCCATTTGTTAGAAAGCGGCACTGATTTGCGGTATATACAAGAATTACTTGGGCATAAAAGCAGCAAGACAACGGAGATTTACACGCATGTTTCAGCAAAATCAATTCAAAATATTAAAAGCCCTTTTGATGAACTATAAAAAATTAGTATTTTTAAAAACACGATCAATTTGTTCGCCTATAAAGTTATATATAGATTTTTGGGGTACATTTTGATCGCATATAAAAACGTTAGAGTACATTAACCACACCCGAAAAACATGAAAATACTGTTGCTATCAATAATAATAATTTCACAAACATTTATTTGGGCTCAAGAAAAAGTCAATAATAAAGGTTGGAAATTAGGTGTCAATGTTTCACCAGAAATGGGTTACCGATTTCTCAAAACTGATTCTAATGATACAATGATGAATTACATCATAAATCAACGAAATGATCAGGAGATTCCTGCTATTATGTTTAGTTCTGGAATTTCTATTGAATACAGAATTTCAAAGTTGTTTTCAATAAAATCAGGTGTTCACTATTCAATTCGAGGTGAGAAATCGAAAGACCTTGGATATGGCTCTGATTATAATGGTTTTGGAACTTATATTGAAAAATTTATCTATAGTCATCGATATCACTATATAGGCATTCCCATTATTGGATCAATCTATGTGATGAACCGAGAAAAAATTCAATTATATACTTCCATTGGGATGGGATTTGACTTTTTGTATTTACTAACCTCAAGGAGCACATTGAAAATTCATGATGAGGAGGAAGAAAACAATTTTCAAAAAGACAAACCAAGTGACTATAGTTTTAATGATTATAACATTTTTAATCCTTCCGGGTTGGTGTCAATTGGTCTTGATTGGAAAATAGGTAATAAATCAACTTTAAGGATTGAGCCTAATTTCAAAATCTCTATGCTTCCATTGGTAAATGCTCCGATAGAGGGAAATTATTATAATTACGGGCTAAATATTGGATATATATATTCATTAAAATAAACGTACTCTAACAGCGCCTCAAGCGCCAGCACAAGATCTTACTTCGAAACAACGAGAAACTTAAAAGAAAATAATTATAACTTCGGAACAATAATTTTTAGAAATAGTTGTGCCGATCGCCTAGGCGCAAAACGTTATAAGCAACCAAATAATTCCTCCGAGAAAAATATATGCTAAAAATAAAATTAATTTTCCTTTTTATATTTACCTCTGGACTTTTCAACTTTGGAATATCGCAGAATGACATGGGAAATAAATATCTGACAGACTTTAATATGTTAGTAACAAATCTCAAGGAACTGCACCCAATTTTATATAAAAATATTAGCCAAGACGAATTCAACAATGAAGTAAAAAAAATCTCAGAAAGACTTATTCAAACAAATTCACAAAATCAAGCAATATATATGATACAAGAGCTCATATATAAAATTGGTAATGGACACGCAGGAGACATTTCAGTTTACAACGGAGATCTTGGAATAACCAAAGCTCTTCCATTTAGCGTATATATTTTAGGTGGCGACTTATATATAAATGATTACCCTGCCGACACATCCTACAATGGAGCGAAAATTAATTCTATTGAAAACACTAACTCAAGATCAATTATTGACAGCCTTAAAATATTTTTTCCAACAGACGGAAACCGTAATGTTATCTGTTTTTTTCTTCAACCATATTTTAATACTTATTATAGTGCCTTTTGTATTCAAAAAGACACTTTTTTAATTAACACAGAAAAAGGATTAATTAAAGCTAGCGCTTGCACAAAAGGGACTGACCTGTTTGATAAATTAGTTATAAAGAAAAATTGGAAAGAATATTTTGGAGAAAATAGCTTCAAAACCGAAACCACTCAAAACTATGGCTATTACAGATTTGAACGATTTGATAGTCCAAAAATTGAAAATGGGTATTATGCATTAATTAAAGAACTTAACGAGGGAAAAATTAATAACCTAATAATAGACTTAAGGTATAACAACGGAGGCGAGGCACTAATGACAGGGAAAATGGCCTCGTATTTAAAGACAAAGCCATTTAAAATATTTACAAATATATATACGACAAATATCAAAAGACCTACTTATTTAAAAAATATGGATAATAAACCCTATTTCAAATTTCGTAACCTAAGGTCAGTCAAAGAAAATAACTTGAGAAAAGTTGTCAGACTAGAAAAGTGTTTGAAAGAAATCGAACCTAATAAAGATGCTTTCAAAGGTCATATTTATATTTTAACAAGCTCTATTACTCTTTCTGCTTCGACTATGCTTTGTAAGTATTTAAAAGACGAGCCCAATGTTTCATTTGTAGGCACTGAAACTTCCGGAGCAATAAATTACTTATGGGCTTCTAACTTTTGTATTACAAAATGCCCGAATTTAAATACTACTTTTTCTTTTGGGATGGAATTGTTGGAATTAAAAGAAAATAGTGTGCAAACAGAACAGCCAGTAGGCTTGATTCCTGATAACAAAATTGAATATACAATTCAAGACAGACTTAATAAAACGGACAAGGAATTAGAGTGGATTAAATGTGACATATTAAAAAACAGCAAATAATTTGGCAGCTTATAACACAGGTCTGGCACCATTTGGGCATCTCGCTCCGCAAAACAAATTATATTAACTTTGAAATCAGGCTTCGCAATTAAAAATATAGTAAGAGACCCAAACGAGCGCCAGGCCTGGGAACGTTACACTCAATGAGATTTACACTCAATTTTTTACTTTTATTGATCGGTCTGGTAGTGCACAGTGCGTGCAGTACAAGACGTAATTATGAACATAATAAGGAAAAGGTAATTAATATGAACCCATTAGTACTTGAAGGGGCATATCAAGGAAAGAATCTTTACGTACAAAACCCAATGACTGAAAATGGATGGTGTACTTTATATGTTGAAGTAAATGGTGTAACGATATTAGACTCATTAGAAGTTCAAAAGGCCGCTTATGAAATTGACCTGATTTCGATGGATATTGAGGAACACGGTGCAGTAATAATCAAAATTTATCACCGAGACGATTGTTTTCCCAAAGTACTAAATCCAGAAGTGCATTGATCCCTCAACCGTATAGAATGAAATGAAGCTGCGTATAACTGAAATTAGTCAAAAGCACCAACAGTTTTCGTACAGAAAGGAATATGACAAGGACGTGGAAAGGACCCAGAGCGATACATAAACGACACTATTCTTTCGACAACTACGGAACATTTAAATTAGAAACTAAATGGCAATAACAAAGACGACATACACAGGTCAGGATATAGCCGATTTTATTAATTCATTTGTCGACAACGAACAAAAGAAATCTGACACTTATCAATTGATTGATTTGTTACAAAAATGGTCAGGCTCTGAACCAAAAATGTGGGGACCCAGTATCATCGGCTTTGGCAACTATCATTACAAATATGCAAGCGGACACGAAGGAGACGCACCGGTACTTGCATTTTCACCACGCAAAGCAGCCTTAACACTTTATGTTTACTCTCACACAGAAAAAAGTAAAGAACTATTGACTGAACTTGGGAAATTTAAAATGAGTAAAGCATGTATTTACGTAAAAAAGCTTGCAGATATTCAAACTGACATACTAAGAGAAATTTGTATGGAATCAATCAAATACATTAGTGAACATCACGAATGCTCGTGCAGAATAAAAAACTGATAATCACAACAGTCAAAGAAATACTGTTCTATTGAGTTTTGATTGAGGCATGGTTTAGTTCTTCGTAAGGTATTTTTTTGCCTATATTTGAGACAAGCTCTCACTAAATGTGAAGTGGTTCTAATCGCCATTTTACACAAAAAGATGAATCGTTATTCACTACTATACATGAGATTTTATTTATGAAAAGACCATTAGTACTCCCATCAACGCAAAAGGAAGATCAAGACTTTCAGAATTTGATTCAATTTTTCAACGAAACTTTAGGCTTTTGTCCAAATAGTGTGAAAACCATGTATCATAGACCTTCAATTGCATATGCTTTTATTGAACTTAATAAAGCTGTTATGGAAAATAAGGGAAGGGTTACAAGTGCTCTTAAAAGGCTTATTGGATACATAAGTAGCAATGCAGCAGGATGCAAATATTGCCAGGCTCATACCATAAGGGCGGCTGAAAGATATGGTGCAGAAGCAGAAAAAATGGAAAACATTTGGGAATACAGAACCCATCATGCGTTTTCGGAAGCAGAAAGATCTGCACTTGATTTTGCACTTGCCAGTTCTACTATTCCCAATTCTGTTGATGACAACATTGCTGAGAATCTAAGAAACTATTGGAACGAAGGCGAAATTGTCGAAATTCTTGGGGTAATAGCTCTTTTCGGATTTTTAAATCGTTGGAATGACTCAATGGGTACTGAACTTGAAAACGAAGCAATTGAGTCAGGTGAAAAATATTTAAAACAAAAAGACTGGAATCCAGGTAAACATCAATATTAACTTGTTTATACTTCAATTTATTTTCTTGGACTAATTGTGAGATAGATAGTTGCGTAACTTAGGTCTGAACCTTTGGATTCGCACATGCTGATAAGGATACTATTATTCAACATGAAAATATTTCGGATTTTTGCCTACGAAGTTGAACTTAATATTCTTTCTAGTTTTCGTGTCTAATAGTATAATTATGTTACATTAGTGTGCTGATTATCTAAATGATATGCCAAAAACTTATACTAAAGAAAAATATATAAATGGAAAGCGGAAAATTGCGCTTATCCTAAACCTTCTTCTTTTATTAGGCTATTCATTTGACATTATTTCTTTTTATGATAAATATTTACCCACACAATTAAAATTTCAATTTTTCGGAATTAGCATCATTTTAATAGCATTTATTCTCCAGCTTGTAAATAGTAAGCGTTACTATATTTTAAGCACATTGATTATTTGTTATTACATGTACTTTTCAATAATAATTGATAATGCATTTTTCTCTCAATTCAGTCAATCAATCTCTTTTACAAGAGGGGAATTATTTGCTAGAAATATTTTCTTTTTACTTCCTTTTATTGCAATAGTGGGTTTTATTTCATCGAAAAAGCACATTGTTTCTTTGACGACCATTTTGGTAATCTATATTTTACATTACTTATTCTCAAGTAGTGATGTATTTATCAAAATTAGTGCTCCCAATTATCTGATGACGACATTCGGGTTAAGCATTGTAATTTATTATTTAGTAAGTGTTTTAAATAATTTTATAACTGAGCAAGAGCTAACGAATCGAGAAATTAGTTTACTTCAAGAAATTAATTTCTCTAAAAGAAAAAAATTAGAAAGGTACAATGAAGCAAATATTCATCTTTCAAAAAAGAAAGTAATTGATGATTCTGAAAAAACAGATATTATCGAAGTATATCACAATGCTATAAAGACCATTTCAGAAACACTAAATTGTACGAGAGTAAGTATCTGGCTCTATTCTGAAGATAGAAAATGTATATCAAAGCAAGCACTGATTGATCATGATAATTTTGACGATTCAGCATTTAAACTTTATGAGAAGGATTTCCCGAAATATTTTAAAGAAATTGAAGAACAAGATTTTATACTCGCAATTGATGCCTTTAAACACAAAGCAACAGCTGAATTTAGTGACAGTTATCTTGAGCCATTAAAAATATTCTCTATGCTCGATTGCAGCATCAAACTAAACAATAAAAAAATTGGGGTTATTTGTTGTGAGCATCAAAACGAAACAAAAAATTGGGAATATGAAGATGCACTTTTTATTCAGACGGTTGCAAATTATGTATCAATGAATTTTAAAAATGTAGAAACTGAATCTCTTTTAAAAACAATAAACAGCAAAAACAAGGAAATAATAGAAAGCCTAAATTACGCTAGAAGAATTCAGCAAGCAAATTTACCTTCCATCCAAGAAATTCATGATACACTCAGCAATTGTTTTGTCTTATTTAAACCTAAAGATATTGTAAGTGGGGACTTTTATTTTTTCCTGAAAAATGACAATAAAATATTTTTAGCTGCTGCAGATTGCACAGGTCATGGCGTACCGGGTGCTTTGTTAAGTATGTTAGCTCACGAAAAATTATATTCAACAGTATTAGAAACGTCTGACACATCAGAAATATTAAAACAAGTCAATCAGAAAATTAAATTATCCTTAGGGCAAAATGATGACGTTGAAAATAATTATGACGGTATGGATATTGCGCTTTGCTCAATAGATATTGATACACTAATTATTAACTATGCCGCTGCAAACCGACCAATTTGGATATTGCGCAAGGATGAAAATCAAATTACAGAATTAAAAGCCACTAAAACAGCAATAGCTGGTCATACAAAGCATAATCAAGATTTTAAAACACATGAATTAAAATTGAAGGAAGGTGATATATTTTATATTTTCACTGACGGCTATGCAGATACTTTTGGCGGAGAAAATGATAAAAAATTAATGACTAAAAACTTCAAAGATCTATTGGTTAAAATACGCGATAAAAATATGCAAGATCAACGTTTATTTCTTGACAATTTTATTGAGCAATGGAAATCTGGTAGAGAACAATGCGATGATATTTTAGTGATTGGTGTTAAATTATAGGTTCAACTTCATATGTTGGTTGATTCACCACAAGAAATAATTAAATCATGAAAACGCTTTTAAATTCACTTTTTGCAATCATTTCTTTGGTTGGTTTTGGACAGAGTTACACATCTTATTTAACTGGCAGTGTTACAGACATCGTTAGAAATCCTTCTGGGGGAATATGTTTAATGGGAGGTGCAACCGAAGACGATAATGCAATGAAATGGTTTCTTGAAAGAGCCGACGGCGGAGATGTATTGGTATTAAGAACAACTGGCTCTAATGGGTATAATTCTTATTTATATACCGATCTAGGTATTCCAATAAATTCCGTTGAAACAATCGTATGTAATAATGTTTCAGCCAGCACTGACCCGTATCTTTTACAAAAAATTGAACAAGCTGAAGCAATTTGGTTCGCAGGTGGTGATCAATGGACATATATATCATATTGGCGAAATACACCAGTTGACAGTTTAATCAACCAAGCAATTCAGCAAAGAAATATAGTTATTGGTGGAACCAGTGCTGGAATGGCAATTCAAGGAAACTATTATTTTTCTGCACAAAATGGAACGGTCACTTCCTCAGCCGCTCTTGCTGATCCATTCAATAATCTTGTTACGGTTGATTCTGCGGCATTTTTAAAAAATAATTTTCTTGAAACAACGATAACCGATACGCATTTTGACAATCCAAATAGAAAAGGTAGGCTCGTCACTTTTTTAGCAAAAATTAAAACGGATTATTCTGTTTATGCCAAAGCCATTGCCTGCGACGAATATACGGCTGTGTGTATTGACACAAATGGTATTGCACGCGTTTTTGGTGGACATCCTACGTATGATGATAACGCCTATTTCATTCAATCAAATTGCGAACTTGCAAATCAAACACCAGAAAATTGCACTGCTGGAAATCCATTAACCTGGAATTTAGCTGGGGCAGCCATTAAAGTATACCAAATTAAAGGAGATAATACAGGGAGCAAAACATTTGATTTGAATAATTGGCAATCAGGTGTCGGCGGAACGTGGTATGACTGGAGTGTTTCGAATGGAATTTTTTTAGAGCAGTTGAGTACACCAATTAACTGCTCGCCATTATCTGTTGTCAATCCTGCAACTGATTCCGAAATTGAGCTCTATCCTAATCCAACAAACGACAAAGTAACGATTGCCATTCCTAACTTCGACAATTTTGAACAAACAATTTCCGTATACAACTATCTTGGTCAGAAAATTACTGTTGCAACACATTTTGATAACAATGGCATCATAGCTGATTTTAGTAACCTAAACAATGGCCTTTACTTTATCATACTTTACTCAAAAGATGGTGAACAATTTCAACGTAAAATCATGAAAAAATAACAAATTTCAAACGACATTCTACAACTTCGGTTTTGACATCTAATTACCTATTTTTTCAAATTGACGACAAACTTTTTTTTATGAATAGCTTATGAACGAACGATTTATGTTGCGCAAAAATATACTTCGGTTCAATTTTGCCTTGCTTATTTGCTTCATATGCTCATGCAGTAATCCAGGAACTTTAGGGTCAGTTGCTAGCACAGAACTTGACTGTTTAGAATCAAATCTTTCAAGTGAGTTAAAGAAATGGAGCAATTATGGAAGTTTTAAACCAAAAGAAGGTGATTCCACTGCTGTCAATTGGTGGAAAGAAGGTGGTTATGACTTTCTGAATTATCAATGTTTGTATTTAAAAAAGGAATTGTACATGGTTTCAATTAATTCAAGTTCGAATTCAAGTGAGATCGCCATTCGCGCAGTTTATGAACCTCAAAAAAAGAACTGGTTGTTTGCAGACGAATTCAATCACAAACAAATAAAAAAAGCAGAATTAGCAATGAAAATACTTGTTTCGTATATTTATTGCGAATGAGGAGGATCGTTTTGTAAAATTAATAAGCCCCTTTCGAGTCACTTTTTCAAACAGCTCTGTTAATCACTTCCCAAACGTGTGCTTTCGTGTCAAATGAAATTCGTGTTTCTGACCATTTGTGTCAGTGTAAACATACCAAAAATCATTTTTTGTCAACTTTAATATTTTCTTTTTGGGCGTTGTTGGGGTAATGGCTTCACCTGCTTCCACTGTGGTAAAGGTTTCCTCGTCATCCGACAAATACCAATAATATGAAAGACCGGGGCTGAACAATAAACTCTCCACTGTCAAAACGCCTTCGTTGCATTTTGTTTCTGATCCAAAACAGGTTTCCGAATACGTTTGCTTGTAATATTGGCCATCATACAATGTTTGGCGTTCATCGTTCATGTAATAATCTTCCAATTCCCAAACTTTTCCAGCACAAAGTCGATTCGTAGGTCGCTTGAAACTTCCAAATTTGTTTTCTGGATATTTTTTTTGACATGAATTTATACTTGCACCAAGGCAAACCAACATGATTAATCCGAATCCAATTTTCTTCATCTTGTTATTTCTTTTTGAGGTATAACACTTCTTTCGTTCCATAACTAGAATTCAAGCCTGTATTAAAGCTGTAAAATGTCCAAGTACTGTGCTTCCCATATTTTTGTTCAACCGTATAATTGGCATATGCTTCAATGCCTTGCGTCCAATTTCTTCCTTGTAAAATCAGTAAATTTCGATTTCCAATATCAATGGACCATTGGCGCGAAACGGGTGGACCAAGATAATCATCCGTAACCCAAGCCTTCTTGAATCCAGCCGGAATCGTGTCCAATTCGTAACTAAAATCATATCCAGCTCCGTAACCTCTTGTTTTTAATAAGGTAATGGTACCGACATCCTTTTTTGTATATGTCAAAGTAGTATTATTGGAGGCATCCGCGGTATAATATTCAATTTTTTCTACCGTGTATTCCCCTGCCATTTTTCTGCGATTCGAATCTTCTTTGCTACACCCATTCGCTAAAAAAGCAAGTGTCAACGTCAAAGCAATATAGTTGATTGTTTTCATGTTAATGTTTGTTGAAAGTTCGAATTAGCGCAGGATTCCTCCCAAATTTATTAAGACAGAAACTGATGCCATCACCATTCTATTTCTCGGTTTCAATAAACCTTCAGCGGGCAAGGTGGTATAATTTGAAATTGCGCTTAAATAACCATTGTAATCCGACGGGAAATAATAGGTATTTGTTGAGCTATTTTCTCCCCATTGATCAGATCCTTTTACAAAATAGGAAGCATCACTGTTGCCAAATGTTGTTTGATAAGCAATTGATGGTGATATAATTATTCTCTTGAATAAAGTAAAATTAGCTTTCACTTCTAGGCCGGCGGTAAAATTCCCTAAAGATGTTCTATAAACTCCTGTTATATAGGATTGCTCATCATAAACTCGATCTTCACCATACATTCGATATGTATCCAAAGTTTGAGTTGTCCAAGCCATTTTCCCACCGATGTACAAGAAACGATTCAAGGGGAAATACATCGCTAAATCCAATACATTTTTTTGAGTATAATCAATTCGCCGTGTGTATCCATCTATAAGTTTTGCTTCGAGTGAACCTTTGTTGATTTGCTGTCCGATATATATAATCGTGAACAAATCGCGTGAATTTTGATAACTAAACGAGTAGCCATAGCGGATTCCAATCATCGTTCCTAACGGTTGCATACTTTCAACCAATTGCCCAGTATTTGCTTGATTGTATGTTTCAACAAATCGTGACATACTCTTGCTGCGCATTTTACACGCAAATACTTCAAAGCTTGGACCCATAATCGGTAAATCTGGGTCGGATTGAAATATTCCTGCATTTTCTGAGTGTTTCTGTTCAGGTAACATTCCCATAGTTTGTGAGAATCCATCAGAAAACGCAAGCAATGAGAAGACGATAAAGAATAATTGTTTGTTCATAGTGAATTTGAAATTCGTGAATTTAAGAATCTGTTTCAATACTTAACTCTGTTGTCGTTTTAACTTATTCGCTTTAAAGAAAACGTTAACAGCTTTGAATACGCGTATGATTGGCAAATGGTAACTGAAAGAAAATTCGTAATGGTTCAGTGTTTTGTACTTTTTATACGCATAGAAATCATAATTGAAGGCAATAGCGCCAAATGTCACTGTTCCTCCTAGTCCTAAGCAATTGATGTTTTTGGGAGCCAAGCGGATATCATTTACCGAGCCATTCGCAGCAAGATAATTATCCATTGCAATTGATGCAGAATCAGAATAGAAAACAAGATTACCGTTGTGTTGACTGTAATATCCTACCCTTGGAATAATTGCATAAAAGGATGTTTTGTTTAAAAAAGAGGATTGACTTTCGAAGCCTTTTTTAATGAAATACGTGACTAAATCTAAACCGATTTCACCTCCAACACGGTAAGAATTTTCCATATATCCATCCAACCGTTCACGATAATCATAAATAGTTGTGCTTTCATCTCGCTTAAATGGTTCTTTAACATAAAAACTCCCACGATCAATAATGGCACTCACATAAAAAGTCCCACTTCGAAAACCAGACATTAATCCCATTGTTGGAACAAAGGCCTCAGTATTGATGTGCATAAAATTTGTTTGTATTCTCGGCCCTAGGAAAAAGAACGGTTGAATATCTTTTATTTGCTTTGACGTTTGTTCGCCTCGCATAACATCCCAACTCGTTGTTGTGGTTGTTTCGGTGTAGCGATGTCCACTAACATCTGATTTGTTTTCAGTTCTACTTGTTGTTCGGTAGTTTTCTGTCCACTGGCGCATTCCCGTATGAGAAAAGATCGTTGGATTAAAAATCAAAGATTGGGTCGACAAACCCAGACTCAATGTTGGAATCGCATTTAGGCCTTTGAAAATACTTCCTTTTTGAGCATAACCACCTTCAAACGAATATGAAAAACCTATTTTTAAAGGTCCAATTACGGCATTAACTCCTGGCGTGAAAGAAAATCCAAAAACTCCACCATCTCCACTTGATTCGATTTTTGGATCAGATCCTTTACTCGAAAACACACCAATGCCCAAGTATGGAACAATGTTCAAATGATGTGACTTGAAGATTGGAAAAGGAATCATCATTACACCTGAAAATCGTTGCCCTCGAACTCGCTGAACTCCTGAGGTATCCGTTTTCGTGAAGTAACCTGTCAACATGCTAAAATGCCCCATTCCCCAAAAATCAAACGAAGGACCAGAAAAATAGCCACCTTGTGCTTCATATCCATGTCTCAAATTCTGAGGAATTGCAAAATCAAAACCTGCGAACGTTAGTGGCTTGATGTAATCGTAACGTGTTTCACTAGTTGAGGAACTTGTTGTCCCTGATGCTGAAAAACTATTTGTATAATCTGATTGAGAATATAGGCTTGAAAAGCTTACAGAGAGTGATAAAAATAGAATAAAGTGGTTGCGCATTGCTTATTATTATTAATCACACAAGATTAACGATGATTCGCGAATGGTGAAATACTCCATTTCGAGTATTCTGTCGAGGAGTTTAAATCAAGTTGTTTTTTTGAGCAATGGATATTATTTGTAAGCGGTTTTTTGCATGGAGTTTTCCATATAAATTGGCAACATGTTTCCGAACGGTCAATGGGCTTATAAACAGTTTTTCACCAATTTCAATATAGGTTGAACCGTTTGCCAATTCACTTAACAATTCAATTTCACGGGGTGTTAATCCCAATGATGACGCAACGGGATTTTCTTCTTTTTTCACATCTTGATTTAACATCATTGTCATCGCTTTTCGAGCAATTACAGGACTCATAGGAACACCATTGTAATTCACAACATTGATAATCGCATCCATGATATTAATAGCTTTATCATCTTTCAATAAATAACCTGATGCACCTGCTTTGATTGCTTCAAAAATACGATCTGTATCTTCAAAAATCGTTAGTACAACAAAGCGAATGTCGGGATAAATGATCGTCGCATTGCGGATAGTTTCAATGCCATCCATTACTGGCATATCGAGATCCATTAATACAACTTTCGGATGTTTAGCGCGATCCATTTCTTGCATTTGAACGAGGAAATCTTCACCATTTCCTGCCTCTAACACAACTGTAGCTTCGGCATACGATTCCAATTTTCGCATGACAGTCGTTCGATTTATTGCTTTATCATCAACAATTCCAATTTGAATCATTCCTGCTTTCATACTTCCATTTCTTTTAAATTCAGGCTTGTTCCTTTACCTATTTCACTTTCGATTTCAAAATGATACCCAACCTCCTTTGCTCGAAACGCCATATTCGACAATCCACTTCTCCTGCTTTGTTTTTGTAAATCAAACCCCTTTCCATTATCCTCAATGACAATGACTAAATCAGGATTAACAGAAACATTAATTTTCACTTCGCTCGCATCAGCATGTTTAATGATGTTTTGAATTCCTTCTTGAAAAATTCTATACAAATTCAAACTTTCAGTTGGCGTTAAGCGCTTATTGGTTTCAATTGAATGATTAAAACTCACCCCAATGGAAAGATTTTCCTTTAGATGTTTAGTGCTGTATCTCTCCAACAATTCTATAAATTCTTGAACAGGTATTTCTTTTAGCTTTAAAACCCAAATCGTTTCCCGAAGTGTCGACATTATTGCCTCAGCATCGTTACGTAAGGCAGAAGTTTGTTCACTTTTTACGTCATTTTCCAGCACATCAATTTGTGCAAGCATCGAGGTTGCATACGCTCCCATATTATCGTGTAAATCTGCAGCAATACGTGAACGTTCATTTTCAGCGATTTCATGTACTTCCTTCAAACTTTTCAATGCCAATTCCTTTTCTTTTTTCGCAAAACGTTTCTGCAAAGCAATCATCAATCCGCCAAACAACAGAATCAAAGCAGTTACTACTCCAAATAACAGTATTCTATTGTTTTGTTTCGCTTCTATGTTTTCTAGATTCTGTTCATGACGCAATTCTTTTAATTTATAGCGCGCCTCTGCATTAGCAATTTCTGTTTTTAGGTTTGCTGCATTTTTAGCGATTTCAATAAGTTGAATTTCACTTAACATGTCATAAGCCTCCTGGTAGTTCCCTAAGCGGACATATATGTTTTTTGCCACGGATAAGGCCATTTGAAGATGCTCCTTGTGATTCAATCTTCTCGCTAAGGCCACTGATTCATCACTTAAGTGTTGCGCTTTTTCTAAATTATTTCGCGATAAATTCAAACGTGCATGAAATGTTAACACAACCGCAAGTCCAAGTGAATCGTTCATTTTCTTACAAACAGAAGTAGCAACTTCGTACAAGCTATCAGACTTAACATAATTACCCTGTAGATCATAAACCGTTGCTAATAAGCGATATTGATAGCCCAAATGGTTACTTTGAGTTTGTTTCACTTTACTTCCAAATTCTATTGCTTTCAATAAATAGATTTCAGCCTTTGTTGGATTATTATTTTCTTCAATTGCAATCGCTGCAATGTTGTTGTAACTATTCTTCAGGAGCTCATTGTACTTGTATTTCAATGATATTTTGATGCATTTCTCCCAATAACCTAGTGCTTTTTCTGGTTGTCGCAAATGGTAATAAACATTTCCCAAAAGCTTTAAATGCGTTGCTTCAGAAAAGGTCAGATTATTCCGTGTCGCATAAGATAAATTCGTCTGACAAAGTTCTATTGCCGATTGGTAATCAAACATACTAATATAATTGTTGACCAACAAAATGCTTCTTTCCAAATACAAATCGCTAGACTGATCGAGTGCACTTAACTCAATTTTTAGCAGGCGAATGTTGTTTTTGTAATCTGTTGATTGTTCAATTGTCGTTTGTGCCGACAGTGTATAACTCACCAATATTGCTGGAAAAACAACAATGCACCATAAACAGATATTCCTTTTTAAGCCAGACATTTTCAATTTTTAAAGGTAGCCCTTTCTTAGTGAATTGTTATGTACTCACAATCGATAATTTTCCCTTGATTTTACACCCTATTTTTTAAGATGAACATTGACTGTTTTTAAAGATTACTTTACTAACTTATACAGAATTAGCAATAAAAATTCTTGTTTCGTATATTTATTGCGAATAACAAAAAATGTAACTTAGAAAATAATTTCATCGATAAATTTTCATGAAAAAACAAAAATCAATCCTGCACTATTCAATATTATTCATCACTTTGCTGATGCTGTTTCAATTCACTAGCTGTAACGAAGTGGAAATTGACAACTACTGTAAATGTTGGGACAATTCCGGAGCACTTGTGCTTGACACAACTTACCATATGGAAAGTGATCAAGCGTATCAATTATGTGAAGGAAAAGAAGGAACGCAAAATTATGCAAGCTGCGAATGCGGTGAACTATAAAAGAGCATATTGACAATTATCCAGCACGAACATAAGTTACACAGAATTCATTTCACTTAGATTATTTTCGTCTGCAATTAATTAAGAGTATGAAACAATTTTGGGAAGACAGATACGGAAAAGAAGAATTCGCTTATGGTGAAGAGCCAAATCAATTTTTAAAAGAGCAATTGGCGAAAATTGAACCTGGAACCATTCTTTTTCCCGCTGAAGGAGAAGGAAGAAATGCCGTTTTTGCAGCTGAATTAGGTTGGAATGTTTCCGCTTTTGATTTAAGTAGCGAAGGTCAACGTAAAGCAAATTTGTTAGCCCAAAAGAAAGGTGTTGAAATCGATTACATTTTAGATCCAATTTCTGATTTGCCTTTTACCGCAAATCAATTTGAAGCAATGGCTTTGATCTATGCACATTTTCCAGCGGATGTGAAATCAATGTTTCATAAATTATTATCAAGCTATGTGAAACCAGGAGGAATTGTCATTTTCGAAGCGTTTAGTAAAAATCATTTAGCGCTTAACAATGAAAAAGCAGGTGGACCAAAAGACATCAATATGTTGTTTTCTGTAGAAGAAGTCCAAAGCGATTTTTCAAACTTTGAAGTACGCTATTTAAAAGAAGAAGAAGTGGAATTGTCCGAAGGTTTATTTCACAATGGAATCAGTTCGGTGGTACGTTTTGTAGGAAGAAAGAAGTAGAATTCTACTAATTTTTCACTTTAAATAAAAATGCATTTGGTTGAGGATACAGGCCTTCGCGTGAAATTTTCTTACCACGTTTGTACACAACAATGCGTTCGCCAGCCAATTGACCTTCCATGCGACAATCCAAAACAAAGTAGTCATTTCCTTCGAAAAGAACTGAATAAGAACCTCTGTTCATTTGCTTCCCTACTGTGATTTCAATATTTTTTTCTGAAATGGCAACACGAATAGAAACAGAATCCACAGAAATTACATCTTTTCCACCGTCGAGTTCAAAATTAGAGATTTGACCTTCGTAAGCACCATGGAATTTCTTTTTCAACTCAATAGGCTTTTGAGCCGAGACAAGCATCGGAACAAATACTACTAAGAAAAAAAGAAAGCGTTTCATCATGAACAAATGTAATTTATTTCAAACACAATTGCAATGTACGGCACAGCAAGGGATTATTTCGTAGCCAAATACGCCCAATCACCTTGTAACTTGTGGCATTCGTAGTTTTCAAATGGAAGAACAGACGTTAATTTTTCTTCATAAGGAAAGAAATTCACATGTTCATCCAAGGTATAGTAAAAGAAGCGCTGACAAGGCGTTACAATGAACAATTGCTTTTTGGTGATGCGTTTCAATTCAGCAATACACCCATCCAATTTCAATAAATGTTCAATTGTGTGACAACAAACAACGGTGTCAAATGCATTGTCTTCGAAAGGTAATTGCTCAATATTCCCATGAACATAGTTGAATTTTTCATCACCATTTGGTTCCTTGATATCAAATCCACTCAATTCAACTTTCGGAAATTTCTCGCCAATTTTACCTAACAAATAACCGCTTCCACAACCAATATCAATTAGATTAGAAGTTGAAGGATCTATTTTCTCCAAAATGAAGTCAATACAAGCTTGATTCAAATCGGTCGCTCTATTGCGTGAAATCGTATTTAAGTTATTGTAAAACGAAGCATATTCTTCTTCAGAATACGAATACACTTTGCTTTTGAATTGCATTACTTCACTGATATTTCTTCCGCGATAAGCGAAATAATAAAAGGGATACATGAAAATTTTGGAATCACGCACAAACGGCGGAACCAATTCGTCCATCACGAAACGAATGGCATTTGTTACTCTTCTATTCATGCTTTTTATAATATCCTTTCAAGTGATTTAATTTGATGGCAAACAAGTCCAACACCATTTTAAATCCATGTTTAAACACATTCACACTGTTTCCTTCTTGACTTCTTAAACTTACTGGAATCTTCTTGATGTCGTAATTGCGTTTCAATGAAACATACACCAATTCAACGTCGAAAGTGAATCCATTGATGCGCGAAACCGAAAACAAATCCTTCGCAACAGCTTTTTTAAATCCTTTCAATCCACATTGTGTGTCAGAAATTCCAGTAGTAATAAAACGGCCAACTATAAATGTAAAAAAACCGCTTCCAAAACGACGCTGATTGGAAATTTTATCGAAATAATGTGATTCCGCCAATCCTCGATCTCCAATGACTAAGTCATATTCTTTGAAGGTCAAATAATAAATGATTTTTTCGATGGCATCCGTTTCAAACGGAATATCGGAATCGGTAAAAATGCATACATCACCAGTTGTTTCTTGCATTCCAAAACGCACTGCTCCACCCTTTCCTTTGTTGATGGGATAACTCAAAAAACGACAGCCATTTATTTGTGTCACTTTTTCAGTCGCTCCATTATCTTCAGATCCATCATCGACCACCAAAACCTCAGCATCCAATTGTTTCTCAGCAATAAAATTCATCAAATAGGGCAAATTGTTCCCCAAAGCTGAAGATGATTTATATGCTGGAATTACAATACTGATTTTAGCCATTCTGTGCACTTAGCGCGTTAAAAATAGGGAAATATCTCCAAAATGCGGTGAAATCAATCGCTTGTATTATTTTTGGGACAATGATCAAGAAAAGTAATTTCCCGTACATCGTACTATTGCTGTTGGCAATCACCGCGCTGTTTCAGGTTGTATTCTATCTTCATCCGCTTAAATTCGATTCCATCGATTGCTTTTATCCGTGGCGCTTTCACATCGGTGAATGCTTACAAAACGGACAATTACCTTATTGGAATCCTTACCAAGATTTAGGCTATCCGATTCATGCTGACCCATCAAGTGGAGCTTGGTATCCGATGGTTTGGTTAATTGGTTATTTCAATGGTTACACCGTTTATTCCTTAGCCTTCGAAATGTGGTTTCATGTTTTCATGGGCGGAGTTGGGTTTTACTTGCTTTCCAAACACTTGAAATTCGATAAAAAACTCGCTCTTTTCGCTGGAATGTCCTACATGCTGTGTGGACTTTTTGTTGGAAATGCGCAACACTTGCCTTACCTCATCAGTGCGGCTTGGCTTCCGTTTGTGATCTTGTTTTATTTCAAAATGGCCACTGAAAAATCGTATTGGAACAGTGTTAAGGCTGCCTTCTTTTTATTTTTAATGGTAACAGGCGGTTATCCTGCATTCACGATTATTCTGTTTTATCTTTTCGTGATTTTCTTTGTAATTTATTTCATTAAAACATGGAAAAATGAAACGAAAAAAGCGGTGCTGCATTTTATTGGAAGACATGCGTTGTTTTTGGTTTACACAGTGATTTTGAGCCTTGGATTGTTTATTTCTATCTACCAAGTTAGTCCGTATTTGTCGCGCTTAGGAGATTTCAGTTTAGAACAAGCACTCTTCTCCCCTTTTTCACCGCAATCATTTGTATCATTCATTTTACCGTACACAACAACCCTACATTCGGATTATTTCAATTCGGATCTTTCCATGCGCAATGGTTATTTTGGATTGTTCGCATTTCTCTTTTTCATCGGAGGACTTTTCTTGAAAAAACCACTTGAAATTAAAGTACTGTTTTACTTTGGATTGTTCAGTTTGACTGCTGCAGTAGGAGAATATTTACCTGTTCGTGCAATCTTGTTTGAATATGTTCCGATGATGAATGTATTTCGTTTTCCAAGTGTTTTTCGTTTGTACTTCATTATTGCTGCAATTTTAACTGCTTTGGTTTTCCTGAAAAAACAGTTTGAATCGAATGAATGGAAAGTAAAACCACTGATTTACCTCACTGGAGGTTCAATCATTCTATTTTTTGCTTTAGTGGTAATTGCACGGACAAAAGGTTATCTCGATTTAGGTTCTTTCTTTAGCACTTACCTTTTTCACGACAATGAAAAACTGAGTTTTTGGCAAGCTGCAGCTTTTCACTCGATTTTTCAAATTACTATTCTTAGCCTATTCATATTGGTGCTTTGGAAAATGAAAGATCGTTCAAAAATCCTGTTGTCACTCCTTGTACTTACTGGAATCGATTTAATTTTTTCGACGCAATTGAACGCTCCTGCAACTGTTTATTATGAAAAGGTGAAAACGTCAGAAGCACATGAAAATGTTTCGAAATATTCATTGGGCTTTCCAGAACAAAAGGCAATTTCAATTGAAGAAGGCGGGCATTTACCAAACATTGGTCAACCATATTGGCAAAATCAAACCACCTTTCAAAAGCAATTTTCAGCGGAAGGATTTAATTCCTTTTCGTTTACTTCGTATGAATTCATTGAAAGTGAATATCCACAATTGTTTACCGAATTAAAAAAGAATCCAACTGTGCTTTTGAGCGATTCCATTGTTTCCGAAACACGACTGAAACACTACAAAAAAGATAGTTTATTTACGGCGAAACAAGTGTTCTTTTCACCATCAGATTACACCAAATTAAAGAAGTTTAATCTTCACAATTCTGAAAGCGACAAAGCCTTTTTAACCAAGTACGACGCGGCAAATTTCACAATAACTACAAATGTGCAACAGCAACAATTATTGACCTTATTTCAAAAAGAATACACAGACTGGAAAGCTTTTGTTGACAACAAGGAAGTTGCTATTTACAAAAGTGATTTAAACTTTATGTCCATTGTACTTCCTGCTGGAAAACACTCTGTTGAATTTCGTTATTCGAATCCAGCGTTACGCATTGCTTGGATTTTAAGTCTTTTGGGAAGTTTGATCGCTGTAACCAGTTTTTTCATCAAAGTTCGACCTGAAAATCGTTAATAATTCCTTCCATTTCTTAATAACTTCCTGTTCATTGAAGCGCCGTTTTTTGTAAATTCGAAGTCTTTAATTGAAACAAAAAAGATGAAGCAATACCACGATTTATTACAGCACATTTTAGACAACGGAACGAAAAAGGAAGATCGCACAGGAACTGGAACAACATCTGTTTTTGGTTACCAAATGCGTTTTGATTTAGCAAAAGGATTTCCAGTTGTAACGACCAAAAAATTGCATTTACGTTCAATTATCATTGAATTGTTGTGGTTTCTTCAAGGTGATACAAATATCAAGTTTTTAAAGGACAATAACGTTTCCATTTGGGATGAATGGGCTGATGAAAATGGAGATTTGGGTCCAGTTTATGGACATCAATGGAGAAGTTGGCCAGCAAAAGACGGTGGAACAATTGACCAAATCACGAACTTGATTAATTCAATTAAAAAAAATCCAGATTCTCGTCGTTTGATTGTTTCTGCATGGAACGTTGCTGATGTCGATAACATGGCTCTTCCTCCTTGTCATTCATTGTTTCAATTTTATGTTGCGGATGGAAAATTAAGTTGTCAATTGTATCAGCGCAGTGCGGATACGTTTTTAGGCGTTCCTTTCAATATTGCTTCGTATGCTTTGTTGACAATGATGGTTGCACAAGTATGTGATTTAGAAGTTGGAGAATTCGTTCATACTTTCGGTGATGCGCATTTGTATTCGAATCACATTGAACAAGCGAAACTTCAATTATCTCGCGACATTCGTCCGTTGCCAACGATGAAAATCAATCCAAATGTGAAAGACATTTTTGGTTTCACCTATGAAGATTTCGAATTGGTGAATTACGATCCGCATCCACATATCAAAGCGGCAGTTGCTGTTTAATTAGAGTTTAGTCCGCCAAGGCGGAAGAATATAGAAGATAGAGGAGTTCTATTATGAAAATCGCATTAGTATTTATTGGGTTTTGTTTTTCATTCATTGTCGTTGGACAAGAGAAAAATGAACTATCGTTTTTGTTTGTTGGAGATGTAATGTCGCATGGCCCACAAATCAATGCTGCTCGCAATGAGAAAACAGACTCATACGATTACGATGCTGGCTTTCAATTTGTGAAGCCGATTATTGAATCACACGATATTGCCATTGCAAATTTAGAAGTGACGCATGCAGGAAAACCTTACAGTGGTTATCCTCAATTTTCTGCGCCAGATGAACTTTCTCCTGCATTGAAAAACGCTGGATTTGATGTGCTTCTAACATGTAACAATCACTCATGTGATGGCGGTGCAAAAGGAGTAATTCGCACACTAGATGTTCTAGATCAACTTGGAATAAAACACACTGGAACGTTTAGAAACAAAGCTGAACGTGACAAGAATTATCCATTGATGATTGAAGAAAATGGGATGAAAGTCGCGCTTTTGAATTATACCTATGGTACAAATGGAATCACAGTTGCCGCACCGTTGATTATCAATTACATTGACAGTGCAGTTATTAAAAAAGACATTGAGAAAGCGAAAAAATTAGGCGCAGAATACATCATTTGCACGATGCATTGGGGAACAGAATATCAAACTTTGCCGAATGCTTATCAAAAGAATTACGAAAAATACTGTTATGAATTAGGTGTTGATATGGTGATTGGTAGTCATCCTCACGTTATTCAACCGATGCAACAAAAAACAGTGAATGGCAAACAGAAATTAACCGTTTGGTCGATGGGAAATTATGTTTCTAATCAACGCGATCGTTACAAAAACGGTGGATTAATGGTTGGCACGACACTTCAAAAAAAGGAAGGGAAAATTGCCATCAAAGAAACACATCACACATTCGCTTATGTTCACATCAAACAAGAAACAGCGATCAAATACTATTACATTTTACCTGAGTTCGCTTACGAAAAATTCCGTCCAGACTTCTTGAACGAAACTGAAACAGCATCCATGAAGGAGTTTTTCAGCGATAGTCGTACATTGTTTTCAGAACACAGTATCGGCACAACTGAATTTAAAGTCACAGAAGAAAGTGAAATTGGACAGCAATACAAAGCTTTTTTGGGCGGATTTTATAGTGTTTGCGTAAATGAAAGTGCGAACAAACAACTACCAGCCATTTACAATTCTATACTGAAGCAGGATGTATACAAAATCATAAAATCCGATGGAACCTACGCCTATGTTTTTGGAATGTTTGATTCCGCGAATGCAGCAAAAGGAGAAAAACGTTTCTTGGAAGATTGTCAACAGGGATCGGACTTAAAAGTTGTTTTTGTGACGCCAAAAGAATTTAAAATCATCAACGAATGAAAGTAGCATTGATTGTCGCAATGGACAGCGAGCGAGGAATTGGAAAAAACAATGATTTGATGTGGCATCTTCCTGCTGACATGAAATTTTTCAAAGAATCTACTTCAGGTCAAATTGTTGTGATGGGAAGAAAAAACTATGATTCCATCCCAGAACGTTTTCGTCCATTACCAAATCGTGAAAATGTTGTCTTAACGCGCAACACAGATTTCACCGCGGAAGGATGTTTGGTTTTTCATTCACTTGAAACATGTTTGGATCATTACAAAAAGGAAAATGAACGCACAGTTTTTATCATCGGTGGTGGTGAAATTTATCGCCAAGCATTGAAATTAAATTGTGTCGACGAGCTGTTCATTACACATGTCAAAAAAACGTACGGCGCTGATACTTTTTTTCCAGAATTCGACGAATCCAACTGGTCGATTACAACACTTTCATCGCATGAAATTGACGACAAGCACGAAGCAGCATTTGAGATAAAACAGTATTCAAAAAAAGAATAAACATCAATTTTCAATCGTTTTTTTTTGTAATTTAATATTCAACCACAAAGTGCACTAAGACAACTAAACCATAAGTAGTTTTAAGTCACAATGGTGGAAATCAACAAGTTGATCAATTTAAATTATGACAGAAAACGAATTAGCACGGATGGTATTTGACCTAGGACTTAAAGTTCACAAAACACTTGGCCCAGGTTTGTTAGAAAGTGTTTATGAAGAATGCTTAGTTAGAGAATTAATTGAAAATAATATTGAAGTTGAACGCCAAAAAGAAATACCTATCATTTACAATGATAAACTACTTTCAACTGGATTCAGAGTAGATATAATGATTGAAAAAAAATTAATTATTGAATTGAAAGCTACCAAAGAAATTAGCGACTTACACATGGCTCAATTATTAACTTATTTAAAATTGTCCAATTGTAAGCTAGGTTTAGTAATCAATTTTAATTCAGTTCTATTTAAAAATGGTGTTAGACGCATAATAAATGGCTATTTGTAATTCAAATCAACTTGTTGATTTTGGCTGAAAACTTATATTAAAATAGTTTGATCAAATTACTAGCTTTGTGTCTAGACGAAAAATGTTAAACGTGCCGTTGTGCACTTTGTGGTAAAAGAAAAATGATACTTTGTATAGCCGAAAAGCCATCCGTAGCGAAAGACATAGCGGAAATTCTTGGAGCCAGAAATCGTAAAGACGGCTACTGGGAAGGAAATGGCTATTGGGTTAGTTGGACATTCGGCCATTTGTGTACACTCAAAGAACCACACGATTACAAAGAGAATTGGAAGTGGTGGAAATTAGAAGATTTGCCAATTATTCCTAAAAACTTCGGCATTAAAGTCGTTGACGATGCTGGCGTTCAAAAGCAATTCAAATGCATTGAAAATCTTGTTGCACAATGTGATTCGGTTATCAACTGCGGGGATGCCGGGCAAGAAGGAGAATTGATTCAGCGTTGGGTTTTGTTAAAAGCAAAATGCAATAAACCAGTTCAACGCCTTTGGATTTCCTCATTGACTGAAGAAGCGATTAAAGAGGGATTCCAGAAATTAAAAGACGGAAAACAATACGATAATTTGTACGCCGCAGGTTCAGCTCGTGCAATTGGTGATTGGCTACTTGGAATTAACGCAACGCGTGCTTTTACCAAGAAATTCGGACAAGGAAAAGCAACACTTTCCATCGGACGCGTTCAAACGCCAACTTTGGCAATGATTGTTCAGCGCCAAAAAGAAATAAATGCCTTTAAATCAGCAGAATACTGGGAATTGAAAACGACGTATCGCGACACTGAATTTTTGTGTCAAATCGATCGTTTAACATCCGAAGAAAAAGCAAATAAAGGATTAGACTACTTAAAACAACATGAATTCGAAGTCACTTCCTTTGAACAAAAAGAAGGAAAAGAAGGAAATCCACGTTTGTTTGATTTGACAGGTTTACAAGTAGAAGCCAACAAGAAATTTGGTTTTTCTGCTGACGATACGTTGAAATTAGTTCAAGGACTTTACGAAAAGAAAATTGTGACGTATCCACGTGTTGATACAACTTATCTATCCGAAGATATCCATCCGAAAGTGGAAGGAATTTTACGTGGAATGCAGTATTATTCGCGTTTTACAGCGCCGTTATTACAAGCTCCAATTCCAAAGCCAAAAGCGGTTTTCGACGATAAGAAAGTAACAGATCACCACGCAATTATTCCAACAGGCGTGAATCCGAGCGGTATTACTCCTGCCGAGCAACAAGTGTATGATTTGATTGCACGTCGCTTCATTGCTGTTTTCTATCCTGAATGTAAAATCTCAACGACAACTGTTCTTGCAAAAGTTGGAACATTGGATTTTAAAGTAACAGGAAAACAAATTCTCGAGCCAGGATGGAGAATCATTTATTCTGATCAAACAAATGATGCCGCTGATTCTGATTCTAAAAAGAAAGAAGATGAGGAACGTGTTTTGCCAACTTTTGTTGAAGGTGAAAAAGGTCCACATGCGCCAGTAGTTCATAAAGGAAAAACGTCTCCACCAAAACCATATACCGAAGCAACTTTATTGCGTGCAATGGAAACAGCTGGTCGACAAGTGGAAGACGAAGAAATGCGTGATTTAATGAAGGATAACGGAATTGGTCGACCTTCAACACGTGCAAACATTATTGAGACACTTTTTCGTCGCAGATACATTGAAAAAAATCGTAAAAACATTCTTGCAACACCAACAGGAATGGACTTGATTGATACGATTCAAAATGAGCTATTGAAAAGTCCAGAACTTACAGGAAATTGGGAACGCAAAATTCGCTTGATTGAAAAAGGCGAATACCAATTGGATGTTTTCAAACAAGAATTATTTAAAATGGTGCGTGAATTAACGGATGAAGTAATCTTCAATACTTACCGTAAAATTGAAATTCACGATCCGAATGCCGTTGTAGAAAAACCGAAAGCCACACGTGCTCCGCGTCAACCAAAAGAGAAAGTAGAAATTGAAAACCTCGATTGTCCAAAGTGTAAGAATGCCAAGTTGATGAAAGGAAAAGCGGCTGTTGGCTGTTCTAATTTCAAAGAATGTGGCTTCAAAATTCCGTTTGAATTATTGGGTAAAAAACTCACCGAAGGGCAATTATTAGACCTTCTGCAAAAAGGAAAAACAGGTTCCATTAAAGGCTTAATCGTTCCCGGTAAAGCAGAACCGGTTAACGCAAAATTAGTTCTTGACGGAAGTTTTAATGTTGGACTAGGCTAAAATAACACCCATTAACACATCTTAACATCTTGGTATGATCAAATAGTTTACATTTGGTTCTATGTTGAAGTTAGTCTTTTTATTCGTCCTCGTATTTATCAGTTGCGTTTCATTCGCAAAGGAATACGCTGCGCGTAAAACAGAACAAACATTGGTTCTACTTTCGAAAAAAGAGCAATCTACGAAGTTGAGTCTTCAAGCCCTTTCCTCAGACAGAATTTTATCATTTGAAGAGAATCAAGAAGATGATTATCATTTGTTTGGTTTTGCCAATTTAAGTTATGTCGGTCCACTAACATTTGGTCAATTTCCTCTTTCGAATGGACTAAATTCGTATTCATTTATCTGGGAATCGTTTAAAACGAAATCTTACCTGTATGAAATATGTGTTTTAAGGTTATAGGATGAATTGTATTCCAATTCATTTTATTAATTCTTAAAAAAAACGCATATGAACGCACAAAAAATAGAAAAAGAAGAAATTGTGAACTTACAATTTCAATCGAATGATGTACTTGTTAATGAAGAACAAAAAAGTACCCGTTTCCAAAATTTATTAAGAGGATCAATCTTAGGAAACACCCAAAAAGAAAAATGTAAAATCGTATTTGAATCCAATGAAGGAAAGCAATACGTTGAAACAACTATCTGGGCTGTAACCGATAAATATATTTGCCTGAAAGGTGGAATCTCACTGATGATTGCTTCGATTATTGAAGTTATCATCTGATTTAGGTTTGTTTTAGTCGAGGCTCCGTATCTAACTGATACGGAGTTTTTTTATACCTTCAAGCCAAATATGTTGAATGAAACAACTTGTATTTATCGTTTTAATGTTGATCGGATTTTGTGTGAGAGCCCAGGAAATCGATTCACTTGACAATCCATTCAAAGATGCGCCACTCACCTTTCCAATTGTCATTCACTACGAAAATGTAAGTGCCAACATTAGCCATGTGAGTCGATTACGTTTAAAAGTGTTAGCTGAATACTTGCAAGAAAATCCTTCTTACTCAATTGTTATCGAAGGACATGTTTGTTGTGGCCCAGCAGATCGTCTTTCAACAAAAAGAGCACGAGCAGTTTATAAACATTTACTTAAACTGGAGGTCAATCGTGAGCAGATGAGTTACATTGGAAAGTCGTTCACTGAACCAATCGTGAAAGTTGAGAAAAATGAACAAGATAAAGAGCGCAATCGACGAGTTGAAATTGAGCTGATTGTTCCAAGTAAACGATAATAAATCAACTATTCTTTGTAGTTTTATCTAAAATCAATTCAAATGAAAAAATTCTTACTACTCGTTGCATTGACATTCGCTGGAACTTCAGCAGTAAATGCACAAAAAGTCTATTCCGTTGATGCTGAATATAAAGCTGATGTTAAAGTTTACGTTGTTGACGCAGAATACAAAGCAGATTTATTAGTTTACAAAGAAGATGCTGAATACAAAGCTGGCGACAATGATGGTAAATGGTATTTTGTTGATGCTGAATACAAAGCAAAAAAGAAAGTATATTTCGTAGATGCTGAATACAAAGCAGATATTAAAATTTATTTCGTGGACGCTGAATACAAAGCTGGTTGGAAAAACAGTTCTAAAAAAGCAGAAATGTATTAATGAATAATCTTTTAAGATATTAAAGCGCTGAAGGGAAACTTTCGGCGTTTTTGTTTTGTACAATTCTCAATCGTTTTACGGCATTTTCTCGCGTTACTAATTCTATTGGGCGCAAAAATATTTTACTATCCAACCAAGAAATAATATCGAAATACATGAATACTTTTTTCTCTAACGGATTGTTCTCTAATTCGAGCATTTTTTCTTTCAAGCGAATAAATTGACGATGTACATTTTTCTCTGAAGGTTCACTAAAGAGATAGCGCACGAACTCCAAAATATTACGCTGATATTCACTGATTTGTCCTTTTTGAGAAAAATAGCGATAGGTTGAACGAATATTGGATTCTACCAAGGTTTCATTTCCCATTTCGTAATGGCAAACCAACAAAAGAATCCGTGTAAAAGCCAAAATATCTTCACGCAAATCAATTTGTTTTTCGTTGTAAATCTTATTTAACCATTTGACGGCAATTTTGAACTTTCCGCAACCAATAAACAAACAAGCAATTTTGTAATAAAAGATTAAAATCGAATGTTTGTCGAGCATAGGTAAAAATCGATTCAATTCATCTTCCAAAGCATCAACAATACGCGTTCCTGATGTAAATTGTCCACGCATGAAATGGCGATTGATCTGATGAACATAAATTGCTTTGAACAGATTGAGGTTTATGTTTTCTGTTAGAACAAACTCCTTATTTCGTTTTATTGCGGTTAGTTCGCGTAGGCATTTTTCAAACTCTTTGATGTAGCGCAACTTGTTCAACACAACCAATAAACTATTTAACGCTTTGATATACGCTTCTAATTTATGTTGTTTCATTTCTGGATTTTCATGGAACAAGTCAACTAACTTTCGCGCATAAACATAACCATTTTCAAAATCTTGGATGTAAAAGAAATAGCCGACATACGCATTATACATGTGCAGACGCTCCTGAAATGATAAGCTGTTTTCATTAAAATCGGGAATGTTTTCTTGAAACAAATCTGCAATATGCGCAAGATCTTCTGGATCCTTACTGAAACCCGTTTGCACATAAAACGCATTCATTTTTAAGGCCAAATTTGAATAGCCATTACCATTTCGAATACTTTCAGTAACGTTATTTGTATAATCAATTAAGGCATTCACACGTTGTTGATTTCCAGATTCAATTGTTTTGGGAATAACTAATTTTTCCAAATCCAGAATTTCCAATAATAAAATGGAGCTGTTGTTTTCGATTGCCAATAATTTAGCTTTATCCAACATCTTAACGCACTCTTTATACAAACATTTATTATATAAAATACGGGCATAATCTAAATACATGGTCAATTCCAAATGTTCTTCCTTACTCGCATTTAATAGGCGTAAACTCTTTAACAGTTGGGAATACAAATGCGCTTTCATGTTCGAAATTTGCGCTGGAACAAAGGATTTTTCTTTACGAAGAATTGCATCTTCATCATACATCTCTTGTTTCTCAATTGCATCAAACAAACGTAAAAACTTTTTATCACCAGCGGGATTTATACGAGTTGTATAGATTTTAAAAAAGCGCTTCTCTCCTTTCGATAAGGAATGAATTAATTTAAATAATTGATCACTTTTAACGTTAGACATCGTAATTATAAAACTAACTATTTTCTTTATTAGTATATAATAATACTATTTTTATTTTCATAATAGCCATTTATCTATCGTAGCTTGAATTGTTTTTTGTTTTTGAAATAGAATTGCTCAGCTTACTTTTGAGCCATAATTTTATCCTAGTGTTTTTCAAGGATAATTATTTTAGATTTTATTGAGTTCCTTGCTATTACTTCCTTTTTTATTTTAAAGTTTTGAGGAAGTATAAAAAATTTTCAGGTTGATGCAAGAGAATAAAACAAAGGGAGCGCTTTAAGCAACGCTCCCTTTGTTTTTTTATTAACTGATTGTTTAGATTCGACTTTGGTATGTAAACAAGTCGAAGTATCTTCCTTTTTTCTCAATCAACTCATCGTGCTTGCCGCGTTCAACGATTCGTCCTTCTTCAATCACTAATATTTGATCAGCCTTTTGAATCGTACTTAAACGGTGTGCAATTACAAACGTTGTTCTGTTTTGCATCAAATCTTGCAAACTTCGTTGGATGAATGATTCACTTTCTGTATCTAAATTCGAAGTTGCTTCATCCAAAATAATCACTTTAGGATTTGCTAATAAAGCACGCGCGATGGAAATTCGCTGACGTTGTCCTCCAGAAAGTTTCACTCCTCGTTCTCCAATCACTGTATCCAAACCTAATTCAAAGCGATCCGTAAATTCATTAACATATGCTCCTTGAACTGCTTTCAACAATTCTTCTTCTGTTGCATTTGGTCGTGGGAACAAAATATTTTCTCGAATTGTTCCTTCGTACAAGAAATCATATTGCAAAACAACACCCAAGTGTTTTCTAAAACTGCTTAAATTGATTTTTGAAGTATCAACTCCATCCAAGGTAATCATTCCTCCGGTTGGGTTTAAGAATGTCGCTGCCAATCCTGCAATGGTCGATTTTCCTGAACCAGAAGAACCAACTAATGCTGTTACACTCCCAGCAGGCGCAGAAAACGTAATGTCATGCAAGACTTCTTTGCTTTCCTCATAACTAAAACGTACATCGTTAAATTCTATATCACCTTTAATCGATTCGATTTCAACGGTACGAACTTCAGGATCATTTTCTTCTGTCATGTTCATCAATTCCTGCGTACGATCCAATCCTGCCATCGCTTCCGTCAATTGACTTCCGATGTTACTCATTTGTACAATCGGCGCAATCATGAATCCTAAGAATAAGGTGAATGAAATAAAATCTCCTGTAGACATTGTATTTCCCATCATGAAATAACCACCAATTCCCATGATTCCAGCCGAAGCTAAACCAAGTAAGAAAGTCGATGAACTTGTCATTATTGCTGTTGCCGTCAAAGATTTTTTAACGTTTTCAAACAAACGATCCACCCCTTTTTCGAAAATTTTATTCTCTTGTTCTTCAGCATTAAATCCTTTGATTACCCGAACACCGTTCATTGTTTCCGTTAAACGACCAGTTACTTCTGCATTGATTTTTCCGCGATCTCTAAACACTGGACGAATATATGCAAACGCCTTTAAAGCAATAAATGCAAAAATGATTACTGGCAACAGAACAAATAAAGTCATCCAAGCATTGATTTTAATCAAAAATACCAAGGCAATAATCGAGGTAATTGTTCCACCAATTAATTGTACCAAACCTGTACCAACAATGTTACGAACACCTTCAACATCCGTCATTACACGTGATACTAAAGCTCCAGATTTATTGTTATCGAAAAAGCTAATTGGCAAAGTCAATAATTTGCGTTGCACTTTTGTTCTTAGTACAGAAATCAAACGCTGTGCTTCAACACTCAGTAATTTTGTCAGTGAATACGAACTGACAGCTTGTACTAACAAAGACGCACAAACCACAACAATTAAAATCCAAAGAGCATGTTTATCTCCAGAAGGAACAACAACATCTAATAAATTTTTACTCGCATATGGAAGCACCAATCCTGCTAAACTTCGAATAATAATTAGTATTAAACCAATTGAAATTATTTTTTTTCTCGGCCAAATAAACTCTTTAAATGCCCATGAAAAGGATACGTTTTTTTTACTCATGCTCAAATTTAGTCTAAAATCTTGCCAAAAGTTACCTAGGTGACAATTCGTCATTAAAAGAAAATTTGTCACAATTCCTTCAAAATGAATAATTTTGCATCATTAATTGACCACACTACATTTTCTAAATGAAAACATTTTTTGCTTTAACGCTTTGTTTAATCGGCTTCAACTGTGTTTACTCCCAAACAATTAAAGCTTATTTTAATCAGTCTGTCAACAATTCAATTTCCGCCATTACTGACGCAACCAGTTCTGCTCATTTGGATGACACAATTGTGGCATTAATAGATTTAAGCATCAATAATCTTGACATTGCTGTCTGGGATAATGGAAGTACAAAAATTGTCGATGCTTTAAACGCAGCACATAATCGCGGAGTCCAGGTTCGCTACATAACTTCTTCCAATAGTACGAATACTGCCTTAGGTGGTTTAAATGCCACAATTCCGGTATTAGAGCGAAATTCAGGCTTGACGAGTAATGTAATGCATAACAAGTTCATTGTTTGCGATAGTCGTTTTGTTCTAAGTGGCTCAATGAATTTTGGAGATGGAAGCATATTTGATGACTATAACAATATCCTGATAATAGATAATAGCTCTTTGGCAAGCGCTTACACAACTGAATTCAATGAAATGTGGGGTTCATCGGGTGCGACTCCAAATAGTGCGAATAGTTTATTCGGTCCTGACAAAACCAATAATACGGTTCATTCATTCACAATTGGCGGTTCCAATGTAGAAAGCTATTTTTCGCCAACTGACAACACAACCGTAGAGATTATCAATGAAATTAACGCTGCTGATTTCACGTTGGACATCGCCATGTTTACATTTATTAATAATGACATTGGAGATGCCGTTATAGCCGCTAAAAATCGCGGAGTTTTAATTCGTTGTATTATCGAAAACACAAGCTATTTGGGATCTGAATACAATGGATTAATAAGCGCAGGAATCAATGTGGTTTCTCATCAAAGTTTACCCTACGATTTTCATCACAAATACTGTATTATCGATGCGAACACCAGTTCTAGTAACCCAACTGTAATTACTGGATCACACAATTGGACAAATTCTGCAGAGGACGAATACGATGAAAACACTTTAATCGTTCATGATTTAACTATTGCACAACAATATTGGGAAGAATTTAGTCAGCGATGGCAAGAATCAGGTGGAAGTTCCATTGAAACACTTGAAGGAAGCAATCTTTCTGTCTTTCCAAATCCAAGTACTGGTGCAATTACCATTGAAAGTCCTAATGAAAATTTAAAAGAAATTGATGTGTTTGATCAAACAGGCAAACTTATTTCTACTATTGAACCAAATTCGGGTACTTCAACTTTTTATCTTCCGTCAGGATTATACATTCTTCGCCTGAAAACGTATAAATCCACTTATTTTCAAAGAGTAAGCATCCAATAGTTTATCAAAGATTAACATCTAGAGCGAAGAAAAATATAGACCTTTGAAAAAAAAATCAACTTTTTTAAAGTAAAAGGTTTCATGGTTCGTCTTCAAGAACATGGAACTAATTATGAACTATTCGATGAGCGAACAAAGGTCAACTTCCTTAACATCAATTGTACAACAATTTGGAAAAAATTTGTTTGGCTTTGTTCGTGGTAAAGTCAAGACAACTGAAGATGCTGAAGACATTATTCAAGACGTTTGGTATCAACTAAGTAATTTAACAAACGTGCAAGATGTGGAAAATGTTGGCGCTTGGATTTATCAAGTTGCCCGCAATAAAGTGACCGATCGCTATCGCAAGAAAACGACAGATTCACTTGAAAACTATGCTTATTCAGATGAAGATGGCGAATTTAACTTTAAAGACATTTTACTGCTTGACGATAGCAACAATCCGGAGCTTGGTCATTTCAAAGAACTCTTTTGGGAAGAATTGATGGATGCCTTGGATGAATTGCCGAGAAATCAACGTGAAGTATTTGTCTTAAACGAATTGGAAGATTTTACCTTACAAGAAATCGCTGATCAAAAAGGAGAAAACATAAAAACAATCATTAGTCGTAAAGGCTATGCAGTGAAACACCTGCGCAATAAATTGAATCATTTATACAACGAATTAACATTTTAAAACGAAACATATGAACAAGAACTGGGGACGCAAAGCATTTTTATTTATTCCATTAATTGCAATCGGAATAACAGCATTTATTTGGGTGATTATGCTCTTATGGAATTGGTTAATGCCAGATATTTTCCAATTACCTGAAATCACGTATTGGCAGGCAGCTGGATTATTTATTCTATCTAGAATCCTTTTTGGTGGATCCCATTTTGGAGGACCAAAAGGAAAACCAAATTTTAAGGAACGAAAAGCCATGAAAGAAAAAATGATGCAAATGAGCGATGAGGAACGCGAAGCATTTAAAGCGCAATTCAAAAATCGTTGCGGTCAATAAATCAACTATTTTTAAATAATAAGAGGCAGTTCAATAGGACTGCCTTTTTTTCAATATGCCTATTTTGATTAGCTTTTTTTTCAACGATAAAATCTCCGACTTTTCGGAGCAGAGTCGCGAGATATGTCACTAACATTCGGAACTGATAACTGAGGTGTTTTTTAAATTAACCACTAAGCGCACAAAGAAATAGAAAAGCAATTGCACTTTTAAGTCACAAAGTTGCAATAAGAAAGATCAATATTTCTTTTCATCAACTAGTTGATGAACATACATTGTGACGAGGGGTTCAGCTCAGCTTGTCGTGAACTTTGGTCCTTGTGGTTTAAAAAATCACCTATTTAAAGTAAAAATCAAGCACGTTCGTCTTCACTAATAACTAACAAATTATCAAAACACACAAAATGACAAAATCAATTTTTAAATCAATCGCAAAAGGAATTTTGATAGGTACATTATTATTTCTTGTTCCACATATCATACTTTCCTTATTAATTTTCTTCCTCTTGTTCCGTTTGTTTATGGGACGCAAAATGCGCCAATGCAAATCAGATTATCGCAACGCATTTATGGATAAAATAAGACAAATGTCAGACGAAGAATACACACAATTCAAAAACAAACAACACTGTCATTGTTAATCATCAACGAAGGAAATTATGAAAAGAAAAACAAGCATCATCATCGCAACAGTCACAGCAATACTAACGTTCGGAAGTCTTGCAGCATTTGTTCCAAGACATTGCCACGGTCACCAACAACATTGCGGAACTCAAACAGAACATTGTCAAACACACAAACATCATACACAATACCATCAACTACATGAGCAAAACAACGCTTCAAACAAACAGAAATAAACAAATTTTCATGTAGCAAATTCAAAAGACTCCGATTTTCGGGGTCTTTTTTTTATTTATTTTTTTTTATGTAACACCCATTAATACTGGCTTTTAAAGAATCTTGATAATACTTTGTAAAATTTATACCTAATTTTCTTAGGTATATAAGAAAAAAAGTATATATTTGTATCATGTATTCATCAGAACTAGTAAAAGGAACTTTAAAAACGATTATTTTAAAGTTATTGTCGGAAAGCGACAAAATGTATGGGTATGAGATTACTCAGAAAGTAAAAGACCTTACGGGTGGAAAAATTCAATTGACTGAAGGCGCGTTGTATCCTACATTGCACGCGATGGAAGCACAAGGAATTTTAACCACAGATGTAGTGAATGTAGGAAACCGCATTCGTAAGTATTACTCAGTAACTCAAACTGGTAAAAAAGTCGCGACAGAAAAGGTGAATGAGTTTTCAGATTTCATTGATACAATGATTTTTCTGTTAGACTTAAAACCAAAAATGGGTTAAAATGTATGTTTTAAAAGACGAACACATATCGTTCATTCTTGAGGACATTAGACGTAATGGAATTGAGTCGGAGGAGCTGCAGCTAGATCTCCTGGACCACATTTGTTGTGTAATTGAAACAGAAATGTTACCTGACAAAAACTTCGATGAATTTTACCGAAGCATTATCCCGCGTTTTTACAAACGTGAGCTAAAGGAAATTCAAGAAGAGACACAATTATTACTAACGTTTAAAAATTATTACGCCATGAAAAAAGTCATGATCATGAGTGGAGCGTTTTCAGCTTTCACCTTTATAATTGGTTCTTTGTTTAAAATTATGCATTGGCCTGGAGCATCAGTATTATTGCTCACTGGAATTGTTTTTTTCTGCTTCTTGTTTCTTCCAATCCTTTCAATTTTGAAGGTAAAAGAACAAAAACAAAGCAAAGACAAGCTACTCATCGGAATCGCAACCATATTTGCAATTGTGATTTGTTTAGCAACGCTATTTAAAGTGATGCATTGGCCTTTTGCCAGTATGTTATGGTCATGCTCACTTGGAATTCTGTTTTTTCTGTTTCTCCCGATTTATTTCTTCGGAGGAATTCGCAATCCAGAAACGAAAACGAACACGATCATTTCTTCTATTTTAATTCTTACAGCTGGAGGTTTATTGTTTATCCTGACGAATCTTAGAGCAAGTCATGTTACTGAAGAGGCTGTTTTCAATTCAGATGATCAATTGCTAGCAAGTTATGCGTATTTGAGCGAGCAAAAAAATTCAGATTCTCTAAGCGAAAATCAACAATTGTTGACTAAAAAAGCAGATGCATTGTGTTTGAAAATTGAAAACTTAAAAGTTGGCTTGATAAAATCGATCACTCCTGACGGAAAAGAAATGGTAGAAAACGAAGCGATTCGTTTGTTCAGTAACAAATTTGACCCAGTTCAATCGTACTTATTTGCTGAAAACGGACAAGCGTCAACAGAATTAACATCCATCAAAAAGGACCTTGCAGAATTACAAAAATTGGTTCAAGAAAATTCTGCGGATAAAAAATGTACTTTAATCAGTACAGAAAACATCCATCGTTCAGATTACAATAATCAAAATCTTTCTTGGGAAGAATTCTATTTCAAAGGTCTACCGATGGAAAACGTTTTTCGAAATTTCAATCAATTATTGGTGAACATTCGAATCGTTGCCATAAGTAACAATTAATTTAAGAAAAGGTGGTTTCATGTAGAAATCACCTTTTTTGTAGCATGTTAATGTTCTGCTAAATTCTAACCCAATCAATGCTGATTACCTATCTTTCTGACATGGTAAAATTCGGTTTGATTTTTTCGTTTTTTTTTATTGGTATTAATTCAATCCATTGTCAAGAAAGCAGAATTCACAAAACTGAAGTTTCTGATTCTATCAATTCGATTATTGAAAAAAAATATTCAGGTTACAAACATCTTAAATTCTACTCAGAATTAATCAATGGTAAGCAACTGATCGAGGCGGAATTTCAACAAAACCATGACCGTTACTCATTATTATTTGACAAAAACGAACTTGTTGAAGTTGAAATATACATTGACTTTGATGAATTAGATTCACAGCTCAAAGACAGAATTAACACCTTTTTAAATCAACAATTCTCATCATTCAAATTGATTGAATGTCAAATTGTAAATCCTGGGAATAGCCAATATTACGAATTAGAAATTAGCGGCACTAGATCCGGTCATCGTGGGTTTTACGAAATGTACTTTGATAAAAATGGTGAATTGATAGAAGAAACAAAATTGACTATTCAACCAATTCCAACTCAATTTTAAGATGAAAAAAATCTCTCTCTTACTTTTGTTGTTATTTGGAAATTCAACATTCGCCCAAAACTTAACATTCTATGGTCTATTACCTTCCTTGAATCAAACTGGAAGAATAAATTCTAAATTCAATTATAACCTTTTTGCTTCCACCACAATTGACGCTTTTCGCGAACAAATTAATACAGTTGTTTATCCTGCATCCGATATGCAATTGTACATTCAGCCAAGTTTAATTTATGTTGTTTCCCCAAAGTTAAACTTCGCAGCAAGCTATACTTATCAACGAAACAATCCATTTAATGGAAATTATACCAATGAACATCGCATTTGGCAACAAGCAATATTCTCAATTCCCTTATCGAACGGACGCATCACAAATCGCTTTAGATTTGAGGAACGGTTTATTCAAAATAAACTCACACAACAATATCCTCTATCAACTCGCTTAAGATATCAACTCGGGTATAATCGACCATTACAAGGAAAAACACTTGATAAAGGTGAATTTTACCTAAACACATATAACGAGTTTTATTTCAGTTTAACAGGCGCGAAAAATGCTGTTTATAGTGAAAATTGGTCTTATTTAGGATTTGGTCTTGACTTAAGGAAAGCTGGAAAAATAGAATTAGGCTATCTCTTTCAAGCTCTAGTCAGAAACCCAAGTAAAGACTTGCGTTTTCTTAATTTATGCCAGGTTACCTGGATTACAAATTTCAATAAAAAACAGGTGAAAAAATAGATTAATTATCCTGGAATCCTTGATTAATCCATAAGTAAATGATGTTCTTAGAACTATCATCCAACACATGATCAGTTGGCATTTGAACAAAATTCGTATCACCATTCAAACAACCTTCTAATTGACCGGATACCACGGTTGCTGCCACATGATCGTAGTCAAATAATTCAGCTGATTCACTTCCCATTAAATGGCATTCGATACAATGTGCCTCAATGATTGGTTGTACATTTTTGTTGTACGAAATTGCATTTGGATTAATTGGTTCAACTGTGCCCTTTTCACAACTCAACAATACTGCGAGACAGCCAAACGCTGCAATGTACTTCTTTTTCATATGTTTATTTTTTACGATCCAAAAGTACTTGCAGGATGTAGTTGTAATATTAAAGAGATATTAAGCTTTTAATTTAAATGTTAATCTTCCTTCACATATAGTTAATATTGATTTTAAAGCCTTATCTTCATTGAAAAACTGTTAAAACATTCACATTTTAATCCAAGGCGATTTTCCATTTAATGGTAAAGTAATCGTAACTTTATTTTGTTAATCAACTACTAAGAATATGTATTTCTCTCCACTCAAAAGCATAGTTGCGTTCGCATTAATTGCTATCACAATTTTCAGTTGTAAAAAAGATCAGGTTCCTGATGATCAAGATCCAACTCCAACAGGTCCGTACTCAACAGTTGAAAATACCTTGGGATATAATTTATTGGACAAAGTCAAAGGAATTTGGAATGGACCTGTAACTTCAACGACGGCGCTAGGTAGTTTTCCTGAATGGATTGTCGATTTCCGTCCAATATCTGCGAGTCAGATTTCTGCAAAAAATGAATTAGATACCATGAATGATATTCACATGTCGTTTTTTATTGCAAAATACAACAATGAATACCGCGTGGCATTTCGAAATGGTGGCGCTTTTGGTGGACAAACACGTGTTTCCTATTTATTAGCTGATAGCGTTTCCGAGACCGCTTCACAATCGTATTACCGTTTTTCTGAGATATTGAAAGGTAAAAATCGCTGCTATGCGGAAGTAATCGTCAAACAAGATAGTTTGATTATTAAATCTTACACGAATCATTACGACACGCAACCAACTGCAACACCTCACATGGTTTGGAGCGCGAAATTGCAAGATCAAACAACGTGCGCTGCAGCGGTGAGTCAATTTTCATTTCCGCAAAAATCCTTGTCATTCGACTTAAGTGAATCGTTCATGGGATTAACGGAATCTATTTTTTATTCCATCACTGGCGGAGATCCCTATCCAGAAACAGATCAACCTTATCTTGGTAAAGCCAACATTACCTATTCTTATGCAGGAGCATATTCTCCACAAGCAAGCAAAAAAGTAATGCTAATTGTTTCCGCTCAACCTTTGATTTCAGGTACAGGATTGAATACAAACAATTTGAAATTCCGCTCACGTTATGTTGTATTAAGTGCATCAGACTTAAACTTCACCTTTAATTATCTCCATCCAGGCACGTATTATTTGTATGCGTTTTATGACAATGATGGCAACGGAACGGCGAATAGTGGCGATTGGATCAGTGCTACAAATACGACCTTCTCATTGACAAGTCAACAAACGGTTTCAGCCAATACGCAGATCAATTTTACGATTCCATAAGCCCAAGAAATGTTAGTTTTGTGAAAAAACTGACGATGCTTAAAAAAATACCAAAACTTCTTGCATTGCGCATTATGATTGTACTATTTTGCGCCGTGCTAATCTTTCACTTGTTGGTCATCGTCGGCATCATTCCCTTTACAATTATTTGGGGTGGAAAAATGAAAACACATGATAACATGCTTGTTATGGAAGGTATTTCGATTGGCATCAACTTGTTGTTTTTAGGAATTGCCTTTCTGCGTTTCAGTCAACGAAACAATGCTACCCTTGTCAATAAACTTCGAATTGCATTCTGGCTATTTTTCGTATTATTTTCTTTAAATACACTTGGCAATCTATTCGCTGAAACGCTAACAGAGACTCTTATTTTTACGCCATTAACAGTTTTGCTGGCTATTTTGAGTTTGCGATTGGCACTTAAAGCATAGCCTTCCCAACAAAAGCTTATCTTTGTCTTCTAAAAAACAATTCATGCCCTTTTCAAAATTAGGTTTAGCACCAGAATTCATTCGCGTTATAGAAATCCAAAAATATGCGCAACCAACTCCTATCCAAGAAGCTGCAATTCCAGCAATTTTGGCACATAAAGATGTACTGGGAATTGCACAAACGGGTTCTGGAAAAACAGCGAGTTTTGTTTTACCCTTGCTAACTAATTTAAAAGAAAGTAAACCACTGAAAAATCGCCACATCAAAACATTGGTGGTTGTTCCAACGCGTGAATTAGCGATTCAGGTGCGTGAAGTATTTCAACTGTTCAGTGGTGCTTTGGACACGCCAATTAAAACAATGGCAGTTTATGGAGGTGTTTCGATAAACCCACAAATGAAAGCTTTGATGGGTGTTTCGATTTTGATTGCAACGCCAGGACGTTTATTAGAACTTGAACGACTGAATGCAATCAATCTTTCCGAAGTTCAAACGTTGGTTTTGGATGAAGCCGATAAAATGCTCAACCTCGGATTCAAGGATGAGATGAATGAAATTTTTGCCTTGCTTCCGAAAAAACGTCAAAACTTGCTTTTCTCTGCTACCTTAAGTGAAGATTTGTCGGGAATGACTTCGGTTGTTTTGCATGATCCAGTTACGATCAAAATTGGTGAAGAAAAAGAAAACATTGAACTGATTACGCAAACGGGTTATTTTATTTCGGAAGAGAAAAAAGGACCGTTGTTACGTTACATCATCAAGTCGCAAAACATGAAACAAGTCTTGGTATTCACCTCATCCGCGTTTAAAGCCGACCAAGTAACTGAAAAATTGCGCAAAAACGGCGTTGATGCAATGGCGATGCACAGCAAGAAAAGCCAAGAAGCGCGTGTCCGTGCACTAACGAATTTCAAAAATGGAAACGTTCGCGTCCTTGTTGCAACCGATATCATTGCACGCGGAATCGATATTCAATTTCTTCCTTTTGTCATCAATTACGAATTACCACGCTCCCCAAAAGATTACGTTCACAGAATTGGTCGAACAGGTCGTGCTGAAAATCCAGGTGAAGCAATTTCACTTGTTACACCAGACGAGGCAAATCATTTCCGCGTGATCCAAAAGAAAATGGGTAAATGGGTAACGATGGTAGATGGTGAGACATTAAATTTACATGGATTTTAAAATTGAGAACCGAGAATCGAGACGAACAAAGAGCAAGGAACAAGGAACAAAGACCGCTTCGCTTTTGGACAAAAGAACGTTACGCTAAAGGACTTGTTAGCGTGAAATCACTATAGTTTTTCATTCTAACATCTAAGAGTCTTTTGTCTTGAAGTCCTAAAATCTTAATGTCAAACTATCAACAATCCCAATTCCTTCAAAGTCGCCAATGTTTTTCCATACCAAAACGGCTCAAAATCTTCGGAATTCATCGTGTAATAATGCGTTTCAACTTCCTTGAACGTTAGCGTTTTCTTTTGTGTCCGATCCAAAAGTGGCAAGATTTCCATTAACCAATTTCCTTCTTCTTGAGACATTTGTAACTCGATACTTTCTGAATTTCCATGAAAAAGTAACGTTGCTTGCTCGTACGTTCGCCCTTTTTTCGTTTTAGTGAAAAAGGAAATTTCTGGCAGTGAGCCCAACCAAATCACTTTTGCATTCGAAGGATGAAAGGCAAATTCTTCATTCCCAATTGCTGATTCTATAAAGTTATTGGGGATTTTCGTGCGTGGCATCTTAAACTCAAACCATTCGTGAGCCGGAATTTCAAATCCAATTCCATGCATATAATTGTACAAGGATTTCTTTAAACCAAAGTTAAATTTCCCGTGATCAATTCCTGTTTTGTCTGTGTACTGAACGTCATTATTCGCAAAGGTTCCAATTTCGGTATCTCGAACAATCTCAAACGCATCTGGATTCAATCCAACAGGACTGTGTGCTGTTAATGCAAACTGATGCCAAAATCCAGATTGAAGAACTCCCGCTTCAAATAATTGCCGAACCATCTCCAAGGAATCAATCGTTTCCTGCACAGTCTGCGTTGGATAGCCAAACATCAAATAGGCATGCACCAAGATCCCAGCTTCTGTGAAATGATGCGTTACTTGTGCAACTTGTTCAACGGTTACACCTTTGTCAATCAATTGCAGCAAACGATCCGAAGCGACTTCGAGTCCGCCAGAAACCGCAATACATCCAGAAGCTTTTAAGAGCAAACACAAATCGCGAGTAAACTTTTTCTCAAATCGAATATTCGTCCACCATGTCACCACCAAATTTCTTCGAAGGATTTCCAAAGCAACTTCGCGCATCAAGGCTGGAGGAGCAGCTTCATCAACAAAATGAAATCCGTTTTGACCTGTTTGCTGAATCAATTCTTCCATTCGATCCACCAACACTTTTGCAGCAACAGGCTCATAGATTTTAATGTAATCCAAGGAAATATCACAAAACGTGCATTTTCCCCAATAACAACCGTGCGCCATTGTTAACTTGTTCCAGCGACCATCGCTCCACATGCGGTGCATCGGATTCGCAATTTCAATTACGGAAATATATTGATCCAAAAGTAAATCGGAATAATCAGGCGTTCCGACTTCCAATTGTTTGTAATCAGGAGTTTTAGAACCATTGATGTATTCCACTGTTCCATTTCGGCAAATAAACGTGCGTTTCAATTCATCCAACGATCGCTTTCCATTGACATGCTCAATCAGATTTTCGATGGGTGCTTCACCATCATCCAGAGTAATAAAATCGAAATAATCAAACACACGCGGATCACTCAATTGGCGTAATTCTGTATTTGGGAATCCACCTCCCATGGCGATTTTAATCGATGGAAATGTTTCTTTAATGTATTTTGAAGTGCGAAATGCGGAATATAAATTCCCTGGAAAGGGAACAGAAAAAGCAACTAGTTTCGGATTAATTTCTGTAATTCGTTTATGTAGAATCGCTAAGCTAAGTTCATCAATGTAGGTCGTTGGACCTTGCAAAGTAGCATGCAATTCATCAAACGAATTTGCTGACATTCCCAATTTATCTGCGTAGCGACTAAAACCAAAATGCGGATCTACAGCCTCGATAATTAAATCGGATAAATCTTCCAAAAACAAGGTCGCTAAATGCTTTGCCTTGTCTTGTAACCCCATGATTCCAAAGGCCCAATCCAAGTCATCCAATTGTTCGAAACGACTCGCTTGTGGCAAATAATCTACTTGACAAATCGTATGTGAAAACGTTGGGTTTTTACCTTGAAGAAAAGCAATAATCGGATCAATCAAGCGAATGTAAGCAGCTTTCAATTGAACAATTCGCATAGCATTTTCCGAAAGCTCAAGCTGTTGTTGATTGATTGTTTCAAATAAATCACTTAATCCTTGCTTAGAAAAAAGTGCTAAAATCACTTCTATCCCTAAATCCGCTTGAACGCAAGAAATTTCTTTAGTATTGAGAAACCCTTTCAAATAGGCCGAAGCTGGGTACGGCGTATTCAATTGCGTGAACGGTGGTGTGATAATAAGAAGCTCTTTTTGCAAGAAAATTGATTTATAAGTTGGGGTAAAAATACTGAAATCTAAGGTTCACCAAAACAGAATAAATCACGAATTCATCCTCCACTCCATTTTAAATAGGTACTTTTGCGGCAAATTAAGCGTGTTTCTGTTCGACGGAATCACCGAATCGAAGAGAATTATGAAGAGAATCATTGAATACAGAAAGTTATTTAACGTAACCCGTGAAGCCAATTTAGCGGATTTGAAAAAAGTATACCGCAATTTGGTAAAAGAATGGCATCCAGATAAATTTCAAGATGGTGATCCTAAAAAAGAAGAGGCTGAATTGAAAAGTCAAGAAATCATTGAAGCTTATTCGTTCCTTGTTAGTATTTCTCCTGAAACGCACGAATTGTCGAAAGAAGAATACGCAGAAGTAATCAGCACACAAATGATCGAAGATTTCCAATACAAAGGAATGGCGATGAAAATCACTTTCCAAAATGGAAATGTATACGAATACTTCAATGTTCAACCGAGCGTTTACAACAAAATGCGCAGCACTCCAACATTAGAGCGTTTCGCGCGACGTCATATTTTAACTTCGTACACGTATAGAAAAGTAATGAATACGAAAGGAGACAACTAAGGAGGATTTATCATTCATGATTTGTGATTCGTGATTTATAATTAGGAATCATGAATTCTGAATCATGAATTTTTAGTCTAAATAGTTTTTATCTTTGCATGCAAATTCAGTTCAATGGCCGATACTAGATATAACCTTCGTGGCGTTTCAGCAGGAAAAGAAGACGTTCACAACGCAATCAAAAATGTAGACAAGGGATTATTTCCTCAAGCATTTTGTAAAATCGTACCTGATTATTTATCGGGAGACGAGGATTATTGCATTGTGATGCATGCAGATGGCGCTGGAACAAAGTCGTCGTTGGCCTATATGTATTGGAAAAAAACAGGAGATATTTCTGTTTGGAAAGGAATTGCACAAGACGCGTTGATCATGAACATTGATGATTTATTGTGTGTTGGTGCGACGGATAAAATTTTACTTTCTTCAACCATTGGTCGCAACAAGAATTTAGTTCCAGGAGAAGTAATTTCGGCAATCATCAATGGAACGGAAGAATTGTTGGAAACTTTGAGAAATCAAGGAATTGGAATTCATTCTACTGGTGGTGAAACAGCAGATGTGGGCGATTTAGTTCGTACAATCATTGTTGATTCAACTGTTGTTTGTCGCATGAAACGTTCTGAAGTAATTTCAAATCATACGATTCAAGGTGGAGATGTAATTGTTGGATTGGCTTCATTTGGTCAAGCAACTTACGAAACAGAATACAATGGCGGAATGGGTTCAAACGGACTTACTTCAGCACGTCATGATGTTTTCAATAAAACCCTAGCAGCAGATTTTCCTGAAAGTTTTGATCCAAGTGTACCAAGTGATTTAGTTTATTCGGGAACAAAAAATTTAACGGACGCAGTTGACGGTTCTCCTATCGATGCTGGGAAATTGGTGTTATCGCCAACAAGAACGTATGCTCCAGTTATTAAACAAATTTTAGATAAACACCGTTCCAATATTCATGGAATGGTTCATTGTTCGGGTGGTGCGCAAACGAAAGTGTTGCATTTTGTAGACAACGTTCACATCATCAAAGACAATTTATTCCCAATTCCTCCACTTTTCAAATTAATTCAAGAAGAGTCTGGAACGGATTGGAAAGAAATGTACAAGGTCTTCAACATGGGTCACCGCATGGAAGTGTATGTTTCACCTGAACATGCTCAATCAATTATCGAAATTTCAAAATCATTCAACATCGATGCCCAAATCGTTGGTCGCGTTGAAGCAAATGATGGTAAGAAATTGACAATTGAATCTGTTTACGGTACGTTTGAATATTAAGAAAGAAGCGTTCAACGCAGAGAAGCTGAGATTAAAGAGCGCGCAGAGTTTATTTTTGCCAATACGGTTCTTGGTTTCTGCGAAAATGTAGAAGAGTGCTCCGATTTATTCTATCAATTTTCTTCAATAAAACAGTTAAAAATCTTTATTGTTTTTTTTGATTTCACTTTTTGAATGATCCTTTTTTGTATCTTCAAGTAAACCTTTTACATGAAAAATCAAAAAGATTACAATCAACTAGCAAGTGAAATTATTGCCTGTTGCATAGACGTGCATCGGGAGTTAGGACCTGGATTACTAGAATCTGTTTATGAAGAATGTCTAGAATTTGTTTTACTGGAACGAAATATAAAAACGGAACGTCAAAAGGAAATCCCAATTCATTTTAAAGGACGAAAACTGGATAAAACATTCAAACTTGATTTACTAATTGAAGATTTAATTGTTCTCGAACTCAAAACTGTTGAAAGCATACTTCCTGTTCATGAAGCTCAATTGGTTTCCTATCTCAAATTGTCAAACAAAAAATTAGGCTTGCTAATAAACTTCAATTCACATTTATTGAAAGATGGTATTCGAAGAAAAGTAAATAACTTTTAGTTTAACGTTCAACGCTGAGAAGCTGAGAAAAAGGAGTGCGCAGAGTTTTTTACTTTAAATCAAATAGCGCCCTCAATTTGCTCCGTGTCTCTGCATTTACAATCTTCATATAATGGAATATCCTGCACTTTCAAATTGTCTTGACAATTTCCCTCTTGTTCCCTCATCAAGAAATAGCGTCCTCAAATTGCTCTACGACTCTGCGTTTAAAATCTTTGTACAATGGGACATCCTGCACTTTCTAATGGTCGTGACAATTTCCCTCTTGCGCCCTCATCAAGAAATAGCGTCCTCAAATTGCCCTGCGACTCCGCGTTTAAAATCTTCATACAATGGAACGTCATGCACTTTCAAATTGTCTTGACAATTTCCCTCTTGCGCCCTCATCAAGAAATAGCAACCTCTATTTCCTCTGTGGCTCTGCGTTTAAAATCTTTGTACAATGGAACGTCATGCCCTTTCAAATTGTCGTGACAATTTATCTCTCGCGTCCTCATAAAGAAATAGCGTCCTCAAATTACTCTGCGACTCTGCGTTTAAATTTCGACTCTCTTCAATTAAAAAATCAGTAACTTTGCCCCCACAAAAATAATTTTATGAGTGATTTATTATCGAAATTAGAAGCCATCCATTACCGTTTTGTTGAAGTTGGAAAACAAATCGTGGATCCAGATATTATCTCGGATATGGAACGCTACGTGAAATTAAATCGCGAATATAAAGACCTTGAAGAATTAGACACTGTCTATAAAGAATATGCTAATGTTTTGGGAAATCTAAAAAGTGCAAAAGCGCTTTTGGAAACCGAAACCGATCCTGAAATGCGCGAAATGGCAAAGATGGAAATCGATGAATTGGAACAAAAACGCCCTCAAATGGAAGAAGACATTAAGATGATGTTGATTCCTAAAGACCCTGAAGATGATAAAAATGCCATTATGGAGCTTCGCGCTGGAACAGGTGGTGATGAAGCATGTATTTTCGTTGAAGATGTTTTCAGAATGTACACCATGTTTTTCAAGGAAATGGGTTGGCAATATGAAATTTTAAACTCTTCTGAAGGAACCGTAAAAGGATACAAAGAGATTTCAATGGAAATTGTTGGTATCGGCTTGTATGGAATGTTGAAATTTGAATCAGGTGTTCACCGCGTTCAACGTGTTCCAGAAACTGAATCGCAAGGTCGCGTGCACACTTCTGCAATTACAGTGGCTGTTTTACCGGAAGCGGAAGAAGTGGATTTTGAACTAGACATGAACGATGTGCGTAAAGATACTTTCCGTGCATCTGGAGCAGGAGGTCAGCACATTAATAAAACTGAATCAGCGATTCGTTTGACCCACATTCCAACAGGAGTTGTTGTTGAGTGTCAAGATGGACGTTCACAGCACAAAAACTTAGAAAAAGCGATTTCTGTATTGCGTTCTCGTTTGTATCAAGCAGAATTAGATCGCGTACACAACGAACGTGCGGCACACCGCAAAACTCTGGTTTCGACTGGTGACCGTTCAGCAAAAATCAGAACTTACAATTATCCGCAAGGTCGAATTACCGATCACCGAATTAACAAAACGATTTACAATTTAAGTGCATTTATGAATGGCGATATGCGTGAAATGATTGATGCCTTGAAGGTTGCTGAAAATGCTGAAAAATTAAAAGGTCAAGAGAATAATTAATCGTTAAGTGTTTATCTTGGCAATGAGATGATTCTTTTTTAACCTTTTTGTCATCTTTTTAAACTTTTTAACATCTTTTAATGTTAGTAATCTAAGTGCGCTGACGATATTTGCAGCCATAATACAACTTAGATGAAAAATTACATCATATTTACACTTCTTTTTATTTGCTTTGGCGCTTTTTCGCAAGAGAAATACACCATTAGTGGAACAATTGCTGATTCAACAAAAGGAGAAGAATTAATCAATGCTAAAATTACTGTTAAAGGTCTTGGACAAGGAACATTTTCCAATGAATACGGTTTTTACTCGTTGACACTTCCAAAAGGAACTTACACCTTAATTTATTCGAGCACAGGATACGATCCCAAGGAAGTTGCTATTGAGTTGAATCAAAATTTAGTCATCAATCAACGCATTAGCTCATTGGCGGACAAGGTTCACCAAATGGCGGAAGTAAAAGTCACTGCGAAAAAAGAAGATCAAAATATCACGGATCCAATCATGGGTGTTGAGCGCTTGAATCCTGCTGCAGTTGCAAAAATACCCGTTCTTCTTGGTGAAAAAGACATTATTAAATCAATGCAATTATTACCTGGAGTAAAAAGTGCTGGTGAAGGAAATGCTGGATTTTATGTGCGTGGTGGAGCAGCCGATCAAAATTTGATTTTATTGGATGAAGCGCCAGTCTACAATGCAGCTCATTTACTTGGATTTTTCTCAACCTTCAATTCAGATGCGATAAAAGATGCCGTGTTGTATAAAGGAAATCAACCAGCAAATTTTGGAGGACGATTAAGTTCTGTTCTGGACATTAAAATGAACGAAGGAAACAACAAACGCTACAATGTAAGTGGTGGAATCGGTGTGATTTCTTCGCGATTAAATGTTGAAGGTCCAATCGTAAAAGACAAAGCTTCGTTTTTAATTTCAGGAAGAAGAACCTATGTTGACATGTTCTTGCGTGCTTCGGATAAATTCAAAGACAACACACTTTATTTCTACGATTTAAACGCAAAGGTAAATTACCGTATCAATCAGAAAAACCGCGTGTTCTTATCTGGTTATTTTGGAAGAGATAAATTGGGACTTGGTGATGCGTTTGGTATCGATTGGGGAAATGCAACTGGAACAGCACGTTGGAATCACATTATCAACGACAAATTATTTTCGAATACTTCGGTAATTTTCAGTTCGTATGATTACAAAATTTCGATCAGTAGTTCAGACGTTTCGTTCGATATTAAATCATCAATTAAAGACATTAACCTAAAACAAGAATTTCAATATTTCATCAATACACGCAACAAAATGCGTTTCGGGATCAATGCAATCAATCACAACATTATTCCAGGACAAATAGATGCAAACGAAGCATCTGGCATTAATCCAATAACCTTAACACCAAACAAATCATTAGAGGCTGCCGCTTTTGTTACCAACGACTTTACATTAACTGAAAATTTCACGTTGAGTTATGGTTTGCGTCTAAGTACATTCTCGTTATTAGGAAATGGTCAAAACACTTATTCTTACGATACCGATGGCGATGTTTCTGACACAACCGTTTACAAAAACAATTCGTTTGTGAAAACCTATCCGATTTTGGAACCGCGTGTTTCGATGAGTTATGTTTATTCAAAAACAGCCTCGTTCAAAGCAGCATACGCCAGAAATGCACAATACATTCACCTGGTATCGAACACAACAACAAGTTCACCAACTGATTTATGGATTCCTTCAAGCATGAATACTAAACCAGAAATCTGTGATCAAGTTTCGATTGGTTGGTTCAAAAACTTCAAGGAAAATGCGTACGAAATGAACATCGAAACGTATTACAAATCGATGCAAAACCAAATTGATTACCGCAACGGTGCAAATCTTCAAGCGAATGAATTAATCGAAGGTGAATTGCTTTATGGAATTGGTCGCGCTTATGGTTTGGAGTTCATTTTGAAAAAGAAAACAGGTAAATTCACTGGTTGGGTTGGCTATACTTTATCGCGTTCAGAACGAAAAATTGAAGGTATCAACAACAATCAATGGTATGCCTCAAAACAAGATCGTACACATGATTTATCGGTTGTTGGAATTTACGACATCACACCAAAACTATCTGTTTCTGCATTGTTCATTTATTATACTGGAAATGCAGTTACGTTCCCATCTGGAAAATATACAATTGACGGTCAAACACAATTTTTGTACACCGAACGAAATGGCTATCGAATGCCAGCGTATCACCGTATGGACATTGGGGTAACATGGTACCGCAAAAACACCGAGAAATTCGAGAGTAGTTGGAACTTCTCTTTGTACAATGTGTACGGACGTGAAAACGCCTACTCGATTACGTTTAGACAAAATGCAGACAATCCAGCTGTTACAGAAGCCGTTCAAACTTCATTGTTCCGTTGGGTTCCTTCGATTACTTACAACTTTAAATTCAAATAGTATGAAGATCAAATTACTTCTAAAAATAGCTTTGATTGCGTTTTTAATTGGCGGAATTAATACATCATGCACAAAAGTCATTGATGTTGATTTGAATTCAAAAGATCCACAATTTGTAATTGAAGGATTTGTTACCTTGGGCGAAACAACGCATCGTGTGAACATCACAAAATCACTTGATATCGATCAAGGAATTGCATTTCCAACTGTTGATAATGCTGTTGTGACAATTACTGACGATTTAGGCGCTTCCACTTCTTTGAGTTTGGTCTCTCCAGGTGTATATGAATGTACTGGATACGCAGTGAGCGAAGGCAGAACTTACACATTAACAGTAAGTGTTGACGGAAAAGTCTTTGTTGCTTCAGGTAAAATGATGCAAGACATACCTTTGAGTTCAGTTCAAACATTTGAATTTGCCTTTGGCCCAGATACCATTCATGCGGTTGTTCCCCTGCGACAAGACATTGCGAACGTTAAGAACTTTTTTCAATTCAATTTATACAACAATCACGAGCGAGTTGTTGGTAATTTCATTCAATCAGATCAATACAACGACGGCAACATGATGATGGAACCTTTGTTTGCAGATGGAATTGATTCAGGTGACACGATTGACGTTGTTATGTTTGGAATTGAAGAAACGGTTTATGATTATTTCTACACACTTCAGCAAAACGAACAAGGAGCAACACCTGCCAATCCAACTTCGAATTTTTCAGGAGGCTGTTTGGGTTATTTCTCTGTTCGAACGAAAGATGTTGGACAGATTGTGATTCCTTAAAATTAGTTTAGTAATTTTGCGCTCACAAATTTCGTAGCATGACCCGTCAAGAATTAGTTGCCCAAATTCGTTCAAAAAAATCGTTTTTATGCGTTGGTTTAGATACCGACTTATCAAAAATTCCAGCGCATTTATTGGAAACGGAAGATCCGATTTTTGAATTCAACAAGGCAATAATCGACGCAACAAAAGATTTTTGTGTGGCCTATAAACCAAACATCGCTTTTTACGAATGTTACGGTCCAAAAGGTTGGGAATCATTGCAAAAAACAATTGATTACATTCCAAAAAACATCTTCACAATTGCTGATGCAAAACGGGGTGATATTGGAAATACATCAAGTTATTACGCCAAAACATTTTTCGATTATTTGAAGTGCGATTCTGTTACTGTTGCACCTTACATGGGAGAAGACAGCATAACACCTTTCTTAGAATTCGACAATAAATGGGTAATTTTGTTAGCCTTAACATCGAATAAAGGTGCTTTGGATTTTCAAATGATCAAAGACGAAAAAGGCGAAGAATTATTCAAGCATGTTTTGCGTAAATCAGCTGAATGGGGAACAAAAGACAACTTAATGTATGTTGTTGGCGCTACTCGTGCTGAAGGAATTGGAGAAGTGCGCAAGTTGGTTCCAGATCATTTCTTTTTAGTACCAGGTGTTGGCGCACAAGGTGGTTCATTGCAAGATGTCTCAAACTTTGGTTGGAATGAAGATTGTGGATTATTGGTGAATTCTTCTCGTGGAATCATTTATGCATCAAATGGTTTGGATTTCGCTGAACGCGCTGCAGAAGAAGCAAAAAAATTACAAGAAGAAATGGCTGCCATTTTACTTGAAAAAGGATTTTAATCCTGAATTAACATTTTTTTCCAATCTCAATTTAAACTTCTTCGCAATTAAGCTGTATTTTCAAAAACTGTTAATCAAACTCAGTTTATGAAATTTCTTTCTCTCCTTTTTATACTTAGTTGTGTTTTGAGCGCATGTGGACAAAATCCGATTATCCCTGTGTCCGAAAGTGATTCTGAAACACCAGCAATCGAAATCAATCAAGATTCACTGCAAGAAGTTCGAATTAAATCAAAAGCTGAAGCAGCGAAAACCTATCTCAAAGCACATTCAACCTACAATCAGCGCTATGCAATTCTAATCGATATGCACATGAATTCTGGCAAGAAACGCTTGTTCGTGTATGATTTAGATTCTATGAAAGTTGTGAGTTCTGGACTTGTTGCGCATGGAAGTGGATCGAATACAGAATATAGAGATAGCTTAGTATTTAGTAATGTCCCAAATTCCTATTGTACTTCGATTGGTAAATATAAAATTGGTGCTTCGTACATCGGTAACTTTGGGAAATCCTACAAACTTCATGGTTTGGACCCTACCAATAACAAAGCCTTTGAACGCTTGGTGGTTTTGCACCGTTATTCATGTGTTCCAGATATAGAGCAACCCTATGAAATTTGCAATAGTTTAGGCTGTCCAATGGTTTCTGAGAACTATTTTCTTGAATTAGACAAATATATTGCAACTTCCACAAAACCAGTTTTACTAGAAATTTTTTATTGATTGCATCTTCACTTACTTTTTTTTGGATTTAATTTTTTTTCGTTTATATTTAATCCAATCAAAATGTTCTAAATGAAAGGAATAAGGTGGTTTCAACGATTTATGATTACGCTGCTACTTGCAGTAAATGCCTTTGTTTTTATGTCAATGCGCGATGTAGCCATTGAGGAAAATTTGGTATACACCATTGGACTAATCAGTACAACCTTACTCTTTTTAACTGCAATTTCCTTTCTACAGAAATACCGCAAAAAGAAAACGATTCAAGAGTAGAATTGATTCGTATTATTTATTACCTTCACTTCCCTAAAAATTGGAAAAATGAAGGTTTTATTCACATGTATTTGTCTTGGTTTTAGCGCTCTTTCGCTTGCGCAATCCACTTTGACTCCTGAAATTTTATGGCAATTGAAACGTGAATTGCGCAGAACAGTTTCGCCTGATGGACATTACTTGTTATACAGTCAACGAACATTTGACATGGCTGCCAACAAAGGAAATACGGATTTATTTGTGATAGATCTTCGCACGAATAAAAGCAAACAAATCACTGAAACACCATTTTCAGAATTCGAAGCGCAATGGGGAATCAACAATACAATTTGGTTCATGTCTACGGAAAAAGATGGCATGCAAATCTATTCGATGGAAGCAGATGGAAGCAAGAAAACACAGCGTTCTTCATTTACTGATATTGAATTAGAAGGATTCAAAGTTGCACCGAACGAAAGTTCGTTGATTGCCATTGAAGCGGTGAAAATGCGACAAACTGTCAATGATAAATATCCAGATCTTCCAAAAGCGAACGCACGTATCGAAGATGATTTGATGTATCGTCACTGGGATCATTTTGATGATTATAATCGTCGCCATTTGTTTGTGCACACCATTTCATCATCGAAAGAAATTGCGTCAGCTGGTACGGATATTTTATACGGAGAAATTTACGATGGTATCTTACCTCCACACGGTGGATCGGAGCAATTTTGTTATTCCAACGACTCAAAAAAAATAATCTATACTTCCAAAAAATTACAAGGGAAAGAATTTGCTCAAAGCACGAACAGCGAATTGTTCGAATATGCAATTGACACAAAAGAAACACGCAAATTAACCGAAGGATACAAAGGCTACGATAACAATCCAGCCTTCTCATCGATGAATCAATTGGCATGGTTGAGCATGGCGCGTAATGGATTTGAGGCTGATAAGAACGATATCATAGTACGCGATAATTCAGGAAACGATAAAAACCTAACAAAAGCAATTGATTTATCTGTAACCGATTTTGCATGGCATCCTTCTGGAAAACGCATTTTCTTTTTGGCTGCAATCAAGGGAACCGTTCATGTTTTTGATTTGGACATTGCAACTGGAAACTACAAACAACTGACAGAAGGTCAATTTGATTATGTGAGCTTGTCGATTTCTGGAGAATACATCTATGCTGGTCGTCAATCGATGGTCGCACCAACAGATTTGTTTGAAATTAACATCAAAAAAGGAAAAGTCAACCAATTAACGGATGTCAACAAAGAAATTTTATCAAAATTGACAATGCCTAAAGTTGAAGAACGTTGGGTTGAAACAACAGATGGAAAGAAAATGTTGGTTTGGATGGTTTACCCACCAAATTTCGATGCAACAAAAAAATATCCTGCATTGCTGTATTGTCAAGGAGGACCACAAAGTCCAGTGAGTCAATTTTTCTCTTATCGTTGGAATTTAGCCTTGATGGCGTCAAATGGGTATATCGTTGTGGCACCAAACCGTCGTGGTTTACCAGGTTTTGGTCAAGAATGGAACGACGCTATTTCGCAAGATTGGGGCGGACAAGCCATGAAAGATTATTTAGTTGCAATTGATGATGCTTCACAAGAACCGTATGTCGATGAAACAAGACTGGGTGCTGTTGGTGCTTCTTATGGAGGTTATTCTGTTTACATGTTGGCGGGAATTCATGAAAATCGTTTCAAAACATTCATTGCACATTGCGGTTTGTTCAATCTAGAAAGTTGGTATGGAACGACCGAAGAATTGTTTTTCGCGAATTGGGATCATGGTGGCCCGTATTGGTTGGATGCAAATAAAGAGAACTACAAGAAAAACAGTCCACACAATTATGTAAACAACTGGAATACACCAATTTTAGTGATTCACGGTGGAATGGATTTTCGTGTGCCAGAAAGCGAAGGGATGCAGGCATTTCAAGCTGCGCAACTAAAAGGATTGAAAAGCAAGTACTTATATTTCCCAACTGAAAGTCACTGGGTTCAAAGTCCACAAAACAGTTTAGTGTGGCAACGTGAATTTTTTGAATGGTTAAAAGAAGACTTGAAGCCTTAGAAAATTTGCCATCTCTTTTAATTTCATTACTTTTGTTGCCTTGTTTGAAGTAAATTTTAAAAAATAATGTGGAATAGAGTCGCCAATTTTATCTTACGAAATCGTTTTTTTATTCTCGGGATTATTACATTAATCACGGTATTTTTTGGATATTATGCTGCGACGAGTTTAAAATTGGAGAATAAATATGGTATTATTTTACCTAAAAATTCTTTAACCACACAGAACTATTCTCATTTCAAAGAAATGTTTGGTGAGGATGGTGGAACACTTGTTATCGCCATTCAAACTGATTCTTTATACACCGAGTCAAATTTCAAAAAATGGAAAGAACTTGGTGATTCAATATTGCAACAAGATGGTGTACAATCGGTTATTTCGGAAGCAACACTTTTCACTTTATCAAATAACAAATCTCAAAACAGATTTGAAATTGAGCGAATTTTCAGTGATCCAAATTTCAAAGAAAAATCGATTGACTCAATTCGACAAGAAATAAAACGTAATCCTGTTTACAATCAATTACTATACAATGACTCAACACATGTGTCGTTGATGATGGTTAGTATTGACGAAAAGTATCTACACGATATTAAGAAGTCAAAGGTTGTATTGGAAATTGAGAAAGTTGCCCAAACGTATGAAAAGAGTTTTGGAAAAATGCACTTCGCAGGTTTACCGCATTTACGTGTTGTTTTAGCTAAACGTATTCAGTCAGAAATGTATCTATTCATTGGATTATCAATGCTTGTTACATCGATACTGATGTATATCTTTTTCCGTTCGTTTAGAGCAGTAATGATTTGTTTAACAGTTGTTGCAATTGCTGTTATTTGGGCCATGGGAAGTATGGCATTCATGGAATTCCGCCTTTCGGTTTTAATGGCTTTAATTCCACCATTAATGATTGTCATAGGTGTTCCGAATTGCATCTATCTTATGACCAAATTCCATCAAGAAGTTAGAGATCATGGTAATAAAATAAAAGCACTTTCACGTGTCATTCAAAAAATTGGTACAGCGACATTTATGACCAATTTCACAACAGCGTTAGGGTTCTTAACATTCTTATTCACTGGTTCAGAGAAATTAATGGAGTTCGGTATTTCAGCTTCGTTAAACATCATGATGGCATTTGTTGTTTCGTTGTGTATCATTCCAATTTTTGCATCTCTTTCGAAAACGCCGAAACCACGTCATCTTAAACATTTAGATCGCAAATTCGCTTCAGGATTGATAACTGTCATCTTGTTCTTGACCCAAAAGAAAAGAAGATGGGTATACTTAACCACGGTCGGACTTATCGTTGTAAGCGTTATTGGAGCATTAAAAATTAAAGCAACAGGAAATTTAACTGGTGATTTGCCTCAAAGCGATCAAATTCTCAAAGACGTTAAATTCATCGAAAAACATTTTGGAGGAGCGATTCCTTTTGAAATGATGATCGATTACAAAGAACAAGGTCGATTATTCAAAAAAACAACCTTAGAAAAGATTGAAGCAATTCAAACCAGATACAACTCGGATACGCTATTTTCAAAAAGTATTTCAATTGTTGATTTCATCAAGGTTGTAAATATGGCTTACCATGGCAACGATGTTAATCAATACAAATTGATTTCAAATCGAGACCGTTTGCGTTTAAAGAAATACATGGATAATTTCAATATGACAAATCCTAATGGAGGAGGCTTGTCAGTGAAAGAATTGTTAGATACTGCAAATACAACTTTACGAATTCGCTTTCAAATGAAAGATATTGGGTCGTATGAAGTTGCTGACAAAGTAGATTCAATGCGCATTGAAATTGATAGTATTCTGAATCCTGAAAAGAAACATTTAGAACATTTATACGCTCAATTTACAAAAGGGAAGAAAGTCTATATTGATTCCATTTTCGAAAACTATCCAAATGTTTATAATGGTTTAACCACGATTCTTTCAAAGGGTAATGCCGATATTCAATATAAATTTGATAGTAATCCAGATTTAATCAAAACTTACTATACGAAACAAGACTTTAAAAAGAATTTGAGAACTGCGATTGACAACGAATATTATGGTTTAACACTCACCGGCACATCGGTTGTAGCATCTGAAGGAACACGCTATCTAGTAAACAACTTATTTTCAAGTTTACTTTTTGCCATTGTATCAATTTCAATTTTAATGGCCTTGCTTTTCCGATCATGGAGAATGGTCGTGATATCAATGGTTCCAAACCTTATTCCCCAAATCGTTACAGCTGGTTTAATGGGATGGCTTGGAATTCCGTTAAAACCTTCAACACTCTTAGTATTTAGTATTGCACTAGGTATTTCAGTTGATGACACCATTCATTACCTTGCTAAATACCGTCAAGAACTTCGGTATAAAAAATGGGATTTAAAAGAATGTGTAATTATTGCCATTAAAGAATCAGGTCTTGGAATGTTCTATACTTCTATTATTCTTTTCTGTGGATTCTCAGTCTTTACTTTTTCACAATTTGGTGGAACGCAAGCTTTAGGTTTATTAATTTCTGTAACTCTTCTCGTTGCGATGATTACCAATTTATTGATTTTACCTTCATTGCTTTTATCATTAGATCGTCGAATTACAACAAAATCATTTGAAGAGCCTTATTTTGATGCTTATTCAGAAGAAACTGAGATTGATTGGTCTGAATTACAATTATCGACAGATGAATCTATTCGTAAAGATCTTCCAGAAAAGCCGAAATCAACGAATGAAACTGGTGAAGATGAGTAATTCATTTCATCGCAATTCTAAATACTAGTACACATGAAAGGAATTATTTTAGCCGGAGGTTCTGGTACGCGTTTACATCCATTAACATTGGCTGTTTCAAAACAGTTAATGCCGATCTATGATAAACCAATGATTTATTATCCGCTTTCAATTTTGATGAGCGCTGGAATCAAGGAAATATTAATCATTTCTACACCTCACGATTTACCCCATTTTGAGAAGTTATTGGGTGATGGGAAATCGCTAGGTTGTTCTTTTTCTTATGCTGTTCAAGAAATTCCAAATGGACTTGCTCAAGCCTTCGTAATTGGTGAAGAATTCATTGGAAATGATAAAGTTGCTCTAGTTCTAGGTGATAATATTTTCTACGGTGTTGGAATGGATAACTTGCTGAAAGAAAATAATAATCCTGATGGAGGAGTTGTTTATGCTTATCATGTAAGCGATCCTGAACGTTATGGAGTTGTTGAATTTGATGCTGAAATGAACGCCGTGTCAATCGAAGAAAAACCGAAACAACCGAAATCAAATTATGCGGTTCCTGGTTTATATTTCTACGATAATTCTGTAGTTGAAATTGCAAAAAATCTTCAACCTTCAGCACGCGGAGAATATGAAATTACAGATGTAAATGCTGAATATCTTCGCAGAGGAAAATTGAAAGTTGCGGTTTTAGATCGTGGAACAGCTTGGTTGGATACAGGAACATTTACTTCATTGATGCAAGCAGGTCAATTCGTTCAAGTAATTGAAGAGCGTCAAGGCTTGAAAATTGGATGTATTGAAGAAGTCGCTTATCGAAATGGATTTATTTCTAAAGATCAATTAAAACAAATTGCCGAGCCACTTGTTAAAAGTGGATACGGAACGTATTTAATGAATTTGATCAAAAACTAATGCAAGATTTAGCTGTTTATTCTACCCTACTTGAAAACGAAATCACTCAACTAGATTTCCCGAAAACACCTTCGAATTTGTATGACCCGTTGCGTTACTTTATGCAATTGGGAGGAAAACGTTTGAGACCTGTACTGACATTTTTAGGAGCTGAATTGTTCGGTCTTAAAAAAGAGGATGTTTTGAATGCAGCGCTTTCTGTTGAAGTGTTTCATAATTTCACTTTGATTCATGACGATATCATGGATGAAGCACCTTTAAGAAGAGCGAAAGAAACTGTTCACACCAAATGGAACCAAAATATTGCCATACTTTCAGGTGATGTTCTATTTGTGAAAGCATATCAATTATTGGCGAAGCAAGATCCAAAACACTTAGCTGAATTATTACATGTATTCAGTCGTACTGCACAAGAAGTATGCGAAGGTCAACAAATGGACATGGATTTTGAATCGCGTTCAGATGTGAGCATTGACGAATATGTAGAAATGATTCGTTTAAAAACTTCTGTATTACTTGGTTGTGCGTTAGAATTAGGTGCGATCGTTGCAGAAGCATCAACCGAAGATCGCCAGCATTTGTATGACTTTGGTCAGCACCTTGGTATCGCCTTCCAAATACAAGATGACATTTTAGATTTATATGCAGATCCAGATAAATTTGGAAAACAAGTTGGTGGAGATGTAATTTCAAATAAAAAAACGTTGTTGAATTTAAAAGCGAAACAATTGGCGAATCCAATTCAACGAGAACTATTAATTCAACTTGAAACCGAGCAAGATTTTATTTTAAAAGTTTCAAAAACGAGAGATTTATTTTCCGATATTGGTGCTCGAGAAGCATGTGAAATTGAAATGCAAAAACATTACGATTTCGCAATGAACTCACTGAAACAAATTAACGTTGCAGATCAAAACAAACTTAGTTTAATTGCTTTAACAGATTTTGTGATGCAGCGCGATAACTAAGTGCATTTATGAAAATCCTCCTTTTCCTATTTATTTCTTGTTTCCTCCTAACGGCTTTTGGTCAAAATTCAGCCGAAGAATTACGTGGCGGAAATGGCGAAGGTCGCAACTGGTGGAACCTTGAACATTACGATTTATCCGTCAATTTTGATATTGCCAATAAACAGATTAACGGAAAAAATATCATCACTTTTCGCACAACAAAAGAAGTTGTAAATCCTGTTTTTCAAATCGACTTACAAGAACCAATGGTTTTGGACAGCATTGTTGTGATTCACAAAGAATTAGCCACTAAACACATTGTGCCGACAGAATTTCGTTCTCAAAAAGCCTATCTGATCCCTTTAAACATTGGTACACTTCAAGCCGAATCGCAGTACCGCATCAAAGCCTATTTCCACGGTTCTCCGCGTGTTGCGAAAAACGCTCCTTGGGATGGCGGAATCATCTGGAAAAAAGATGAAAACAAAAAAGATTGGGTGAGCATTGCTTGCCAAGGATTAGGTGCTAGTGTTTGGTTTCCGTGTAAAGACACACAATCAGACGAACCTGAACAAGGAGTTGAAACACATTTTACTTGTCCTTCTGATTTAGTATGCGTCAGCAATGGACGTTTAACTTCAACCGAGAAAAACGAAGGAAATACCACAACCTATTCGTGGAAAGTTGTCAACCCAATTAATAATTATTGCATCATTCCTTACATCGGCGATTATGTTTCTTGGAAAGATCCCTTTCAAGGAGAAAAAGGCGAATTAGATGTTGAATACTGGGTGCTGCGTTCCAATGAAGAAAAAGCAAGAGAACAATTCAAAGATGTTCACTTAACCTTAAAAGCATTTGAATATTGGTTTGGGCCTTATCCATTTTATGAAGATGGTTATAAATTAGTTGAATCTCCTTATTTGGGAATGGAACACCAAAGTGCCGTTGCTTATGGAAACAAATACAAAAAAGGCTATTTAGGTAGTGATTTGAGTGGAACTGGTGAAGGCATGTGGTGGGATTATATCATCGTGCATGAAACAGGACACGAATGGTTTGGAAACAACATTACAACCGCCGATATAGCGGACATGTGGGTACACGAAGGATTTACAACATACAGTGAAACCTTATTTGTAGAATATCACAAAGGTGCAAAAGCTGGCGCAACATATTGCCGAGGTGAGCGCAGAAGTATTGTAAACGACAAACCAATCATTGGTCCTTATGGAGTGAATGAAGAAGGAAGTGGCGATATGTATTACAAAGGAGCCAATCTCATTCATACTATTCGCACAATCGTAAATAATGATACACTCTTTCGCGAAATGTTGCGTGAAATGAATCAAACATTCTATCACCAAATTGTAACGACACAACAAATTGAGAATTTCATGAGTCAAAAATTAAAACTGGATTTATCCTTGATTTTTGATCAGTACTTACGTCAAACGAATCCACCTACTCTTTCGATAAAAGAAAAAGGAAACCGTGTTTTGTACCGTTGGGAAAAATGCATTCCTAACTTCCAAATGCCATTGGTTACAGACAAAGGTCAATTTAATGTTACAACTGAATGGGTTGAACTTCCAGCTGAAATTGGATTGTCTAATAACCAATACTATTTCAAAAGCGTTCAGCAGAAGGGCAAAAAGAAACGCCGTAAGAAATAAGAATTTCACATCATAACGCAAGTTTATTATCTTCATGTCATCTAACGAACAAAGTTCGAAATTTGGAAAGTCAAGAAGAAATTAATGCGCTGAAGGAAGGAAGTCAATTGGCTTTCAATCAACTCATTGATACCTTTTCTTCAAAAGTGTACAATCTTTCGTTCAATCTCTTGCAAAATCAAGAAGATGCAGAAGATATGACTCAAGAAATTTTCACCACTGTATTCACTTCGATTCATCAATTCAAAGGCGATTCAAAATTATCCACTTGGATTTATCGCATTGCAGTGAATAAATGCATGGAACATTTTCGAAAAAAATCACGCAAAAAACGCTTTGGATTTACCATTTCAATTGAACAAAATGACAATGCTGAAAATTTGATGAAACCACATTTTGATCATCCAGGCGTACTAATAGAAAACAAAGAGCGGGCAAGTGTGCTTTTCGCAGCCATTGAACAATTACCTGAAAATCAAAAATTGGCTTTCAGTATGCACAAGCTGGAAGGTATTCCCTACGAAGAAATTGCTGTGATTTTAGAAACATCTCTTTCTTCTGTAGAGTCACTAATTTTCAGGGCTCGCCAAAATTTAAAACAAAAATTAGCACGCTATTACGACGAAAATGAACGTTAAGCGCAAGAAAAAAATAAATAACGCATCTTAAAGAATATGGAAACAAAAAAAGACAATTGGATAAATGCTACACTGGAAAGTACCGAAGGGTTGAGACCTGTAGCTTTATCTGAACAGCTGAAAAGTCGTTTAAAAAACATTCCGTCTGAAATTACTGTTTTTAATAATACGATTCCATTAAGCGCAGTTTGGTTAGCCGCCGCAAGTATTGCATTGTTAATTACTATGAACGTTGTGGCAGTAAGATCAGTTAAAAAAACTAAAACACAGCAAGAAACAACTATCTACTCGGACTATTTTTCATACTTAGAACAAGACTTATGAAATCAACACGTTTTTATAAAATTATAATTAGTATCCTCGTTGTTATTAACGTAACAACACTGGTATTTCTTTGGATGACTTTTAATCGTCCGATGGGACCACCTCCGCATCCTGGCAGATTAGATTTAGTTGACAAATTGGGTGTTGAAGGCGAATGTCGAACTAAAATTCTCAATTTACAAGATAATCACTTCAAGCAAAAAGATTCGTTGGTGAATCGTGGAAGAGATTTACACGAACGCTTATACCGTTTTTTTAATAATGCTAAAAAAGACAGTAGCGACATTTCAAATCTTATCGATCAGATTGTAGAAAACCAGCGTGAAACAGAGCAAATGACGTTCGATCATTTCAAAGCGATCAGTGAATTATGTACACCCGAACAACAAAAATTGTTGGATGAAATCATACTCAATGTTTTAAGTAAACGTGGTCCAGGCGGTCCTCCTCCACCGAGAAAATAATGAATAAAGTCGTATTTTGTTTTGTGTTTTCATTCATCCTAATTACAGGATATGGGCAAACTACATCAATAAACATTACATTTCAGCCAAGTATTTCGAATGAATTAATTGAATTAAATACAATCTATTCATTGACAGATTCGAGTAAGATTGAAATAACAACGTGTCGCTTTTACGTGTCAAATTTTTCTTTTTTTTCGAAAGGTAAACTGGTAACTCAAAATAAGGAAGCCTTTTTAATTGATTTGGAAAATCCCGAGAGCTTATCGATAGACAATTTGAATGGTGCTTTTGATCAGCTTATCTTTAATCTTGGTATTGATAGTTCGACCAACGTAGCAGGAATATTAGATGGTGATCTTGATCCAATTAAGGGTATGTATTGGACTTGGAATAGTGGATATATCAATTTTAAATTAGAAGGAAGCATCACAAATAATACTGGGAAAAAAAATCCTTTCGAATACCATTTGGGCGGCTATCTCCCACCCTTTCGAACGATACAAACAATTTCTATTGATCGTGAAAACGTAAATTCAGCGACTATCCAATTCGATATCAGTCAATTTATAAGTTCCATCGATTTCGAAAAATGCAGTAATGTGATGATTCCTGGTGCAACTGCTGTTCAATTGTCAAAATCATTAGCGACTTGTTTTAAATTCTAACGAATGAAAAATCGAATTTTATTCTTCGCATTTTGCAGTTGCATACTCGTTTTGATTTCATTCAAATTCAAAACAGAACCGACAATTATTGAATTTAACGTTCCTAAAAAATGGCCGAAACCTGTTTATTCATTTCAAAATAATCCCTTGACAGAAGAAGGATTTCAGTTGGGAAGAAAATTGTTCTATGACCCAATTTTATCTCGTGACAGCACTATTTCATGTGCCTCATGTCATTTACAATACACTGGATTCACGCATGTCGACCACAATGTTAGTCATGGAATTGAAGGAAGAAAAGGAACTCGAAATTCACCTGTTTTAATCAATCTTGCATGGAATTCGACTTTTCATTGGGATGGTGGCGTGAATCATTTGGAGGTGCAAGGAATCAATCCGATTCAACATCCAGCAGAAATGGATGACAAATTGGAAAATGTGCTTAAAAAACTGAATGCCTCTTCAACCTATCCAGGATTATTCAAACAAGCCTTCGGTACTGAAAAAATTACAACTTCAACCTTAATGAAGGCTTTAACATTGTATACAGTTTCCTTGGTTTCAGCTGATTCCAAATACGACAAAGTGATGCGCAAGGAAAAAGGCGTTCAATTCAGCCAGCAAGAAAAAAATGGATTAAAACTCTTTCGAAATCATTGTGCAGTTTGTCATACAGAACCGTTATTCACGAGTCCTACCTTTGCAGGCAATGGATTAAAAATGGACAGTTTATTGAAAGATGTTGGTCGTTACGGAATTACCCACAACCCTTCAGACTCCATGTTGTTCAAGATTCCAACCTTACGCAATGTTGAATTTACATTTCCCTATATGCACGATGGGCGCTTTAAAAAATTGAAAGATGTCATCAATTATTACAGCGATGGAATTGATCCTTCGCTTAGCTATTTGTCAAAACCATTGAAACCTTTTCACTTCAGCGATACAGAGAAAAAAGATCTTTTATCATTTCTCTTAACCCTTACAGATAAAGCGTTTTTATACAATCCACGTTATTCTTTTCCAAAATAATTTTGTTGGAGCGCAAGTTTTTAATTTAAATAACAACTAAGAAGTAAATCGATAAACTATGAGAAAACTATTTATAGCCTTGAGCTTGGGAATTACGCCCTTTTCTTTTGCTCAAACAAATCCAGCAATTACATCTTGGTTACAAAATACAACAGGACTAATGGGAAGTCATTATGTTTCTGGAAATTCAACTGCCATTCAAGATGCTGTAGAAGCCAATGTTCAAACTGTACAATATTCAAGTAGTTGGGTTTACGTTTCTACAAATGGAATTCCAGCTTACACTACAGGACCGTTTCTCGACGGAAATCCATCGTTGGCAACAGATCAAAATGCAATTTTTAAAATTTCCTTAAATCCAGTTCAAAACACAGGAACATTAACAGCAACGTCAGGAGGAAATATTGGAATTTTCATCAACGGTGTAGCACTTTTTGATTACCGTGATGGCGTGGCTTGGAACAATGCGACAAGTGCGCTTTGTGGTGGACCAGGCAATCCACCATGTCCAGGAGGACCAACAGCATCAATGCCATGGAATCGTGATGCCGTTCCTGCAGAAAAACCAGGTTTTGACTGTTCTAAAGGACATCCAGCGATGGGAAATTACCACCATCACCAAAACCCAAGTGCGTACAATTTAGATTTAAATGTCATTTCTACGATTTGTGATTTATATGCTGCTGATGGATTATATGCTATCAATCCAGCTGAACATTCGCCATTGATTGGTTATGCATATGACGGATTCCCAATTTATGGCGCATATGGTTATGCAAATGCTGATGGAACAGGTGGAATCGTACGCATCAAATCAGGTTATCAATTAAGAAATATTACAACTAGAACTGTTTGGGCAGATGGAACAGATGTAGCCGATGGTCCTGCCGTTAGTACAACGTATCCATTGGGTTATTTCCGTGAAGATTATGAATTTGTTGCACACGCAGGTCAAGAAGATTATTTAGATGAGCACAACGGACGTTTTTGTGTAACACCAGAATATCCAGCGGGAATCTATTGCTATTTCGCTACCGTAGATGCCAATCATAATTCTGCATATCCGTATGCAGTTGGTCCAACGTATTATGGAGTAAAAACTGCTGGAACTGTTACAAGCATTTCGGAAGCGGTAACAACTTACACCTCAACAGCTGGAATTGACGAAACGAAAAAAATTGACTTTAAAGTATTTCCAAATCCTTCCGCTGATATCATTATGGTTCAAACAACAGGATTAAACTCGAATGAAATTGTAATCGACTTGACAGATGCAAATGGCAAAGTTATTCAAACACAAACGATTCAAAAAGGAAGTACAATTGCCTATTTCGATGTAGCAACATTGTACAACGGAACATATTTTGTGCATGTTAAATCAGGCGCACAAGCAACGAGTTATTCAGTGGTAATTGCTGAATAGTCAATCAACTAGAAATGAAGATCCTCTTCTATCCGTTCATTCGGGAGAAGAGGATTTTTTTTTTAAAAAAGCTGTAAATTTGATCCATACTCTAATTACTGATTGTGAAGTTTATCCTGATTCTTTTTTTTCCTTTCGTCATTTTTTCCCAACGTGACACTACGTTAAAAGGCCTTCATTATTCGTGGGTTCAATACGATTTGAATTGGAATCCATATGAAATCGGTGAATCGAATGAAAATGGGATTCGAAACGGTAATTGGATTTTTCGCGATCAACAAGAGCGTATTACACTTGAAGCAAAATACATCAACGATACCTTGAAAGGTGCGGCCAAATTATATACTTATCTAAACTATCCAATTACAGTAAAAGAAGAAGGACTGTATGTCAATGGATACAAAACTGGTCGTTGGGTTGTGAAAGAGCGTGAACGCAAATTTAAACGTTGGAAAACCATAGTTGTGCTCCTCTACGATCAAACGGAACAGCTTATTAGCAAGGCAATTACATATCCGAATGGTGTTCCAAAAGTCGAGATTTTCTATGCTGCAAATGGTGAAGAAGCTTTTTACCGTTTCTACAAACGATCAGGGAAAATGATTCGTGAGACAATAGAAAATCCTTGGGAAATTGTCTTGATTGAAGAAACGAATTAAACTAAAAAATCCTCCATCCGACGAATCGAATAGAGGATTTAATTCTGTTACTATTTTCTTATTTATATTCTGGAAACAAGCTTACCAATCCTTCTTCAGAAGCATCGCAAACTCCTCGTTCAGTAATGATTTTAGTCACCAAATGCGCCGGTGTAACATCAAATCCATAATTACTTGCTTGCGTTGTTTCTGGACAAATCAATACGGGTTGAATTTTTCCGTTTACTCCTTTTCCAATCATGTAACGTACTTCGTCTTGGTTGCGTTCTTCGATCGGAATCTCTTTCAATCCGTCTCGAATCGTCATGTCTAAAGTCGTTGATGGTAAAGCAACATAAAACGGTATGTTGTTATCTTTCGCTGCTAGAGCTTTCAAATACGTCCCGATCTTATTTGCTACATCGCCATTTCGTGTTGTGCGATCTGTTCCAACAATTACCATATCCACCATTCCGTGTTGCATCAAGTGTCCACCAGCATTGTCAACGATTAACGTATGTGGAACACCATGACGAGTTAATTCGTAACAGGTTAGATTAGAACCTTGATTACGTGGACGTGTCTCATCAACCCAAACATGCACTTTCAATCCTTTTTCCATTGCCTGGTAGATTGGCGATGTAATTGTTCCCCATTCAACACAACCCAACATTCCAGCGTTGCAATGCGTTAAAATGTTGACTACTTCGCCATTCTTACGTTTTGAAATATCTTCGATTATTGGTAAACCATGAACACCAATCATGCGACATGTTTCAACGTCTTCTTCAACAATTGCAGCAGCAGCTTCCCAAGCAGTTTGCAAGAAATCACCTTCACAATTGTCTAAGGCTTCGCGCATTTTATCCAAGGCCCAAAATAAATTCACAGCCGTTGGACGAGAAGCACGCAAATCCGTAAACGCTTGATCTAAAAATGTTCCATCCAACTGCTCCTCAATCATTTCACGAACTGCCAAATAAATTCCATACGCTGCAGTTGCTCCAATTAGAGGTGCGCCTCGAACTGTCATGTCTTTGATGGCTTCCTCAGCATCTTCGAAGGTTTCCAATTTCACAACAACAAATTCATGCGGCAATTTGCGTTGATCAATCACTTCTACATACTTATCTTCTGTTGTCCAAATGGTTCTAAATTTTCCCATATCCCTTCTAAATTTTCTTATAATTCAATTTCCGTAAAATCGTTCACCCATTTCTCCCAAGCTGCAGTTGTTCCAGGTCGCACTATTTGTACTGTTTGAAATCCTGCCGCCTTTGCTGCTTCCAATTCTTCAACAATATCTGAAAGAAAAAGGATCGATTCAGCTGAAACATTCACGGCTTCAGCAATTTTTGGATAGGTTTCCAATTCACGTTTTCCACCTGTTGTTGTATCAAAATAATGGGAGAAATAAGGTGTCAAATCGCCTGCTTCACTGTAACCAAAAATTAGTTTTTGAGCGGCAATTGAACCAGAAGAAAAAACGCCAAGTTCTATTCCCTGTTCTTTCCATGATTTTAATGCATCAGCAACTTCCTCGTAAACATGTCCCTTGATTTCTCCCGATTCGTAGCCATTTTGCCATAAAACACCTTGCACTGTTTTCAAAGGTGTGATTTTGCGATCTTCCTCACTCCAACGATAAAGCGTATTGATGATATCATCTACTGAATTCAACTTTTTATTCTCGAGACTTGCTGCCAATTCCACCGTTTGACGAAAAGCAGTTTGCACAGATTCTTGTGAAATCAAATCGCGCAATTTTCCAATATGGGAGCGGAAATACGGGAATAAAACATCGTAAACAAACTTAACAGATGTCGTTGTTCCTTCGATATCTGTTAGAATGTATTTTACATTTTCAATCTTCATTTTACAAAGAAAAGAATAATCAACGGGTTCTTTCGATTGGCTTCCTATTATTTTTGTGTGAATTCGAAGAAAAGAAATCGTGGTATATCATTTGTTAGTTGGCTGTAACATTTTGATATTTCAAATGTCTAATAAATAAACATACGCTTATGAAATCAATCTTACTTATTCTATTAGCAAGCATCAGTTTTAGTGGATTTTCACAGCATGGTCAAATCGGAACGTTTATTCCAATCGACATTCCTATCAAAAGTGAAATGCCGAAAATGGGAACCAATGTTGGATTTGGTCTTTCTGGTGCTTATTCTCCGTTTTTTACTGCGCCCGTTTTCTTAGAATTTAAAGCAAGCTGGGGCAGTTATTCAAATAAAACTTTGCAGCAAACGTATATGTTCGATAACGGTTCTCAAACAACGACTGATGTTTCTTATACAAGTGCAATGCATAAATATTTATTGGGGACAAAAGTGATGATTGGTAGAGATTATAAAGCCGTTCGTGGATACATCACTCCTCAAATTGGCGTTGCGAACTTTAAAACAAAGATCATCATTGCAGATCCACAAGACGAAGACGATTGTCAGCCATTGGACCGCGAAACGACACAACGATTTGCTGGATTTGTTTATGGAGGAGAAATTGGAGCTCAAATTTCAATGGAAAAACTCTTCAAAGGAATTTCTTCAGAAAATACGCACAAACTTACCATTTCGGCTAGTTACTTAAGTGGATTCAATCACTTTGAATACGTGAATGTTCGTTATATGCAAGATGAAGTTCATGATACACAAGTAGGACATACTTCAGGTGATATCAATGCTAGTTTTATCAATGTAACAACGAATCAAATTCACGAACATAAGATTGCAGAAGTTTATCATACGAATTTGCGCATGATTGGAATTAATATTGGTTATACAATCAATTTCTGATAAAGTCTAGCAGTCAATTAGTTACTCAAAATAAGTAAAATAGTTCAAAGTTTCTTTTTGTATTACGTCCGATTTAAAGCAACCGCGTCTTTAAAACAGCGTTAAGTTTATAAACAGCACTATGAAACTACTACTCTTAACATCAATCAGTCTTTTGTTAACATCAAAAGCACTTTTCGGACAATGCAGCGTTCAATTAAACGATAGTTTATATTCGAACTATGATTTTGTCTTAAATGCAACAAATGTGACAGGTCAAGCACCTTTTCAATTCAATTGGACAATTACCGATGGAAATGGCATGTCAATTCCCTACACTCAAAACAACTATGGAGACAGTGTAACAATTAGCAGTCAAACAATCATGAATTCGTACGGTTGCATTATTTATCAACTATGCATGACCGACGCGTTAAATTGCACTACATGTACTCAAGCGGATACGAGTGGATTACAAGTACCTTTCAATTGTTTTTCTCAATTTTCAAGTATTTTAATCGCCCCGAACACTGTTTCAGTAACTTTAATGAACAATATTCCACCATTTCTAATTCAGCAACAATTTATGTCTTGGACAGATGGAAATGGACAAGCGCAAGGAATGCCATACATGGGACCGGGAACAGTTGTAAATTATACACCAGGTTCAAGTAATACAAGCAATCAATTCTTCTTGTGTATCATGACCAACTTGTCGACGGGAGGATGCATTAGTTGTGACTCTATTCCATATTCTTATTTAGGACTTGAAGAAGAAGCGTTAAGTAAGATGAAAATTTATCCTAACCCTTCTTCGGCAATCACAACTGTGTCAAGTGAAGTTGAATTATCGAATGCTGTTCTTACAGAAATGAATGGTCGCATAATTACAACGATTGCGGTTGCCGCTAAAAAAGAAATAGAAATTGATTTGTCACAGTTGCCAATTGGTATGTATTTAATTGACTTGACTACGGTTCAAGGTAATCACGTCAAGAAATTGATTCAAAAAAATTAATTATAAAAAAAGCGCTAATCGAATTGATTGGCGCTTTTCATTTTCTTATTTAGGAACATTAAAATCAGTAAATTTCTGTTCCAATTTCGATTCCGTATAATGCGGCACCCAGCCGCTCATGTCGATAAAAATACGAATGGCTTTCACGAATGGATTTGTTTCACCTGCGTCAAACCAGTGTTTTGTTCCGGCTGGAACTGAAATTAAATCGCCTTGTTCGCACAATAAATTAAAGACAGGTTCTGTTTCCAAGTTGAACCAAAACAAGCCTTGTCCATCTACAAAGAAGCGAATTTCATCTTCTGAATGAGTATGTTCTGAAAGAAACTTTGCACGAATGGCATTGTAATTTTCTGTCAATTTATTGATCGAAATCACATCTGCTGTTTGGTATCCTCCTTGCTCCATGAACGGAGTCAAATCTTTTGCATACGCAGCCAGAATATCTTCTTGAGTCGCTGCGTCATCAAATACAACGTCGCATGTCCATTGGTCAAAGAAAACGCCTCTTTCCTTGAAAAATGCTCTGATTTCTTCAGGGTTTCTAATTTCGATGTTCTTTTCTGGGATTGATAAAATTGCCATGCCTTCGGATTTGTGATTCGTGATTCGTGATTTGTGATTTGTGATTTGTAATTATGCATTTTTAAGCATCCATTCACATTGACAAAGGTATTCCAATGTTTCAAGATGACGTTTTGCTTCGAACAGATTTTTCCCCCATGCATACGTTCCATGTTTGCGCATGATGAACGAATGCTGCTCGATACGATTTACCTCATTGATTAAAGTTTGTTTGAACGCACTCATGTCTTGTGTATTGTCTAAAATTGGAATGTTTACCGCATTCTCATGCGTCGTTTGTCCGTCAAAACCTTTTTGAACTTCATACCCTTCAAAGGTAATTTGCGGGCCTAAAATCGCTGAGATCAACACTGGATAAACTGAGTGACTGTGAAGAATTACTTTCGTTTCAGGAAACAATTCATACAAGACACAATGAATTAAGGTTTCTGCAGAAGGTTTAACTCCAACAAAATCGCCAATTGCCAAACCATTCTTATCTACTGTGATAAAATCATTCGCTGTGAATTGCGATTTATCAACGCCACTGCGAGAAACCCAAATTGTTCCTTCATCATCTTTAAACGAATAATTTGTAGAAGTTGCAGGCGACCAACCTTTCGCGTTATAATGACGAATGGTTTCTGCGATTTGTTCCTTTAATGTTTCACGTGTCATGGTGCAAATATACATTTAGAAGTTAGAAGTTAGATATAGATTTTAGAAGTTAGATATAGATTTTAGAGGTTAGAAGATTGAATTAACAAAAAAACGCGTTCCCCTGTAGTGGAACGCGTTTTTACAACAATAAGATAAATTCGAAAATTTATCGGGGGAGAATAGAAACTTATTTAGCTAGGTTTTCTTTCACAAGCGCTGCGATCAGTTTTCCATCCGCTTTACCAGCCAATTTTCCTGAAAGCACACCCATTACTTTACCCATGTCTTGAGGTCCAGCTGCTCCAGTTGAAGCAATTGCGGCAACAACTTCTGCTCTTACTTCATCCTCGCTCATCATTTTAGGAAGGTATCCTTCAATAACTTGTGCTTGGAACAATTCGTCTGCCGCTAAATCCTCACGACCTTGTGTTTTATAAATTTCGTATGTTTCCATACGTTGTTTATGCAATTTAACACAAATCTTGATTGCAGTTTCATCAGATGCTTCTCCGTTTCCAGAAGTTGCTTCCAACAACAATTTTGATTTAATGTCACGCAAAACTGCCAATTTCTCTTTGTCTTTGGCAAGCATTGCATTTTTGATATCCGTATTAATTTGTTCTGCGAAGCTCATTAGTCAACGTTATCGTGTAAAAAATTATTACTTCTCAAAGTCGTTCCATTTTCATCAGATGAAATTCCGAAACGGCTATATGATTCTTCAGAACTTGGTTTAGAGTTGTCCAAATTGATGTTTCTTCTGATATACGCTGGTTCGTTTTCGAATTCAGCAATACCTTCCGCTTTTTTCAATTTGTTTGTGTACTCTTGAATTTTAGCCAAGCGCTCTTGCGTTCTTTTTTGTTGTTCTTCTGGAGAAAGAATCGTTTTAGCAGCAACGTGATCTAAACTCACTTTGTCTTCCATATCGTCTTCTAACAAGAAACGAACTACTTCTTCTTTCTTCGGTTCAACTGATTTTGATTCGCTTGCTGCATTCGCAACTTCCCAATCAAAACTCATTGTTTTTTGCTCTTCAACTTCCGCTTTGAACACGTTTTCCGGAGTTGGTGCTACAAAAGAATTTGTTGCTTCAACTTTAACTTCGTTCAATGCTTCTGGTTTCAAAAAAGGCTCTTCAACAACTGCTTTCACTTCAACTGCATTGTTGAATGTGTTTACTTGTGTTGGTGACTCTAAAGGAGCCACAATTTCATTTTTTGGCTCTTCATCCAATGTACGAACAGTTTTCACTGGCGCTTTTTCAAAACCCGTGATTGGGTGCGATTGAAAACCCGTTGCGATAAGCGTAACACTTAATTTGTCTCCTAATGTTGGATCGTAACCATGTCCCCAAATTACATCTGCCGTAGAACCTGCTTCTTCTTGGATGTAGTCAGTGATTTCCGTGATTTCGTCCATCAATACTTCCTTATCACCATAAGTGATGTTCAACAAGACGTATTGTGCACCGCTAATATCATTATCATTTAACAAAGGAGAATTCAATGCTTGTTGAACTGCTGATGTTGCTCTGTTCTCTCCTTCAGCTGCTGCGCTACCCATAATTGCAACACCGCTATCTTTCATTACCGTTCTCACGTCATTGAAATCTACGTTGATTGCACCTGTAACAGCAATTACTTCAGCGATACCCTTTGCAGCCGTTGTTAAAACGTCATCTGCTTGAGCAAAAGCATTTCCAATTGTTAAATTACCTGTAATCTCTCTTAAACGCTCATTGTTGATTACCAATAAAGTATCAACGTTTTCACGCATTTTATCCATTCCTTCTTCTGCTTGTTGTCTTCTTTTACGTCCTTCAAAGTTGAAAGGAACTGTAACAATCCCAACAGTCAAAATACCCATTTCTTTTGCTACTTGTGCAATAACTGGAGCAGCACCTGTACCAGTACCACCGCCCATTCCTGCTGTAACGAAAACCATTTTCGTATTTTTTCCTAGCAATTCACGAATTTCTTCAATGTTTTCAATTGCTGCATTCATTCCAATTTCAGGAATTGCACCAGCACCACGACCTTCAGTCAAAGATGGCCCTAATTGAATTTTATAAGGAACTGGAGAAATATCCAATGCTTGACGATCCGTATTACATACGATAAAGTCCACACCGATAATTCCTTGACCGTACATGTGGTTAACTGCGTTGCTTCCACCTCCACCAACACCAATTACTTTTATAATTGAAGCTGTGTCTTTTGGCAAATCGAATTCCATATTCTCTCTCTTTTTATTGTTGTTGTTGTTTCTTTATTTCTTGTGTAACATTTCTCGCTAAATCCATGTTACTTTTCTATTCCTTATTCTTCTTCTGCGAACCAATCTTTACCTTTCTTAACGATCGTATCGAAGAAAGATCCTCTGTTTTTCTCAGAGTGTGTTTTTACCGATCCTGCACTTGCAGCTTCTACAGTAACACCGCTTTTTTCCAATGCTTCGAATCCTTTCAAAACCAAACCAATACCTGTTGAGTACATTGGACTTGTTAGGTTTTCGATGTGATTGTTATTTGCTAAGTGCTCAGTTGGGTAACCGATGCGTGTATCCATTCCAGTGATGTACTCGAACAATTGCGTGATGTGTTTCATTTGAGCTCCACCACCTGTTACAACGATTCCACCAATTAACTTTTTGCTATAACCAGAATTCAAGATTTCGTAATGAACTAAATCAATGATTTCTTCCATACGCGCTTGAATAATGCTCGCCAAGTTGCGGATTGTAATTTCTTTAGGATCACGACCTCTCAAACCTGGGATGCAAACGATTTCGTTTTCTTGACTTTCAGAAGCCAAAGCAGAACCAAATTTCGTTTTCAACATTTCAGCTTGACGCTTCATGATTGTGCAACCTTCTTTGATATCTTCTGTGATTACATTTCCACCGAAAGGAATAACAGCAGTGTGACGAATAATTCCTTCATGGAAAATCGCAACGTCTGTCGTACCACCACCGATATCAACCAAAACTACACCAGCCTCTTTTTCTTCATCTGACAAAACAGCATCAGCAGAAGCGATTGGCTCAAGAATAATTTCTTTCACTTCCAATCCTGCTTTTTGCACACATTTGTTGATGTTCAACAAAGCACCAACGTGTCCAGTAATAATGTGGAAATTCGCCTCAAGACGACGTCCCAACATACCGATTGGATCTTTAATTCCTTGTTCGTTATCGATGATGTATTCTTGAGGAAGAACTGTAATAATTTCTTCACCTGGTTGCATCACCAATTTGTACATATCTTCAACTAAGGCATCAATATCCTTTTGTGAAATTTCATTATCGATTTGATCACGTGTATGAATTCCGCGGTGTTGTAAACTTTTAATGTGTTGACCAGCGATACCAACATTTACAGAACCGATTGTCAATGAACCTTCAACGCGTTCTTGCGCTTCATCAACAGCTACGCGAATTGATTGAACCGTTTTCTCGATATTCGAAACCATACCACGCATCACACCAAGGGATTCGCTTTTTCCCATTGATAAAATCTCGATTTTCCCGTGTTCGTTTTTCTTACCAACGAAACAAGCAATCTTAGTAGTTCCAATATCTAGTCCAACAATAATTTTTGACATATTACTCAATTTTTTCTTCTTCAATATAGCCTTCAACAGTCTTACAAACGATCTGATTATCGTACTTCAAACTTATTTCTTCGTACTTATCCCATCCTTCGTATGGAATTCCTTCCTCGTAAAAAATCTTCAGCTTCTTAAACTTCTCTTTTACTTCATCGTCAGTTGCAGCCGTACCGAATATAATTTTTTGTCCTCCAACCAGCGGTATCAGTACAAAATCACCGTTTTTCTTTAAGTGAATTTGGCCAATGAGAGACTGCATTAGTGGATCGTTACAAACATAATTGGAAATACGATACACATCATCTAATTTTCGAATACTTTTCAAGGTATCGTTGTTAATAATTTCTGGTACCGAAACAGAGGAAATTCTGTCCTTAATATAACCTGTAACCACCACAACTCGAGCAGTATGCAACGAAGAAGAATTCATCACAAAACCATCTTCATCCAAGTAAAAAGTTTCATCGTATTTATTGAAAATTCGAGCGATTGGTTTTCGCAAAACAACATCGATTCTCCATTTCGAACCGAGCGTAGTATAAACCTTAACCTCCTTAACTTCAGTCATTTTCCTGATGAAGTTTTCCACTTCTGCAACTTTAAGATCTTTTTGTGCTTGTCCATTAAACGTAAAACCATTTCGTTTTAAACGCAATTTCAACTCATCTTCCGTTAAAAATGACTCATCTTTCACAGAAATAAATACATCTACATCCTCCAAAACCGTATCCGCTTGTGCCGATTGCGTCATTTGCATTAACACAATCACAGCAATGGCAAACGCAATCCACAAACCTCGTTTTAACCACTTTTTCATGATAAGGCTTTTTTAAGTGGTTCAACAATTCGATCAATATCTCCAGCGCCAATCGTTAATACTATTCCTTCATCAATGCTAGAAACATAGTTCAACGCATCTAAGGCTGGAAGCAATTGTTTCGTTTTTGCGGTAATTTTATCCAACAATACATCGCTCGTTACACCAGGAATTGGTTCTTCTCGTGCAGGATAAATTGGCAATAAAACCACTTCATCCAATTGCGAAAGTTCATGCGCAAAACCGTCAAAGAAATCGCGGGTTCTTGAAAATAAATGTGGTTGGAAAATTCCTGTGATTTTTTGGTTTGGATAAAGTAAACGAACTGATGAAACCAAGGCATGAATCTCTGTTGGATGATGCGCATAATCGTCAATGTACACCAATTTCTCTGTGCGCACTTTGTATTCAAAACGACGTTTTACACCTCTGAACGATTGAAGTCCGAAACGAATTTCTTCTTCACTTAATCCTAAAAACTGCGATAAAGCAATACACGCAACCGCATTTTCTGCATTGTGAATTCCAGGGATTCCTAATTCAATAGCGTTTAAAATTACACTTGGCGTTAGAACATCCATTAAAAATTTCCCTTGTTCAAAGCGCAAATTGTTTCCTGAATAATCCGCTGTTTTGGATTCAATGGCATACGAAATAGTTGGTGCTTCTGAAGCAAGATCCAATCCTTCTTTCTTTACCAAACAACCTTTCGGATTGATGAGGGCGGCGTATTTTTGAAAACCTTCCAAGAAAACAGATGCATCACCATAAATGTCCAAATGATCAGGATCTGTTGATGTAATGATAGACGCAAAGGGTGTTAATTTCAAAAATGAACGATCAAATTCATCAGCTTCAATTACAGTGTATTCGCTTGTCGGATTCAACACCAAATTGGATGAAAAATTCGTTGCAATTCCACCTAAAAAAGCGTTGCATTTCAAATGCGATTCGTTCAAGATGTGCGCTAACATGGAACTCGTTGTCGTCTTTCCATGCGTTCCTGCAACACCTAATCCCAATGATTGACGTGTTAACAATCCTAACACTTCAGAACGTTTGAAAAGATTAGTCGTTTGCTCTTGGAAAAATACCAATTCGCCCATTCCTTTAGGAATCGCTGGTGTATAAACAACTAAAGTTTTATTGTTCTCTTTAAATTGACTTGGAACAGTTGATCCCAAATCTTCGAAGTGAATTGAAATTCCTTCATTTTGCAATTCATCGGTTAAGGGCGAAGGTGTTTTGTCGTAACCACCCACTTCCCAACCAATTGCATTGAAATAGCGTGCTAGAGCAGACATACCAATTCCACCAATACCAATAAAATAGGCACGATTAAAATTTGATAACTGTACTGAATCTAGCTTTTCCATTTCCTTTATTCTATAATTGCTGCTTATTTCGCAGTCGTAATCTTTTCTAATTCATCAACGATTGATTCCGTTGCTTTTGGTTTACCCAATTTTGCAATTTCATCCGCCAATTGTGCTTGTTGCGTTTCATTCTTCAACAAGTCCAACACAGCTGGAATCAAGGTTTCTTTCGCTTCTACATCTTTTACAAGTAAAGCAGCCGATTTCTCAACCAAGGCCATCGCGTTTTTCGTTTGATGATCTTCCGCAACATTTGGACTTGGAACCAAAATCACTGGTTTTTTAATCAAGCACAATTCAGAAACTGAAATAGCTCCGGCACGCGAAATAATCACATCCGCCATTGCATAAGCCAAATCCATTCGATCGATGAATTGCACTAATTTGATTCCTTCGTATTCGTTTCCTTTTAATTGCTCATTCAAATCGTTGAAGTACAATTTTCCCGATTGCCACAATACTTGAACACCCGTTTCTTTTAAATCCGAATAATGATTCATCATTGCTTGGTTCAAAGTACGCGCTCCCAAACTTCCACCAATTACCAAAATTGTTTTCTTAGTTGGATCCAATTTGTAATACTCAAAAGCTTCATCACGTTTTCCTTCGATGTTCACCATTTCAAAACGAACAGGATTTCCAGTCAAAGTAATTTTCTCTTTTGGAAAGAAACGCTCCAAACCTTCGTAAGCTGTACAAAGTGAATTCACGTTTTTCGCCAGTAATTTATTCGTTTTTCCGGGGAAGGAATTTTGCTCTTGTACTAAGGTTGGTATTCCAAGCATTGTTGCTGCTTTTAATGTTGGACCACTTGCGTAACCACCAACACCAACAACAACTTGAGGCTTAAAATCTTTCAAGATGCGACGAGCACGCAGCATACTTTTAATGATTTTAAACGGCAACAAGAAATTCGACAAGGTTAATTTTCGTTGTAAGCCAGCGATTGTCAATCCTTCAATTTTATATCCCGCAGCAGGAACTTTTTCCATTTCCATTTTCCCAATTGCACCCACAAATAAAATGGCTGCCTCAGGATTGCGTTTTTTTATTTCATCAGCAATGGCAATAGCAGGAAAGATATGTCCTCCTGTTCCACCACCTGATATTACTACACGTTCTATTTTCATTCTTCAACAAATGAGTTTAACGAATCTTCTTTAGTTTCTTTTGACGTTTTCTTTTCTTGCGAATACGCAATACTTTGAACGATTCCCATTGCCACACATGTCATGATTAAGGCAGAACCTCCCATTGCTAACAATGGCATATTTTGTCCAGTAACTGGGAACACACCTGTACAAACCAACATGTTCACTGAAGCTTGACTAAGCAATAAAATTCCAATTCCCAAGCAAGCATACGTCTCGAATAAGCGGTCGGATTTTAAACCAATACGAATGATTCTATACAACATAATTAAATACAAGAGCATTAAAAATACAGCCGAGAATAATCCAAATTCTTCAACAAAACTGGAATAGTAGAAATCGGCATAGGCTTCTGGTAAGTATTCTTTCAATTTCCCATCACCTACCCCTTGTCCTAAAAATGAACCATTAAAAATGGCCAGTTCGGCATTCATCGATTGTGCATTTGTTAGCACATCGTTGTCATTCTCCATTTTGTTCAAAATCCTGTTTTCCCAGGTTTCGTAACGAGGTAAAATGTTTAAATCCGGCGCTGCTTTGTGCAAGGCAATCACTAAACCGAGAGCAGCTACCCCACCGGCAACCGTTAAAAATATCTTTATCAGAGGAACTCGTCCAACGAAAAGTACGGATAAACTAATAGCGAAAAGTATGGCGGCTGTTGAGAAATTATCCTTAACAATCAATCCACAAATAACAATAACAGGAAAAATAACAGGCCAAAAACCTTCTTTCCAACTATTCAATTTATCTTTTTTCTTCTCTAATAAACGAGCTACATAAATGAGCAAAGCCAATTTTGCAAAATCCGAAGACTGGAATGTTAACCCTACGAACGGAATCTTCACCCAACGTCCTGCACCATTTACATTCGTTCCGAAGAAGAACGTAAAAAGCATTAATCCAATCCCTAGATAAAAGCCGAACTTGGATAATTGCGCAATGTATTTCGGATCTTTCCGATGAATCCAGAACATTGCAGCAAATCCAATTAAGACATAAATGAAATGTTTAAATAGGTATTTGAACGGACTTCCTCCTTCAATTTTCACAAGGATTGGAACAAAGCTATATACACTCACTAATGAAAAAGCAAGCATAATCAGCGTGATGATCCAAAGCACCCTGTCACCTTTTAAATATTTCAAGTATTCTCTCATCTAGACTTGAACCAGTTTTAAAAAATCTTCAAATTCTTTTTTGTTTTCTTCCCAGTTTTCACCTGTTGCTGTAAACATTAATATTGTTTGAGGTGCTTTTACCATTTTCAAAAAATGAAACGCTTCTTCAACAGATTGAGTCCCAACACAATTTTTAATTTTATCCAACCAGTGATTCTCCAAATTAAAGATGGATGAATCGTAGGAAATTACGGCAGACAAATTATTCAGCAACAATTCATCATCAGCCAACGCTTTTGCAATCACAGCGCCATTTCCAATCCAAATTGCTGGAAAGGGAAACGAATGCAAGGTATTTGCAATCAAACTTGGCGTCGGATTGAACCAAGAAAACACATCCATTCCCCACAATTTGCCGTGAGGTCGAATGCTCGATTCGTTCAGTTGATGTAGACTTTCACGTCTTGCTTCCAACAAACGATCTTCCGTACGAGTGCCTAATTTTTCACTCATCTTCTTTTCTTATAAAGAACGAACGGCTTCTTTGAACTGATTTCCGCGGTCTTCGTAGTTTTCGAATAAATCGAAACTTGCACACGCTGGAGATAAAAGAACTGTTTCATCTTTCTTCGCCAAACGATAACCGTAAGCAACAGCTTCCATAGCTGAACGTGCTTCAACAATTGTATCAACCACTCCTGTGAATGATTCGATCAATTTTTTGTTGTCAACACCCAAGCAAATGATTGCTTTTACTTTGTCGCGAACTAAGTCTGTTAATTCAGAATAATCGTTTCCTTTATCAACACCACCAACGATCCAAACTGTTGGTTGCTCCATGCTTTCAAGTGCAAACCAAGTAGAGTTTACATTTGTTGCTTTTGAGTCATTGATGAACTCAATTCCGTGAACTTTCGCCACGAATTCTAGGCGGTGTTCTACATTGACAAAGTCTTCAAGACTTTCTCTCACAACTTCTTTCCTAATTTCTAGGATTCTTGACGCGATACCTGACGCCAAAGAATTTTGGGTGTTGTGTTTACCCTTAAGTGCTAAATCGTGAATTGACATAGTGAGTTGTTCGTTTATGTTTATTGTTATTTGTTGTTCGTCTGCAAAGCCACCAACTTCTTGTTCTTTCACAAGAGAGAAAGGGGCAGTTTTGGCATTAATCAATCGTTTTTCGACTTCTGCCTGAATAATCGGATCATCAAAATTGTAGATGAACCAATCGTTGTTTGTTTGGTTTTGTAGAATACGGAATTTCGAATCCACGTAATTCTGCATTTCATAATTGTAGCGATCCAAATGATCAGGTGTGATGTTTGTTAGAATGGCGATATCCGCTCTAAAATCAAACATGTCATCCAATTGGAATGAACTCAATTCGAGCACGTACCAATCGAAGTTTTCTTCTGCAATTTGTTTCGCAAAGCTTTTACCAACGTTACCTGCTAAACCAACGTTAATTCCAGCTTTTTTAAGGATGTGATAGGTCAACATTGTTGTCGTTGTCTTCCCATTACTTCCAGTTATTGCTATCGTTTTCGCATTTGAGTAATATCCTCCGAATTCAATTTCAGAAATGATTTTTACTCCTTTTTCGCGTAATTTTTTAATCAGCGGTGCTTTGTCTGGAATACCTGGTGATTTAATTACTAAATCAGCATTCAGAATTCGTTCTTCTGAATGTTTTCCTTCTTCCCATTCAAAGCCATTCTCCGTTAATTCAGTTTTGAATTCATCTTTGATTGCTCCGAAATCAGAAACAAACACATTCCACCCCATTTTTTTTGCTAAAATGGCAGCACCAACACCGCTTTCTCCGGCACCAAGAATGGCAATATGTTTATTCAATCCGTCCACGTTTATCTCAATTTCAATGTTACAATTGTGATTACTGCAAGCAAAACACCGACAATCCAGAAGCGCGATACGATTTTCGCTTCATGTAAGCCTTTTTTCTGATAATGATGGTGCAACGGTGCCATGAGGAAGATGCGCCTTCCTTCACCAAAGCGTTTTTTCGTGAGTTTGAAATATCCTACTTGAAGTACAACGGATAAATTCTCTACCAAGAACACACCCGCTAATACAGGAATCAATAATTCTTTCCGAATTGAAATCGCAAAAACAGCGATAATTCCACCCAACGCCAATGAACCTGTGTCGCCCATGAATACTTGTGCCGGATAAGAATTATACCACATGAATCCAATACACGCTCCCACAAAGGCGGCTATAAAAATCACGAGTTCCTCGGCGAGCGGTATGTACATTACATCGAGGTAATCAGCAAATTTTGCATTGGAGCTGACATAGGCTAAAACGGCAAGTGCGAGTCCAATAATTGCAGATGTTCCAGAAGCTAAACCATCCAAACCATCTGTCATGTTTGCACCATTTGAAACAGCGATTACGATGAAAATAACAATCGGAATAAACAATAACCAACCGAATGATTTGTTTGAATCACCGATTAACCAGTTGTAATTGAACTCATTTCCTTTAATGAAAGGAATTGTCGTTGTCATATCATCGGTTTTGATCCACTTGTAATTCTCGTCTTTTCCATTCGTATGTTGATGCGTAACGAATTGCTCATCCGCTTGTAACTTGTAATCAGCAGAAACGCGTTTGTGAACAGAAACATCATTGTTGAAATACAAAATGCACCCAACGATTAAACCAACACCAATTTGTCCAACTACTTTGAAGCGCCCAGCAAGACCCTCTTTGTTTTTTCTGAAGACTTTGATGTAATCATCTAAGAAACCAATTAAGCCCAACCAAATCGTTGCAATTATCATTGTGATTACATAGATGTTGTGCAATTTGGCGAACAAAAGTGTTGGTATTAAAATCGCTGCAAGAATGATGATTCCACCCATTGTTGGCGTTCCAGATTTTTCAATTTGTCCTGCCAAACCAAGATCACGAACCGTTTCACCGATTTGTTGTCTTCTCAACAAGTTGATTAATTTCTTTCCGAAGAAAATCGAAACAATCAAGGAAGTAATCAATGCCATTGCGGCACGGAAAGAGATAAATTGAAACAACCCAGCACCAGGGAAGTTAAAAGAATCAAGATAGTCGAATAAATAGTAAAGCATTATTTCTCTAGTTTTTTGAATAATTCAATCGTTATCTGCATGTCATCAAAGTCGTGTTTTACTCCTTTGATTTCTTGGTATTTTTCGTGACCTTTTCCTGCAATCAAGATGATATCACCTTTTTCTGCCATGGAAACTGCTGTTTTTATGGCTTGTTCACGGTCCAAAATGGAAAGTGTTTTTTTGAAATGTTGTCCTTCAACTCCTGCCATCATTTCATCTAAAATCACTGCTGGATCTTCTGAACGTGGGTTATCAGAAGTAAGAATGACTTTATCGCTCATTTCACATGCGATTGCCGCCATTTTTGGACGTTTTGCTTTGTCGCGATCCCCACCACAACCTACAACAGTATAGACTGTTTCGTTTTTCGTGCGGATATTCGCAATGGTTTTCAAAACATTTTCTAAGGCATCTGGTGTATGCGCATAATCAACAATAGCCGTAATTCCTGAAGTTGTTTGGAAGTATTCAAAACGTCCTTCAACCGATTCCAAGTTGCTCAACACCGTCATCACTTCCGTTGTGTCTTCCCCAAGCAATTGACTTACAGCAAACACAGCCAATAAATTGTATGCATTGAAATCGCCAATTAAACGTGTCCATAATTCAACCCCGTTCATGTTCAACACCAAACCAGAAAACTGATTTTCGATTACTTTCACTTTGAAGTCAGCTGGTGATTTAAGCGCGTATGTATGTTTTTCAGCCTTAGTGTTTTGCAACATCACCAAGCCATTTTTGTCATCTACATTTGTCAACGCAAAAGCATCTGCACTCAAATGATCAAAGAATGCTTTTTTCACGTTGATGTACTCAGCGAAGGTTTTATGGTAATCCAAATGATCGTGTGTGATATTCGTAAAAACACCACCGGCGAAATCCAAACCAGTAACTCTATGTTGGTGAACCGCGTGCGAGCTCACTTCCATGAAGCAATGTGAACATCCGTCTTCCACCATTTGTGCTAACAAAGCGTTCAATGAAACCGGATCTGGTGTTGTGTGTGTTGAAGCAATTGCTTGGTCACCAATTTTATTGACAACCGTTGAAAGTAAACCACAGTGAAAACCAAGTTTCGTATATAAATTGAATAACAAAGTAGTTGTCGTTGTTTTACCATTCGTTCCAGTAACACCGACCAATTTCAAATTTTTCGAAGGATGATTGTAGAAATTCGTTGCGGCCAATGCCAAGCTTTTTGACGTATTCTCAGTGACAATCAATGTTACATCACTTGGAACTTCAATAGCGTGATCAGCAAACACAACTTTACATCCCGCTGCAATTACAGCTGGAATAAAATCATGTCCGTCAACAGCAGAACCTTTGATTGCAAAAAACGCTGTTCCTTCTTTCGCTTTTCTAGAATCGAACACCAATTCAGAAATTTGCACATCAGAAGAACCAGACCGCTTAACAATCTCAATTCCTTCAACTATGTCTTTTAAATTTTTCACTTATTAATCCATTTTCAATTCAACCACTCCACCTTTAAACACTGGTCTTCCAGCAGGAATAGATTGTTCAACAACTTTACCGTAGCCAACAACATGTGCCGACATTCCTTTTGATTCGATTAAATAAACCGCATCTCGTGCACTCAATCCAATGACATTTGGCACAGCATTTTTACTAATGTGTTTTGATTTCAATTCAACACGACTTCCATCCTTTTTCGTTGAAAACCATTCACCATTTTCTTTGATGTAATAGTTAACATCTAGTAATTTGTAGATTCTCAATAAATCATAGCGACTACCATTCATAGAAACTGGAGCGATGCGTTTCTTTTTCGGACCTTCATTAATTGCATGGTGATATTTTAAGGTAGAAGCGTACACTTTATTCGCGATAGCAGCGAAAACAGTTCCTGATACTGTCGCTCCATAAATATCTTTTGAAGGAGCTGAAATCACAACGATACACGAGTAAATCGGCTCATCAGCAGGGAAGTAACCAACGAACGATGCTTGGTATTTTTCTTCTCCTTTTTTACCATAGCTTTGATCTTCATTCAGAATTCGCGCTGTTCCGGTTTTTCCAGCGATTGAAAATTGAGAAGAAGTTAGTTTAGAACCAGTTCCTCCATCTTTCATAACACCTTCAAGACAAGACTGAAGAATATTCAATGTATTATCCGAACAAATTTTGTCTTTAATAACAACTGGAGAAAACACCTTTACAATTTCTGCCCCACGACGAATTTCTTTCACAAATTGTGGTCGAACGAATTTTCCTCGATTCGCAACAGCATTATAAAATGCTAATGTTTGTAATGGAGTTTGTTGTACCTCGTAACCAATCGCCATCCACGGCAAAGAAATTCCTGACCAGTTTGGACTTCCAGGACGATAAACTGTTGGATTCGGTTCACCTTCCAATTCAATACCTAGCGGTTCTGTTAATCCAAATTGCTCCAAACGATCAATGAAAGCTTGTGGCTCATCGCGGTATGCTCGGTAAATTACGCGTGCAATCACATTGGATGATTTTTCAAAAGCACGTTTAATTGTAATTCTTCCGTAACCACCTTCATGTGCATCTTTCAATGTACGATTATGGAAAGTATATTCTCCAAATGCATTTACAGTATCGTTGATGTTAATTTTTTCATCTTCCAATGCAGCCATTAATGAAGCTAATTTGAAGGTTGAACCGGGAACCTCTTTACGCCCGATTGCATAGTTATAACTTTCGTAATAATTACCATCCTTCTCTTCTGTAAGATTCGCAATTGCTTTCACGAATCCAGTTTTAACATCCATTACGATTACACAACCATTTTTCGCACCTTGCAAACGCAATTGTCGCTCCAATTCAGAAGAAGCAACCTCTTGAATTTCCTTATCGATTGAAGTGACAACATCAGCTCCTTCAACACTTTCTTTAACAATTTGTCCTGTTTTTTTCCAACCTGTAGAAATCTTTTGCTCGATTTCTTCACCTGGTTCACCACTTAAATATTGATTGTAAGCTCCTTCAATACCAACTGCTAAAATTTTTCCGTCGTTGTCTTGATAATAACCCAAGGTTCTTTTCATCAATTCCCCGTGTGGGCGTTTTCTAAGGATAGTCTCCTCTGTATCAATCAAACCACCTTTCAATCTTCCTAACTTGAATATTGGTAGAGAGGACAATGCTTTTCGTTCTTCGTTCGTCACTTTTTTACGGATCAGTAGATAACGACTTTTACGTTGGCGACCAGTACGAATCATATTTTCATATTCGCGTGACGTTTTATCAGGATACATTTTAGCTAATCCACTTGCCAAGTTTGTCACTTCAGCATCGAAGGTCTTTTGATCAACGACGGTTGGATCCATGTGAATATCATAGAACGAAACAGATGTTACCAATGGCGTATAATTGATGTCTAAGATTTCTCCTCTTCTAGGAATTCGTTTCACAGTGCGAATTGGCATTTTCTCTTCTGTTGAAGCAGAAAAAACATTCGAACGACCTTCAAATTGAATCGAAACTGTTTTGAATAAAACAATCAACATAATCACAACAAACCCGAAATAAATCAAGTAAGCCCTCCAGAATATGTCTTTCTTTTCGTTCATTTATTAATTCTCCTTTTTCAAACGAATCACCTTCGTTTTGTTTTGTGTTTCTTTTAATCCTTTTGGTCCCAATTTCTCAACCAATCGATATCTACGTGTAACCTCTTCCATTTTTGCTTTTGACTCAATGTAATCGGCAGTCATTTCATCCAATTCCTTTTGAGTGGTATCAACATCTTTCGAAAGTTGCTTTCCGTAATACCCTTTTCCAACAATTAACAAGAGCAGAAAAATGATGAAGAAGATAAAGTTGAGGTTGTTCAACACAAATTCACGTGTTAAAAAATCCCCATTCAGAATTTGAGTAAAGGCATTCGGTTTCGCATTCTTCGGTTTAGATTTTGTTTTCTTCTCCTTTTGCGCAACCTTCTTTGCCGCTTCCTCAGCAACTTCTTTATCTATGTATTCATTATCAGCCATTCTTTTCTGCTATTCTAAGTTTGGCGCTTCGTGCACGTGTATTTAATTCTATTTCTTCTTCATTCGGAATAATTGGATGGCGATTCACTTCTGTGAAAGGCTTCAATACGTTTCCAAAAAAGTCTTTTGTTATTTCACCGTGAATTGATCCACGCTTCATGTAATTTTTTACCAAGCGATCTTCCAAGGAATGATACGACATCACTACAAGCTTTCCTCCTGGCGCCATCACATCAGCTGTTTGTTCAAGGAATTTCTCCAAGACTTCCAATTCTTGATTCACTTCAATTCGAATCGCTTGAAAGACTTGTGCAAAAAACTTGTGTTCTTTGAATTTTGGAGCACATTTCCCCAAAACTTCCATAAGATCGTTTGTTGTATTGATCTTTTTTGAAGCACGTGCTTTTACAATTTCTCCTGCAATTTTTCGTGCATTTGAAAGCTCTCCGTAACTTCTAAAGATTTTCACCAATTCGAATTCGTCATATTCATTCACGACGCTTTTGGCGCTCAATTCACCATGCTTGTTCATACGCATATCCAAAGGCGCATTTGCACGAATGGAAAAACCACGCGTTTCCTCATCGAATTGGTGGGACGAAACACCAAGATCGGCCAAAATTCCGTCTACGTGTTTAATTCCCAATAAGCGCAAGTGGTTAGAGATAAAAGCAAAATTGGCTGCTACGAAGTAGAAATTATCCGCTTCCCAAGCATTTTCTTTTGCATCAGGATCTTGATCAAAAACAATCAATTTGCCTTTGCTGCTTAACTTTTTATAAATCTCTTTTGAATGTCCGCCACCGCCAAAAGTGACATCCACATAAACACCATCTGGATTAATTGTTAATCCCTCGATGCATTCATGCAGCATTACTGGTATGTGGTACGTAGTATTATTCTCCATTGTCTAAATCACCCATTACTTCATCCGCCAAATCGGCGAAATCTGCCATGTTTCCTTCGATCATATCGAAGTATTTAGACTTATCCCAGATTTCAATTCGATCGTTGTATGCGATGAGCATAACATCTTGATTCAAACCTACACGCTCCATATGAGCAGTTGGAATCAAGATACGACCGGCATTATCCAAAGCGACCAATTTTGCTCCTTGATGGAACAAACGATAAAACATTCGGTTCTTTGGTTTAAACAAATTCATTTTCGACAGTTTTTCACTGATTTTCTCCCACTCTGTTAGCGGGTACAATGTCAAACAATCTTCAAATCCTTTATTCAGCATGAAATCACGTTGAGTTGCAGGAGAAAGCTGCTTCCGTAAACCGGAAGGAAATAAAAAACGCCCTTTCGCGTCCACTTTTACTTCAAATTCTCCTACTAAGCCTGCCATGACATAAATAATGGGTAAAATTAGTGGATTTCTACCACTTTTTACCACCAGTTTTCTAATTGTTAATAAATTCTAACGATAGAACTTCTTTTTTGTTTCGTTTTATGGAAACATTTTAAATCAAATATACTGTATTTCTTGTGATTTTAATGAAAAGTGGTAAAATGTGGTAGGTTTTAATCAATTTTTTACGACTCATGGTTATTAACATTTTATCGACAGGTTATTAACATTTTTTAAACTTGGACGCATTTGTTTTTGAATGCTTATTTTTGCCCCATGTCAAAAGAATTAAAAGCATGGTTGATGCTAGCTGTTTTAGCATGCGTTTGGGGAAGTTCATTCATTCTAATGAAGAAAGGAATGTTTGCTAGCGATGGGACAGCTATTTTTTCAGATTCACAAGTTGGAGCACTTAGAATGTTAATTGCAGGAAGCATCTTACTTCCATTTGCAATTCGAGCTGTCACTAAAATAAAAACCTTCAGACAATTCTTACTTCTAGGCATTGTCGGCTTATCGGGTAATTTTTTTCCTGCCTTTCTATTTACGTATGCCGAAACAGGTTTATCATCAGGTTTCGCAGGGATGCTAAACAGTTTTACACCAATTTTCACAATTCTTATCGGTTTTTTCATTTATAAAATTCGATTGACGCCTATTCAATTAATTGGCGTAGCAATTGGCTCAGTTGGAATTGTATTATTGATGATTGCAGGAAAAAGCTTGTCGATGACGGGAACTTGGTATCACATTCTTGCAATCGTTTTAGCAACTTTATTTTATGCAATTAGTTTGACTACCATAAAATATAAACTTCAAGAATTTAAATCATTTGAAATCACCTCACTGGCCTTTTTAATCATATTAATACCGTCAATCGCCGCTAATTTTCAATTTGGGACCTTAAAAACACTTCAAGAAAACCCAAACGCCTGGGAAGGGCTTGGATACATCTCCATTCTTGCCATTGTAGGTACAGCTTTGGCCGTGATTTTATTTAATCAATTAATCAGTACATCTTCTGCCTTGTTCGCAAGCAGCGTCACTTACTTTATCCCCATTGTGGCGGTGCTTTTTGGAATCAGCTACGGTGAAAAAATTGGCTGGGGACAAGTTGGGTCAATGTTCATTGTTTTGAGTGGTGTATTTATTGCCAACTACTGGCCTTTGGTAAAAGATCGACTTTTTAAAGTAAAATAATCTCAACACACTTGTGTTATAAACTTTTTTATCTATCTTTGTCGTCCGAATTTTAGGAAAAATAATTTAAAACAAGCTATATGTACGCAATTGTAGAGATAGCAGGGCAGCAGTTTAAAGTGCAAAAAGACCAAAAAATCTTTGTACACAGATTGGCAGCAGAAAAAGGAGCAAAAATCGAATTCGATCGCGTTCTTTTGGTTGACAACGGTGGAAAGATCAATGTTGGCGCCCCAGCTATAGCAGGTGCTTCGGTAACTGCAGAAGTATTGGATCACGTTAAAGGTGATAAAGTAATCGTTTTCAGAAAGAAAAGAAGAAAAGGTTACAAAAAGAAAAATGGACATCGTCAAAGTTTTACTTCGATTACCATTAAAGACATTAAAGCTTAATAAGAACTTTCCAATCTAATTGGAGTTAAAATTTAGAAACAATGGCACATAAAAAAGGAGTCGGTAGTTCGAAAAACGGACGTGAATCACATAGTAAAAGACTTGGTGTTAAGATTTTTGGTGGTCAAGCTGCAATTGCAGGAAACATCATCATTCGTCAAAGAGGAACTCAACATCACCCAGGAGAAAATGTTGGTATTGGAAAAGACCACACATTATATGCTTTGGTTGACGGTCAAGTTGCATTCCGTAAGAAAAAAGATAATCGTTCGTTTGTATCGGTAGTTCCATTTGAGACTGCTGAAGCATAAGAATTGATATACAATTTTAAAAAGCGAGTCTCGAATTAACGTGACTCGCTTTTTTTATGCACCTACTTTCCTTTTTTCATTGAACCAAGTAAAAAAGGAAGAAATAAATGGCTCGCTTGCAAAGTGTAATCCCATTTAATTATTAAATTCGCACATATAAAAACATAGTAAAGATGCTTGAAATCACCCGCATTCGAACAGAAAAAGAAGCCATTATCGAAGGGCTTAAGAAACGAAATCTTGACGTAACAGAAACGTTGGATCAAATCTTAGCTGCTGATGCCAATTGGAGATCAGCGAAAACTTCTTTGGAATCCATTTCGGCAGAGTTAAACATCTTAGCGAAAGAGATTGGTGATTTATTCAAGCAAGGCAAACAAGATGAGGCAAATGCTGCTAAAGCAAAAACAGCTGATTTGAAAGCCAACGAAACTGACTTGAAAGCAAAAGTGGATGAGTACGAAAAGGAAATTACACAATTGCTTTATACTATTCCAAATGTTCCAAACGAATTAGTTCCAGCTGGAAAAAATGAATTGGACAATGAAACCGTTTATGAATTCGGTGAAAAGAGAACATACGATTTCGAGCCACTTCCTCACTGGGATTTAGCAAAAAAATATGATTTAATCGATTTTGAACTTGGCGTTAAAGTAACTGGAGCAGGTTTTCCATTCTACAGAGGCAAAGGCGCAAAATTACAACGTGCATTGATTTCATTCTTTTTAGACGAAGCTGATAAAGCGGGTTACGAAGAATTCATTCCACCATTGATGGTAAATGAAGCAAGTGCATACGGTACAGGACAATTACCGGATAAAGAAGGTCAAATGTATTATATGCCAGTAGATGATTTTTACATGATTCCAACTGCCGAGGTTCCTTTGACAAATATTTACCGTGATGTTATTTTACCATCAGATGATTTCTCAATTAAATTGACAGGTTACACGCCTTGTTTCCGAAGAGAAGCAGGATCGTATGGTAAAGATGTGCGTGGATTAAATCGCTTGCACCAATTTGATAAAGTTGAAATTGTACGAATCGAGCATCCTGATAACACAGCGAAAGCGTTAGAAGAAATGTTGGAACACGTAAAAAACTTGTTGGAGAAATTAGGTTTACAATACCGCATTCTTCGTTTGTGTGGAGGAGATACAGGTTTTGCTTCGGCCTTGACGTATGACTTTGAAGTATATTCAGCGGCACAAGACAAATGGTTAGAGGTAAGTTCATGTTCACGTTTTGACACGTTCCAAGCAAATCGTTTGAAATTGCGTTTCAAAAATGCCGACAAGAAAAATCTACTTTGTCATACACTGAATGGATCTGCTTTAGCGCTTCCAAGAATCGTGGCTGCTTTAATGGAAAATCACCAAACTCCAAATGGAATTGTGATACCAGAAGCTTTAAGAAAATTCACAGGATTTGATATTATCAATTAATATATAGCCGCTATTCACTAGCGGCTTTTTTGTAAAATTTCGTTAATAAATCGCAACATTGGTTTTTATTAGTGATTCTCATTGTATTTTTAGTAAAAATTAAACTGGCATGAAGTACCTTTTTTTGATGATTACGTGTTTATCGATCTATGCATGTTCAAGTACAAACAACGAAAAACATCTAGAAGCAATTACTAAAATGAATACATCATTGGACAGCATTGAAAAGGTTATGCTTGCCAATGAAATTGATACAATAGCTGCCTTAAGAGTTGCCACAAATACTGTAGAGTTGAGAATCAAAAACTACTATTACGCTGATACAATTGATATGGCGCTCGGTAAAAAAATGGATGCTTATAAAGTCATGAGAAGAGAACTGGGTCCATTAAGTAAAAGCTATTCGACGGTAAAAAGAGGTATCTCAGAAGAACGTAAAACCTTAGTAAATTTAGAATCTGACATTAAAAACAATAACGGTGACAGAAGTAAATACCAAGAATATGTAGCTTTTGAAAATGGCAAAGTTGACCAATTGCGAAAAATACTTACTGAATATGTCAAGCAGAAAGAAAAAACAATGACGTCTTTTCATAAGCTTCATAAAGAATTATACGATTTCTCAATTGATGTTATGAACAAAAATATGAATCAAAAAAAACCTAAGCGTTAACATGAAATATTGCCTATTGCTTTTATTGGTATTCTTTTCTCTTGGTTCGAAAGCCCAAGTGGATACTGATATGCAATTAGCGCAACATTATTATTCATCGGGTGATTTTGAAAAGGCCAAGATTTACTATATCAAATTATACGATAAAGACCCTTCCAAATTCAATTTTTTGAGATATTATGATTGTTTGATTCAAACAAATGACAAAAAAGAAGCTGAAAAGGTTCTAAAAAAACAGAGCAATGCCAATCGTAACGATTTAGAATATCAAGTTATGTTAGGTCAGTTTTACGAAGAAAACAATGAATCTGAAAAAGCCCAAAAGCTCTACTCCTCTTTAATCGATGATTTACAGGCCGATCCAAATTCAATTATTTCGCTTTTCAATGCATTCAAAGGAAAAGGTAGAAATGATTTGGCGTTGTCAACAATTGAAAAAGGACGTAAATTATTAAAAGGAACTTATCCGTTACATTTTCAGTTTGCAGAACTTTATGGTGCCACTGGTGAAAAAGAAAAAATGATAGCTGAATATCTTGATTTGTTAGATTTTCATTCAAGTTATGCTAGTTCAATTCAAAGTATTTTGAGTCGTCAAATTGATTTCTCTGTTGCTGAATCCAAAGAATTTGATTTAATGAAAAATGCGTTGCTCGAGCGTATTCAAAAAAGACCTGAAGAATCTGTTTATTCCGAAATGCTTGTTTGGCTTTTTATTCAAAAAAGAAACTTTTCCGGGGCACTAACGCAAATGCAAGCGTTAGATAAACGATTAAACGAACAAGGTCGACGCGTATTAGATTTAGGGAGAATTTGTGTTGAAAACAAAGAGTACGAAACAGCACGAAAATGCTTCAAGTATGTTACAAATTTAGGAACAGACCAATTATATTATTACCAAGCCGAAACTGCCTTATTAAATACACGCTTTCTAGAAGTTACAACCAATCGCAATTATTCAAAAGAAGAATTGGACGCGACATTACTAGAATACAAAACAACAATTGATCGAGTTGGTAAAAAGCGTTCTTCGATTTCATTGATTATAGAAATGTGTCACATTCAAGCTTTTTATGCTAATCAATCTAACGAAGCAATTACAACTTTAACAGAATCATTAACAATTCCAGGCTTAACTGATATGCAGAAAAGTGAGGTTAAAATGGAACTAGCTGATATTCATGTTTTACATGGTGACATTTGGGAAGCTTCATTGTATTACATGCAAATCGAAACAGATTTAAAATTTGAACCGATTGGACACGAAGCAAAATTCAAAAATGCACGTATTTTTTACTACGATGGTGAATTTGACTTTGCACAATCACAATTAAGTATCTTAAAAGAATCGACTTCAAAACTGATTGCCAATGATGCGCTGAAATTATCGATTTTAATTACTGATAATTTTGGATTGGATAGTAATTATCAAGCGATGACGTGGTTTGCGAATGCCGATTTATTAGTTGAGCAGCATCGTTATGATGAAGCTTTTGTTTTGTATGATAGTATTATAAAAACGTATCCTTACCATAGTTTGGGTGATGAAATACTCATTCGAAAATCAAAAGCAATGCAAGATCAAGGGAAATGGTCTGAAGCAATTGCATTTTTAGAAGAATTATTAAAATATAATGGCGAAGATATTTTGGCGGATGACGCACTTTTTCAATTAGGTGATATTTATGAAAACAACTTGAATAACAAAGAAAAAGCATCTGAATATTATAAAACACTTCTTTTTAATTTCAAAGGAAGTTTATACTCCGTAGAAGCCAGAAAACGGTTCCGTCAAATTCGAGGTGATCAAAACCTAGATGATTCAGAAGAATTATAGTTTACTTCCTCTGAAATTATTCGAATAAACTGTTACTTTTCTAACAATTGAATTTATAAATCAATTGTTTTCCAACTTTTTTATTCTGTTATTGGCAACCGTTTTAATATATTTGCGTCAAACTTGAAATTATTAAAACCTTAACTATGAAACGCTTCTTATTTCTGTGGTGTCTTCTCGTGTCCGCATTCTCCTATGGACAAGAGCAAACTCCTTCTCAAACGACTCAATTACCAAACCCAAACTTAACTCAAGAAAAGGTTTCCAAACAAAATAAGATTGAAAAACGCGTTAAACCTGCGCGTCCAGTAATTTCTAAAGAATCTCCAAAAAAAGAAGAAGAACCAGCTGAAAAGCAATAATTTCTTAAATCATTTTATTATGAAACGACTACTTTTAACATCATTCATGATGTTTATGATGTTTTGTGCATTTTCTCAAAACACTTTTGAAATCATCAAAATTGGCACAGCGTATACTCCTGATCAAATCACAAATGCTTTGTTAAAAGCTGATATGTGCGGTTCTTATTTTCAAACTAAACGCAATAGTCTAGAGTTCATAGACGGAACGACTGTCGAAATGAAGTCTAAAACAGAATTAGTTGAAGAAAAAGTACAATTACCTGAATCTTGTTTTATTTCAGATGAAACAGTTTATTACAAAGCTATATGGTCAATTGCTGAAAACGGCATGTTATTAAAAGGATTCAATACAGAACTTTACAAGTCTGAGAAAGAATATCAACGTTATAATAGTGAAGAACAATAGTCATGAAGATCACTAAAACATTTTTTCAGTTAGTTGTAGTTCTGGGAACTGCATTTTCTGCGTTAGCACAACCAAGTAATGACAATTGTTCGGGAGCGATAAGTTTAGGTACACTTCCAACACCCGGTGCTTGTACATCAGGTCTCCAAAACGGTGCCCCAACAACCTTAAATAACCAAACAACAGTTGCAGCAACCGCAAGTGCTCCTTACGTTTACCAGACTGGTTGTTCTGGTGGTTCGATGACTACTTTTGCTTTGGATACTTGGTATTCATTTACAGCATCTGGGACAACAGCAAACGTCGTAATTACAGGTTTTCCAAATGCCAATGTTGCACTATACTCAGGTACTTGTGGGAATTTAGCAGGAATTGGATGCGCAATTATTCCTGCAGGGGGGAGTGGAACTTTAACCGTTCAACAAATTCAATCGGGACAAACCTATTACGTTCAAATAAGCGGGAACTCTACAACTGCAACCGACAATAACTTTTCAATAGCAATTGACAATGACATCGACTGTAATGACTGTATAAGAGGTGGAACAATTACTGCAACACCTGCTCCCGTTAACGGAGGATATCAGCCAGGCCAAACAGTTCAATTTTGCTTCCACGTAGATCAATACAACGAACAAAATACAAACTGGCTTCATGGAGTGCAATTAACATTTGGACCTGGATGGAATGCAGGTTCAGTAACAGCAACTCCAGCTACAGGGATCACTACCGGTACTTGGAATTATTATTCAGCAGGTATTGGATCAAATGCTAATGGTACTTGGGGACCGGGTTGGTACTTTGAGTACAATACAGGACCTGCTAACCCTTTGAATAATTTAGGTGATAATAGTCCTGGTACTTCTGCCTCAACCTATACGGTTCCTGCTAATGTTTGGAACTTCTGTGTAACAATGACCGTAAGTGCATCATGTACTCCTGGTACAAGTTTAGGTGTATCTTTCAATACTTCGGGTGACGGGGAATCTGGATCTTGGAGTAGTTTAGGTTGTGCTGATGACCCACCATATGTATTTAATGCAGTTCAAGTTTGCTGTACAGCGCCAACAATGGCATCTGTGGCCCAGTCTTGCGCAGGTGTGAACGATGGAACAGCTACTGCAACTCATGGTACAGGATCATCTCCTTGGGATTATGTATGGACAAATGCCTCAGGTACTGTTGTAGGTTCAACAATGAACTCCGCAGCTGCAAGTAATACTGTAACAGGACTTGCACCTGGAGTTTATACGGTAACTGTAACTGATAATTCAAACTGTGTAACCTCAAATACTGTAACTGTTGCCGCAGGACCAAGTTGTGCGTGTTTGATTAATAACTTTACAGCGAATATTGGTGCATGTCAACCAAATAACACATTCCCTGTTAGTGGAACGGTTCAATATTCAAATGCTCCAGCAACAGGAACCATGATTGTTGAAGTTACTAATGCATCTGGCACTTATACTCAGACATTTAATCCACCTTTTGTAAATGGAACAACCTATAATTACAATATTACGAATGCTATTTCCGATGGATCTGCTGCAACTGTTGAAGTGTATTTTACAGCAAATTTAGCTTGTACACAAATTATAAATTTCACCTCTCCCGCAGCTTGTGGTTGTACCGCTGAAATTGGAACGTATACAGCTGATATCATAGGTGTTAGTAACAACAATTATGTACTGTGTTATGGTGATATTATTGACATTCAAACAAACAATGACTGGACTGATCCAGCAATTGCAAATAGCCCTCCTGGACCACTTTATGACCCGGGTGTTTCATGGTTAATCTATTCTTGTCCTCCATCAATCGGTTTAGTGCCGACAGCTTTGCAAGATGTTTCAGATGATCCATGTTTATTAGGAATTGTAAGTGATTTTGACTTGAATGACATCAATGATCAGGCAATGCTTAACGCCTTCCCAGCTGGAACATTTACGAACAATACAATATATTATGTACCAATCACAATGTATTCTATTGCAACGGGTACCTATAGTTATGTAAACACATCTGTTCCATGTTACGATCTTGGAACACCTTATGCCGTACAATATTTACCACAAATTCTTTCACCATTTACGCAAACGTGTACAACTGTTACTGCCACAATTTCTGGTGGTTTACCAGCTGTAAATGGTTCACAATTTAGCGTTGTTGCAGGTTCATTAACTCCTGCAAATGCAAGTTTTGGAAATACAACATGTTCGAATGGTGGTACAATTGTAATTAACGGTTTAACAACTGGTCAAACTTTTTCATTCCAAGTTCAAGATGCAAATGGATGCCCTAAAACAGTAACTGGAACATTTGTCGGTCCTCCTACATTATCGTATCCGCAAGCAGCTTATTGTAAAAATGCTTCCAATCCTTCACCTACAATTACGGGACCTACCGGAGGTACATATTCATCTACAGCAGGTTTATCAATCAATGCTTCAACTGGAGTAATTAATATCGCCTCTTCAACTGCTGGAACATATACAGTTACTTACACTTCACCTGCAGTGCCTGGTCCTGCGTGTCCTGCAACTTTTGTTGTTACAATAAACCCATTACCAGTTATAGCTGTACCAGATCAAACTGTTTGTGCTGGAACTGCAGTTACATTGAATGGAAATGGTGCTACAACATACACTTGGACAGGTGGAATAACAAATGGTGTTGCATTTACACCTGCTGCCACAACGACTTACACCGTTACCGGAACAATAACAGCTACAGGATGTACAAGTACAGATGTTGCTACAATTACTGTCAACCCACTTCCAACAGTAAATGCTGGAGTTGATCAAACGGTATGTGCTGGAACAGCTGTTACGCTTTCTGGATCTGGTGCTTCAACGTATACTTGGAACAATGGTGTTACAAACGGTGTGGCATTCACTCCTGCTGCAACAACAACTTATACTGTTACTGGAACTTCTGCTGCTGGATGTATCAATACTGACCAAGTAGTCGTTACTGTGAATCCGATTCCTGTTGTAAATGCTGGACCTGATGTATCAATTTGTACGGGTGGTACCACAACATTAACTGCAACTGGTGCAACTACATATTCTTGGACGGGTGGTATCACAAATGGTGTTGCCTTCTCTCCTGCTGCAACAACAACGTATACGGTAACTGGTACTTCTCTTGGTTGTACTTCTACTGATGCTGTTACTGTTACAGTATTAGCTAATGCTCCAATCAATGCTGGTCCTGATGTGGCTATTTGCATTGGAGCTTCTACAACTTTAACTGCTTCTGGCGGTGTAACTTACTCTTGGAACAATGGTCTTGGTGTAGGAAATAACTTCTCTGTATCGCCTGCCGTTACGACAACTTATACTGTGGTTGGAACCAATGCGGGAGGATGTACTGGAACGGATGCAATCACTGTAACTGTGAACCCACTTCCAACTGTGAATGCGGGTGCTGACCAAACAGTGTGTGCTGGAACGGCAGTTACACTTTCTGGTTCAGGTGCCGCAACGTATACATGGAACAATGGTGTTACAAATGGTGTGGCCTTCACTCCTGCTGCAACAACAACTTATACTGTAACTGGAACGTCAGCTGCGGGTTGTATCAATACTGATCAAGTGATTGTTACTGTAAATCCTCTTCCAACTGTGAATGCAGGATTAGATCAAACTGTTTGTGCTGGAACTGCCGTTACATTAAATGGTTCGGGTGCTGCAACTTATACTTGGAACAATGGTGTTACAAATGGTGTGGCGTTCACTCCTGCTGCAACAACAACTTACACTGTAACTGGAACGTCAGCTGCTGGTTGTATCAATACGGATCAAGTGATTGTTACTGTTAATCCGCTTCCAACTGTGAATGCTGGAATAGATCAAACGGTATGTCTTGGTGCAACTGTAACGCTTTCTGGTTCGGGTGCAGCGACTTATACTTGGAACAATGGTATTACAAATGGTGTGGCGTTCACTCCAACGTTGGGTACAACAACATATACGGTAACTGGAACGTCAGCTGCGGGATGTATTAATACCGATCAAGTAATTGTTACGGTTAATCCACTTCCTGCTCCTGTAATTAATGGTCCTGCGACCTATTGTGCTGGTAATACAGCTTTACTTTCTACAAGCACTCCATTTACCACTTATAGTTGGTCAACAGGTTCTACAAATCCAACAATCAATGCAACTTCGGCTAATAACCCGATTACAGTTACTGTAACAAATGCTTTTGCTTGTCAAGCTACTTCTCCTGTATTTACGGTGACTCAAAACAGCGTTATTACGGCAAACTTTAACGTAACGATTTGTCAAGGACAATCAGCAACTATTCATGGTGTGAGCCAAACTGTTGCTGGTGTTTACTCGCAAACATTTACATTAGGAACTGGTTGTGACAGTACGTCTAACGTAACGCTTGTTGTTAATCCGCTTCCTGCTGTAAATGCAGGGGTTGATCAAGCTGTATGTACTGGAACTGCTACAACATTAACTGCTACTGGTGCTACGACTTACTCGTGGAACAATGGGGTGACAAATGGTATTCCATTTACGCAGGCAATTGGTGCGACCACTTATACTGTAACTGGAACTTCAGCTGCTGGTTGTACAAACACTGATCAAGTTGTGATTACTGTAAATCCTCTTCCTACTGTTGGAGCAGGTGTTGATCAAACTGTGTGTGCGGGAACTGCTGTTACATTGACTGGTTCTGGTGCCACTACTTACACATGGAACAACGCTGTTACGAATGCGGTGGCGTTCACGCCTGTTGCAACAAATACATACACTGTAACTGGAACGGATGCTAATGGTTGTATCAATACGGACCAAGTACTTGTTACTGTTAATCCAATTCCTACTGTGGGTGCGGGTGCTGATCAAACGATTTGTATTGGTGCTTCGGTAACTTTATCAGGTTCAGGTGCAGCAACTTATACTTGGAACAATGGTGTAACAAATGCTATTTCTTTTGCACCAGTTGCAACTACAACATACACTGTAACTGGAACTTCAGCGGCAGGTTGTACTTCTACTGATCAAGTAGTGGTTACTGTAAATCCTCTTCCAACGGTGAATGCTGGTGTTGACCAAACGATTTGTATTGGTGCTTCGGTAACTTTATCGGCATCTGGAGCTGCTACTTATTCTTGGAACAATGGGGTTACTGATGGAGCTGCTTTTGCTCCTGCTGCAACTACAACATATACTGTAACTGGAACTTCAGCTGCTGGTTGTGTTAATACAGATCAAGTAACCGTAACTGTTAACCCATTACCAACAGTCAATGCTGGTGCTGACCAAACGGTGTGTGCTGGAACTGCGGTAACACTTACAGCTTCTGGTGCAGCAACATACACATGGAACAATGGTGTAACCGATGGAACGCCATTTACTCCAGCTGCAACTACAACATATACTGTAACTGGAACTTCTGCTGCTGGTTGTGTTAATACAGATCAAGTAACTGTGACAGTCAACCCAATACCTAACGTTTTTGCAGGTAATGACATTTCAATTTGTGATGGTCAAACTGTGACGCTTTCTGGCTCTGGTGCTGCAACTTATACGTGGGACAATGGAGCTACAAACGGTGTAGCCATCACTCCAGCGGTTGGTACAACAACTTACACTGTTACTGGAACTTCGGCGGCAGGTTGTATCAATACAGATCAAGTAATTGTTAATGTTAACCCTATTCCTGTGGTAGCATTTACACCTGACGTAACACAAGGTTGTGCTCCTCTTACTGTGAACTTCACAAACTCAACTCCTAACGTTTCAAACTGTGTGTGGACAATGAGTGATGGATCAGTTATCAACGGATGTGGAACTGTAACAAACACATTTACAATGCCTGGTTGTTATGATGTAACACTTACTACAACTTCGAATTCAGGATGCGTGAATAGTACAACAATGCCTAACTTAATCTGTGTGGAAGGAGCTCCAATTGCTTCATTCATACCGTCAGCATCAACTGTTACGGAGTTTAATCCAATTGTCAATTTCAATAATACAACAACTGGAGCAAGTAGTTATTTATGGAATTTCGGCGATAATTCTACAACTTCAACAATTGAAGATCCAACTCATAATTATTCAGGAAATAATATTGGTAATTATTTGATCACATTGATTGCTTATTCACCACTTGGATGTACTGATACAGCATATGCAACAATTCAAATTCAAGAGGAATTGATTTTCTATGTTCCGAATACATTTACTCCGGATGATGATAATTACAATCAAACGTTTCAACCTATTTTCACTTCAGGATTTGATCCATATGATTACACTCTGTTGATTTTTAACAGATGGGGAGAAATAATTTTCGAATCACATGATGCAAATGTTGGTTGGAACGGTACGTATGGTAGTAATGGAGAAATCGAAATGGTTCAAGATGGAACTTATACGTGGAAAATCGAATTTAAAACCAATAAAAACGATGAACGAAAAATGGTCGTTGGCCACGTAAACATTTTAAGATAAGTTGTTTATTATTTAACAAGATGTGAAAAGGAAGGTTTTTAACCTTCCTTTTTTTATATATTTGCTTCCAAAGGCAACCTTACTACCATTACAACGTTTATAAACCGTTAACGAGAATAAAACCAACTACTTATGATCAAGGCAATATATCTATTAATCATTGCTTTTACTATTTCATTCACTGGCCAAATCTTTGGACAATCAGCCATGGGGGGCTGTGGAGGTGTTAATAGTACTTTAACTCAATGTGGAGGAACTTTTGCAGATCCAGGCGGAACTGGAAATTATGCGAATAGTTCAAATTGTGTTCAAACCATTTGCCCAGGAACTGCTGGACAATGTGTAACCTTACAATTAACCGCCTTAAACTTAGAATCTGGCTATGATTATTTAACCGTTTACAATGGTTCTACTGCAACTGGAACACCATTAGCAACATTAACCGGTACAGCTTTACCCGGAAATCTTACTTCAACAAGTGGTTGTTTAACGCTTGTTTTTACTTCAGATGGCAGTGTTGCCTCAACTGGATGGCTTGCAAATGTAATTTGTACTCCGTGTGGTTCACCACCACCACCACCACCTGGACCAATCGTTGCCTCGGATTGTTCAGGAAGCGTAAATATTTGTACTAATTCTACTTTTCAAATTGATCCTAATGGATCCGGAGCTGTAACTGAATTTACTTCAGGAACAATCTCTAATCCTTCGACAAATCCTGGATCTGCAAATTCAGGTTGTTTACTTTCTGGGGAATTAAATAGTACGTGGATGGTTGTCAATGTTGCATCAACAGGTACTCTAGAATTTTCAGTCGGCGCTGATGGTGGAACAGGATGTTTGGACTGGATCATGTGGCCATATACAGGAGCTGTAACTTGTAATCAAATCATTAATAACACTTTAGCCCCAATTAGGTGTAATTGGAATGGAGCCTGTGAAAGTTTTACTGGGCTAGCAACTCCTTTACCCACAGGAGGGGCAGCAGCTAATTTCGAACCAGAACTAAATGTTACTTGTGGTCAGAAATTTTTGATTTGTCTTTCCAATTATAGTTCTCAAAGTACATCATTACCTTTGAATTTCTTTGGAACAGCATCTATTAGTTGTACAACATTTACACCAATTACTGTCAATAATGCTACAATCTGTCCAGGAAATTCAGCGACTTTAACTGCTACTGGTGGAAATACTTATACATGGTCTCCTTCGACTGGGCTTAGCGCAACAACAGGAGCAACCGTAACAGCAAGTCCTGCAGTAACAACAACTTACACCGTTACAGGTGTTGGGTCATGCGGTACAGGGACAGCAACTTCGACAGTAACTGTTTTACCAGCAAATGATCCTTCTTGTGTTTCATGTACAGCAACGGCTACCAATACTGGACCTTATTGTGCTGGTTCAACTGTTCAATTGAATGGTGGAGGCGGTGGAACATACAGTTGGACAGGACCAAATGGTTTCACGTCAACCTTACAAAACCCAACAATCCCAAGTGCTACTACTGCAGCATCAGGTGTTTATACATTAACAATCACTGTTGGTGCATGTACATCAACGGCAACAACAACCGTTACGGTAAATGCTGCTGCTACAACTAATGCGAATATCGACCAAACAGTATGTGCTGGTGGTTCAATAACGTTGGCTGGAAGTGTTGGTGGTGGTGCAACTTCTGGAACTTGGTCTGCTCCAACGGGAACTTTCTCCAATGCAACAAGTTTAACCTCGACTTATACTCCTACAATTACAACTGGAACTGTCAGTCTTACTTTAACTACAAATGATCCTGCGGGACCTTGTCCTGCTGTTACTGATATTATGGTGGTAACTGTTAATCCAGTTGCTACGGCAAATGCAAATATTGATCAAAGTGTTTGTGCTGGCGGTACAATAACATTAGCAGGTAGCGTTGGTGGTGGTGCAACTTCTGGTACTTGGACTGCTCCTACGGGAACCTTCTCAAATGCAACGAGTTTAACATCAACTTATACACCAACTGCAACTTCAGGAACCATAACATTAACATTAACTACAAATGATCCTGCAGGACCTTGTCCAGCAGTTACAGATATCATGGTGGTAACAATCAACCCACTTCCAACAGTAAATGCTGGAGTTGATCAAACGGTATGTGCTGGAACAGCTGTTACGCTTTCTGGATCTGGTGCTTCAACGTATACTTGGAACAATGGTGTTACAAACGGTGTGGCATT